>Ga0105244_10001388_pt1 | contig 19671 bp, 13 predicted proteins | sample KBSM44metaG_FD_80423 | JGI IMG/M metagenome (GOLD analysis project Ga0105244, IMG submission 80423) | Miscanthus rhizosphere microbial communities from Kellogg Biological Station, Michigan, USA - KBS M4-4 metaG | ecosystem: Host-associated > Plants > Roots > Rhizosphere > Soil | place... | reverse complement strand
TGACGCGCGTGACTGCACGCTTTAATGACGAATGGGTGTGGGCCGGTTTGCTGGTGGTGTTGAATTTGTTAGTGCTGGCCCATGCGGCCTTGGCCTTGAGCGCACGGGAGGGTTGGCGTGAGCGGGCGTTCAACTGGCTGGAGCAACGCGCAGGCTGGCTGGTGGCGGTTGCCGGTTTTGCAGGCGCGGTCATGATGCTTGAGCTGGTGTTTGACCCGCGTTATCGCAGCTTTCCGAGTGCGGCACTGGTGTTGCCGGCGCTGGTGTACCTGGTTCGCCCGGTCGCCGGGCCGCGTCGGGAGATTGCGCTGCTGGCCTTTATCATTGGTGCCGGCATTGCCCCGCAGCTGTATCGTGAAGGCCTGCTGAACCAGCAGGCGTGGGGTTGGGCAGTGGTGAGTGTGCTGATGGTTGCAGCTTTGTGGCGTTGCTTGCGGGTGCGCAAGGCGTAAGACCGCTATCGCAGGCAAGCCAGCTCCCACATTTGACCGAGTACATCCTTTGGAACGCGGTCAAGTGTGGGAGCGGGCTTGCCCGCGATGAGGCCCTATCAGACAACGCGGGGTTTGCGTACGAGCCGCAACCCCGCAATCACCACCGCAAACACCGCAAACGTGGTGTTGTACAACGCCAGCGCCGGCAGGCCGAACAGCATCCCCAGCACCGCCAGCCCCCAGCCCGCACGGCCCGGCACGAAGAACGCCAGCACCGCCGTGACCAGCGCCGCCCAGCCCATTACCTTGAAGTGGATCATCAGGCCCAGGTTCGAGCGCAGTTGGCATTCCCAGCGGCTGGCCTCATCGGCGCAGATGCCGACCCATTGACCGTCCTCCATGAAGCCATAACGTGCGCCATAACTGGCGGCCAGCCATAAAGGCAGGGCAATCAGCAGCAGGATCCAGGGTAAACGACGGGACATTGGGGCACTCCGATAGGCAAAAACGGCGCTCAGCTTAATGCCCCGGTGGCCGTTGGCAAGGCGCATACACACAATTAGTGTTCACCAACGCGTGGCAAAGTGTATCGTCTGGCTACTATTACCCTGAATCCGACGTTTTTTCCGACTTTTCGTGCCGAGTGCTGGCACTTCGGCGATAGCGCGGTGGTCATAGCCTGCGAACATCTTTCAGCACGTTTCCTCTTAGGGATTAAGTCATGCTCCGTTCCTTGCGCTGTGCTGCCCTGCTGGGCAGCCTTTTTCTGAGTGCGTCAGCACTGGCGGTCGACGTCGACCAAGCCACCTATGGCTTCCCTTTGACCAACCCGTTCGAAGCGACCATCGCCACCACCCCGCCGGACTTGCGGCCCAAGCTGCCGAGTGACGACGAGATCAACCAGTCCGACTACAGCCTGACGATGCGCCCCGAGCGCGAGTTCAGCCTGCCGGACAACTTCTGGGCGGTGAAGAAACTCACCTACCGCATCGCCAAGCAGGATCACGCCGCGCCGCTGATCTTCCTGATCGCCGGCACCGGTGCGCGCTTTGACAGCAGCATCAACGAATACCTGAAAAAGCTGTATTACCAGGCCGGCTACCACGTGGTGCAGCTCTCGTCGCCCACCAGCTTTGACTTCATCAGCGCCGCCTCGCGCTTCGCCACCCCGGGTATCACCCAGGAAGACGCCGAAGACATGTACCGCGTGATGCAAGCCGTGCGTGCACAGAACGCCTCGCTGCCGATCACCGACTTCTACCTCACCGGCTACAGCCTGGGCGGCCTGGATGCGGCGTTTGTCAGCAAGCTGGACGAAACCCGCCGCAGTTTCAACTTCAAGAAAGTGCTGCTGCTGAACCCGCCGGTCAACCTCTACACCTCGATCACCAACCTCGACAAGCTGGTGCAGACCGAGGTCAAGGGCATCAACAACACCACCACCTTTTATGAGCTGGTGCTGAACAAGCTGACCCGCTACTTCCAGCAGAAGGGCTACATCGACCTCAACGACGCCCTGCTCTACGACTTCCAACAATCCAAGCAGCACCTGACCAACGAACAGATGGCCATGCTGATCGGTACCTCGTTCCGCTTCTCGGCGGCCGACATCGCCTTTACTTCGGACCTGATCAACCGTCGCGGCCTGATCATCCCGCCCAAATATCCGATCACCGAAGGCACCAGCCTCACGCCATTCCTCAAGCGTGCGCTGCAATGTGACTTCGACTGCTACCTCACCGAGCAAGTGATCCCGATGTGGCGCGCCCGCTCCGATGGCGGCAGCCTGTTGCAACTGGTCGATCAGGTCAGCCTGTACGCCCTCAAGGACTACCTGCACAACAGCCCGAAAATCGCCGTCATGCACAACGCCGACGACGTGATCCTGGGCCCTGGCGACCTCGGCTTCCTGCGTAAAACCTTCGGCGATCGCTTGACCGTCTACCCGCTGGGCGGCCACTGCGGCAACCTCAATTACCGCGTCAACGCCGACGCCATGCTGGAGTTCTTCCGTGGCTAAATATCTTCTGCTGCTCGCCGCCCTGATGTGCGCAGGCGTGGCCAATGCCGACAACAGCAAGGCCCATGAACCGGTCAAGGTCGACGCCGATGGCTTCAAGGAGCCGCTGTCCAAGCTCAAGTTCAACCCGGGCCTGGACCAACGTGAGTTCGAACGTTCCTCGCTGACTGCGCTTAACGTCTACGACCCGCTGGAGTCGTGGAACCGCCGCGTGTACCACTTCAATTACCGCTTCGACCAATGGGTCTTCCTGCCGGTGGTGGACGGTTACCGCTACGTCACGCCGAGCTTCCTGCGCACGGGCGTGAGCAACTTCTTCAATAACTTGGGCGACGTGCCCAACCTGTTGAACAGCCTGCTGCAGCTCAAGGGCCACCGCTCCCTGGAAACCACCGGGCGCCTGCTGCTCAACACCACCATCGGCATCGCCGGCCTGTGGGACCCGGCCACCGCCATGGGCCTGCCGCGCCAGAGCGAAGACTTCGGCCAGACCCTGGGCTTCTACGGCGTCCCCGGCGGCGCCTACCTGGTGCTGCCGATCTTCGGCCCGTCGAACCTGCGCGACACCACCGGCCTGGTCGTCGACTACGGCGCAGAAACCGAGATCAACTTCCTCAACGTGTCCAAGGTCAGCGAAAACCACCCGGAAATCTGGGCCCTGCGCGCGGTGGACAAGCGCTACCAGACCAGCTTCCGCTATGGGCAGATGAACTCGCCGTTTGAGTATGAAAAAGTGCGGTACATCTATACCGAGTCGCGCAAATTGCAGATTGCCGAGTAAACAGCGTCCACAAAAAAAGGCCATTCGATTGAATGGCCTTTTTTATTGCGGCGTGGATCGTTCCCGCGCGTGGCGTGGCAACGATCAACATCAGCCCTTCGCGACTTGCCATACCTTGCCAATTACTTGAACGACGACCAATACCGCCGCCCCTGCAATCACTCCCGCCACGCCATTGAGCAGCGTCGGTATCAACCAGGCCACCCCACCCGCGCCTTGGCTGACCGACTCGATCCAGTGATGCACCACCGGCACACCATGGGTAAGGATGCCACCGCCCACCAGGAACATCGCCGCCGTACCAATCACCGACAGGCTCTTCATCATGTACGGGGCCGCGCGCAAGATTGCGCCGCCGATACGGCGCGCCATCACGCCAGGCTTCTGCGTAAGCCACAGGCCCAGGTCGTCCAACTTGACGATGCCGGCCACCAGCCCATAGACGCCGATGGTCATGACAATGGCGATGCCCGACAGCACAACCACCTGCTGCATCAACGGCGCGTCCGCCACCGTGCCCAGGGTGATGGCAATGATTTCGGCAGAGAGAATGAAGTCCGTGCGAATCGCGCCTTTGATCTTGTCCTTTTCAAACGCCACCAGATCGGTCGCCGGATCGGCCACGGCGTCGACCAACTGGGCATGGTCAGCCTTGTCTTCGCTCTGGCTGTGCAGAAATTTATGCGCGAGCTTCTCAAAGCCTTCAAAACACAGGTACGCCCCGCCCAGCATCAACAACGGCGTGACCGCCCAGGGTGCAAACGCACTGATCAGCAAGGCGGCCGGCACCAGGATCAGCTTGTTGACAAACGACCCCTTGGCCACCGCCCACACCACGGGAATCTCCCGCTCGGCGCGTACGCCTGAGACCTGCTGGGCATTGAGCGCCAAGTCATCGCCCAACACCCCAGCGGTTTTCTTGGCCGCCATTTTGGTCATCAACGCCACATCGTCGAGCACGGCGGCGATGTCATCGATCAATACCAACAAGCTGCTTCCTGCCATGATTCGGGCTTCCTGCGTTTAAAGTGCCGCGAATATACCGCGAGCGCGGTGACGGAACATAGATATCCGGTCAGGCCGCTGTGCTCTTGCTTTTGATTTTGATCTTAGGCGCCCCCCAAATCACTGTCGAATTACGGGCACACCGAGCCTAAGCGAGGTGCCGAGTGTTGGGGCGAAGACCTTTTGCTTACTTTTGGGTCTCTCCAAAAGTGAGCCGCTGTAAGAGCGGAACCCTAAGCCGCCGTTACCGCAGCAATGGATATGTACTCCGACCAAAGATCCCTAGAGCCTGCCACATAGCCTTCGCGAGCAAGCCCGCTCCCACAGTTGGATCGAGTGGCGTCAGTAAGTCAGTGAACAATCAATAGACCGCTATCGCTGGCAAGCCAGCTCCCACATTTGAGTGTGGGTCCATCAGCAACATAGTGAGCCATCAGGGCTGCCAACCACCCCCCAAACTCTGGATCAACGCCACACTCCCCTGGCTCAACTGCCCCTGCGTATCCCGCAGATTCTGCTCGGCCTGCAGCAACACCAATTGCTGGGTCAACACCGCCTCACGGCTCACCGTGCCCGCACGCAATTGCGCCTCCTGGCTGCCAAACAGTTGCTGATTACGCGCAAACACCTGCTGGAACGCATCCGACTGAGTCTGCAGATGATTGATCGCCGACAGGTTGTCCTCGACGTTCTGCAACGCACTGAGCACCGTGCCACGGTAGTTGGCCGCAATCTGGTCATAACTCGCCTCAGCCTGCTTGACCGCCGCTTCTCGGGCGCCGCCATCAAAGATCGTCTCCGCCAAGGCCGGCCCCAACGTCCAGATGCGGTTAGGCAGCGAAAACAGGCCGCCCAACGCGCTACCGCGATAACCCAACGAAGCGGTGAGGTCCAGGGTTGGGAAAAACGCCGCCTCGGCCACACCAATCTTGGCGTTGGCCGCCGCCGCCGAACGCTCGGCCGCCACCACATCGGGCCGGCGTTGCAGCAAAGTCGACGGCAAGGTCAACGGCGGCCGGGGCACCACGAAGCTGAAGTCAGTACGCGGTGCCACGCTGAACTCACTGGGTGCCATGCCCACCAGCACCGCCAGGGCATGCTCATACTGCTCACGGTCGCGCAACGAGGTTTGCAGGTCGGCAATCGAGGTGGTCAGTTGGTCCTGGGCCACCAGCAACTGGTCGTTGGTCGCCACGCCCTGGGTGAACTGGGTCTGGATCATGTCCAGCAATTGCTGATTGATGGTTTGTTGTTGCTGCAGCAGGCGCACATCGATGTCCATCTGCCGCAACGCCAGGTAGTTACTCGCCACGCTGGAACTGATGGACAACCGCACCCCGGCCAGCAATGCATCGGATTGCTGGGCGCTGGCCTGGCTCGACTCGATCCCCCGGCGCACCTGGCCCCACAGGTCCGGCTCCCAACTGGCGGTGAGGGTGGCACTCACGCTGTTTTTCACCCCAGTGGACGTCGTGGCGGTGGAGGTGGTGCCGTCACCGCCCTCCCCCCGCGACCCCGACAGCCCCACACCCACCGTCGGCCACAACCCGGCGCGGCTCGATGCCACCTGCGCCTGGGCCAATCGGTACGCCGCCTCCGCCGCGATGATCGACTGGTTGGCCTTGGCCGAGCGCGCCACCAGGTCGTTCAGTAGCGGGTCCTGATAGGCCAGCCACCACTGACTGTCCAAAGCGCCCTGGGGGTTGGACACAGCACGCTGCCACTGCGCGCCTTCCTTGAACGTCTGCGGCAATTGCATCGCGGGTTTCTGGTAGTCGGGCCCGACCATGCAACCGCCAAGCACCAGGCTGAGGAACAGCACGCTGTACTTAAATTTCATGACCTTGCTTCCTTGTGCCGCCCCAGGCGTTGGGACGCCCGGTCGAGCCAGAGGTAAATCACCGGGGTGGTGTAGAGCGTCAGCACCTGGCTGAGCAACAGGCCACCAATAATCGAAATCCCCAAGGGCCGGCGCAGCTCGGAGCCGTAGCCATGCCCCAGCACCAGCGGCAATGCCCCGAGGATGGCCGCCAAGGTGGTCATCATGATCGGCCGGAAACGGATCAGGCACGCGCGGCGAATCGCTTCCTTGGCCGTGAGCCCGAACTCGCGCCGCTCGGTGATCGCAAAATCGATCATCATGATCGCGTTCTTCTTCACGATACCGATCAACAAAATCACCCCCACCAGCGCGATGATCGACAGCTCAGTGCCGGTCAGCAGCAACGCAATCAACGCACCGACACCCGCCGACGGCAACGTGGACAGAATGGTCAATGGGTGCATCAGGTTTTCGTACAGAATGCCCAGCACGATGTACACCGACAGCAGCGCCGCGACGATCAGCAGCGGCTCGCTGGCCACCGACGATTGGAACACCTGGGCCGTGCCGGCAAACTGGCCGGTGACGCTGGCCGGCATGCGCAGTTGCTTCACGGCGTCATCCACCAGTGCCGTGGCCTGGCCGATCGACGTGCCCGGGGCCAGGTTGAACGACACGGTCACCGCCGGGAATGTACCCTGGTGACTGATGGAAATAGCCGTGCGCGAAACCGTGTTATCCGCCAAGGCCGATAGCGGCACCAACGTTGCCGGGCTGGCCAGGTTCGGCGTGGCCGTTGTGCCCTTGGCCGCCACCGCCGCGCTGCCGGTGGGCACATAAATGCTTTTGAGCGCCGTCGGGTCGTTCCAATACTCGGGGGCGATTTCCATTACCACATGGTACTGGTTAGCGGCGCGGTAAAGGGTCGAGACCTGGCGCTGGCCAAACGCGTCGTACAGCGTCTGGTCCACCGCCGACATGCCCACCCCAAGCCGCGCCGCCGTGTCGCGGTTGATCTGCACATTGGCCAACAGGCTGTTGTCTTGCTGGTCGGTATTCAGGTCGGTCAATTGCGGCAGCGTGTGCAACACCGCCACCACCTTGGGCACCCATTCATCCAGGGACTGCTGGTCATCGGCGGTCAGGGTGTATTGGTACTGCGCGCCACTTTGCCGGCCGCCCACGGTGATGTCTTGGGCCGCCTGCAAAAACAGCTTGGTGCCCGGCATATCGCCCAGGGTGTGGCGGATCTGGCCAATCACTTCGGTGGCGCTGTCCTTGCGCTGGTCGATGGGCTTGAGCAGCACAAACAGCTGCGCGCTGTTGACCGCCCCGCCGCCCCCACCACCGCCGCCCACAAACCCGGCAGCGGTTTCCACGTTGGGGTTCTGCATGACCTTGTGGTTGATCGCGGAGAAGTCCTTTTGCATCGCCCCGTACGAAATGCTCTGCGCCGCAATGATGCTGCCCTGCAAGCGCCCGGTGTCTTCCTGGGGGAAAAAGCCCTTGGGCACCAGCACGTACAACACGCCCGCGAGCACGATCACCAGCACCGTCACCAGGCCCATCAGGATCGAATGGTCGATCACCCAGCCAAGGGTGCGATCATAGAAGCGATGAAAGCGTGAGTCCGGGTGTTCGTTGCCTTCATGCACCTCTGTGGGCGCGCGCAACAGCACGCTGGCGAGCATCGGCGTGACCGTCAGCGAGATCAGCATCGAGATCACGATGGCCACCGACAACGACACCGAGAACTCGCGAAACAGCCGCCCGACAATCCCGCCCATCAACAGCAGCGGAATAAACACCGCCACCAGCGACACGCTGATGGTCAGCACCGTGAACCCCACTTCCCGCGCCCCGGCCAGGGCCGCTTCCACCCGGGTCTTGCCGCGCTCCAGATGACGCATGATGTTTTCCACCACCACGATGGCGTCGTCCACCACAAAGCCGGTGGAAATGGTCAGCGCCATCAGTGACAGGTTATTCAGGCTGTAGCCAAGGAAATACATGGCGCCAAAGGTGCCGAGCAACGACAGTGGCACCACGATCGCCGGCACCAGGGTGCTGCGCCAGTCGCGGAAGAAACCAAAGGTCACCAGCGTCACCAGCAGGATCGACGCCAGCAAGGTCACTTCCACGTCATGCAGCGACGCCCGAATGGTGGTAGTGCGGTCCATCAGCAGGTTGAGTTGGATCGAGGCCGGGATTGAGCTTTGCAGAAACGGCAGCGACGCCTTCACCGCATCCACCGTGTCGATCACGTTCGCGCCCGGCTGCTTGAACACCACCAGCAGCACGGCCGGCTTGCCGTTGGACAGGCCGAAGTTGCGCAGGTCCTGAACGTCTTCGCGCACGTAGCCAAGGTCCGAGATATGGATCAGGTCGCCGTTGTGCTCCTTGACCACCAGCGGCCCGTAATCGTCAGGATTAAGCAATTGGTCGTTGGCACCGATGCCGTAGGAGCGGTCGCCCACCGCCACATTGCCCTTGGGCAGGTTGGCATTGGACGCGCCGATCACCTGGCGCACCTGCTCAAGGCTCACCCCGTATTGATTAAGGCGATCCGGATTCAGCTCGATACGCACCGCCGGCAACGCACCGCCGCCCACCGTCACATCGCCCACGCCCGTGGTCTGCAACAGGCGTTGTTCCAACACTGTCGAAGCGGCGTCGTACATCTGCCCCGGCGTGGCGCTGTCGGAGGTCAAGCTGATGATCAGGATCGGCGAGTCAGCCGGGTTGACCTTGCGGTACGTCGGGTTGCCCGACAGGTCGCTCGGCAAGTTGCTGCGCGCGGCGTTGATGGCCGCCTGCACGTCCCGCGCCGCGCCGTCGATATCGCGGTTCAAATCAAACTGCATGGTGATGCGCGTCGAGCCCAGGCTGCTGGCGGAGGTCATTTGCGTGACCCCGGCGATCTGGCCGAACTGACGCTCCAGCGGCGTGGCCACGGAGCTGGCGACGGTGGTCGGGTCGGCGCCGGGCAACGAGGCGCTGACGCTGATGGTCGGGAAGTCGACTTCCGGCAGCGGCGCCACCGGCAGCAGGTTGAACGCCAGCACGCCAAACAGCGCGAGCCCGGCCGCCAGCAGCGTGGTGGCAATGGGGCGATGGATAAACGGCGCGCTGAGGTTCATCGCATCATGGCTCGACCGCCACGCGACGGCTGAAACGCTCGCCCAGGCCGTGCATGGCGAGGAAGATCACCGGGGTGGAAAACAGCGTGAGCAACTGGCTCAGCAACAGGCCGCCGATGATTGCGATGCCCAGCGGGTGACGCAACTCCGAACCAATCCCCGTGCCCAGCGCCAACGGCACCGCACCGAACAGCGAGGCCATGCTGGTCATCAGGATCGGCCGGAACCGCAACTCCGCCGCCTGGCGAATCGCAGCCACCGGGCTCAAGCCGCCTTCGCGCAACAGCTCCAGGGCGAAGTCGACCATCATGATGCCGTTCTTCATCACAATGCCGATCAGCAACACGATGCCGATCAAGCCAATGATGTCGAACTGCGTGCCGGTCAGCAGCAGCGCCAGCAACGCACCGAGGGCCGCCGAGAGCAAGGTCGAGAGGATGGTCACCGGGTGCACGAAGCTCTCGTACAGAATGCCGAGCATCAGGTACACCACCACAATCGCCGCCAACACCAGGAACACCTGGTTGGACAACGACGCCTGGAACGTCGCCGCCGCGCCCTCCAGGTTGGCTTGCACCGACAGCGGCAGGCCGACCTGGGCTTCGATGTCCTGCAAACGCGTGACCGCCGCGCCCAACGTTTGGCCGGGCGCGAGGTTGAACGACACGTCCGCATAGGGAAACTGCCCCAGGCGGTTGATGGTGACCGGCGTACGCACCACTTCCAGGGTCGCCATGCTCGACAGCGGCGCCACCCCGCCTGCGGGAATGTCCACGTACAAACCGGTGAGCAAGTCCGGCAGGTTACGCGGCGGGTGGTCGGTGGCGATCACCACGTGGTACTGGTTGAGCTGGGTGTAGAGGGTCGATACCTGGCGCTGGCCAAAGGCGTCGTACAGCACATCGTCGATGGCTTGCGGGGTGATGCCCAGGCGCGAGGCGGTGGCGCGGTCGAAGGTCAGCTTGATCTGGTTGCCGAACTGCATGGCCTGGCTTTGCACATCGGTGAACATCGGGTCTTTCTTGATCGCGGCGAGCAGCTTGGTGGTCCACTGTTCCAGCTCATCCGGGTCGGTGGCTTGCAGGCCGAGGCGGTAGCTGGTGGTGGACACCGTGGCGTCCAGGGTCAGGTCTTGCACCGAGTGCAGGTACAGGCGGATGCCGGCGTCATCGGCATTGGCGTCCGCGAGGCGGCGGATCACGGCGGTGCTGCTGTCACGCTCGCCACGGGGCTTGAGGTTGATCAGCAGGTTGCCTTGGTTGATGGTCGGGTTGGTCTGGTCGATCCCCACGAACGAGGACAGGCTCTGCACGGCCGGATCCTTGAGAATGCGCGCGGCCAAACGTTGCTGCTCAACCTGCATCTGCTGGAACGAAACGGTCGGCGACGCCTGGGAAATACCCTGGATCAGGCCGGTGTCCTGGTCCGGGAAAAACCCCTTGGGCATCATCACCAAGGTGAACAACGTGAGCGCAGCCGTGAGCACCACCGAGATCAGCGTGAGGGTGCGGTGCGCCAGCACCCAGTCCAGGCCGCGCACGTAATGGCGGTTGATCCGGTCGAAGAAATCCGGCCGGCGCGCCTCGTGCTTGGACTTGAGCATGCGCGCGCACATCATCGGTGTGAGCGTCAGGGAAATCACCGCCGAAATCACGATGGTCACCGCCACGGTCATGGCGAATTCACGGAACAACCGCCCCACCACATCGCCCATGAACAGCAGCGGGATCATCACCGCAATCAGTGCGATGGACAGCGAAATGATGGTGAAGCCGATCTGCTCGGCGCCCTTGAGCGCGGCCTGCAACGGCGTGTCGCCCGCCTCCAGGTAACGGGTGATGTTTTCGATCATGACGATGGCGTCATCCACCACAAACCCGATGGCAATGGTCAGCGCCATCAGCGTCAGGTTGTTCAGCGAAAAACCCAGGGCGTAGGCCACTGCCAAGGTGCCGATCAGCGTCAGCGGGATGGTGACGGCGGGGATGATCGTCGCCGGGATATTGCGCAGGAACAGGAAGATCACGATCACCACCAGCAGGATCGCCAGCCCCAGCTCGTACTGCACATCGGTGACCGAGGCGCGGATGGTCTGGGTGCGGTCGGTCAGCACCGCCACCTTCAAAGTGCCCGGCAGGCTGGCGCGCAACTTCGGCAGCAGTTGCTGCACGCGGTCGACCACCTCGATCACATTGGCGCCGGGTTGACGCTGGATATTCAGCACGATGGACGGCGTGTCATTGGTCCAGGCCGCTTGGCGCGGGTTTTCCGGCCCTTGGGTGGAACTGGCGATCTGCGACAGGCGGATCGGCGCGCCATGCTTGTAGGCGATCACCAGGTCGCGGTATTCCTCGGCCGATTGCAGTTGGTCGTTGGCGCCGATGGAATACGCCTGGAACTTGCCATCGATATTGCCCTTGGCCTGGTTGACGTTGGCCGTGCCCAGCGAGGTGCGCAAATCATCCAGGGACAGGCCGAGGCTGTTCAGCGCCGAGGTGTTGGCCTCCACCCGCACGGCCGGGCGCTGGCCGCCGCTGATGGTCACCAGGCCGACGCCGGTGATCTGCGAGATCTTCTGCGCCAGGCGCGTGTCGGCCAGGTCTTCGACCTTGGTCAGCGGCAGCACGTCGGAGGTCAGCGACAGCGTCAGTACCGGCGCATCGGCCGGATTGACCTTGCTGTACACCGGCGGGTACGGCAGGTTCGCCGGCAGGAACGTGCCCGCCGCGTTGATCGCTGCCTGCACTTCTTGTTCGGCCACGTCCAGGGACAGCGACAGGTCGAACTGCAGGGTCACCACCGAGGCGCCGTCGGAGCTGGTGGAGTTCATCGACTTGAGCCCGGGCATTTCACCGAGCTGGCGCTCCAGCGGCGCGGTGATCGAGGAACTGACCACATCCGGGCTGGCGCCAGGGTATTGGGTGAAGACTTGGATGGTCGGGTAATCCACCTCGGGCAGCGCCGACACCGACAGCAAGTGATACCCCAACAGGCCGAGCAGCAGCACCGCCACCATCATCAAGGTGGTGGCGACCGGGCGTTCGATAAAGGGCCGCGAAATGTTCATGCTCGGCAGCTCCTCACTGGGCGACGACCTTCACCACGGAGCCATCGTCCAGTTTGTCGGCGCCCTCGGTGACCACCTGCTCACCGGCCTTGACGCCGTTGTCGAGCACCGCCGACACGTCGCCGGTGGACGGGCCGGTCTTGATCGTGCGCAGGCTGGCCTTGTTGCCATTCACCACAAACACGAAATCGCCTTTGCTGCCGTGCTGGATCGCGCGGGTCGGCACCACGGCGATCTGGCTCAAGGTGTCGGCTTTGAGCCGTGCGTTGACGAACTGATTGGGGAACAGGGCATCGCCCGAATCGTCGAACTGCGCCTTGACCTTGATCGTGCCGGTGCTGGTGTCCACCTGGTTATCCAGGGCCAACAGGCTGCCGGTGGCCAGCAAGGACTTCTTGTTGCGGTCGTAAGCCAGCACGGGCACGGCGCTACGGGCCAGGGCCTGGTCGATTGCAGCCAGGTCATCCTCGGGCACGGCAAACACCACGGTGGCCGGGCTCATCTGGGTGATCACCACAATGCCGGTGGTGCTGGCGGTGGTGACATAGTTGCCGGGGTCGACCAGCCGCAGACCGACCACGCCATCCACGGGTGAGGTGATGGTGCAGTAGCTCAGTTGCACTTCGAGGTTTTGCACATTGCCTTGGTCGGCGGCCACGGTGCCTTGTTGCTGCTGGACCAGGGAGGCTTGGGTGTCGAGGGTTTGCTGGCTGGTGGAGCCGGCCTTGACCAGGTCGCGGTAACGGGCGAGGTCGCGCTGGGCGTTGCTCAACACCGCCTGGTCATGGGCGAGCGTGCCCTTGGCCACGGCCAGCTGCGCCTTGAGCGCGCGGTCGTCGATGCGGGCGATGACCTGGCCCTTGCTCACGTGCTGGCCTTCCTTGAACTCCACGCTGCTGAGAATCCCGTCGACCTGGCTTACCACAGTGACGCTGCGCGTCGGTGTCACGGTGCCCAGCGCGTCGATGTACACCGGCACATCCTGCAACACCACCGGCACCACCGCGACGGGCTCGCCGGGAGACGGTGGCTTGCCTTTATGGGCGCCGCCCATCAGGTGCATGCCCAGGCCGACCACCAGCGCGATCACCAACAACGCGCCAACACCCCAGGCGAACGTACGTCGTCTGCTTTTCTCCACGGTTTCTCACTCGAACGCCGAATACAGGACAGAACGGCAACCGGCAAAGGTCGCGTCGTTGCCCTGAACTCTAGCAGCCTGCCCTTCGCCTGCCTGTACTACCTTGAATGCGTTCAGCCTCAAGACAGACAATGTCAGTGTAACGCCCGTGATACGTGGGCTACGGCGGGATTCTTGAGCGCTGCGCAAAGCCGGTGCTACCATGCGCAACCGCCAGTCTTGGCAAGGAAACTCCAGGTTTATGAGCAGCATTCGCGAGCGCAACAAAGAAAAAATCCTGCGGGCGGCCAGCGAGGAGTTTGCCGACAAAGGCTTCGCCGCGACCAAAACCAGCGACATCGCCGCCAAGGCCGGGCTGCCCAAGCCCAACGTCTATTACTACTTCAAGTCCAAGGACAACCTCTACCGCGAGGTGCTCGAAAGCATCATCGAGCCGATCCTGGCCGCCTCCACGCCCTTCAACCCCGAGGGCGAGCCATCGGTCGTGCTGAGCAACTACATCCGCTCGAAGATCCGCATCTCCCGCGACCTGCCGTTTGCCTCCAAGGTCTTCGCCAGCGAAATCATGCACGGCGCGCCGCACCTGAGCGCCGATCAAGTCGAGCAACTCAACGCCCAGGCCAAGCACAACATCGACTGCATCCAGAACTGGGTCGACCGCGGCCTGATCGCCGCCATCGACCCCAACCACCTGATGTTCAGCATCTGGGCGGCGACGCAGACCTATGCGGATTTCGACTGGCAGATTTCGGCGGTGACGGGAAAGGCCAAGCTGGATGAGGCGGATTATGAAGCGGCGGCGCAAACGATCATTCGGTTGGTGTTGAAGGGGTGTGAGCCGGACTGAGAGATCGAGGTGTCTGTGCTATTCGCGAGCAAGCCCGCTCCCACATTTAGTCCACGCAAGACATATATTGTATGAACGCCGCAAGTCCCCTGTGGGAGCGGGCTTGCTCGCGATAGCGCCAGTGCAGACACATCCTGCCAAAAGCCCGCCAATCAGCACCACACACCGAGATCTAGCCTCTCAGAACCCCCACTGAAGAGAGGCCAAGGAATGCCTGATCTCCCCGCTTCAAAGCGCCTACGCATCGGCCGCTATGACGAACCCAACCGCATCTATTTACTGACGACCAACACCCTGGATCGCGAACCCATTTTCCAGGACTTCAAACTCGGTCGCCGGGTGGTTCAACAATTCAGGATTGCCCAGAACCAGGGCCTGGCGACCTCCTTGGCGTGGGTCGTCATGCCGGATCATTTCCACTGGCTCATCTCGCTGGAGAAAGGCTCACTTGCTGATTTGATGCGTCAAGTGAAGTCCAACAGTACTCGTGTGGTGAATGCAGTCGCCGGGCGCCAAGGTCGACTCTGGCAACCCGGCTTTCACGACCATGCGGTGCGCCGTGAAGAAAGTCTTGAAGGCATCGCTCGATATATTGTGGCCAATCCATTGAGAGCCGGGCTGGTAAAGAAATTTGGCGACTACCCGCTGTGGGATGCCATCTGGCTTTAACTTGAGACCGAGTCGCCTGCATCGCGGGCAAGCCCGCTCCCACAGGGATTGGTGGTGTTAACACCGGCCAATGTGGGAGCTGGCTTGCCTGCGATGAGGCCCGCCAGGTCACCCAAAGATCAAGCCGACACCCCCGCATCCGCCAACAACCCCACTCCCTCAATCGCCGTAATCGCACACTGCTCATCAATGTCCGATGTATCCCCGCTGATCCCGATTGCCCCCAGTACCACCCCTTCCCCATTGCGAATCAACACACCCCCCGGGGCCGGCACGACGCTGCCCTGCCCCAGGCTGTTCAGCGCGGCGATAAACGCCGGCCGCTGTTGCGCGTCCAGCGCCAGCAGACGTGAGCCTTTGCCCAGGGCGATCGCGCCCCAGGCCTTGCCGATGGCGATCTGCGGGCGTAGCAGGCTGGCGCCGTCTTCGCGTTGCAGAGTGATCAGGTGGCCGCCGCTGTCGAGCACCGCAATGGTCAGCGGCGCTGCCGAAATGGTGCGACCGGCGTTCAAAGCCTGGCTGGCCAGTTGGGTGGCAATTTTCAAGGTTAAAGCGCTCATGGTGCCGTCCTTCTTTTGTTATTGGGAAAGCGGTGGAGGTCTGTTTGATCAGATGCTCGATCAAACAAATAGAACACAATGAAATTTGTTTTTGTATACAATATTTTCGCACAAAGCTTCCATACGTCGAAAAAATGCCTTCCGACGAACGCAAAGGCCACCGAATAAAATGAATTGACCTGCGCTGCTCGCCGTGAATACACTTTGAATAGACACCACTTGTATACAATTACAAAACGCAAGAGGCACCAAAACCATGAGCAAAATGAGAGCAATCGAAGCCGCCGTTCTGGTGATGCGCCGTGAAGGTGTGGACACCGCCTTCGGTATCCCAGGCGCCGCAATCAACCCGCTGTACTCGGCTTTGCAGAAAGTGGGTGGCATCGATCACGTCCTTGCTCGCCACGTTGAAGGCGCCTCCCACATGGCCGAGGGCTACACCCGCACCAAGGCCGGCAATATCGGCGTGTGCATCGGCACTTCGGGCCCGGCGGGCACCGACATGGTCACCGGCTTGTACAGCGCCTCGGCCGACTCGATCCCGATCCTGTGCATCACCGGCCAAGCGCCACGTGCCCGCATGCACAAGGAAGACTTCCAGGCCGTGGACATCACCAGCATCGTCAAGCCGGTGACCAAGTGGGCCACCACTGTGCTGGAACCGGGCCAAGTGCCTTACGCGTTCCAGAAAGCCTTCTATGAAATGCGCTCCGGCCGCCCGGGTCCGGTGCTGATCGACCTGCCGTTCGACGTGCAGATGGCCGAGATCGAATTCGATATCGACGCCTACCAGCCGCTGCCCCTGGCCAAACCACTGGCGACCCGCGTGCAGGTGGAAAAAGCCCTGGCGCTGCTGGACCAGGCTGAACGCCCACTGCTGGTCAGCGGTGGCGGCGTGATCAACGCCGACGCCAGCGAACTGCTGGTTGAATTTGCTGAACTCACCGGCATTCCGGTCATCCCGACCCTGATGGGCTGGGGCACCATCCCGGACGATCACCCGCAAATGGTGGGCATGGTCGGCCTGCAAACCTCCCACCGTTACGGCAACGCGACGATGCTCAAGTCGGACGTGGTGCTCGGCATCGGCAACCGTTGGGCCAACCGCCACACCGGTTCGGTCGAGGTGTACACCGAAGGCCGCAAATTCATTCACGTCGACATCGAGCCGACGCAGATTGGCCGCGTGTTCACCCCGGACCTGGGCATCGTCTCCGACGCCGGTTCCGCCCTGACGATGTTCATTGAAGTGGCCCGCGAGTGGAAAGCCGCCGGCAAGCTCAAGGACCGCAGCGCCTGGTTGAACGACTGCCAGCAGCGCAAGGCCACCCTCCACCGCAAGACCCACTTCGACAACGTGCCGGTCAAGCCGCAGCGCGTGTACGAAGAGATGAACCAGGTGTTCGGCAAAGACACTTGCTACGTCAGCACCATCGGCCTGTCGCAAATTGCCGGCGCGCAATTCCTGCACGTGTACAAGCCACGTCACTGGATCAACTGCGGCCAGGCCGGCCCATTGGGCTGGACCATTCCGGCCGCGCTGGGCGTGGTCAAGGCGGATCCGAGCCGCAAAGTGGTGGCGCTGTCCGGCGACTACGACTTCCAATTCATGATCGAAGAACTGGCCGTGGGCGCGCAGTTCAAGCTGCCGTACATCCACGTGGTGGTGAACAACTCCTACTTGGGTTTGATCCGCCAGGCCCAGCGCGGTTTCGAGATGGACTACTGCGTGCAGCTGTCCTTCGACAACCTCAACGCGCCGGAACTCAATGGCTATGGCGTGGACCACGTGGCCGTCGCCGAAGGCCTGGGTTGCAAGGCCCTGCGCGTGTTCGAGCCGGGGCAGATTGCACCTGCGTTGCGCAAGGCTGAGGAAATGATCGAAGAATTCAAGGTTCCGGTGATCGTTGAGATTATTCTGGAACGTGTGACCAACATTTCCATGGGCACCGAGATCAACGCCGTCAACGAATTCGAAGATCTGGCACTGGTCGGCAACGATGCGCCGACTGCCATTTCCCTGCTCGATTAAGGAGAACCCTATGCCGCGCTTTGCTGCCAACCTGTCCATGCTGTTTACCGAGCAGGACTTTCTCGCCCGTTTCAAAGCGGCCGCCGATGCGGGCTTCCAGGGTGTGGAATACCTGTTCCCCTACGAGTTCAGCTCTGCCGAGATCAAAGCACAGTTGGACGCCAACGGCCTGACCCAAGTGCTGTTCAACCTGCCGGCCGGTGACTGGGCCAAGGGCGAACGCGGCCTGGCCTGCCACCCGGACCGGGTCGAGGAGTTCCGCGCCGGAGTCAAGCTGGCCATCGCCTACGCCCAGGTGCTGGGCAACACCCAGGTCAACTGCCTGGCAGGTATCCGGCCGCAAGGCGTTGACGATGAAACCGTCGAAAAGACCTTCGTCGCCAACCTCAAGTACGCCGCCGAGAAGCTGCAGGCGGCGGGGATCAAGCTGGTGATGGAGATGATCAACACCCGCGACATTCCAGGTTTCTACTTGAACAACACGGCGCAGGCCCTGTCGATTCGCGAGCAGGTGGGCAGCGCCAACCTGTTCCTGCAGTACGACATCTATCACATGCAAATCATGGAAGGCGACCTGGCCCGCACCATGGCCAACCACCTGGATGACATCAACCACATCCAGCTGGCGGACAACCCAGGGCGCAACGAGCCGGGCACCGGTGAGATCAACTACCGCTTCCTGTTCGAACACCTGGACCGCATCGGCTACACCGGCTGGGTCGGCTGTGAATACAAGCCGCTGACCACGACCGAAGCCGGTTTGGGCTGGCTCAAGACCCATAACGCGATCTAGCAGAACAAACGCAGGACCAACATGTGGGAGCGGGCTTGCTCGCGAATGCAGTCTGACATTCAGCATTGATGTCGACTGATACACCGCTTTCGCGAGCAAGCCCGCTCCCACATTTGGATCTCCTGTGTCTGGCTGGCCGAGACGGGTCAGCCTATCGAATAACAAGAGGAATTCATCATGGCTAAAATCGGATTCATCGGCACCGGCATCATGGGCCAACCCATGGCCGCCAACCTGCAGAAAGCAGGTCACCAACTGTTTCTTTCCGAGCACCACGGCAAGGCGCCGCAAGCCTTGATCGACGCCGGCGCCGTGGCCCTGGCCAACCCGCAGCAAGTCGCCCAGGAAGCCGAGTTCATCATCGTGATGGTGCCCGACACCCCGCAGGTTGACGACGTGTTGTTCCGCAAAGACGGCGTGGCCGCAGGCCTGTCGCCAAACAAGGTCGTGATCGATATGAGCTCGATCTCGCCCACCGCCACCAAGGCGTTTGCCGCCAAGATCAACGAAACCGGCGCGCAGTACCTCGACGCGCCCGTGTCCGGCGGTGAAGTGGGCGCCAAGGCCGGCACCCTGAGCATCATGATCGGCGGCGAGCCGCAAACCTTCGAACGCGCCCTGCCGCTGTTCCAGGCCATGGGCAAGAACATCACCCTGGTCGGCGGCAACGGTGACGGCCAGACCGCCAAGGTCGCCAACCAGATCATCGTCGCGCTGAACATCCAGGCGGTGGCCGAAGCACTGCTGTTCGCCTCCAAGAACGGCGCCGACCCAGCCAAGGTGCGTGAAGCGCTGATGGGCGGTTTTGCTTCGTCGAAGATCCTCGAAGTGCACGGCGAGCGCATGATCAAAGGCACCTTCGACCCGGGCTTCCGCATCAACCTGCACCAGAAGGATTTGAACCTGGCCCTGGCCGGCGCCAAGGAGCTGGGGATCAACCTGCCGAACACCGCCGGCACCCAGCAAGTGTTCAGCACCTGCACCGCGATTGGCGGCGGCAACTGGGACCACTCGGCGCTGATCAAGGGGCTGGAGCATATGGCGAATTTCAGTATCCGCGACAAATAACCTACGCCGCTCCTACCTTTGAAATGCGGTCGAATGTGGGAGCAGGCTTGCTCGCGAAAGCGGTGTGCCAGCCAGCATGGATGTCGAATGGTAGACCGCTTTCGCGAGCAAGCCCGCTCCCACATTTTTGATCGCATTCCATAGCGAAAATGTTGCACCTCTAATAACAAAAAATCCCCGGGAGCCCGCTTATGTCGGTCGATCCGCAACACCTGCTTCGCGAGCTGTTTGCCACAGCCATCGACGCCGCCCACCCCCGGCAAGTCCTTGAACCTTATCTGCCTGCCGACCG
>Ga0105244_10001386_pt1 | contig 19688 bp, 18 predicted proteins | sample KBSM44metaG_FD_80423 | JGI IMG/M metagenome (GOLD analysis project Ga0105244, IMG submission 80423) | Miscanthus rhizosphere microbial communities from Kellogg Biological Station, Michigan, USA - KBS M4-4 metaG | ecosystem: Host-associated > Plants > Roots > Rhizosphere > Soil | place... | reverse complement strand
TTCGAGCCGACCGCCACCGCCCTCAAGCTGATGCTCGACGATAACGCCTACGGCCTGTCGCGCCGCCGCGTAACCCTGTCGACCTCCGGCGTCGTGCCGATGATGGACAAGCTGGCGCAGGAAGTGCCGGTGGCGCTGGCCGTGTCGCTGCACGCGTCCAACGACGAGCTGCGCAACAGCCTGATCCCGCTGAACAAAAAGTATCCGCTCAAGGAGCTGATGGCCGCCTGCAAGCGCTATCTGGAATTCGCCCCGCGCGACTTCATCACCTTCGAATACTGCATGCTCGACGGCGTCAACGACTCCGACGAGAACGCCCGCGAACTGATCGCGCTGGTGCAGGACCGCCAGTTCGGCGTCAACTGCAAATTCAACCTGATTCCGTTCAATCCGTTCCCGGAGTCCGGCCTGCTGCGCTCGAAAAATCCGCGCATCAAGGCCTTCGCCCAGATCCTGGTCGACGCAGGCATCGTCACCACCATCCGCAAGACGCGCGGCGACGATATCGACGCCGCCTGCGGCCAGTTGGCCGGCGAGGTCCAGGACCGCACCAAGGTGGCGCAGCGGATGGAAAAGATGGCCGAGTACCAGCAAAAGTTCGGCGCCAATTTCGGCAAGATCGTGGAGATCACTTCCTGATGACGCTCCTGGCGCAGCGTAGCCGGCGGCTCGTCGCGCTCGGGTTGATCCCGGCGCTGGCGGGGACGTTGGCCGGCTGCGCCTCGGCGCCGGAACCCGGCAACAGCGGCAAGGCCGAGCTGACCACGGCGTCGGACCAGACCAGCGCCCAGCGCAAGGTCGAGATCCGCATGCAGCTGGCGGTCGGTTATTACGAGCAGGGCCAGTATCCGTTCGCGCTCGACGAGGTCAAGATGGCGTTGTTGGCCGATCCGCAGTACGCCGACGCCTACGGCATGCGCGGCCTGATTTATCAGGCCATGGGGGAGAACGGCCTGGCCGAGGATAACTTTGTCCGCGCGCGCAAACTTGCGCCGGGCAATCCGGATCTGGCCAACAATTATGGTTCTTTCCTGTGCCAGAACGGCCGGGTGGCGGAGGCGATGCCGCTGTTCGACGCCGCGCTGGGCAACCGCGGCTACCGTTCGCCGGCGTCGGCCGCGAACAACGCCGGGTCGTGCGCGTTGAAGACCAAGGATTACGCCAGCGCGGAGCGTTATCTGCTGCAAGCCTTGCAGTTGACGCCCGACCTGCCGGCCACCAACGCCAATCTGGCGCGGGTATATTTTGAAAAGCGCGATTATGTGCGCGCCAATTTCTTCATTACCCGTCTGAACAAGGTGGCAAAGATGGAGAGCCTGACGGCCGATGTGCTGTGGCTCGGGATTAAGGTGCAGCATAAGGTGGGAGACAAGGGGGCTGAAGCTGGTTGGGCGACGCAATTGCGCCGCCACCACCCCGGCTCGACCGAATATGCTGCTTATCAACGTGGGGCGTTTGATGAGTGAGACAGGGATACCAATGAATTCAGAGTGGGCAGAACCGCCGAAAAAAGACCAGGGCAGCAGCAGCCTGGCCACGCCCGGAGCACAACTGGCCGCCCAGCGCGAAGCGATGGGCATGTCGGTGGAACAGATCGCGGACCAGCTGAAGCTGGCGCCGCGCCAGGTCGTCGCGCTCGAAGCGGGCGATTACGCCTCCTTGCCGAATATGGCGGTGGTGCGTGGGTTCGTCCGCGCCTACGCCAAGGTCGTCAAGCTGGACCCCACGCCGCTGGTGGCGATGATCGAGGTGATCTCGCCGACCAGCCCCGAGGCCGCGCCGCCGCGCAGGGAACGGGCGGCCGAGTTTTCGGAGTCGCGCTTCCCGCTGATGACCGACCGTTCGTCCGGCCGTGGCGGCTGGATGGTGGGCGCCGTCGTGGTGGCCGCCGCCTTGATCGGCGGCGGCGTGTACGCCTACCAGAGCGGGTTGATTTCGACCTCGATGTTCGAGCGCGCCAGCGGTGACGGCGCCTCCAGCGCCAGCGCCGTGACCGAGCTGCCCAAGCCGATCGATTCGACCATGCCGCTGGAGACCACCCTGGTCAAGCCGGGCCAGGAAACGGCGCCGCTGCAGTCGCCGAACGTGCCGCTGATTTCGGTGCCGCCGCCAGGCACGGGCACCAACCCGGCTGACGCCGCGAGCGCGCCTGCGGGCGCGGGCGCACCAGCCGCACCAGCCACCGCGCCGACGACCGCCGCGCCGGCAGCGCAGGTGTTGCCGCCTGCGTCCGCTCCGGCAGCGGCCTCCGGCACCCAGCTGGTGCTGGAAGTGACGACCGATTCGTGGGTGGAGATCCGCCGCCCCGGCACCAAGCCGCTGATTTCGCGCCTGGTCAAGGCGGGCAGCACCGAGACCTTCGATATCAAGGACCCGGCGCTGCTGATCATCGGCAAACCGGACGGCGTGAAGGCGACCCTGGGCGGCGCGCCGCTGGCGCTGCCTCCGGTCGCCGGCGGCACGATCTCCCGCGTCAATATCAAGTAAGTTAAAACAAGTTAAACCAGCCAGCACGAGCAAACAGCCATGTCTTCTACGCAAACAGCTATTCCTTCGGGACCGTCGAATCGCCGCGCCAGCCGCAGCGTGCTGGTCGCGCACGGCCAGCGCAAGATCTGGGTCGGCGGCGACGCCCCCGTGGTGGTGCAGTCGATGACCAACACCGACACCGCCAACGCGATCGAGACGGCGATCCAGATCCGCGACCTGGCGCGCGCCGGTTCGGAGCTGGTGCGCCTGACGGTGGACCGTCCGGAGGCCGCCGAGGCGGTGCCGTACATCCGCGAACAGTTGGACAAGATGGACGTCGACGTGCCGCTGGTGGGCGACTTCCACTACAACGGCCACACGCTGCTGAACGACTATCCGGAGTGCGCCAAGGCGCTGTCGAAGTACCGCATCAACCCGGGCAACGTCGGCAAGGGCGCCAAGCGCGATACGCAGTTCGCGCAGATGATCGAAGTGGCCGCGCGCTACGACAAGCCGGTGCGCATCGGCGTCAACTGGGGCAGCCTGGATCAGGCGCTGCTGGCGCGCATCATGGACGAAAACGCCGGACGCGCCGAGCCGTGGAGCGCGCAGGCGGTGATGTACGAGGCGCTGATCACCTCCGCCATCGAGAACGCCGTGCGCGCCGAGGAACTGGGCCTGGGCCGCGACAAGATCATCCTGTCGTGTAAAGTCTCGGGCGTGCAGGACCTGATCGCCGTCTACCGCGAGCTGGCCAAGCGCTGCGACTATCCTCTGCACCTGGGCCTGACCGAGGCGGGCATGGGCAGCAAGGGCATCGTCGCCTCGACGGCGGCGCTGTCGGTGCTGCTGCAAGAGGGCATCGGCGACACCATCCGCATCTCGCTGACACCGGAGCCGGGCGGCGACCGCACCAAGGAGGTGGTGGTCGGCCAGGAGATTTTGCAGACCATGGGCCTGCGCAAATTCACGCCGATGGTGATCGCCTGCCCGGGTTGCGGCCGCACCACCTCGACCACCTTCCAGGAACTGGCCGACAACATCCAGACCTATCTGCGCGAGCAGATGCCGGAGTGGAAAAAGACCTATCCGGGCGTGGAGGCGATGAACGTGGCCGTCATGGGCTGCATCGTCAACGGTCCGGGCGAATCGAAGCACGCCAACATCGGCATCAGTTTGCCGGGCACCGGCGAATCGCCGGCGGCGCCGGTGTTCGTCGACGGCGCCAAGTTCGCGACCCTGCGCGGTGAGCGCATCGTCGAGGAATTCCAGGAAATCGTATTGAACTACGTGAAGAACAACTACGGCAAACAAGCCGCCGAAGCATAAGAAGAAATCGAAATGTCCGAAAACAAAAAAGCTGAAAAGATCACCGCCGTCAAAGGCATGAACGATATCCTGCCGACCGATTCGCATCTGTGGCAGCTGTTTGAAAACACCGCGCAATCGGTCGTGCAAAGCTACGGTTTCCAGCAGATCCGCACGCCGATCGTCGAAGACACCGCGCTGTTCAAGCGCGCCATCGGCGCCGTGACCGACATCGTCGAAAAGGAAATGTACTCGTTCACCGATTCGATGAACGGCGACGAGCTGACCCTGCGCCCCGAAGGCACGGCCGGCGCGGTGCGCGCGGTGATCGAGCACAATCTGGTGTACGAAGGCCCGAAACGCCTGTGGTACACCGGCCCGATGTTCCGCCACGAGCGTCCGCAGCGCGGCCGCTATCGCCAGTTCTACCAGTTCGGCTGCGAGGCCGTCGGCTTCAACGGCCCGGACGTGGACGCGGAACTGATCATGATGTGCCGCCGCCTGTGGGATGACCTGGGCCTGGAAAACATCCGCCTCGAACTGAACTCGATCGGCGACGCCGAAGAGCGCGCGCGCCACCGCGTCGACCTGATCGCCTACCTGGAAAAGCACGAGGACATCCTCGACGCCGAAGCCAAGCGCCGCCTGCACAGCAATCCGCTGCGCATCCTGGACACCAAGAATCCGGCGATGCAGGAGATGGTCAACGGCGCGCCGAAGCTGATGGAGTACCTGGGCGAGGAATCGCTGGCCCACTTCAACGGCGTGCGCAAGATCCTCGACCATAACAACATCCCGTACGTGATCAACAACCGCCTGGTGCGCGGCCTCGATTACTACAACCGCACCGTGTTCGAATGGGTCACCGACGCACTGGGCTCGCAGGGCACCGTGTGCGCCGGCGGCCGTTACGATCCGCTGATCGCCTCGTTCGGCGGCAAGCCGACACCGGCCGTCGGTTTCGCCATGGGCATCGAACGCCTGCTGGAACTGATGAAGGAAGCCGGCGAGCCGGAACAGCCGAACCAGTGCGACGTCTACCTGGTGCACCAGGGCGAGGCCGCGCAGCTGCAGGCGTTCGTGCTGGGCGAGCGTATCCGCGACGCGGGCCTCGATGTCGTCATGCACGCCTCGACCGCCAACGGTCCCGGCAGCTTCAAGACGCAGATGAAGAAGGCCGACGGCAGCGGCGCCTCGTTCGCCGTCATCATCGGCGAGGACGAAGTGGCCAACCACACCGCCACCGTCAAGGCGATGCGCGCGGAGGAGGGCGACATGCAGCAATCGACGGTGCCGTTCGACGACGTCGTCGACTTCCTGGTCGACCAGATCGCCGGCAGCGGCGACCATCACCACCACGTGCACGACGAGCATTGCAATCACTAAGCTAACACCGAGCCGTTTTTTTAACGCATTCATTAATCCTCTAGCAGACGAACTGACATGGCATACGATCTCGAAGAACAAGAACAACTCGCTACCCTTAAAGCATGGTGGGAAAAATACGGCAACCTGACCTCGTGGGTGCTGATCGCCGGCCTGGCCGCCTATTCCGGTTGGGCGGGTTGGAACTACTACCAGCGCAACCAGTCGAACCAGGCCTCGGCGCTGTACGAGGAGCTGCAAACGGCCGTGCAAGCCAAGGACAACGCCAAGGTGCTGCGCGCCGCCGGCGACATGGAATCGAAATTCGGCAGCACCACCTACGCGCCGATGGCCGCGCTGGTGGCCGCCAAGAGCAGCTTCGACGCCAACGACGTCAAGTCGGCCAAGGCGCAGCTGCAGTGGGCGATCGACCATGGCGGCGACGAGTTCAAGGCCCTGGCCAAGATCCGCCTGGCCGGCATCCTGCTGGACGAAAAAGCCTATGACGACGCGCTGAAGGCGCTGTCGGGCGACGTGCCCGCGCAATTCGCCGGCGCCGTCGCCGATCGCAAGGGCGACATCCTGGCCGCGCAGAACAAGATCGCCGAAGCCCGCGCCGCCTACCAGGCCGCGCTCGACGCGACCGACAAGAAGAACCCCGGCCGCCAGCTGATCCAGCTGAAGTTTGAAGCCATCGGCGGCTCCGTGCCGGCCGATGCCGCCAAAGACGCCAAAAGCCCCGCCTAAACAACGTCACGCCGCAAGGGCGCCATGGCGCCCGCTTAGCTCTCCAGATCAAGGTTAAAAAATGCGTATTACCGAAAAAGTTATTGCTGCAAGTGTGTTCGCGATGTTGGCCGGTTGTTCCTTGTTTGGCTCGAAAGACACCAAGAACCAGCCGGCGCCGCTGGTGGAGCTCAAGGGCGGCATGGTGCCCAAAACCGTTTGGAAGTACTCGATGAACAAGGCCGGTACCTCGGTCTTCACGCCGGCGCTGGCGGGGGAGAGCCTGTACGTGGCCGATGGCGACGGCGTGCTGGCGCGCCTGAACTCGGCCACCGGCAAGGAAGCCTGGCGCGTCAAGACCGGCGTCGACCTGACCGCCGGCGTGGGTAGCGATGGTGAAGTGGTCGTCGTCGGCGGCAAAAAAGGCGTGATCCTGGCCTACGACGCCAACGGCAAGGAACTGTGGAAGGGCCAGGCCAGCAGCGAAGTGCTGTCCTCCCCGGTGGTGGGCGGCGGCGTGGTGGTGGTGCGCAGCGTCGACAACCTGATCACCGCGTACGACGCCAAGACCGGCGTCAAAAAATGGAGCGTGGCGCGCACCACGCCGGCCCTGACCCTGCGCAACGCGCCGGGCATGGTGATCAACGGTCCCAACGTGTACGTCGCCCAGCCGGGCGGCAAGCTGCTGGTGCTGGCCCTGGCCGGCGGCCTGCAGCGCTTCGAGCTGGTGGTGGGCGAGCCGCGCGGCGCGACCGAGCTGGAACGGGTCACCGACATCGCCGGCACCCCGGTGATCTTCGAAAAAGATGTTTGCGCCGTGTCGTACCAGGGCCGCGTGGCCTGCTTCGACGCCACCACCGGCGCGCCGCACTGGAGCAAGCCGACTTCGTCCGACGTGGGCGTGGCGGTGGACCAGCGTTTCGTATTCGTCTCCGACGACAAAGGCGAAGTTGCAGCCTACAGCCGCGAAAGCGGCGGCAACGCCTGGAAGAACGACAAGATGTCGTATCGCCGCCTGTCGACCCCCGTGTCGTTCGGCCGCGCTGTGGCCGTCGGCGACTACCAGGGTTACGTCCACTTCCTGTCGCGGGAAGATGGTTCGTACATAGGTCGTGCCGCGACCGACGGAAGCCCGATCCAATCGGACCCCGTCATCGCCGGCTCGAATTTGATTTTTCAAACCCAATCAGGGACAGTGACCGCTCTCGCGGTCGAGTAATACAATGAAGCCGGTAATCGCACTAGTGGGTCGACCCAATGTAGGGAAATCGACCTTGTTTAATCGTCTGACCCGCTCGCGCGATGCGCTGGTGGCGGACTTGCCTGGGTTGACGCGAGATCGTCACTATGGCGAGGGCCGTGTCGGCGAACGTCCCTTCCTCGTCATCGACACGGGCGGCTTCGAGCCGGTCGCCAAGGAAGGCATCATGCATCAGATGGCCAAGCAGACCAAGCAGGCCGTGGCCGAAGCCGACATCGTCGTCTTCCTGGTCGACGGCCGCCAGGGCCTGACGCCGCATGACAAAACCATCACCGACTTCCTGCGTAAGAGCGGCCGTCCGGTCATGCTCGTCGTGAACAAGTCCGAGGGCATGCGCTATACCGCCGTCGTCGCCGACTTCTACGAGCTGGGACTGGGCGAGCCGTACTCGATCTCGTCGGCCCACGGCGACGGCGTCGCCGACCTGGTGGAGGAGGCGCTGAACCTGGCCTTCGCCCAGCGTCCGGAAGACCCGGAGGAGCTCGACAAGGCCGACCACGGCATCAAGATCGCGCTGGTGGGCCGTCCGAACGTGGGCAAGTCGACCCTGATCAACACCCTGGTCGGCGAAGAGCGCGTCATCGCTTTCGACATGCCAGGCACCACCCGCGACTCGATCGAGATTCCGTTCGAGCGCGAAGGCAAGCAGTACACGCTGATCGACACGGCCGGTATCCGCCGCCGCGGCAAGGTGTTCGAGGCGATCGAGAAGTTCTCGGTCGTCAAGACGCTGCAGTCGATCTCGGAGGCCAACGTGGTCGTGCTGATGCTCGACGCCCAGCAGGACATCTCCGAGCAGGACGCCCACATCGCCGGCTTCGTGCTGGAGACGGGCCGCGCGCTGGTGATCGCCGTCAACAAGTGGGACGGCTTGCGCACCGACGAGCGCGACGAGATCAAGATCGACATCGACCGCAAGCTCGACTTCTTGTCGTTCGCCAAGATGCACTTCATCTCGGCTTTGAAATCGCAGGGCATCGGCCCGCTGATGAAGTCGGTCGACGCGGCCTACGCCGCCGCCACGGCCAACCTGTCGACGCCGAAGCTGACCCGCGCCCTGATCGAGGCGGTGGAAAAGCAGGAGCCGCGCCGCAAGGGTTCGATCCGTCCGAAGCTGCGCTACGCGCACCAGGGCGGTATGAATCCACCGGTGATCGTTATCCACGGCAACGCTTTGGACGCCGTCGGCGAGCCCTACAAGCGTTACCTGGAAAAACATTTCCGCGACACGTTCCAGCTGGTGGGCACGCCTTTGCGCATCGAGCTGCGCACCGGTAAAAACCCGTTCTCCAAGACGCCGGCCAAATAAGAAAAAAATAAGGGAATTTTGGCTTTTTTGTACGGGACTCCCCTGCAAAAATTGTCAAAACAGGTTACAGTGGCTTAGAAGCACCATTCCCGGCGTGGCGAGCGGTGTTTCAGCGGAAATCATTTGACTTTCGCTGGGCCACGTACTTGAAATTAAGCGTTTCGCCTCCAATTCCAACACAACAACATAAAATGGAGCTGTTATGAGCAACAAAGGGCAACTGTTACAAGACCCATTCCTCAATGCCTTGCGCAAAGAGCATGTTCCTGTCTCGATCTATCTGGTCAACGGCATCAAGCTGCAGGGCCATATTGAATCGTTCGACCAGTACGTCGTACTGCTGCGCAACACCGTGACCCAGATGGTCTACAAACACGCCATCTCCACGGTAGTGCCGGCACGCGCCGTCAATCTCAACATTGAATCCGAAGCGGAATAAGCGCTTGCATCTCGGCTTCTTCCCAACTTGCCTGACCGTCTTATGCGCGCAGCTCTAGTCGGTATCGATTTCGGTCAGGGCGACTTTGCCGCCAGCGTCGAGGAACTGCAACTGCTGGCCCGTTCAGCAGGCGCGGAGCCTGTCACGACGATCACGGCAAAGCGTTCATCTCCTGACGCGGCGTATTTCGTAGGCAGCGGCAAGGCCGACGAAATCGGTCTCGCCGTGCTCGATCACGCCATCGAAATCGTCATCTTCAACCACGCGCTGTCGCCCGCCCAGCAACGCAACCTGGAAAAGCGCCTGCAGATCCGGGTGCTCGACCGTACCAGCCTGATACTCGACATTTTCGCCCAGCGCGCCGCCTCCCACGAGGGCAAGCTGCAGGTGGAACTGGCGCAGCTGCAGCATCTGGCCACGCGCCTGATCCGCGGCTGGACCCACCTTGAACGGCAAAAGGGCGGTATCGGCTTGCGCGGTCCGGGTGAGACGCAGCTTGAAACCGACCGCCGTTTGATCGGCGAGCGGGTCAAAGCGCTGCGCGCGCGCCTCGGCAAGCTGCGCAAGCAGCACGAGACGCAGCGCCGCTCGCGCGGACGCAGCCAGACGTTCTCGGTGTCGCTGGTCGGCTATACCAATGCCGGCAAATCGACCTTGTTCAACGCGGTCACCAAGGCCGGCGTCTACGTCGCCGACCAGTTGTTCGCCACCCTGGACACGACCTCGCGCCGCGTCTACATGGGGCAGGAAGTGGGCAACGTGGTGTTCTCGGACACGGTCGGTTTCGTGCGCGAGCTGCCGCACCAGCTGGTGGCGGCGTTCCGCGCCACGCTGGAGGAGACCATCCACGCCGATTTGCTGCTGCACGTCGTCGACGCCTCGTCGCCGGTGCGCATGGAGCAGATCGAGCAGGTCAACCTGGTGCTCAAGGAGATCGGCGCCGATCATATTCCGCAGATTCTGGTGTGGAACAAGATCGACGCGGCCGGCCTGGAGCCGTCTGTGGAAAGGGATGAATATGCTAAAATTTCCCGCGTTTTCCTCAGCGCGCGCACCGGCCAGGGCGTCGATCTGCTGCGCGAGGCGGTGGTCGAATGGGCCAAGGCGGCACCCGGCGCAAGGCTGAACCAGGCCTACCCGACAGGCGACATGGAAGAATTCGAAGAAGCGGATCGAGCGGACGACTGGGAGGCAGCCGATGGCGACGCCGACCCGGTCTCCGACTCCGAAGCAGATAGCAGTCCCACCCCTAATCACGTTGGATCACACTGATGCGTGTCTCCTCAATTATGAAACGTCTTGGCCTCAAGCCGTCGCTGAACGATCCCCGCTGGGGCTCGGACAAGAAGGACGGCGAGCCGCAAGCGAACGAAGGCAAAAAGCCCGGCGAAGGACCTCCCGACATGGAGCAGCTGTGGCGCGATTTCAATCAGCGCCTCAATAGCTTCTTCGGCCAGAAAAAAGGTCCCGAGGGTCCCAATAACGGCGGTCCCGCCGGCCCAGGCGGGCCGCGTCCCGACATGGCCGGCATGCGCGCCACGGCCGGCGCCATCGGCGTCGTCGCGGCGCTGATCTGGCTCGCCAGCGGTTCCTTCATCGTGCAGGAGGGCCAGACCGGTATCGTCTACACCTTCGGTAAAGTGAGCCACACCACCGGTTCCGGTTTCAACTGGCGCTGGCCGTATCCGTTCCAGAGCGACGAAACGGTCAAGGTATCGCAGATGCGGATGGTCGAAATCGGCTACCGCGGCAACGTCAAGAACAAGCAGGCGCGCGAATCGCTGATGCTGACCGACGATGAAAACATCATCGACATGCAGTTCGCCGTGCAGTTCAAGCTGAAGGATCCGGTGGCCTGGCTGATGAACAACCGCGACGAGGAGGATACCGTACGCCAGGTGGCCGAGACCTCGATCCGCGAAATCGTCGGCAAGAACAAGATGGACTTCGTGCTGTACGAGGGCCGCGACAAGGTGGCCTACGAGACGCAGCAGCTGATGCAGCTGATCCTCGACCGCTACGCCTCCGGCGTGCTGATTTCGAACGTGACCCTGCAGGCGGTGCAACCGCCGGAGCAGGTGCAAGTCGCCTTCGACGACGCCGTCAAGGCCGGCCAGGATCTGGAGCGCCAGAAGAACGAAGGCCAGGCTTACGCCAACGACGTGATTCCGAAGGCGCGCGGTTACGCTTCGCGCCTGCTGCAGGAAGCCGAAGCCTATCGTTCGATGGTCACCGAGAACGCCACCGGTAACGCCGCCCGCTTCAAGCAGGTGCTGACCGAGTACCAGAAGGCGCCGGGCGTGACGCGCGACCGCATGTATCTGGAAACGATGCAGCAGATTTATTCGAGCGCCAGCAAGGTGATGGTCGACGCCAAGAGCGGCAGCAACCTGCTGTATCTGCCGTTGGACAAGCTGATCGCCCAGGCGGCGGCGACCGACGCGTCGGCGGCCCAGGCCCGCGCGGCGCAGGCTTCGCCACCTCCGGTGGCAACCTTGCCGTCGGAAGTCATGCCATCGGTTGAAGTAACCCGCCAGCGCGATTCGCGCTCGCGAGATTCCGGACGTGACCGGGAGGGTCGTTAATGAATCGCATAGCTAGTTCCCTCATTGCTGTTTTCGTCGTGCTGCTGTTGCTGTCGTCGATGGTGTTCGTGGTCGACCAGCGCAAGTACGCGATCGTCTTCGCGCTGGGTCAGATCAAGGAAGTGATACGCGAGCCGGGGCTGCATTTCAAACTGCCGCCGCCGTTCCAGAATGTGCTGTATCTGGATAACCGCATCCTGACCATCGAATCGGCCGACGCCGAGCGCTTCATCACCGCCGAGAAGATGAACATCCTGGTCGACAGCTTCGTCAAGTGGCGCATCGGCCGCAACGAAGGCCAGGCCAAGCTGTACTACGTCACCTTCGGCGGCGACGAGACCCGCGCGCGCGACCGCATGTCGGTCATCGTCAAGGCAGCGCTGAACGAGGAAATCACCAAGCACACCGTGAGCGAAGTCATTTCGGGCAAGCGCGGCAAGGTGATGGAGGCGATCCGCACCAAGGTGGTCCAGGAAGCCGCGCAGATCGGCGTCGAGATCATCGACGTGCGCCTGAAGCGCGTCGAATACGTCGAGCAGATCAACAACTCGGTGTACGACCGCATGAAGGCCGAGCGCCTGCGCGTGGCCAACGAGCTGCGTTCGACCGGTTCGGCCGAATCGGAGAAGATCCGCGCCGACGCCGACCGCCAGCGCGCCGTGATCCTGGCCGAGGCCTATCGCGAAGCGGAAACGATGCGCGGCGAGGGCGACGCCAAGGCGTCGGCCATCTACGCCGAGGCGTTCGGCCGCAATCCGGAGTTCTACAAGTTCTACCGCAGCCTGGAAGCCTACCGCGCCACGTTCAAGAACCACGGCGACGTGATGGTGATGGATTCGAGCTCGGACTTCTTCAAGTACTTCAAGAGCTCGGGCACCGGCGGCGCGCCGTCGGCGCCCGCCGCGCCGAAGAAGTAAGCCGGCGACGGCAAAGAGAGGGGCGGATACCTGCGGGTATCCGCCCCTTTTACATTCGCGGTCCGTTTTAAAGCGGTTAAGCGTTTAATCGAGCCCGGTTTTGCCGGGCGCCCAATACGCTTTGCTCTGGCGCCGGCCGGCGGCCAGGTTTTCACGCTTCAGCAGTTTGCCCATGTGCTGGATGGCGCCGGCGCGGCCGGTCAGGACGACGTCCGCCTCCGGGTGCGTCCGCAACAGCGCCGTCATGCGCGCTTCCAGTTCGGTGAAATGGCCGTCGTTCTCGAGGCGGGCGCAGAGCGCGGCCCCTTGCATGTCCAGCCGTTCCATGACGGGCGCGGTGTCGCCGGGCCGCGAGACTTCGAACAGTCCCAGCACGGCTGGCGCGGCCGCCTGGTCGGCCAGCGCCGCCGCCAGGCCCAGTGAGGTCTCGTCGCCGAACACGATGACGGTCGATTGCGGCCGCGCCAGGCGCACCGACTTGCGCGGGCCGAAGACGACGCAGTCATCGCCCTTGCGCAGCGCGCGCGCCCACTGGGCGCCCGGGCCGCCGGCATGCAGGTAGACCAGGATGCGGGTGCGTCCGCCCTCGGCGTCCCAGCCCATCGGCGTGTAAGTGCGCTGGGTCCAGCCGCCCAGCTGGATCTGGATCTTGTCCCCGGGCGTCCAGGCTGCATCGCGCAACGCCTCGCCTCCCAGCGTGACGATGCGGAAGGCGTCGCCGACATCCTCGATCTCCAGCACCCGCGCGCCGCGCGTGAACAGTTTTAACAGCGCCGACTCCAGCAGGCCGGCGCGGTTTCTCAGGGGAGGGATGGCGGGGTCGTTCATTGCAAGTGCTCCGTGTGGTTGTCGAGGTGGAAGGGAGAGGGGCGCGCGCGGCGCGAATATCGTATCGATACCGATGTAGACGTATCAGCGGCCGGATTTATTATGGGCGCGCGCCGCGGCCATGCCGGCCGCCCACCGCGGGAGCTCCCGGCCCTCCGGCGGGCGGCGATTTTTTCCCGCCCATCCGGCATTTCGCGTAAAATATCAGGTTCGGCCCGCCGCTTTTATGGCAGCGCCACGTTCGCCGCATTATTCGTTTTTTAATTTTTCCGTATCAGTTTCCCATGCCGAATTGGCTTTTGCCCGAGAACATCGCCGACGTTTTGCCGTCGGAAGCCCGCAAGATCGAAGAGTTGCGTCGTCTGATGCTGGATAATTTCCGTCTGTACGGTTATGAACTGGTCATGCCGCCGCTGCTCGAGTACGTCGAGTCGCTGCTGGCCGGCGCCGGCAAGGACACCGACCTGCGCACCTTCAAGCTGGTCGACCAGATTTCCGGCCGCATGCTGGGCATCCGCGCCGACATGACGACGCAGGTGGCGCGCATCGACGCCCACCTGTTGAACCGCGACTCGGTCACGCGCCTGTGCTACGTCGGCAGCGTGCTGCACACCCGTCCTTCGGGCCTGCACACCACCCGCGAGCCGCTGCAGATCGGCGCCGAGATTTACGGCCACGCCGGCCTGGAAGCCGACGCCGAGATCCTCGAGCTGTCGCTGGCCTCCCTGGCGCTGGCCGGTTTCAACGAAGTGCGGCTGGACCTGGCCCACGCCGGCGTGCTGCGCGTGATCCTCGACGGCGACGCCAACGCGGCCAGGGACGAGGCGGCGCTGTACGCGCTGCTGCGCTCCAAGGACGTGCCGGGCCTGCAGGCGATCACCGCCAACTACGCGCCGCAGGTGCGCGAGGCCTTGCTGGCGCTGCCGAACCTGTACGGCGACGTCGAAGTATTGAAGAAGGCGCGCGAGACGCTGCCCGACCTGCCGGGCATGGCCAAGGCGCTGGCCGAACTGGCCGCGCTGGCCGCGTCCGCGCTGGGCCGCGCCGAGGTGGCGATCGACCTGGCCGACCTGCGCGGCTACCAGTACGAAAGCGGCGCGATGTTCGCGCTGTATGTGCCAGGCTTGCCGAACGCGGTGGCGCGCGGCGGCCGTTACGATCACGTAGGCGAAGCCTTCGGCCGGGCGCGTCCCGCCACCGGCTTCTCGCTCGACCTGCGCGAGCTGGCGCGTCTGTTGCCGACCGCGGAGCGCAAGCAGTCGATCCGCGCTCCATGGGGCAACGCGCCTGAATTGAAGGAAAAAATCGCCGAGCTGCGCAAGTCCGGCGAAGTCGTGATCCAAAGTATGCCGGGTCACAGCAACGAGCTGGACGAGTTCGAGTGCGACCGCGCTCTGGTACTCGACGATAGTGGTAGCAACTGGATTCTTAAAAACTTAGGTTAGTGTGATGTCAAAGAAAAACGCAAAGAACGTCGTCGTCATCGGTACCCAGTGGGGCGATGAGGGCAAGGGCAAGATCGTCGACTGGTTGACCGATCATGCACAAGGTGTGGTCCGCTTCCAGGGCGGCCACAACGCCGGCCATACGCTGGTCATCGGCGGCGTCAAGACCGCGCTGCAGCTGATCCCGTCGGGCATCATGCGTCCGGGCGTGGCCTGCTACATCGGTAACGGTGTGGTGGTGTCGGTGCCGGACGTGCTGCGCGAAATCGACAAGCTGGAAAAAGTCGGCGTCGAAGTCGCGTCGCGCCTGAAGGTGTCGGACGCCGCTCCCGTGATCCTGCCTTACCACGCCGCGCTGGACCTGGCCCGTGAAGCCGCCCGTGGCGAAGCCAAGATCGGCACCACCGGCAAGGGCATCGGCCCGGCCTACGAAGACAAGGTGGCGCGCCGCGCCATCCGCGTCGCCGACCTGCTGAACGAGAAGCGCTTCGCCGAAAAGCTGGCCGAGAACCTCGACTACCACAACTTCGTGCTGGAGCACTACCTCAAGGCCCCGCGCATCGAATACCAGAAAACCCTGGACGACGCGCTGGCCTACGTGCCGCGCCTGCGCCCGATGGTGACCGACGTTTCGAGCGCGCTGTACGCCGCGCACAAGGCCGGCGCCAACCTGCTGTTCGAAGGCGCGCAAGGCTCGCTGCTGGACGTCGACCACGGCACCTATCCGTTCGTCACCTCGTCGAACTGCGTGGCCGGTAACGCCGCCGCCGGCTCCGGCGTGGGTCCGAACATGCTGCACTACATCATGGGCATCACCAAGGCCTACACCACCCGCGTCGGTTCCGGCCCGTTCCCTTCGGAGCTGCCGACCGATGCGGGCGTCGGCCACCATCTGGCGCAAGTGGGCCACGAGTTCGGCACCGTCACGGGCCGCGCGCGCCGCTGCGGCTGGTTCGACGCCGCGCTGCTGCGCCGCTCGGTCCAGATCAACGGCGTCACCGGCATGTGCCTGACCAAGCTGGATGTATTGGACGGCCTGGAATCGCTCAAGCTGTGCACCGGCTACACCATCGACGGCGTGGCCGTCGACATCTTCCCGTCGGGCGCCGAGGAAGCCGCGCGCTGCGTGCCGGTCTACGAAGAGATGCCGGGTTGGACCGAAAGCACCGTCGGCGCGAAATCGCTGGCCGCGCTGCCGGCCACCGCGCGCGCTTACATCAAACGTATCGAAGAGTTGGTCGGCGTGCCGGTCGACATGGTATCGACCGGTCCGGATCGTGAAGAAACGATCGTTCTGCGTCATCCGTTCGAGTAATCAAGGAATCATCATGAGCGAACCGCAATCGAACGAAAAACACCTGTGGGTATCCTGGGACGAATACCACCGCCTGATCGAGCGCCTGGCGCTGAAGGTCCATGAATCGGGCTGGAAGTTCGACATGGTCCTGTGCCTGGCGCGCGGCGGCGTGCGTCCGGGCGACGTCTTCTCGCGCATCTTCGACGTGCCGCTGGCGATCCTGTCGACCAGCAGCTACCGCGAAGAAGCGGGCACCGTGCGCGGTGACCTGGACATCGCCAAGTACATGACGATGACCAAGGGCCCGTTGAGCGGCAAGATCCTGTTGGTGGACGACCTGGCCGATTCCGGCGTCACCCTGATCAAGGTGATGAAGCATTTGAAGGACAACTTCGAAGGCGTCACCGATGTGAAATCGGCCGTGATCTGGACCAAGGGCAGCTCGGCCTTCAAGCCGGACTACCAGATGGAGGAACTGCCGCACAATCCGTGGATCCACCAGCCGTTCGAAGACTACGACGGTCTGCGTCCGCATCAACTGGCGGCATGGATCAAAAAAGGCGAAGCGGCTCAATAAGCTGTTCGACCAAGGGAGCTTCGGCTCCCTTTTTTATTCAATAAAAAAACACATGACCCAAGACTTCTTCCAGACCTTCATTTTGCTGGTTCTCGTGACCGACCCTTTCGGCAACGTGCCGCTGTTCGCCAGCGTGCTCAATCCGGTGCCGCCGGCGCGCCGTTCGCGCATCGTGATTCGCGAATGCGCGATCGCGTTCGTGCTGCTGTTGATTTTCATGTTCTTCGGGCGGCACTTCCTGGCGGCGCTGCATTTGTCGGAAGTGGCGCTGCGCATCGGCGGCGCCGTGATCCTGCTGCTGATTTCTATTCGCATGATCTTCCCGCATCCGGACGGCGTGTTGGGTCGCACCGATGGCGGAGAGCCGTTCATCGTGCCGCTGGCGATTCCTGCATTGGCCGGGCCGTCGGCCCTGGCCACGGTGCTGCTGTTTTCCAGCGAGAGCACCGGCGAGGTGATGGTGCACGTGGCGGCGCTGGCGGCGGTGGCGGTGGTGTGGCTGCTGGTGTTCCTCAGCGCCGAGCGCTTGCAGAAGGTGCTCGGTCCGCAGGTGATGACGGCGTTCGAGCGCCTGATGGGCCTGATCCTGACGGCGATGTCGGTCGAGATGCTGTTGAGCGGTATTCGGGAATTCGTCAAGACCCTGTAAATCCTACATCTGCCGGAAGTGGTGCAGGTAGCTGCGACTGACCGGCAGCACCTCGCCGCGTCCGCGCAGCTTCAGGTCCGCCGTCTCATTGACACCCCGGACCACTTCCGCGACATGCCCGAGGTTGACGATCACCGAGCGGTGCGTCTGCACGAAGCGCTCCGGGTCGAGCTGCTCCGCCAGCTCCCGGATACTCTTGCGTATCAGCGCCTCGCCTTCCTCCCACACCACCAGCGTGTATTTCTCCTCGGCCTTCAGATAGCACACCTGCTCGACCGGAATCAGCCTCACGCTCGTCCCCACCGACGCCTTGATCCACTGCAGCCAGCGCCGCGCTTCGACGCGCTGGCCCAGCCGCCCGGCCAACTGGTCCAGCACCGCATCGAGTGCGGCGCCCCCCGGCAAAGGCCCATCCAACTGCCGGCGCAGGCGCTGCACGGTGTCCGCCAGGCGCGCCGGATCGATCGGTTTGACCAGATAGTCGACCGCGCCGTGCTCGAAGGCCTGCAACGCGTACTGCCCATACGCGGTGACAAACACCAGATGCGCGCGCCGGCCCAGCGCGCGTGCCGCCTCGATGCCGCTCATGCCCGGCATGTGGATGTCCAAAAACACCACCTGCGGCTGGTGTAGTTCGAACAGTTCAAGCGCCTCGCTGCCGTTGCGGGCGTCGTCCAGCACGCGCAGCTCCGGCCACAGCGTGGCAAGGTGGCTGCGCAGGCGTTCGCGCAGCAGCGGCTCGTCATCGGCGATCAGGGCTGTTGGCTGTTTCACGTTTTTTCTCCAGGCTGAAAGTGCAGTTCGATCCGCATGCCATGTGGCGTTTCCTCATGCAGATCAAGGCGCGCATCGGCGCCGTAAAAGCCATGCAGGCGGCTGCGCAGGTTGGACAGGCCGGTGCCCGGCTGCGCCGTCTCCGACATGCCGACGCCGCTGTCGGCGACCCACAGCACCACCTTGCCGTCGGCGGTGTCGTAACGTCCGCCGACGTCGATATGTCCTCCGGAAGGGGACGGATCGATGCCGTGGCGGACCGCGTTTTCGACCAAGGTCAATAACGCCATCGCGGGAAACCGCATCGGCTCCAGCGCCGGCAAGCTGGCGACGGAAAATCGCAGCCGGTCCGGCATGCGCATGTGCATCAGCTCCAGATAGGCGCGCACCAGTTGCAGTTCGGTGCCCAGGGTGGCGTCGGCGTCGCCCAGGCGCGGCATGGCCGCGCGCAGGTAGGCGATCAGGTGGCGCAGCACCGGCCCCGCGTTCGGCGAACCGGCGGCCACCAGCGCTTCGACATTGGCCAGGGTGTTGAACAGGAAGTGCGGTTCGATCTGCGCTTGCAGCAGCCGCAGGCGGGCGTCGACCAGTTCGCGCTCGAGCGTGTTCTTTTCGAGTTCGACCTGCAGCCGGTCGGCCCGCTCGCGCTCCCTGCGTTCGGCGCGCATGGCCACCAGCGAGAAGGTCACCCCGAAGATCACGCCCAACACCACCATCATGACGTAGCCGGACAGTGTTTTAATATCGCTCAGGTGGGTGACGAAGTGGCGGCCTTGGGTGCCTATCGCGGTCAACAACGCCGCCAACGGCGCGGCCATGATCACTGCCATTAGCCGCGCTTTGCTGGTCGATAACCACCGTGGCCGCAGCCGGTCCGCCGACGAATACGCGAACAAAAGTACCGCGCCGATAAATCCGATATGTCCGAACACGGTGGGATACGGCGTGCGGCTCATTTTGTGCAAGAGCCACGACAGCAACAACGTGAACACGGCGACCACGAGCGCCTGCCGCGCGGTCGGCAAGAACCTGGCTGGGCGGGGAAGGGGAGCGTTCGGCGTCATCGCCTAACGATAACCGCTCGCAGGTCGTCGTTCAAGCCCTAAAAACCGCCGTTGGTCGCATCGATCGCGCCGGCGCGTTGGCGGGCGGTTGAAGGCTGGCTATCTTGATGGCTACATAACAGCCGGGGAGCAAACCATGACGTCCGCACTTTCCATCGATTCCACGCCGCCGCGCAGGCGCACGGCCGACGCCTGGGCGGCGCTCGCGCTGACCGCCGCCGCGCGATTCTGGTTCGTCGCCACAGTCGCGGGGCAACTGGTGTTCGCCGCGTACATCGTGTCGCTTTACGGCGGCGCCGCCGTCGACGGCAATTTGAATGGCTGGAACAAGGTCATGACGCACGGCTTCGTGCGCGCCGACCTGGCCGGAAATATCGTCACCGCCGTGCACCTGCTGCTGGCGGCGGTGATCATGGTCGGCGGAACGCTGCAGCTCATACCTCAACTGCGTGCGCGCGCGCCGTCCTTCCATCGCTGGAACGGGCGGGTCTACCTTGTCGGCGCCGTCGTGGCGGCGCTGAGCGGCTTGTACATGATGTGGTTCCGGGGCGCCGTCGGCGACACGGTGCAGCACCTCGGCACCAGTTTGAACGCGGTGTTGGTCGTCGCGTGCGCCGGCATGGCGGTGCGGCGGGCGCTGTCGCGCGACTTCGCCGCGCATCGGCATTGGGCGCT
>Ga0105244_10001385_pt1 | contig 19690 bp, 17 predicted proteins | sample KBSM44metaG_FD_80423 | JGI IMG/M metagenome (GOLD analysis project Ga0105244, IMG submission 80423) | Miscanthus rhizosphere microbial communities from Kellogg Biological Station, Michigan, USA - KBS M4-4 metaG | ecosystem: Host-associated > Plants > Roots > Rhizosphere > Soil | place... | reverse complement strand
GCCCAGCGCCATGGCATGGTGCTGTGGGATGAGATTTTCTACGAAGTGGCGAAGGACTTCCCTGACGTGAAAATCGACAAGGAACTGGTAGATGCAGTGACCACCCGCATGGTGCTCAAGCCATCCACCCTGGATGTGATCGTGGCCACCAACCTGCACGCCGACATTCTCTCAGACCTGGCTGCTGCGCTGTCGGGCAGCCTGGGCATCGCGCCCACCGCCAACCTCAACCCGAGCAAGAAATTCCCGTCGATGTTCGAACCCATCCACGGTTCCGCATTCGACATCACCGGCAAAGGCGTGGCCAACCCCATCGCGACCTTCTGGACCGCCGCCATGATGCTCGAACACCTGGGCGAGGTGCAGGCATCTCGTCAGTTGATGTCGGCCATCGAAGCCGTGACCGAGGCGGGCGTGCATACCCCTGACCTGGGCGGCACGGCCACCACTCGCCAGGTAACCGATGCAGTCATTGCGCTGCTGCGGCGTTAAACATTTTCCTTATCGTGCTATTGCGCCACGGGGGGCGGTCACTCGGACCGGACTCCCGGGCATTTCCTGACAACAATAAAAATTCAGGGTCCGCCATGAAACGCATACTCGGCAAACTCTATGTACAAGTACTCATCGCCGTCGTACTCGGTGCAATCGTCGGGGTGCTGTTTCCCGAAACAGGGACAGCGCTCAAACCCATCGGCGACGGCTTCATCAAACTGATCAAGATGCTCCTCGCCCCGGTGATCTTCCTGACGGTGGTCAGCGGCATCGCACGCATGGAAAACATGAAGGAACTGGGGCGTGTGGGCGTGCGCGCATTGCTCTACTTCGAAGTGGTGTCCACCTTGGCCCTGGCCATCGGCCTGATCGTGGTGGATGTGTTCAAGCCAGGTGCCGGCATGAATATCGACCCCAAGGCACTGGACACATCCAGCATTGCCACATACACCACCCAGGCACCGCACAACTCGTTCATGGATTTCATCCTGAGCATCATTCCGGACACCATCGTCGATGCTTTCGCCAAGGGGAATGTGCTGCAGATTCTGCTGTTCTCTATCCTGCTGGGCGTAGCCCTGGCCAATGCCGGCCCCCGCGCCAGGATCTTCATCGACGTCATCGACAGCCTCATGCGCGGCATGTTCAACATCGTCAACATGGTGATGCGTCTGGCGCCCATCGGCGCGTTCGGGGCCATTGCTTTCACCATCGGTAAATACGGTTTTGGCTCGATGTTCTCGCTGGGCAAGCTGATGGCCTGTGTCTACCTGACCTGCGTCGTGTTCGTGATCTTCGTGCTGGGGCCGATCTGCCGCTACAGCGGGTTCAGCTTGTGGAAGTTCCTGCGCTACATCAAGGAAGAGCTGTTCACCGTACTGGGCACCAGTTCCTCGGAGTCGGTGCTGCCACAGATGATCACCAAAATGGAACAGGCAGGGTGCTCCAAGCCGGTGGCCGGCATGATGATTCCCGCCGGGCTGAGCTTCAATCCGGACGGCCAGGCCATCTACTACACCATCGCCGCCATCTTCATCGCTCAGGCGACCAACACGCCATTGACCTTGACCGACCAGTTGATTGTCCTGGCGGTGTTGATGTTCACCTCCAAGGGTTCGGCGGGGGTGAGTGGCTCGGGCTTCATCATCCTCGCCGCGACGCTGGCCTCCCTGGGCAACATTCCGGTGTCAGGCATGGTGCTGCTGCTGGGCGTCGATCGATTCATGTCCGAGGCCCGCGCCATCACCAATACCATCGGCAACGGAGTAGGTTGCCTGGCCATTGCGAAGTGGGTGGGGGCGCTGGATACAGCCCGGCTGAAACGGGTGCTGGATGGTGAAGAGGAGGTGGTGGAGGAGGCGGTAGTCGCCAAGGCTCCGAGCTTCACCTTGCAGCCTGAAAATGCCCATCCATTGGGTGGTGTGAAAGCCGCCACCCGCATCTGATCGAAGGGTCGTGATTCAGCTGTCGATTCCCCGGTGGAGTCGACAGCTTTTTTATCCGCGGTCTTCGATGTTATCGATCTGCTTGAAGCGTTCGATCAGAAAGTCGATCAGGCTGCGTACCCGAGCTGACAGGTGCAGTTGCTGTGGGTAAACCGCATACACGTCTGCGCGGGTAGGGGTATGGTCCTCCATCACCAGGCGCAGCCGCCCGCTGCGCACATAGCGGGCGATGTCCCACTCGGCGCGCAGCAGCAAACCGTAACCCTCCAGCGCCCAGTTCAGGGCGACCTCACCGTCGTTGCAACCCAGGGCTCCGCGGACCTTGATGGTCTCGGTCCGCCCGCCATTGTCGAAGTTCCATACACCGTAGGGGGCTTCGTTCTGGCGAATGAAAATGCAGTTGTGGTTTTGCAGGTCGGAGAGTTTCTCCGGGGTCCCATGCTTGTCCAGATAAATCGGCGACGCGCACAGCAAGCGCCGGTTTGAGGCAATCTTGCGGGCATGTAGCGCAGCATCCGGCAGAGTGCCGAAGCGAATGCCCAAGTCGAAGCCGTGGGTGGCGAGATCCAACGGGTGGTCACTGATCTCCAGCTGGATTTCCACCTCCGGATAACGGGTGTAGAAAGCCGCCAGCGCAGGGCCGATATGCCGACGGCCGAAACCCAGTGATGCGTTCACCCGGATCAGCCCCTTAGGCGTGGCGCGGCTGCTGCTGACCAGCTGCTCCATTTCGTCGACTTGGGTAAGAATGCGCGCGGTATGCGCGTAATACAGCTCGCCCTCGGGGGTAAGGCTCATGGAGCGGGTAGTGCGGTTGACGAGCTGGACCCCCAGCCGTGCCTCCAGCGAAGCCAGGCGCTTACTGACGGCCGGTGGCGTCACGCCAAGCTCCCTGGCGGTGGCGACCAGGCTGCCCTGTTTAGCCAGCAGGTAGAAAAAACCCAAGTCCTGGGTGTTCGTCATTCATGACTCCAGATTAATTATCGCGTTGTTTTCCGGCAAACCATCGCTTCCGTTTCAATACATATACTCCAGCCGGTCCTGCTCAAACAAGCGACTCGGGCTTTGCGGCATCATTGGGCTGTATTCAGGTGCAGGGGAGGGGGCTGCTGACGGGGGGCGTTCGGTTCATGTCCGGGGTCAGCGCTGCGCACGAGGCCCAGGGCACTCGACGAGTGCACCTGGGGCTGTGTAAGAGAGAGCGAAGCAATGCAAGGTGTCGCGGCAGGGGTGGCAGGTTTATGCGGGAAAACGGCCACCCCACCGGATCATTTAATGAAGCGTACCTGGGCGTTGATCTTCTCGATGATCGACCCTTTGCGCTCGTTGAACCGCGCCTTGTTCTGCTCGAAGAGGTTGTTGCCCTTGGTGTCGATGGAAATGATCAGCGGGCCGAACTCGCGTACCCGGTTCACCCAAAGGGTTTCCGGCATGCCCAGATCTTGCCACTCGGCGCGCTCGATTTCCTCCACCTTGGTGGCGGCCAATACCGCGCAACCACCCGGGAACACCGCATGCACCGCCTTGTTTTCCAGGCAGCCAGCGGTTGTTTCAGGCCCCATGCCGCCTTTGCCGATGATCAGCTTGACCCCGGTTTGTTCGATGAACTGCTTCTCGAATTTTTCCATGCGCATGCTGGTGGTCGGCCCGATGGACACCATCTCGAAGTTGCCATCATCTTTCTTGCGCACAATGGGGCCGGCATGGAAAATCGCGCCACCGCGCAGGTCTACCGGCAGCTCGCGCTTGAGCTCGATCAGGCGACGGTGCGCCACATCACGGCAGGTCACCAGTTGGCCTGTGAGGTACACCACGTCACCGACGTTCAGACCGGCCAGATCCTCGTCCTTGATAGGGGTATTAAGGACTTTAATCACAGTACTACTCCTTCATGGGAGAGGATGTCGTAGGAAAGGTCGGCGTTGATGCGGATCTTGCCGCGCCGATGTGCCCAGCAACCGGTGGACACGGCCACGCCAATGGTGGACGGGTGACGAGCCGATGACTCAATGTTCACCCCCATCACGCTGCTGTTACCGGTCAGGCCCTGTGGGCCGATGCCCACCTCGTTCAACCCGTCCTCCAGCAATTGCTCCATAAGTGCCGCGCTTTCGTTCGGGTGGCTGGAGTCCACCGGGCGCAGAATCGCCCGCTTGGACAAACGGGCAGCCGTCTCCACCGACGTCGAGACACCCACGCCAACCAACAGTGGCGGGCAGGCATTGACGCCGCGCGACGTAATGACGTCAAAGACAAACTCGGTGATGCCTTCATACCCCTGACCAGGCATCAACACCTTCGCCGAGCCAGGCAACGTGCAACCGCCACCAGCCATGTACACATCGATCAACGCATAGTCGGCATCCGGAATGATCTCCCAGTCGAGCCACGGAATCTTCGAGCCAGTGTTGGTGCCGGTGTTCTTCTCAATAAAGGTCTCCACCGCGTTATGGCGCAGTGGTCCCTTGATGGTGGCTTCGCGCGTGGCGTTTTCCAGAATGCTCTCAAGCTCCCCCAACAGCGGGAACCGGGCGCCGGCGCTGATGAAGTACTGAATCACCCCGGTGTCCTGACAGCTGGGCCGATCCAGCTTGTCGGCGTAGTCCTGGTTCTCGGCCATGGAGTCATAGACAGCAATGGCCAACGGATTGGTTTCCGCTGCGCGCAACCGGGCAGTCTTTTTCTTCACGTCGGTGGGCAGGCGCTTGCCGATATAGGCCGTGAATTTGGCCATCACATCAGTCAGCGAATCAACGGCTGAGTCTTTATCCACTTTCATTTCCTCACTGCATCTCAAGGCTTGTTTTTTTGTTTTGGAGCTTTTGGTTGTGCGAAAGGACGCCGGCATGCCCAAGGAGTAATTCCATATAGAGCATGTGGTTAATGCGCTGAATTAAAATTATCAGTTCAACTGGAGGGATTGAATGGGGTCATGGTTATTACACTCTTTACTTAAAGTTAATTATTGGAGGTAAACCAGAGAGCCGGTTTGTGGGGTTGGAATGACGCGTGAAATGGCTTTTACGAGGGATGTGAGGTGTGAATCGGGCGTGGGGGTAGTCAGTGAGAATCTGGCATCTCAAAAGTGGGCATCAGATTTTCTGATGCCAACCAAGAGTTTTCTGCCGGGTCTCATCCTGGTGTTCGGTGCCGTCGCGTCGCTTTGTTCGCTTGCTGCCGAGCGAAGAGCGTCCAGATCCTCGCCACCGAGGATCGGACCAGCACACTGGACATCAAAACCTCGGAGGGCTGCCGAATCAGTGGAAACGGTAGACCGCAATTTCTCCCCTCAGAGCTGGTAATGCATAGCGTCCGTTACGGGGCGCATTGCAGCCTTTCGCGACAGGCATTTCGCGCAGCGGAGTGTTCTGGAAAAGATCGGCAATTTGAAAAGCCTGAGCCGGTCGATGTCGAGATTCCCAAGGAGTGAACCAGATACTCATGGCCAGAATCTGACCGGGAACGGATAGCACGAGTATCCATACTTTTGACATTGACTGATGGCTGCATGCTGCAAAGTCGGGAGTGACACTGGAAGCACCACGTAGCCAAAGGTGACAATGCACAATAGCGCGGCGATATAAATTGTTATTTTTGTTTTCATGATCATCCATTGCTGAATGGCAAGCACGATTGGACGTGTGATGCTGATCCGGGCTGGTCATTTAGCCGAGGGTGGCGACGCTGCGTAGAATCAACCGTACCAGTAAGGTCTGACTGGTGACCCCGGTTTTCGAGAAGATCGAGCGCAGTTGCGCACGTGCCGTGTTGCGACTTATGCCGAACTCATCAGAGGCCTCATCAATGGTCAGGCCATTGGCCAACTGAAAGGCCAGGTGAGTTTCGGCAGGTGTAAGGTCGAACAACGACCGGACGATCTCCTGAGGCGCGCTGGATTTATGTTCGGGATCGCTGATGAAAATGACGACTGCCGGACAGTGTGTCCCTTCGCTCCATTCGCTCTGCGTCACGCGGCGGACGATGATGCCAAGGTCGACACGCCCGGAAGGGCGCTGTACGCGCATGGCCTTTACCAGCGAGGGGGTCTTGCTCTTCTGCGATAGCAAGGCCTGATCAATCAGTTTGTGGAGCTCCTGGCAGTCCTGCACCGTTCCGACTTGCAGATTGTCGTTGACCAGCTGGATACCGTCCCTTTCCTCCAACAGGCGTTGGGCGAGTCGATTGCTCTGCAGGACCTTGCCATTCTGGTCGAGGATGATGGTGCCCAGAGCCAGTTTGTCGACAGCGCCAGCGTAAAGGTTTCGCTCGCTCTCTATGCGGTTGAGGTACATGTGCAGGAGTACGGTACGTTCCAGGTGCGGAAGGAACGAAGCGAGAAGTTCCTTGTCCTGCTGATTGAATGGGCCACTGGCCTGATCGCGTGAAATGCGAATCCGGCACTTGGAGCCAAGGTTGGTATTGATATCGGCTCCCAGGACATGGAACACGTTCACCGGTTCGAGGAAACTCTTGTAAAACTCGCATTCCAGCCAGTCTTTCTCTGAAACGAACTCGGTGCAGATGACAACCTGGCGATTGGGCAGGTCGATGAAGGGATCGATGGTGTAGAAGTACTGATTATAGGAGGCTGTAATCGCCGCCGAGGAGCCCGAGGTGGAGATACTCAGTCCGTCCACGTGCTGGCTCGGCGGGCGCAGAGTGAGGGTGGCGTACTTGGCTCTCATTGACCATTTGAGCCGGTCGAGAAACGTGCTCCAGGGAATGTTTTCCAGTGGCCCCTGATAGAGGCTGCCGAGCATCCCGCTGAATTCGTCAAGGCTGAGGGGATGTACCATATGGACCCCGTTTTTATTATTGAGAAAAGTCTTTGCGCATAAGCCTGCTGCCCGGCCACCTGTCGGTCGGGCAGCAGGCTCGGGTTGTCAGCGCCCGAGTTTGCGCAGATTGGCAGTGGTAAAGAAGTCTGCCTCGAAACTACTGCTGTTCAGGCGAGCGGGGGGCTGGCCATTGAGCAGGCGGTCGGCAAGGTAGGAGCCGGCGATGAGGTCATGGAATATCGCGACGCGGGCCTGGAAACCTTGCATGTCATAGGCATATACAGTGGTCTGCATGTTGCTTCGCCATAGGTCACCTTTGCCGTCGTAGTTGTCGGCAAGCACGCCGATCCAGGAGTCTTCGTCGAGATAGAGCATGCGCTTGCCATAGACATGGCGCTTGCCGGGTTTGAGGGTGGCTTCGAGTACCCAGACGCGGTGTAACTCGTAGCGCATGTAATCGGGATTGACATGGCCATTTGTGGCCAGTAGCTGGTCGAGTTTGAGGCCAGGATCATCGAGCTTGTTATTGTTATAGGGGATATACATCTCCTTCTTGCCGAGCATCTTCCACTCGTATCGATCAGGAGCGCCGTTGAACAGGCGGTCCTCATCCATCACACGAAAGCCGCCGGCGCCGAAAGGAGTGTCGTAGGCCACGGTGGGTGCTCGTCGTACCCGACGCATTCCCGGGACGTATTGCCAGGCCTGCGATGGCGTGGTCATGGGGTCGGTGAACGAGTGGGCAAGGATTATCTCGCCTTTCTTGCGTACGGGTTCCAGTGTGCTCACCATGGCATATGCCTGTACGCCGCCGAAGGTGCTGAGGCTTTCTTTGGGGTCGTCCCAGACCGAGTAAATCTTGTAGTCCATGGACTCGAGCGAGCGTTCGCCATTGGATAGGGTCAGGGCCATGGTATAGATGGCATCCTCCTTCCAGGCCCGGGCTGGCAAATTGAGATTCCACATCAGCTCGTAGCCATTTTTTGGAATAGGGAAGGGCGATGCGCCAATGGCATTGGTCACGCCGTTGCCATCACTGATCAGTTCGGCCTCGACAGCATTCCTGGCAATGTTGCTCTCGACCCTTTGCGAGTAGCTGAAATCGCGATGGCTGGGATAGATCGGCATCTTGAAGGTCTGTGGATAGCGCTTGAACAGGGCCTTCTGACCGTCGGAGAGCCTGTCGGCGTATTGCGCCATGTTTTGTGCTGTGATGGTAAACAGCGGTCGCTCATCTGCGTAGGGGTTTGGGTACTGGCTGCCGCTGCCAGCGTAGTTCAGTTGGGGGGGCGCACCGCGCCATTTTCCACTCCAGGCTGGGATGCTGCCATCGGAATTGCCGGCCTTTTCTGCACCCATGGGGGTGAGGTCGTGGCCCAGACGTGCGGCTTCTTCGGGGGTTGATTTGGCCAGAGCGACGCCGCTGAGGCTGCCGGCAAGCAACGCGCTGAGCAATAGGGCTTTGTTCTTATGCATTTGGACTCTCCTGCGCACTCGGTTAGAAACTGTACTTGGCGTTGATTGCGAGGTTGTCGCGATCAGCCAGAGGGGTGTCCTTGGCACTGCCAAGGAAGGCGTTGTAGCGTGTTTCCAGCGTGAGGTTGTTGAGGTAGGTCCAACTGACGCCGACACCTAAACGGTCGTCTCTCTCTCCCATGCCGAAGCTGCCTAACAGCGAGGAGTTGCCATTGACCGCCTGGCTAAACACAAGGGGAATGCTCATGTCCCAGCCATTGAAGACGTTCAGATAGGCAAATGTGGCGCCTGCGGTGTAGCCCCAGGCCGACCTGTCGTTAAAAAGCTTGCCGGTGTTCGAAGTGGTGTAGGGGGCTACCCCACCTGCGCCATCTGGAACGAACACACTGAAGCTTGGGGCCTTGTCGTTTTGCAGGACGCGGTTGTAGCCGACTTCGCCGGTCAGGTTGATGGTGTCGGCCACTGGCGTGTTGCTTAGCACATGAACGAAGGACACCTGACTTTGCAGGGTCTTGCCCCGTACCGAGTGAGGTACCAAACCGGTGTCTACCATTACCGGCTGACCGTCGCGGTAGCTGACCTCACCACTGACGTTGGTTTCGCCAAGCACTGTGGAGAAGCTCGCGCCATACAGGTCGATGTTGTCGAAGTAACGCACCTGGTAGGCGGCATTGTTCCAGTTACTAAGGAAGTCCAACTGCGGCGCCTTGTCATGGAAGCGCACGTAGTACAAACCAAATTCGGTGTTGTTCAGCGACTCGGCCATATAGGTCATGGCCACGCCGTACTGCCCTTTGTCGCTTGGTTTGTCGTCTGCCAGGCGGTGGATTGCACCGAAGGCATCGTTGAAGCCACCCTTGTCAATGAAGTCGGTTGTCGAGAAAAAACTGCCGACGCCGTCGATTTCGGTTTTCTGCCACTCGTACTGGTAGTAGGCCTGCAGACCGATGGTATCGGTCACGCTTATTTGACCGAACAACTGACCGACCGGCAGGAAGATCTCCTTGACCTCGACCCCTGGGGTATTGGCTTTGGTGGCGTCAGCCGGGCTTTGTGCTCCGGAGATGCCATTGGCGATGTAAAGGCTCTCACCCCAGCTGACCACCTGATCGCCAAGGCGCAGGTTGAGGTCATGTCCGTCCAGATGCCAGCTGCCGTAAACATAGTGGTCGAGCAGGCGGACATCATGACCGTGCTGGTCGATGGTCTCCCTGGAAAATTTGTTGGGGCTTGAACACTCTCCACCGACGAAGCAGTTCGAGGTGCCGGTATTGTTGTCGTTGTTGTGGTTGTAGACGTCGTCGTAGAAGCCGCTCGCACGTACGAACACGCCGAAATCCTGTTGCCAGTTGAGGTTCATCTCTGTCAGGAAGCTGGTTCGATTGCTGATCAGGCTGCCGCGGGAAAAGGCATTGTTGCCGTCGTCGCCGTTAGCGATCGCCGGGTTGGGGAAACCGTTGGACAAGTGTTTGTCCCGTGATTCGGTGCGCCAGGCCAGACCATAGGTGAGGTTGGTATTCCATTCGACTTTCAGGTCATCACTGGGTTGGAAGCTCAAGGCATGCACTTGTCCAGCCACGCCACTGGCCAACATGGCCAAGGACAAGCGAACGGCAGAACGCAGGGGGGGCTGGGCGATTATTGTTTTTATCATGTCGTCCTCTTACCAGGTCCAGGTGTTACCCAGCCGGTATGTGTCGGGGTTTAAACGAAGCGACATGACTATGGAATTCGGGCTTGCACCGCATCATCGTCCTACCGGACTAGACCGCCGGGGAGCGCGTTTTTTCCGTGTCCGGAACCGCCTGTTTCGCAGCTGTGGATACTGAAGGCTCGAGGTAGTCCCCTAGGACGATGCCGGCCTGGTCACGCCAGCAAACAATCGCCGCAACGACCCTCCGCTCGCAGCGGTCGCTGCTCGCTGAATCCGGTGCATTAACCCGAGGATTTCCGGGCGCGAGATGCCGTGTTCAAGACGGCGTCAGAAGTTTTCAGTGGACTAACCGAGGACAACGGGATGATGGATTTCACAGGCAAAACAGTACTGGTCACCGGTGGTGGCGCGGGCATTGGCCGCGCAATTGTCGAAGCCTTTGCCCGAGCGGGCGCGCGCCTTGTGGTCGCGGAGATTGATGTCGCGCGTGCAGCGGACGTTCGCAACTCACTCGAAAGCAGCACCAACGAGGCCCTGGTAGTGGAGGCGGATGTCACCGACAAGGAGCAGGTGGCTGCACTGGCCGAGCAGATCCAGACGCGTTTCGGTGGGCTTGACGTACTGGTGAACAACGTCGGCGACTCGCTGATGATCGCCAAGCCCTTCGATGTCTACAGCGATGACGATATCGACCGGTTGTACGCCGTCAACCTGCAGCACATTTTTCGCGTCACCCGCGCCATGCTGCCGCTGCTACGGCGTCAGGGTCCGGGCAGCAGCATTATCAGTCTGTCGTCGATCGAGGGTTTCCGTGCCATTCCAAACTGCAGTATCTACGCCGCTTTCAAATCCGCCATCAGCGGTTTCACCAAGAGCCTGGCGCTGGAGCTTGGGCCTGCGGGGATTCGCGTCAACCAGATCGCGCCCGAGTCCACCGAAACGGCACAGTTGCCGATGTCCATGATGATTGCTGCGGAGCACCAGAGGCTGATCCCGCAGTGGATTCCCCTGGGCCGTTTCGGCAAGGCCGAGGACATGGCCGGTGCCGCGCTCTTCCTCGCCAGCCCGCTGTCAGGCTGGGTCACCGGCACTACCCTGCACGTGGATGGCGGTGCTTTGGCCGCTGCAGGCTGGTACCGCGACCCGAACGGTACCTGGACCAACGTACCGGTGATCAGCGGTAACGGTTTCAATTTCTGAGCCCGCGCTAATGAGCTTCGAATGACCACCAAAAATAATAAGGAAGCACAGATGAAATCGGAGAATTCCAGGATCGCGGTCGTCACTGGAGCCAGCCGCGGGGTTGGCAAGGGCATTGCCATTGCCCTTGGTGCTGCGGGCATGACTGTCTACCTCAGTGGTCGCTCAGAGACCGTCAGCAACAGCCAGTTGCGCGGTCAGCCACTGCCCGGCAGCCTGGTTGAAACCGCCGCGGCAGTGACCCGCGCGGGTGGCAAGGGCATTGCTGTGCAATGCGATCACCGAGACGATCAACAGGTACGCAAACTCTTCGCCCGCGTCGAACGGGAGGAGGGGCGTATTGATTTGCTGGTTAACAATGCCGCCTTGCTCCACGAGAACCTGATAGATCCGGGGCCGTTCTGGGACAAACCTCTGGAGTTGGTGGACATCCTCGATGTTGGTCTGCGTTCGGCCTATGTCGCGAGCTATTATGCCGCGCCTCTGCTGGTCCGTAATGGACACGGCCTGATCGCGTTTGTGTCCTCCTTCGGCGCTGGCTGCTACATGCACGGCCCGGCTTATGGCGCACAGAAGGCCGGCTGCGACAAGCTGGCCGCAGATATGGCGGTAGACCTCGAGGGCACCGGCGTTGCCGCGGTATCTCTCTGGCTCGGCCCGCAGCGTACCGAACGCACGGCTATTGCCGGAGCGGAACGCGCCGACCAATACGATGCCTTCATGGCCATGGCCGAAACTCCGGAATTCAACGGTCGAGTCATATGCTCGCTGCTGGATGCCCCGGATCTGACCAGCCTCTCCGGGCAGACCCTGATCAGCGCCGAGTTAGCCCTGGGCTATGGCATCAGCGATGAGGCCGGACACCAACCGCCGTCCTATCGCGAGATGCTCGGTGCTCCTCGGCAACAGCACCCGGCGCGCGTTATCTGAGCTGCGCGCGCCCGGCATTGCACGGGTGCCCCTTCAAAAAAACAGCCCAATTTCGGGCTCAAGCAGGAGCGAATATCCGATGAAGATTCTTGTAATTGGTGGGACCGGCCTGATCGGAGGTCATGCGGCCCTCTACCTCCAGGAGCTGGGTAACGACGTGACCATCGCCAGCCGCAAACCTGCGGCCGCAAACAGCGCCCTTGCCGAATTAAAACAACTGCAATGCGACTACATCGCGAGCACCATCAGCCGGGACGAACTGGCCGGCTTCGATGCCCTGGTTTTCGCCGCCGGCAGCGACATCCGCCACGCTCCGCAGGAGGGGGATATTGATGCCCACTGGCAACGCGCGAACGTCGAGGCCATCCCGCGCTTTTTCGAGCTGGCCCGTAGCGCCGGGATCAAGCAGGCGGTTCTGGTGGGCAGCTTTTATCCTCAAGTGGCGCCGGAGCTTATTGACAGCATCCCATACGTGCGCTCGCGCCATCTATCGGATGAAGGTGTAAGAGCCCTGTCCGGGCCGGGCTTCAGGGTCTGCAGCGTCAACGCGCCCTTCGTTGTCGGGATGGTGCCTGGACTCCAGGTGGATATGTTCGAGGCCTACACCCGTTATGCAGAGGGCAAGTTTTCGCCAATGCCGTTCTACGGTCCGGCAGGTGGCAGCAACTTCATCTCTACCCGCTCGCTATCCCAGGCAATCTGGGGTGCACTGCAGCGTGGCGAGTCGGGCAAGTCATACCTTGTCGGGGACGAAAACCTCAGTTACGCCCAGTACTTCCAGGCCTTCCTGCGTGCGGTCGGCAACGATGCCGAGGTACCATCGCTGGACCAGGAACACCCGCTGCTACCGGACATGGCGCTCTATACCGGGCGTGGCAATACAGTAAGCTACCAGCCTGACGCGCAGGACGCCGAATTGCTCGGTTACGTGCGCCAGGATATCCAGCGCGCGGTGAACGAAGTAGTGAGCCAGTACCGCGGATAAGGTAACCGACACCGGCCTTGTCCTGCATGGTCGGTGTCGGTAGGCGAGTAACACGGTTAAAGGACTCCCCCCGTTTGAAAGGCGGGGGAGCGTCTGAGGCCCGCACAAGGTGCGGGCCTTTTTTTTTGAGGGAGGGGGGGACGCCAGGCATGGTGCGTTGCGCGCAATCGCAACCGGGTCGACGGTGGTGGCCAGCTATGGTTTCGAGTGGCGAAGAAGCTCCGGGATCCGCTCGGACTGGGCTCGATACTGGATACGATCAACCGGCTTAGCCGAATAACCTGAGCCGCCGTATACGGAGCCGTACGTACGGTGTGAGAGGACGACGGGAGTCAGATCCCGTCTCCTACTCGCTTTGCCTCATGGTTCAGATGGGCGAACCCGGCAAGCCTTCGTAATAGAAACCGGCAGCCGCGCCGCCATCCACCGACAACTCGCTGCCGTTGCAATAGCTGGCGTCGTCGCTGGCGAGGAACAGCGTCGCACGGGCGATCTCCTCCGGAGCGCCAATGCGTTGCAGCGGCACCTGGCGGTATTGGCTGTCCAGCTTGTCGCGTGAGACTCCGGTGGGATTGGACATTTGCGTATCCACCCCGCCCGGATGCACCGAGTTGACCCGCACGCCGTGTGGGCCCAACTCCAGCGCCGCCACCTTGGTCAGCCCGCGCACGCCCCACTTGCTGGAGACGTAGGCGGCGAGGGCGTTCACGCCGCGCAGGCCATCCACTGAGGAGATGTTGACGATCGAGCCGGCGCGCTGCTCACGCATGATCGGCGCGACGTTGTGGATACCCAGAAATGTGCCGGTCAGGTTGATCGACAGTGCCCGCTCGAAGTCGGCCTTGGACAGTTGCTCCAGGGAGCCGAATACCAGCACGGCGGCATTGTTCACCAGCACATCGATACGCCCGAAGCGCTCTACTGTCTCGGCAACCAGTTGTTGCCAGTGTTCCTCGTTGCTGACATCCAGGCGACGGAAGCTGGCAGCGTCGCCCAGCTCGCCGGCAAGGGCCTGGCCCTCGGTTTCCAGCAGGTCGGCGATGATCACTTGCGCACCTTCCTCGACGAACAGCCGGCAGGTGTGTGCACCCATGCCGCGAGCCCCACCGGTGACGATAGCGATTTTGTTTGCCAAACGTTTCATGCAGTTTCTCCTCGATTAACCCCAGTAAGCCTGGCCGCCATCCAACGGGATCGTGGCACCTGTCAGGTAGCGTGCATTGTCGCTGACCAGGAAAGCCACAGTGCGACCGATATCGGACTCGCAATCGCCGACTCGGCGCAGTGGGATGCTGTTGAAAAAGACTTGTGCTTCATGCGGATTGTTTTCGATCCAGCCGCGCAGGCCCGGCGACAACGCATGGGGGGCGATGACGTTGACGCGGATACCATCCACGCCCCATTCGCAGGCGGCGCCACGGCTGAGGGCACGGATGGCTTCTTTGGTCGCGGCATAGTGGCCGTAGCCCGAAGCGTCCCAGCGTACCGCTGCCGAGGAGGCCAGGTTGATCACTGCGCCGTCGCCCTTGAGGTGGGGATGGCAAGCTCGCATCATCCGCAGAGTGGCCATGGGACCGGAGTCGATGCCCAACATGAAGGCTTCGTCGGTGACCTCGAGGATGCTGCCCAGCGGCACGATGTGAGCGTTATTGACCAGAATGTTCAAGCCGCCGAAAGCCTCTACTACTTCGGCGACGCAGCGATTGATATCGGCCTGGTTCATCACGTCGCATTCCACTGCCAGAGCGGTACCGCCCCGGCGACGGATTTCGTCGCAGGTTTGCTCCAGGGTGGCGCGCGTACGGCCTGCCACGGCGACCATCGCCCCCTCGTTCGCGAGGGCAAAGGCAATACCCTGGCCGACTCCCTGGCCGCCGCCGGTGACCAGGGCTACTTTGCTTTCCAGCATATTCATGTGCAGATTCTCCAGGTGGTATTCAAGCGATGCCGGAAATCAGCTGTGCATTGTCAATGCGCAGTTCGGCGCCGTTGATAAAGCAGGATTCGTCCGAGGCGAGGAACAGAACCAGATTGGCTACGTCCTCAGGCATGCACATGCGCGCCATGGAGTTGTCGCCGATGCCCAGAGCTACCGGATCAAGATCGGGTACCAAGGCCTGTGTCATGGGAGTCCAGATGCCGTCCGGGTGCACCGAATTGCAGCGGATGCGGTAGCCCTGCTGCTTGCAATGTACCGCCACGCTGCGGGTCAGCGCGGTCACCGCGCCTTTGGAACTGCTGTAGGCGCACATCGGCGGCAGGCCAGCGAGGGCCGCGACCGAAGACATCATGATGATCGAACCACCAGCGGCGTTGCTTTTCATCGCCTCGATTGCGTACTTGCAGCCGAGAAAATAGCCGTCGGCGTTGACCCGCATGACTTTGCGCCATTGTTCCAGGCTGGCCTCTTCGATAGTCCCCAGCGGGCAGATCGCTGCATTGTTGACCAGCACGTCCAAGCGTCCGAAGTGGGCCTGGATCTGAGCGATCGCGCGTTGCCAGTGTGCTTCGTCTGCTACATCCAGTTCGATGAACAGGGCATGTGGACCAATCTCGTCGGCCACCGCCTGGCCGGCTTCGCAGTTGACGTCGGCAACCACGACACGGGCTCCTTCTGCGGCCATCAGCAGGGCATCGGCCTTGCCAACGCCGCTGGCGGCGCCGGTGATAAGCACGACTTTGTTTTCAACACGTTTCATGTGGGGTTCCTTGCAATGGCAGGTCCTGGCTCCAGTCGAGCAGCAGCTCTCGGCAAGTGAAGTGCCAGACGCCCTCTATGCAGGCGAAACGATCGCGATAGCGAATGCCCCAGTCGAGTTTGCGGTTGATACCTTCGGCTTCGTAAAGGTGGTTGGCCACGCAGTAGGTTTCCGCGCTGGCCTCCACGTCGTCCACTACAGCGAGGTGGTTATGGATGTGATGCTGGGTCCGGCTGTAGTGGCTCAGGCCGTTCATGCTTTCGACTATGGCGGTGATGCCATCGAAGCTGAACCCCGGTCCCTTGAGCGTTGCCTGGGGTGTGAACAGGCGGGTCAGCGCCGCCCAGTCGCGTTGGTCGACTGCCTGAGCATAACGACAGACGAGTTCGTAGAGCGCTTGCTTGTGCGATGCCTTGGACATCCTCTGAGCCTCCTTATTCGTCCTGCGATGGTGCAGGTGCGGTGAAGCTCGCATCCCGGGAGACACAGAGACATCGTCCAAGGAGACTACCGTCACGCCAAGGGCGTAAAACTTGCGTTTTGTGGAGGGGGATCTTGTAGTCCGGCCAGACGATGAAGGCGTGTGGGGTGCTACCTATCCTGCGTTCGACCCCTCCGCCATGCACAGGAGCACCACCGATGGTTATTACGCTGGACGACTATCTTGAAATAGAGCAGATCAGGCAGCTCAAGTACCGCTACTTTCGCGCAGTTGATTGCCACGACTGGACTTCATTGGAGACCTGCCTGGCTGAAGACGTGAAGACCTCCCTTGACAGTGGCAAGTACAGCTTCGACTGCCGCACCGCGTTCCTCGACGGGCTCAGGGCGATAATGGACCGACCCACTTTGCTGTGCAAACACCAGGGGCACCATCCAGAGATCGAGATTCTGGGGCCGGACAAGGCCAAAGGAACCTGGTACCTGGAAGATCATGTTATTGACCTGGAGGGCGACTGGATGTTGCACGGTACGGCCTTCTACCAGGACGAGTACATCAAGCGCGACGGGAATTGGCTAATCGTTTCTACAGGCTACCGGCGCGTATTTGAAACCCTCACCTCGCCGATCCCTGAACAGCTCAAAGTCACCGCCAGCCTGTTTGATGCTCCCGCTCTTGCGGTTGCACGTCAGGTGTAAACCAGCCAACGGTAAAGCCCGACGCATGGCGTCGGGCTTTACCGTTGCTTGATAAAAACCTGGAAGGATTCAGAGTCGACACTGACTGGTGGGCAGCATGTCGATCTTGTCGAAATCGATAAAAAGCGTCAGGTCGGCAACGATGTCGAATCCGCCTCAATTTCTCGTGATTGCGGCGTTCAGCCCCGCTTGGCGCCCAAAAAAGGTGGCGTCGGCCAGAGACATTCCAGAACTATAACCACCTCCCCAACGCGGCAACCCGCAAGCGGTACGCCCGGCGGCATACAGGCCGTTGATTGGCTGACGTTTTTCTGTGAGCACCTGGCCCGTCGGCAGAGTATCCAGTCCCCCCAGAGTAAAGTGCGGATAGAACGCATAATCGACTCGGCAATCCAGCGCGACGAAGGGCGGCTCATCGAGTGGCTTGAGCCATTTTTCGGCTTTGTGGAACAGGGGATCTTTGCCTTGCGCCGCGTGGCGGTTGTACAGGGCGACCGTATTGACCAAAGCGTTTTCAGGCAAGCCAAGATCTCGCTCTACCTCTTCCCACGTTTCTCCGGCGGCGGCAATGTCAATGCGTGTGAATTGCGCCGGTGGCTCGTAAGACGAGTTGTCGACGAGAAGATAAATCCGATCACCCGTTTGCCGCATGATGTGATGGCCAACGCGACCGTGATAGCAATCTTCGTTGATGAAACGATGGCCACGCTCGTTGACGAAAATACCCCTTATCAGAGATTCAGGGGCATAAAACGGCAAGCTCACAAAAGCCTCGTCCATGTGAATCGATGCGCCCCCCACGCTCATTCCCAGAAGGATGCCCGTACCGTCATCGCCAGGCGTTCCTATGGGCCCATCGGCGCGCAGCAATTGTGGCGCGTGGCGCTTGACCATATCGCGGTTCATCGCGAAGCCGCCGGCGCACAGGATGACGCCATTGCGAGCCCGTACAAAGCAAATTTGACCGTCGATTCGAGCCACCACGCCGTGGACGTTGTTGGCGTCATCGGCAATCAGGGTAAGCACCCGGCTGTCATAGCGAATGTCCACGCCCAGCTTTTCAACGCGAGCGGCAAGCGCATCCATGAGCATGCGTCCGCCGCCCCAGCCGGTCCATTGAGGGGCATGTCCCCGGGGGCACGGTTTGGCCTGTTCCGAGAATGGCCATGCTTCTTCGCTGCCAGACCAGATCAGGCAGTCGTCTGTCTCTGGTTCCAACATTTTTTCCGGCAAAAACGTATTTTTGTACATGACCCCTTGTGCGACCAGCCACTCATAGTGGGCAAGACTGTTCGCAGCATAGAGGCGTACCTTCGACTCGTCGGCGTCGACGCCGCCGGCCATCATCAGGTAACGGAAAAGGTCTTCGGTGTCGTCGTTGAAGCCAGCTTGTTGCTGAGCGGGCGTGCCCCCGCTGCCGCCAAGATAGATTTCCCCACCGGACAAGGCGCTGGTGCCCCCGTTGCCTGAGGCAGCTTCCAGAAGCGTCACGGCTGCGCCGGCACCGGCGGCTTCGATGGCGGCGCAAGCGCCCGCCGCGCCAAATCCGACAATAACGACATCGGTCTCAAAATCCCACTTTGGGACTTGGTGGGTTCGACATGGGTGTGAAACAGAAAAACCATATGACATGAACACAGTCCTTTTTTTATATTTTTTAGTCAAAAAACGGTGTCGTAGCGATATAAAGTCTGAGCCATAGCCTGGCTCCGGGCGCTCAGGGCGCTCAGGGCATGAAGTCGCCGCCATTGGCGTCGAGTGCCGCACCGGTAATTGCGTTGGCGTAATCGGATACCAGGAACAACGCAGCCTTGGCGCAGTCGTCGTCGGTCGGCATGCGTCCGAGTGCGATATTGGCAGCGATCGGCTCTATGATTTGCGCTTGCGGCACGTTGAATTCGGCAGCTGCATGCTGGACATAGCCTTGGACCGGCGCACCCCACATCCAACCCATGTAGATACTGTTGGCGCGGATACCATACTGTCCGAGTTCCCTGGCTAGATACTTGACGGCCACCGCGAGGGCGCCTTTGGACGCCGCATAGCCGGATTCGCCAGGAAAGGGTTTGCGGGTGGCCTGGGTGTTGATCATGACAATCGCGCCGTTGCCCTGCTTTTTCATATGTGGCACGACTTCCTGTGTCAGGTTCATCGTGCCGAGTACGTTGGTGTTGAAGACCTCACGCCAGATATCCAGATCGGCCCCCTCGACCTGCTCGGGGAAGTTGCCATGCACAAAAGCGCTGTTCACCAAGGCGTCGATTCGGCCGAAGCGGTCGATTGTCTGGTCCGCCAGGTACTTGCACTGCGCCTTGTCGGTAATGTCGGTCACCACCTTGAGCACTTGGCAGTCGGTGGCCAATTCCAGAATCCGGCGTTCTGCCTCATCCAGTTTCGATGCGGTACGTGTGGCGAGGACAACTGCATGTGCGCCTTCGCGTGCGGCATGGATCGCAAGTTTGACCCCAAGTCCCGGACCGACGCCCGATACCACGACAACTTTGTTTCGCATTAGCATTTCAATGTCTCCCGTATAACTATTCGTATCGTGAAATTACGGCATCGAGGAGTGCACGCTAACGCGCCGCCTGGGCAACGGTCAGACGAGAACGCTTCAGATAGAACACGATCTCCCGCTCAACCTGATCAAACGTTTAGTTGTGCGCGGGTTCAAAATACAAACGGTCGGCTGTCTCTATCTTCGTCCGACTGGACTACGTTCTGTACGAAAAGTAGTGTCGCAAACATGGTGGAGAGTGGGGGGGGGGGGGCCGGGGGCCAATCCCAACCCATTTTGCCCGTTTAAATTGGGGGGGTCAGGGGGTGGGGCCCCCCCCTTGGCCCACCCCCCAACGGGGGTTGCTAGGCCCCCCCAAAGTGCCCCGTTT
>Ga0105244_10001382_pt1 | contig 19713 bp, 18 predicted proteins | sample KBSM44metaG_FD_80423 | JGI IMG/M metagenome (GOLD analysis project Ga0105244, IMG submission 80423) | Miscanthus rhizosphere microbial communities from Kellogg Biological Station, Michigan, USA - KBS M4-4 metaG | ecosystem: Host-associated > Plants > Roots > Rhizosphere > Soil | place... | reverse complement strand
TGCCGTGGCGGTGGCGATTGCGCCGCCGAAGCCGGCGCCGGTGGTGGCTGCTGCCGATCCGGCGGCGGAATTCGCCAAGGTGAAAGCGGTGATCGATGCCCGCTGCCTGGCGTGCCACGCCGCGCATCCAACGCAGCCCGGCTTCGCTGCCGCGCCGCTGGGCGTGGCCTTCGATACAGCGGACCAGATCCACCAGAACGCAGAAAAAATCTACAAGCAGGTAGTGCAGACCAAGGCCATGCCGCTGGCTAACCTGACCAATATGACCGACGCCGAGCGCGCGCAAATCGCTGCGTGGTACGAATCCGGCGCAAAGTAAAGGAACTGACATGAGCAAGGAAAAACTGGCGCAGTGGATCGATGCGCACTTTGACGAAGAAGTCGGCGTGCTGCAGCAACTGCTGCGCGTGCCGACCGATACGCCGCCTGGCAACAATGCACCGCATGCGGACGTGGTGGCGGACCTGGTCAAGGCTTACGGCTGGACGGCAGAGAAGCACGCGGTGCCGGAACAGACCGTGCGCGATTACGGCATGGAGAGCATCACCAACCTGATCGTGCGCCGTCCTTACGCGGCTGGCGGTCCGACCGTGGCGCTGAACGCGCACGGCGACGTGGTGCCGCCGGGTGACAACTGGACCTATCCGCCGTACGGCGGCGTGGTCGACAACGGCTTTATCTACGGGCGCGCTGCGGCGGTTTCCAAGTGCGACTTCGCCACCTACATTTTCGCGGTACGCGCGCTGGAAGCGCTGGGCGTGCCGTTGAAAGGCGGGCTCGAACTACACTTCACGTATGACGAAGAATTCGGCGGCCTGCTCGGGCCGGGCTGGCTGCTGGAGCAAAAGCTGACCAAGCCCGATTACGTGATCGCGGCGGGCTTCAGCTACAACATCGTCACCGCGCACAACGCCTGCCTGCAGCTGGAGATCACGGTGCATGGCAAGTCCGGGCACGGCGCCATGCCGGAGACCGGCCATGATGCATTGCAGGCGGCCACGCGCATCCTCAACGCCATCTACGGCCAGCTGCCGGAACTGAAAAAGATCAAATCGAAAATCGCCGGCATCGATTCGCCGACCATGCTGGTAGGCCGCATCGATGGCGGCACCAACACCAACGTGGTGCCGGGTAAAGTCACGCTGAAAATGGACCGCCGCATGATCCCGGAAGAGGATCCGGCGGAAGTGGAAGCTCAGGTGCGCGCGCTGATCGAGAACGCGGTGCAGGGCGTGCCCGGCATCACACTGGAGATCAAGCGCCTGCTGCTGTCGCATGCGCTGCGTGAACGCCCTGGCACGGAAAAGCTGGTGGCCAGCATCCAGCAGAACGCCGAGACTTTCATCGGCGAGAAGATCCCGGCGCAGGGCACGCCGTTGTATGCCGATGCGCGCCTGTACGGTGAACATGGCATTCCGGCGGTGCTGTACGGCGCCGGTCCGCGCACCGTGCCAGAGTCCAACGCCAAGAAGGCCGATGAACGTCTCAACCTCGAAGATCTGCGCAAGGCGACGAAGGTGGTAGCATGCACCTTGTACGATTTCCTTGGAGCGTAAAATGTATTCGAAAAAGCTGATGGCCGGCTGGGGAGACATGGACTTCAACAGCCATATGCGCAATACCGCTTTCCTCGATAAGTCGGGCGACGTGCGCATGTTGTTCCTGTCCGAGCATGGCTTCCCCATGAGCGAATTCATGCGCCTGAATATCGGCCCGGTGGTGATGAAGGACGAAATCGGCTACGTCAAGGAAGTGCTGCTGCTGGAGGAAATCACCGTCACCCTCTCGCTAGCCGGGCTGGCGGAAGACGGCAGCCGCTGGATTCTGCGCTCGGACATCCTCCGCCCGGACGGCAAACTGGCCGCGCGTGTGAACAGCACCGGCGGCTGGCTCGATCTCGGCGCGCGCAAGCTGATTGCGCCGCCGCCGGCGCTGATGGCCACCTGGCAGCTGCTGGACAAGACCGAGGACTTCGTGGACCTGCCGTCCAGCGTCAAGGCGAAATAAAGTATTTCTTGTGTAGCCGCGTCCTCAAACCCTGCGCGTTCAGGCGCTTGACTGCCTCGGTAATGGCCTGCTCCATGACGGCGTAGTCCTTGCCGAGGTAGAGGTGCAGCGGCAGTTCATTCAGCGGCTTGCCGAGGCGTCCCTGCGGCAGCAGGGCGCGCGCTTCGGGTGCGAGGGCGCCGTCATCGAACACGCAAGCCTGGTCGCGCCCATTCAACACCATCTGCAGGCAGGCCGTCACCGTTTGCACATCATGCGGCTGCACTGCCGGTTTGAGCGCTTCCAGCCGTTTCTGGTAGTAGTAGACGCCGCGCTGATAGCTGACCGTGCGTACCTTGCGCTCGACTTCATCCCAGCTATTGACCTCCGTCCGATTGGCGCGGGTGAACATGTAGATGCGCAGGATGATGAAGGGCTCTTCCACTCGCTGGTATTCCGGGTGGAGCTCCTTGTATTCCTTCACCCGTCCCAGTTCGCCGACGATGCTGCCATCGGCCAGCATGGCCGTTCCGCGCCTTCCGGGCAGGCTTTGCAGCTGGCAGCGCTGATGGATCCCGGCGCACAGTTCTTGCAGGTATTCGGCGGCGTAGTTGTAGGCGGCCGAGTCGCGCGCGTGAGTGGTGCCGAAGATCAGCGTGTCCGGACCTTGCGCCTGCGCGGTGCAGCAGATGAATAACGCGGCGAGGGTGTGGCTGGGACGAACGGTCACTGGCGGTCTCCTTGGCGAATTGCCCCTATGGTAGCACCGGAATGACGTATGATGCCGGTTGGACTACAACGTGATTCCGCCCGTGCATCGATACGATTTAATCAGTTGCCACGATTGCGGCGTGCTGCATCAGCGCCGCCCGGTACGCCCGCGCGAAAAGGCGCGCTGCGTGCGCTGCCGCTCGGTCCTGTATCGCGGCATCCATTCCGACGCCAGCCGCATGGCAGCCATCACGCTGGGCGCCGTATTTACCTTTTTGATCGCACAGTTTTTCCCCATCGTCGAACTGGAAGTGGGCGGCTACAGCAGCAGCGCCACGCTGCTGGGCGCGATCCGCGTGCTGTGGATGGAGCAGATGCAGCTGGTGGCTGCGGTGGTGTTCCTGTTCACCATCCTGCTGCCGGCGGTGGAGCTGGGCGCCTTGCTGTATGTGACCTTGTCGCTGCGCGGCGGGCAGCGGCCGCCGGGCTTCGATCATTTGCTGCGCGCGGTCGGCATGGCGCGGCGTTGGGGCATGACGGAAGTGCTGATGATCGGCATCCTGGTTACGATCGTGAAGATGACCAGCCTGGCCCAGGTGGTGGTGCAGCCAGGCGTGTTCGCGTTTGGTGCATTGACGGTGATGCTGACGATAGTGGTGTCCTTCGATCCGAAGATTCTGTGGAATATCGGCGAGCACTTGCCGGGGCCGCGCCGTGCGGCGCAGCAGGCCGTCCGCGATGCCAATGCGCCGCTGCTGGCGTGCCACACCTGCGGATTGGTGGAGCCGGCGCGCCACCGGCATTGCGCGCGCTGCGGCACACGGCTGCATCGCCGCCATCCGGACAGCGTGGGCCGCACCTGGGCTTTCCTGTTGGCGGCCACTATCCTCTACATTCCAGCCAACCTGCTGCCGGTGATGTACACCCATTCGCTGTTTGGCAAGGAGGACGACACCATTATCAGCGGCGTGGTTTACTTCTGGACCAGCGGTTCGCCTGGGCTGGCTGCCATCATCTTCATTGCCAGCATCGTGGTGCCGGTGCTGAAGCTGGCGGCGCTGGCCCTGCTGGCGTGGACCGCGCAGCGCCGCTCGCGCTGGCAGCCGATGCAGCGCACGGTGTTGTACCGGATCGTGGAGTTTGTCGGGCGCTGGTCGATGCTCGATATTTTCGTGATTACCCTGACGGTGGCGCTGGTGCGCTTCCAGTCGCTGGCGGTGATTACCGCCGGCCCGGGCGCGATGGCATTTTGCGCGGTGGTGGTGCTGACCATGATCGCCGCGATGCAGTTCGATCCCCGCCTGATCTGGGATCCTGTCGAATCTCATGGAGAGAAGCATGTCTGAAAACGAGAGCGGCCCGGAGTCGCTACCGCTGCCCGAGCCACACGTGGAAAAACCCAGCCGCTGGCCGTCGCTGGTATGGCTGATTCCCTTGCTGGCGGCTTTGATAGGCCTGACGCTGGTGGTCAAGTCGGTGCTGGATCAGGGGCCGACAGTGGTCGTCAGCTTCCGCAGCGCGGACGGGCTGGAACCGGGAAAAACCAAGGTGAAATACAAGGACGTGGATATTGGCCTGGTGCGCTCGATATCGCTGGCCACGGATTTGTCGCGCGTGCTGGTCACCATCGACATGAGCAAAGAAGCCAAGCGCTTCACGGCGGCTGATACGCGCTTCTGGGTGGTCAAGCCGCGCATCGGCGCGAGTGGCGTGACGGGACTGAACACGCTGCTGTCCGGTGCTTACATTGGCGTCGATGCGGGCAAGTCGGAGGAGACGCACACCCAGTTCACCGGGTTGGAAAAACCGCCGCAAGTCACGCGCGACGAGAAAGGCACCAGCTACCTGCTGCACGGTGATACGCTCGGCTCCATCGACGTCGGCTCACCGGTTTTCTATCGCCGCATCCAGGTGGGGCAAGTGACGGGTTTCGATCTGGAAGACCGGGGACGTGGCGTGAAAATGTCGGTGTTCGTCAGCGCGCCGTATGACCAGTACGTGGGCAAGAACACGCGCTGGTGGCATGCCAGCGGCGTTGACGTGCGGCTGGATTCCAGCGGCTTCAAGGTGAACACGCAATCGCTGGCGGCGCTGCTGGTGGGCGGCCTGGCGTTCGAGTCGATGAGCGGGCTAAAGCCGGCCAGCGTGGCTTCGCCCGGCAGTGAGTTCCTGCTGGCGGCGGACCGCGACAGCGCAATGCGCGAGCCGGACGGTGTACCGATTACTACCGTGCTGTATTTCGACCAGTCGCTGCGCGGCCTGTCGCCCGGCGCGCCGGTGGACTTCCGCGGCATCGTGATGGGCGAGGTGCGCTCGGTCGGCGTGGAGTTCGATCCGGTGAAGAAGAGCTTCCGCATGCCGGTCACGGTGGACATGTATCCGGCGCGGCTGGGCCGCAGTTTTGCCCAGACCATCGCCAACGACCAGGAACGCAATGCCGGGCCGCAGGTGCTGGAACGGCTGGTGGCGCGTGGCTTGCGCGGCCAGCTGCGCACCGGGAACCTGCTGACCGGGCAGCTGTATGTGGCGCTGGATTTCTTCCCCAATGCGGCGCCGGCCAAGGTGGACCTGACGGCGGAAGTGCCGGAGGTGCCGACCGTGCCTAACAGCCTGGATGAATTGCAGACGCAGATTTCGAGCATCGCGCGCAAGCTGGATAAAGTGCCGTTCGAGGACATCGGCAAGAACCTGCGCGACACCTTGAAGAGTGTGGACAAGCTGATGAAGCAGCTGGACCAGCAAGTGGTGCCGGAGATGACAGGTACGCTGGCTGCGGCGCGCAAGACCTTTAACGAAGCTGACCAGCTGCTGCAAAAAGATTCGCCGGTGCAGTCGGACCTGCGCGAGGCCTTGCAGCAGCTGACGCAGACCTTGCAGTCGCTGAACGCGCTGTCGGATTATCTTGAGCGGCATCCGGAATCGCTCATACGTGGCAAGCAAAAAGGAGAGAAGAAATGATGCGTATGATCTTGTCCGCCGCAGCAGTGTTATTGGCTGGCTGCGCGAGCGCGCCGCCGGAACACTTCTACAGCCTGAGCGCCGGCATGGGGGCGCCGCATGCCACGCAAGCCACGCCGGCCTACTACATCGAGCTGCCGGCGGTGAGCGTGCCGCAGCAGGTCGCGCGCAACCAGCTGGTGGTGACCACCGGCGCCGGCCGCGTCGACCTGCTGGAGCAGGAACGCTGGGTTTCGCCGCCGGCGTCGGAAATTGGGCAGGCTTTGTCACTGTCGATATCGGGCGAGTTGGGCACCATCGACGTGTTCCGCACGCCGACGCCGGACAAGGCGCCGGTTTACCGCATCAGCACCAACGTGCAGCGCTTCGAATCCGCGCCGGGCCAATATGCGTTGATCGACGCAGTGTGGAGCGTGCGCCTGGTCGGCAGTCCGCAAGTGCTGACCTGCCGCAGCGTGGCGCAGGAATCGGTCGGCGCCGGCTACGACGAACTGGTCGCCGGTCACCGCCGTGCGGTCGCACGCGTTGGCGCCGACATTTCGGCAGCAGTGCGCGGGCTGGCTGCCGGTGGCAAACCTGCTTGTCAGGATAATTCGCGCAAATAGGGCCACGGGTAGATGCCGCGTTCATGGCCGTCGCTGAACACCAGCTGTACGCCATAGACGCCGATCTGGCGAATGTCGTCTATGTGCACATCGGCGGCCGCATGGGAGACGCCCAGCAGGCGGTTGGACTGGCATACGGTGCACTTGCATTGCGCGCGCAGCGTGGCATGCGGCAGTTGCTGCGCCGAGCCGTCATCCCAGACGATATCCAGCACGCGGCCTTGCCGGTTATTGACGATTTCTCGCGGGTAGCCGTTCATCGTTGTCCACCCTGTATTTGCGCCAGCGCCAGGCGGGCGGATTTGCGGACCTCGGGATCGCTGTCATCCGCTGCTACTGTCAGTGCCGGAATGGCGGCGGCGTTGCCCAATTCGCCCAATGCCAGCGCGGATTCCTTGCGCAGATTGCTGATGGCGTGAGTGAGCGTGGCCACCAGGGCTTCCAGTGCGGGCGCGTGGCGCAGGCGCCCGAGACTGCGCGCGGCACGCAGGCGGACCTGCCAATAAGCGTCGTCCAGAGAGGCGATCAGTGCGGCGCCGGCTTGTTGTGCCCCGGCGGGCGGCAGGGCGAGCTTGCCTAATGTGGTCGCAGCTTCCTCGCGGACTTGCCAGGCACTGTCGCGCAAACCATCAAGCAGCGCGGCGAGGGCGCCTGAGGCCTGGCCGGCGGTGGCGTAGGCGAGGGCGCCGGCGGCGGCGCGGCGGACTTCGGCGTCCGGGTCGTGGCTGACGAGGCGGGTGAGGGCGGGCAGCGCGTCGGGCTGCTTCAGGTAGCCCAGCACGGCGACGGCTTCTCGGCGCACGGCGGCATCGGCGTCATTCAGTGCTGCCAGCGCTGGCGTGTAGCTGCCGGGGGCGCGGAGTTCACGGACGGCGCGCAGTATGGCGATGCGCACGAAGGCGTCCGGATGCGCGGCGTGAGGCAGCAGCACGGCGGCGGATTCCACATGCTTTAATTCGCTCAGCGTATGCGCGGCGGCCTCGCGCACCTCGTCGTCTTCATCCGTCAGTAGCGCGACCAGTCCGGCCACGCCTCCCTGGCTTTCAAATGCTTCCAGTGCGCGCGCGGCTTCGGCACGAACGGCGGCATCGGTGTCGCGCAGTGCGGCGACGAACAGCGGCGCATGCTCGTCGCCGTCGCGGTCTGCCAGATCGAGAACGGCGATGCGCCGCACCGTGCTATCCGGATCTTCCAGGCGTGCGCGCAATGCCGCCAGTCCGGTGTCTTCTTCAAAAATAGTGCTCATGCTTTCCTTAGAGGGAGAATTGCAGTTGGCCGGAAGGCTGCGCGCCCAATGGCGACAGGCGTTCCAGCGGCAGCTCCGCAGCAGCTGGTTGCAGCAGTTGCAGGCAGCGACGCTTCAATCGGGTGAAATGCTCCGAGGTGACCAGCGACGCGTCGCGCGGGCGCGCAAAGTCCACCTTGATCTCTTCGATAATCCGGCCCGGCCGGGGGCTCATCACCAGGATGCGGTCGGCGAGGAACAGCGCCTCATCGATATCGTGCGTGATGAAGACGATGGTGGTGCGGATTTGTGCCCACAGCTGCAACAGCAACTGCTGCATCATCAGGCGCGTTTGCGCATCCAGTGCGCCAAACGGCTCGTCCATCAGCATCACGCGCGGGTGATTGATCAGTACCCGCGCAATCTCCACCCGCTGCTTCATGCCGCCCGACAGCTGTGCCGGATAATGCCCGGCGAAGTCCTGCAGGCCCACCATGCGCAACAACTCAAGCGCGCGGCGGCGCCGCTCGGTGCGGCCCACACCCTGCATCTTCAATCCGAACGCCACGTTGTCAATCACGCGCCGCCACGGGAACAGCGTGTGATGCTGGAACACCAGCCCGCGCTCTGCGTGCGGCCCGTTGACGGCAACGCCATCGACCGTGATGCCGCCTTTGCTCGGTCGCAGATGCCCGGCCAGTGCGCCCAGCAGCGTGGACTTGCCGCAGCCGGAAGGTCCCAGCAGGCAAACGAACTCGCCCGGCGCCACCGTCAGAGATACGTCCTGTACCGCTTCAAATGCCTGCGCACCCGCGCCGACCCGCAGCGACAGCTGCTCAATCGCGATGCGGCCATAAGCCTCGTTCACGTCTCTCATGTTTTGTCCTCCTGTTGATGCCACGGCATCAGCGCCTGGCCGCCACGCTTGACCAGCATACTGCTGCCCATGCCCAGCGCGCCGATCACCAGCATGCCGACCACGATATCGGCGTAGTTCTGGACCGTGTACGACGCCCATGTGTAATAGCCGATGCCGAACTGGCCCGAGATCATCTCCGCCGTCACAAGGCAGAACCAGGCCGTGCCCATGCCGATGGACAGGCCGGTAACGATGCTGGGCGCTGCGCCTGGCAGTACCACTTCAAGAAATATCGCCCACGAGCCACCACCCAGGCTGCGCGCCGATGCGATCAGCCGCGGATCGATCTGCTCCACGCCATGCACGGTGTTGAGCAAAATCGGAAATAGTGCGCCGGTGAAGGTGATGAAGATCATCGACATCTCCGACGACGGGAACATCAGGATCGCCAGCGGTATCCATGCCACCGCCGGAATGGGACGCAGCATCTCCAGCGGCGGCATCAGCACATCTTCCCAGCGCTTCCAGCGGCCGATGCCCAGGCCGAGAGCGATGCCTGCCAGAGCCGCCACCGTAAAGCCGCTGAATACCCGCCACAAGCTGGCCTGCAGATGCTGCGCCAGTTTCGGCGAATGCAGCAGCGCCCACGCGGCTTGCGCTACTTCGCTCGGCGGCGGCACGTTCTGGAACGTGAGCAGGCCGAGATTGATGCGGCCTGCAGCAGCCCACTGCCACGCCAGCAGGCAGGCCGCCAGCGATGCGAGCCGCAAGCCCCAGCGCAGCGCCTCGCTGCCATTGATACGAAGTGCACTCATGGGCGTCCTCTTTATTTGCTGGCCAGCTTGCGGTCGGCGCTTGCGCCCAGTGCCGCGGCGTAGTTCACCACCGTGCCGCCGCGCTGCCTGGCCCATGCGTCGGCCGAAGCCTTGGACAGGAAGGCGCTGGTTTCGCCCTTGGCGTTGACGAACCACGCATCGTAGGCAAACAGTTTCAGGCCGCTGTTACGGTCATGCGCGTACACCACGCGGATCTTCTTGCCGTCTTTTTCCAGCTTGCGCACGGCAGCGAAGGCTGCTTCCGCCGTGGCGTAGTGGCGCACCAGCGGTTCGTCCGCCACCCACACCTGCGTCAGGCGCGAGAAGTCGGTGATCGGCTTGCCGGTGCTGGCATCCTTGGCCACCAGCGGACGGCGGCCATAGTTTTTCAGGCTGGCGTCGTAATCGAGGTTGGCCTGCTTGAAGGCGGCGCGGATGTAGCTGTCGTCAATGAATTCGTTCACGTCGAGATCATTGTCGGTGCGCTTCATCAGGCGCAGCGTTTCAATCGAGGTTTTCACCGCCTGGCGGTACTCCGGCTTCCAGGTGAAGTCGCGCGTTTGCAGGCCTAGCGGGCCGTGGAACAGATAGTCGACTTCCGCTTCAATGCCGGTCACCTTGGCGATCAGCTCACTGTATTTTTCCGGCTCGGCGGCGATGATGCGGTCAGCTTCGATTGCCGCGCGCAGGAAGGCGGTCACGATTTCCGGATATTTTTTCGCGTAGTCCGAGTCCACCAGGCTGCCGTGCAACGTAGGCGCTTGCGCTTGCGAGCCGTCGAAGATTTTGCGGGCGAAGCCGCGGTGCGGGAACAGTTCCGCGAACGGCACGAAGTCGGCGTGTGCTTCGATCTTGTTGGCTTGCAGTGCGGAGCCGGCGACCTCCGGTGCTTGCGTTACGACCGTAATGTCCTTGTCCAGTTCCCAGCCTTGCGCCTTGATGGCGCGCAGCAGCATGCCGTGTGCAGTGGAGGCGAATGGCACCGAGATGGTCTTGCCCTTCAATTCCGACAGCGACTGCACCGGCGAAGCTTTCGGCACCACGATGCCGTTGCCGCTGCCTTGCACGCTGCCCGACAGCACGGTGATGAACAGGCTTTTCTTGCCGGCCTTGGCGAAGGCCGCGCCGTTGAAGGAGCCGGGGAAGTCGGCCATCGAGCCGAGATCCAGTTTGCCGGCCACCATTTCATTGGTCAGCGGCGCGCCGGAGGTGAAGTTCTTCCACTGGATATCGTACTGCGCGTCCTTGTACTTGCCGTCATGCGGCAGGTATTTTTCCAGCAGCTTCAGTTCGCGGATCAGCAGGCCGCCGGTGGCGCAGTTGATGGTGGTGTCCTGCGTGCCGATGGCGATGCGGATGGTTTCGGCGTTGGCCGCGCCCAAGCTCAGGGCCGATACCAGCAGGACTGACAGTTTATGTTGCAGAGCCATTGTAAACCTCCAGATTCATCGTAGTAGATAAGGGATATCGACCGTTACTGCGCCGGTCGGGCAGTCTTTTTCGCAGGGCATGCAGTACCAGCATTCGTCAAACTTCATATAAGCCTTGCCTTTGCTGAAATCGATGGCCAGCACGTCGAGCGGGCAGACGTCGACGCAGACGGTGCAGCCCTTGTCGGCGATGCACAGCGCGTCGTTGACGCGCACCGGCACGCTGCTGGGTGTATGGGCGATGGGCATAGCGTTCTCCTTTTATGCAGCTTCGCGCACGATGCGCAGGTGCTGGTAGGCTTGTTTTTCTTCCTCGTCGAGGGCGATGATGTAGGGTTCCAGCGGACGCTTGAAGCATTCCATGCTGCCGTCGATCTTCTTCACCTGCACGTGGCACAGCCAGTCGGCGTCGTTGCGCTGCGGATGATCGACGCGGTTGTGGTACAGGCCCCAGCGGCTCTCGGTGCGATACAGCGAGGCGCGCGCGGCCATCTCGGCGCAATCGCGGATGAAGTGCACTTCCATCGCCCGCATCAACTCATGCGGATTGGTGGCGGACAGGCGGTCCAGGTCATGGCGGATGGCTTCAAACCGGCTCAAGCCGATTTCCATCTTGCGGGTGACCTTGGGCGGTTGCAGGTAATCGTTCACCATGCGGCGCAGCTTGTACTCCACTTGCGATGGCGGCAGGCCATCCGGCCGGTTCAAAGGCGCCCATACGCGCGCACGTTCGGTTTCAACCTGCGCTTCATCCAGATCCGGAGTTCGATGGCGGCACAGCGCTCGGCCGCAGCTTCGCCGGCCAGCTTGCCGTAGACGAAAGCGCCCAGCATGTAGTTGTGCGGTACGCAGGCGAGGTCGCCGGCCGCGTACAGTCCCGGAACGGTGGTCTCGGCACGCTCGTTGACCCATACGCCGGATGCCGAGTGGCCGCTGCACAAACCGATTTCCGAGATGTGCATCTCCACCATTTGCTGGCGATAGTCGGTGCCGCGTCCTGCATGGAAGCGCCCACGGCTCGGGCGCTCGTTGGTGTGCAGGATGGTCTCGATGGTGCTGATGGTTTCCTCGGCCAGGTGATCGAGCTTGAGGAATACCGGGCCGTTGCCGCCCTGGAGTTCGTTGTAAAACTCCTGCATCATCTGGCCGCTCCAGTAATCGCACTCGATAAAGCGCTCGCCCTTGTTATTGGTGGTGAAGCCGCCGAACGGGCCGGTGACGTAGGCGCATGCGGGGCCGTTGTAATCCTTGATCAGTGGATTGATCTGGAAGCACTCGATACCCGACAGCTCGGCGCCGGCGTGATACGCCATGCTGTAGCCATCGCCCGCGTTGGTCGGGTTTTCGTAGGTGCCGAACAGGTAGCCGGAAGCGGGCAGGCCAAGGCGTCCGGCGGCGCCGGTGGCCAGCACCACGGTCTTGGCGCGGATCACGTGGAAGTCGCTGGTGCGGCAATCGAAGGCCATCGCACCAGCAATGCTGCCGTCTTCCGCCAGCAGCAGGCGGGTAGCGACCAGGCGGTTGGTGATCTCGACGCGCTGCCGTTTCAGGCGGCGGTACAGCACCTTCTTGATGTCGTGGCCTTCCGGCATAGGCAGCACATAAGTGCCCATGTGGTGCACCTTGCGCATGGCGTAGTCGCCGGTTTCGTCTTTTTCAAACTTCACGCCCCAGCGGTCCAGCTCCTGAATCATGGCGTAGCTGTTTTCAGCATAGGCCATCACGGTTTTCTGGTTGACGATGCCGTCGTTGGCGGTGGTGATCTCCTTGACGTATTGCTCGGGCGTGGCGAAGCCGGGCACGATGGCGTTGTTCAAACCATCCATGCCCATCGAAATGGCGCCGCTGCGCTTGACGTTGGCTTTTTCCAGCAGCAGTACGCGCAGCTGCGGATTGGCTTCCTTGGCCTTGGCTGCGGCCATCGGGCCGGCGGTGCCGCCGCCGATCACCAGCACGTCGACAGTCTGGGTATGAGTTTGCATGACAGTTCCTATGGTCGGCGGTTGATTTGCAGGCGGTACTGGAAAGCGTCGCCGCGGAAGTACAGGTATTCGAAATCGAGCGGGGCGCCGTCGGCGCGGTGGGTCAGGCGCTCGATGCGCAGCACGGCGCTGCCTTGCTCCACGCGCAGCGCGTGCGCCAGCGTTTCGTCGGCGAGAATGGCGTCCACTTGCAGGTCGGCGCGGCCGAGCGCAATGCCATAGTCGTTCTCCAGGATCAGGAAAATGTCGCGCGTGGCCAGATCTTCACGCGCCAGGCGTTCGCCGGTCTCCTTTGCCAGATAGGTCACTTCCAGCGAGACCGGCTCGCGGTTCAGGTGGCGGATGCGCTTGATCTCGGTGACCTCGGCGCCCAGCGGCACCTGCAACTGCTGCGCCACGTGCGGCGGCGCGGCGATGGTCTTGTGGCTGGTCACCTGGTTGTAGATCTCATAGCCCATGCGGCTCATGGCTTCACCGAAGCCTTCGAGCTGGGTCAATTGCTGGAAGGCCTTGGGCTTGGCGACGAACGTGCCTTTGCCGGGGATCTTGAAGATCACACCTTCCTTTTGCAGGTCGCTCAAGGCCTGCCGCACGGTGATGCGGCTGACGCCAAAAATGGTGCTTAACTCGCTCTCGGCGGGCAGCCTGGCGTGGGCAGGGTAGCTGCCGTCGAGGATGCGTTCGCGCAGGTTTTCTTTCACCTGCGTGTACAGCGGCACCGGCGACACTTCAACAGTACGGAAATTAGTCATGGCCTCACTCATGTTTGCCATAACCTGTCATAACAGGTTATGAACTATCGAATGAAGCCAAGTCTAGCGACGCACTTAATCTTTTGGAACGAATGAAACTGCTTTAGCTTATGCGAAAAATTCAGGCAGACGCCTGCATGGCCGCGCGGATCTGGTCGCGCAGCCATTGGTTGGCGGGATCGTTGTCGACGTTGGCGTGCCAGTAGAGGTAGATGTCCAGCGACGGCATCTCAAGCGGGAAGGGCAGCAGCTGGTTGTTGAATTGCTGGTTGACGATACGCGCCAGGCGCTCGGGCATGGTCAGCGCCAGATCGGTTTCGCTCGCCACGCGGCAGGCGGCGAAATAGTGCTGGCAGCGCAGGCGGATGCGGCGCTGCAGGCCTTGCCGGCTCAGCTCCACATCTTCCAGCCCAGGCCCACGACGGCGCGAACTGGTTTGAATGTGCTCCAGTTGCAGATAAGTTTCCAGTGTCAGCTTGCGGCGCTTCACCAGTGGATGGCCGCGCCGCGCCAGCACTACCGTCTTGTCGCCGCCCAACTGCGTGCGGCGGACATCGTTGGACAGCGGCAGCAGGATATCGATGGCGGCATCCAGCGTGCCGGCTGCCAGTTCGCCTTCCAGTTCGCGGCGGCTGACCTGCAAGGTGTTCAGTGTGACGCCCGGCGCTTCCTGCGTGATGCCCGCCATCAGCGGCGCCAGCACGCTGGCTTCCAGCACGTCGCGCACGCCGAGCGAAAAACTGCGCTCGCTGCTGGCGGCGTCGAAACGCGCCGCACCGGTGAGCGTCACCTCAAAACCGCGCAAGGCGCGCCGTACCGGCTCGATGATGGAGCGGGCCAGCGGCGTTGGCGTCATCACGTGGCCCTGGCGCTCGAACAGCGGATCGTCGAACAACTGCCGCAAGCGGTTCAGCGCATGGCTGATGGCGGGCTGCGTCAGATTCATCTTCAGGCTGGCGCGCGTGATGCTGCCCTCGGCATAGATCGCCTCCAGCACGATGAACAGGTTGAGATCAACTTTTGATATATGCACAGGATTTATCCAGATGAATTAATTCTATTCATTTGATGAATTATAGGCCAGGCGCTAAGCTACAGGTCTACGAGAGGATGCGATATGGGACAAATTTTGCTGGTGCGCCACGGGCAAGCCTCGTTCGGCAGCGCCAATTACGATCAACTGTCGGAGCTGGGTTACGAGCAGGCGCGCCTGCTGGGGCAGTGGTACGCCAACAGCCACCAGTCGTTCCACAAGGTGGTCACCGGCGGCATGGCGCGCCACCGCCAGACCGCGGACACCTGCCTGGCCGAGCTGCCCAAGCCGCTGCTGGCCGATACCGAATGGATCACCGACCCGGACTTCGCCGAATTCGACCACCACGAAGTGCTGCTGCGCCACTGCCCAGAGTACGCCGACGCCGCCGCCTTCAAGGCGCTGCTGGCCGCTCACGTCGAACCGGCGCGCGCGCTGGAGCACCTGTTCCGCGCCGCCATGCAGCGCTGGATGAGCGGCTGGCACGACAGCGACTACACCGAAACCTGGCCCGACTTCCGCCGCCGCTGTGTGGCCGCGCTGGAACGCCTCGATACCGAAGACCGCGGCCAGACCACCATCGTGTTCACCTCCGGCGGCGTGATCGCCACGCTGATGCAGCACCTGCTGGGCCTGCAGGACTATCAGGTGATGGAGCTGAACTGGACCCTGGCCAATTGCGCCGTCACCAAACTGCTGCAGCGCCCCGGCCAGTTCACGCTGAGCTACCTGAATAACTACGCGCACCTTGAATGGCTAGGCCAGCAAGGCAGCGTCACATACCGATAAGGAGACATCATGGATTTCGACTATAGCCCGAAAGTAAAGGCACTCCAGGCCAAACTGACGGCCTTCATGGATGAACACATCTATCCGAACGAAGCTGCCTTCCACGCCGAAATCGACGCCAACCGCGCCGCCGGCAATGCGTGGATTCCGACCAACATCATGGAAGAGCTCAAGCTGAAAGCGCGCGCCGCCGGCTTGTGGAATCTGTTCCTGCCGGAGTCCGACCTCGGCGCCGGCCTGACCAACCTCGAATACGCGCCGCTGTGCGAAATCATGGGCCGCGTGCATTGGGCGCCGGAAGTGTTCAATTGCTCCGCGCCGGACACCGGCAACATGGAAGTGCTGGCGCGCTACGGCACGCCGGCGCAGCAGAAGCAGTGGCTGGAACCGCTGCTCGATGGCCGCATCCGTTCCTGCTTCGGCATGACCGAACCGGATGTCGCTTCATCGGACGCCACCAACATCGCCAGCTCCATCGTGCGCGACGGCGACCATTACGTGATCAACGGCCGCAAATGGTGGTCGTCCGGCGCCAACGATCCACGCTGCGCCGTGTTCATTTTCATGGGCAAGAGCGATCCCGATAACGCCAGCCGGCACAAGCAGCAATCGATGATCCTGGTCCCGCGCGACACGCCGGGCGTGAACATCCTGCGCCACCTGCCGGTGTTTGGCTTTGACGACGCGCCGCACGGCCACGCCGAAATCGTGTTCGACAACGTGCGTGTGCCGGCCGCCAACCTGATCCTCGGCGAAGGCCGCGGTTTCGAAATCGCCCAGGGCCGCCTTGGCCCCGGCCGCATCCACCACTGCATGCGCCTGATCGGCCTGGCCGAGCGCGCGTTGGAGCAGATGTGCAAGCGCAGCCTGTCGCGCGTCGCGTTTGGCAAGCCGGTGGCGGAGCAGGGTGTCACGCTGGAGCGTATCGCCGAGGCGCGCATCCTGATCGACCAGGCTCGCCTGCTGGTGCTGAACGCCGCCCACATGATGGACACGGTCGGCAACAAGGTCGCGGCCAAGGAAATCGCCATGATCAAGGTGGCTGCCCCGGGCATGGCTTGCCAGGTGATCGACTGGGCCATCCAGGTGCAGGGCGGCGGCGGCATGGCCGATCCTTTCCTGGCCCACGCCTACGCCAGCGCCCGCTCGCTGCGGCTGGCCGACGGTCCCGACGAGGTGCACCGCTCCCAGATCGGCAAAATGGAACTTGCCCGCTATAAATAAGTGCTTTAATACTAAGGTAATCGTTTTCCGCGCATTTGTTGCGCGGATTTCCCACACGTGTTGACTTCTTCTGCACGCCAGTTTAATCTTGCTCGTCACTTAAGTTAAACGATTAACTAAAATTATAAGCAGGAGACAACCATGAAAAGAAGCATCCCCCTCACGCCGATGGCGGCCGCGCTGGCCGTCGCCTTGCTGTCCATGAACGCCCAAGCACAGCAAGGGCTGGAAACTGTCGTGGTCACAGCGAATAAACGCGTCGAAAAATTGGAAAGCGTTCCAATGGCGATTTCCGTGATGAGCGAACAGGAAATTCAGCGCACCAACATCCGCGAGATCGAGGACGTGGTGGCCATGATGCCGTCGCTGACCCTGAACTCGGGCACCACCTCTGCCAACAACGCCATCTTCATGCGCGGCATTGGTACCGTGTCGGTCGGCATTGGCGTCGAGTCGGACGTGGCCGTCATCATCGACGACATTCCAATTGCCACCCAGTTCCAGGCGTTTAAAGATTTGGCCGACGTGTCGCGCATTGAAGTGCTGAAAGGGCCGCAGTCCACGCTGTTCGGCAAGTCGGCGGTGGCGGGCGCGGTCAACATCGTGACCAAGCCGATCTCCGGCCCGATGACTTACCGGGCCAGCACCTACCTGACCAACGACGATGAATGGCGCGTCAACGCTTCGGCCGGCGGCCAGCTGGATGATCACTTTGCCATGCGCCTGTACGCCGGCAAGACCCGCATGCCGGGCAACTTCCACAACCTCACCGACGGCAAGGACGTCAACGGTTCGAGCGGCAAGACCTTCATGGCCAAGCTGCAGTGGAATCCGATCGACAGCGTGCAGGTCGACCTGACGCCGCGCTACAACTACCAGGAAAACTCGCGCGGCGTGACCGCCGTGAACGGCTTCTTCCTGCGCACCGGTTCGCAGGCGGCAGGCACGCTGGTGTCGACCCCGATCGGCCTCGACGGTGTCTACCTGAACGGCAATCCGCAACTGCCGGCGTCGAGCCTGATGGCCGGCATCAACGTCAACGATCCGGCCAACCGCAACGTGCGGCGCGACTTCCCGACCGGCCTGATTTCGAGCGACCGCGGCGTCGGCCTGAAAGTGGCGTGGACCTTGCCGAACGAGGCCACGCTGATGTCGATCACCTCGTGGAGCAAATACCTGGCCAACGACTTCCGCGACCAGGACTTCACCGACCAGCCAACCATCGCCGCCGCCGGCTCCACCGTACCGACCATCGGCAACTACCAGTTCGGCACCTACGACATCCGCTCCAAGACGCAGGAGATCCGCTACGTCTCGCCGGACACCGGCACCTTCAAATACGTGGCCGGGCTGTGGCTGGCGCATAACGAAATCTACCGTCACTTCATCCGCGGCTACTGCGTGGCGCCGATGACCTGCACTGCCAACTCGCCGTCGAGCCCGACCAACTACTATACCGACATCTACAACACCAACAAATCGGTCTTCGGCCAGGCCTCGTGGGAATTCGTGCCGACCTGGACCCTGACGGCGGGCGTGCGCTTCAACCAGGAGATATCGGGCTACAACTACAAGCGCAACTACTACACCGACCAGCTGGACGAAGCGTCCTTCAAGCCGGGCCCGGTGGGCGTGGACCAGTTCCGCAGCTACGGCAACAGCGACCCGGCCACCACGGGCAAGCTCAGCCTGCAGAAACAGATCACGCCGGACTGGATGGTGTATACCCAGGTATCGACCGGCTACAAGGGCGAAGCGTATGACGTGACCTCGGGCCTGAAAGCGTCGGCGGCCTTCCCGGTCAAGCCGGAAACCAGCCAGAGCTTCGAGATCGGCACCAAGGCCAACCTGTTCAACAATCGCCTGTCGGTGGCGGCCACGTACTACAACTCGGACTTCTTCGGCTACCAGCAGAACGTGACCTACGTGCTGCCGAACGACCCGACCATCTACAGCCAGCTGAACTCGATTCCGCATATCCGCACCCACGGTTTCGAAATTGATGCCAACGCGCTGGTGGCCAGCAACCTGACCGTCAACGCCGCTTTGGCCTTTACCTTGCCGACCATCGAGAAGTGGGCCAACGGCCCGTGCTACAGCGACCCGACCAACGTCGCCGTGAACGGCACCAAGCTGGCGGCCAACGGTTCCATCGCAGGCCAGAACGCGGCCTGCTTCCCGATCGCGGCCGGCTCGACTACCGGCGTGCAGAACCTGGACCACTCAGTGTTCCCTGGCACGCCGAAGATCAAGCTGAACGTGGGCGCCAATTACGACTTCAACATTTCGGATCTGCCATACAAAGGCTTCGTGAACGCCAACGTGCGTTATCAAAGCGACTACCTTACCAACATCAACAACGATCCGAATGCGCGCAACAAGGCCTACAGCATCACCGATCTGGGCTTCGGGGTGCGTACGTCGGACGACAAGTACAAGCTGAGCTTCCGCGTCAACAACCTGTTCGACCGCTTCTACATCCCGAACGCGAACGCCAGCGGTCCATCGTCATTCCGTGCGGGTCCGACGTCGACCTCGCCGCAAGTGACGGCCACCAGCTGGGTGCCGCCGCGTGACGTGTTCCGCTACTTCAGCGTGAAGCTGGACGCGAAGTTCTAGTGATATACACCGCGTGAATCTCTGGCATCAGAAAGATAAATTGGATTAATGGCTGAGTAAAGCGCATCATTCACCTGTCTCCTCTATTCTCCTCCAAGGAAATAGATTTAGCCCGCTCCCGTAGCGGGCTTTTTTTTGCCAATTTGAGAGCCGTGCTGCCTGTATGCGCATACAGTATAATTCTGGCATGACGCAATCCGCACATAACGGCTTCATCCTGACCCGCCACTGGCGCGATACGCCCAGCGGTACGGAGATCGAATTCTGGCTGGCGACCGACGCCGGCCCCAGGAAGATCCGCCTCACCGCGCAAACTTCGGTGGCTTTCGCCGAGGCGTCTTTGCGCACGGCCATCGAAGCGCAGATCGCACCGGATGCGGGCATCGAGTTGCGCGAGTTGCAGCTCAAGACTTTCCAGCAGCAGCCGGTGGTCGGCGTGTACGCTTCGCGCTACAAGCAGCTCACCGCACTGGAGCGCACGCTGCGCGATCACGGCATCAAGCTGTACGAGGCCGATATCCGTCCGCCCGAACGCTATCTGATGGAGCGCTTTATCACGGCCACCGTGCAGACCGAAGGCGGCCACGTCAGCGGTCCCGTCATCCACAACTGCAAGCTCAAGCCCGCGCCGGACTACCGCCCCACGCTGAAGATGGTATCGCTCGATATCGAGACCAGCGCTTACGGCGACTTGTATTCGATCGCGCTGGAAGGCTGCGGCCAGC
>Ga0105244_10001379_pt1 | contig 19737 bp, 14 predicted proteins | sample KBSM44metaG_FD_80423 | JGI IMG/M metagenome (GOLD analysis project Ga0105244, IMG submission 80423) | Miscanthus rhizosphere microbial communities from Kellogg Biological Station, Michigan, USA - KBS M4-4 metaG | ecosystem: Host-associated > Plants > Roots > Rhizosphere > Soil | place... | reverse complement strand
CGCGACCAAGCACGCGGTGGCGGCCTTCTCCGACATCCTGCGTATGGAGGTGGCGCCGAAATACAATATCCGCGTCACCTGCCTGCAGCCGGGGGCGGTCGAGAGCGAGCTGTTCGAGCACATCTCCGACCAGGCCTATCGCCAGCAGATGGAGGGGCTGAAGGAGCAGATGACGTTCCTCAAGGCCGACGACATCGCCGACTCCATCCTCTACGCGCTGAACGCGCCGGAGCATGTCGACGTGGCCGAGCTGTTCATCATGCCGACCGAGCAGCCCTGGTAGGAACGCGGTCCGGATACCGTCCGGACGCGGCGCGGGCGGGCGACGGGCCCGCCCGCCTTCGACTTTACTTGTAGGCGCGGTAGGCGTCGGCGCCCAGCGGACGGGCAGAGTTGTGCTCCTTGAAGATCTTCCAGCCGTCCGGGCCGCAGCGCCACAAGATCGACGTGCGCGAGACCAGGTGCGCCACGTCGCCCTTGTTGGGCGTGACCTCGAAGGCGAACTCCATCACCGAATGGCTGTACGACGGGCCGGCGGCGACCACGTTCGGGCCTTCGGTGATTTTGTGGTGGACGCTTTTGAAGTTCGGCACCAGCGCATGCCAGATCGTACCGTAGTCCTGCGCCGTGGCGCGCACCTTCAGCGCCGGGTCGAAGTCGTCGAACAGATTCAGGTCTGTGCGGGCGAAGTCGTAGTACTTGCCCAGGTCTTGTTTGAAATTGAAGGCGGGATCGCCGGCGTCGCGCTCCCAGCCGACCATCAGCCACTCGCGGTGCAGTTCGGCGACGCTGTTGGTGCCGGTAGTCGGGCAGTTGGTGGACGGCTCCTGGGAGAACGAAGGAGCGCTGTGGATGACGGCGGCCAGGGCCAGGGCGGCTTTGAACATGTTTTACCTCGCTAGATCAGGGTTGAAATATGCCGGTCGATCGCGACCGGGCTTGAACAGAACTATAGGCAAGCGCAGTCGAGGCTGGTGACGGAATACTGGATACTTCTTGCCTAATCCTATCGAGCGCAACCGGCGGGCATATCGCGCTAGCCGGACAGCGCCGCTTTAGCGTCGATTCCCTCCTCAACCGCGTATCGTCATGCTGGTGCCGCGACGATTTGTAGAAACAGGCAATCCACGGCGAGGAATGCGCCTTTCGTCCCGGCGGCCCCGCTCCTATCATGACGTCACCGCTTTTTTTAGAAGGAGAGCAAGATGGGCAAGGCAAACAACAAGTACGTGGGCATGTGGGTCACCACTGACGGTTACATCCGCCACGAGTTGCTACCCGACGGCCGCTACGACGAGGCACGGGGTGCCAAGCAGAGCGCCTACCAAGGCGATTATCTAATCACCGGCGATCACATCGATTACGAGGACGACACCGGTTTTGTCGCCGACGGGGACTTCCGCGATGGCGTCCTGTACCACGCCGGCATGGTGCTCCACCGCGAACGCCATTGACTCGCCGCCCTATCGCCGGTCCCGGCGAGACCCGATCCGATCACCGCAACCACCCCGCGCCAAAGCGGGCGTCGCGAATCCATCACCGCGTCGCCGAACGCGGTAGAATGTCGGGTTAAGCGCCGGGGTCGTTTCGCCCCGGCAAAACCAGACTCATCGCACCGCCGAAAAAGAACCAATGACCACCGTCCCCAACGAAATCAACGCCGCCGCCGTCAAGAACAGTCCCACAGAAAAAATCACGCCGATGATGCAGCACTACCAACAGGCTATTTTCTAAGCCTTATAAACACTGGGCTTCTTAGAAATCCCCATCCCTCAGTCCCCATTCAGCCCCCTCCAATCAAAAATATTTTTGGCGTCAGCCAGCTCTTAAAATTTCATGAGCGCTCCGCTTCCCGACCATACCCAGAAGATCAAATCGCGCCTGGACCTGTTGGAGAGAGATCGCGGCGCCATGCTCAAATTTTGGGAGGCCGTAGTCGGCCAAGCCGGCTCTCAGATGTTCCCGCTCGACCTTCCAGTGGCTGCGATGCTGATGGACAGCCCGTCTTGGGAAGAGCCAGATCACCACTGTCTGATGATCTCAACGCGCGCCGGCGCACGCAGAAAATTCGCGCCGAAGCTGTCCATTTTTTGCTCAGGCTTAGTCAGCCTGCGGTTCAACGCTTGATGGCGTCGCGAACTTCTTCACCATTTTCAGTCTGGCAATCTGTTGATCGATGCTCTTGGCGTCGGTCGTCGTGCTCATGAATTCGTGCCACTGCAAGGGATTGTCAAACTTGAAGTGGTTCGAGATCACAAAGAGCAAAAGATGCTCAACAAACGTCGAGAGCTGAAAATTCTTCAAACTAAGCCGGCCGGGCCGAGCTCCTGCGTGAACGTGGGAATTTCTGGCTCCGCGAAGGGCCCTGAGTTGAGCGGTGGCGATGTCTTGATCGACGTAAAAGAAAGCAACGCGCCTGATGATGTTGTCCGCGTCATCGGCCCCGGTCAAGAGTTCTAGGCAAAGCCACAGTTTGACGAACCGCGCTTCCGAATCTTGGGTGCCGAGAGCCTCGGAAAACGCAAGCAATATTCTGATGCAAAACGCTCGATACTTTTGAGGAGCCCGGTCAAGCTTGCTCAACATTTTTCCGACCTTTTCGTCCAGCAACTCAAGCTGATTAAATTTTGCGGGCTTCGACAAATTGCGAACCTCTTCGCACCAATGCTTCTTCGCATCAGAACCATCAGGCAAGTGCATGGAGTGGATGTTGCCCAATTTGAGCGCGATCTCGGAGGGATAATCTGTGGTCAATCCTGGACCAGCAAACATCCGAATGCTCTTGCTCAATTGGAGTTGGCACAGCGCCCGATAAACGGCCAAAGCTTCGCTCGCGACCATGAAGGCAGTCGGCGCATTGATCGCATCAACACGCACCTCGACAAACAAATATCCCTCATTCTCCTCGTGAACATTTAGCGGATTTGCTCCGGCCAACACGCTCGCGCGGACGCTTTTGTATTTTCTTGGCACCTTGGCATGGAACTTGATGTGGCACCCGTTGACGATCCGAGGCTTGGGAACGCCATCACGCAAGCTGATGGAGGTGACAAGAACGAAGGATGCTCGGGAGGCAAAAAGTTTTCCGCATCGCTGGTCGAATTCCTTCAAGAGCAAATTGGCGTCAGACAGCTTGTCCGCTTTGAAGCGCTCGCGAAGCGCCGCCTCCAAATTGCCGAAGAGCGTTTCGTCATCGACCGTGTATTTGTGCTGGACAAGGCCAAACAAGGCATCTGCGAAAAATTCGTATTGCCCCATCCTGATGCCGACGCTTTCATCATCCACAGACATGTATTGGGCCATTTCAGCCATCAATGCCTTCGCGTAGTTCTCCATCGGCTTCCCGTCAACCTTCCACTGCGTAGCCATTCAATTTCCCCTGTTTGAATATTATTGGTCTTAAACCCGCCACTCTGACAGCGCGCTCGGCATCCCGGCGCTTTCGAGAACAACGGCGACTCTTTGCATCTCTCGGCGGAATACAGCGGACACCTGATCGGCGAAGGAATGGCGCTCCGCCAGTTTTCACCATCCTTCGTCGTCGGCCTCGATGGCTGGCAACCATTCGACATCGCATCTCCCCAGCCTCGCAGCCACGATCAAAAATAGCGCTCCTCCCATATTTTTGCCTGCTCGATCGCCTTGTTGAGGGCATCAATGTAGAAGTCGAGCCATTCTTGCACCTTCAAGCTATTGGTTTCGCTTAGCCATTTGCGGGCCAAGGTTCGGTTGGCGTCGTAACGACCGCTTGACGTTCCCGTCCAACTACCCGTCTCAAATCGCGCGAGAAGCGTCTCTGAGACATGGGTGAGATGCGAGTAGCGTTCGATGAAAGCTCGGGTCATGTCTCCTTCTGAGCCTTTTTCAAGCGTGCGAGGAACAAGCTCCGCGACAACCAGGGCTCGGACATCCGGATCGACGTCCACCCACTCAAAAATATCTGGCAAGCGAAACGCCAAAAATGGTTGCATTAAAGGCTTTCCATAATGTCCGACGTCGGCAAGCCACATGCGAAAGATATATCCAACATCGCCAATGAGCTCCCTCGCGACCACGGGCCAGGTCTCGGCGGGGTGCTCATAGCAAATGTCGCTCGCGACTTCGCTGACATGCCCCATCGTCCCGAGGATATTTGCCAAGACGGTGGCGTCCATTATGCCTTTGAACAACAAGACGCTTCGGTGTGGGAAATGCAGGCGAAAGCGCTTCGCCAACTTGCCCCAGTGGTGGTCCACCATCGTTTCCATGTGTTCGCCAAGTCCGGCTGGATCAACGAGCGCCGCAAACACAATTCCCTCGTCCATCGGGTCTGGATTGTCTCCCGCGCAGAGGTTGAGGTCGGCGATTTCGATGGCGACCGCATAGAATCCAGACGCCCTCGCCTTGAACATGGATTGGAGCACCCGCCGGACGCCTTCGAGGCCAATGCTCTTTCGGATCGGGTCCCTGCCGTAAGACAGCATGCAAACGTCGGATGCGATGCCCTCCGCGTGCATCGCGAGAATCCTCTCGAAAATTAGCGGGGTCGATCCCGAGCCGGCGACGGCGCGCATGATCGCCTCCTGCGGCCGCCCAAGCAAGGCTTCGGCAAGAGTTTGCCAACGGATTGGGTCCGAAAGGAAAACGCCCCGCAGATACCCCCATAGAAATGCGAAGTTGCGCATGGGCTGAGAACACATCTCCAACACGGCTTCGTCAAATTGAGAGCCTTTCGCCAGTTGCGCGACGCGCAGCGCGAAGTCGTTGACATGATACGCGCCGCTCGCGAACAACTTGGGCAACACGTCCAGCAGAAGGACGCCACCATCTTGGGCCGCCTCGGACGCCAAGTCCTCCCTGATCGAGGCCGAACGGCGGCGCGGCTCGCCGCTCTCGTCATCTTCGTAATCATCATCCCAAATGGTGTGGAGAACGTATCGCCGCAGCCGCTCATCGAACGTCGCTCCGTCCAGCTGGTCCCGAAGACTCAACAAGGCCGCGGTGGCGGCTGGAGGCAGATGATTGGGATTGTAGCGGAGCCAAACATGCAGCAGGCCCACAGCCCGCTCAAAATTGTGTTCCTGCGGCGCCAGGACGGCGAGGAACGCGACTACTTCGTCCTGCAGCACGTTGGCGCGGATCAGGTTTTGCGCTCCCTCCAACAACACGCCGTCGACCTCCCGCATCCACGTCTCACCATCCGCGCCACGCGCTTTCAAAAGGGCGTCCAAGAGCTCGCGCCAAGGGGCGATCAGCTCGTCCCAAAGCTTCGGTTGCCAAAAATTGATCCTCGCCCGCGCGCCCTGAAATTCGACGCCAAAGGTTCTGGCGTGTCCCCGCGTGTTCAAAGCTTCGGCGGTCGCCGCCAGTCCCATCTCCCGTTCAAATGGATCTGCGCTGGCGATCATTTCAATGATCATGTCCACGCGATCCGAAAAGGGCATTTCGGTCGAAGCGCCGATCGGAGCGAACAACTCGCCGAAGATCCCTTTGGCATTGTTCGAGTTTTTGGAGGCGTCGCCCAAGGTCAGCCGCGCCAGCATTCTCGCGGCTTGGCGGAACTGAGGCTTCCAGACCGCGATTCGCTCCAAGGCCCATGCCAAGTGCTGGCGAGCCTCCCCCAAAGCCTCAATCCTTGCGTCTGGCCATGCCATGATTTTGAATCGAAGAAGAGCCAGAGCCGACGCGGGGTCGGCCTCGGCGAGCACGCCGACGAACTTCGCGCCCATATCCGATCCCAAGAAATCGTCGTCCGCAAATATTCCGGCGTGCGGATCGAGCAATTGCTTCACAACGTCCCTCGCGGACTCCACGTCATGTGCATACGCGAAAGGATGGACAAACCACCCATACAAACTTTTCGGCATCTCCTCCATCATCTGAGCGACGTCGACACCGACTCCATAGCTTTCCCACCAGTCGCGCCACAAATAAACTTGGAGCGCTTTCGGGACGATGCGCAAGGTTCTATCGCCCTGCAAAATCCTGCGCTTGCGATAGTGGGCGACGATTTCGTTGAAGCGCGCCAAGGTGATCGACGGATCGACTTTCGCCACCAGAGATGCGATGTAGTCGGCCTCCCCGCGCACGGGATCGCGAGCGCCAAATTTCTCAAAGAGGGCCGCGTGCCTCAAAACAACGCGCCCAGCCCCATCGAATCGTTCGGACGAGTATCCGGAGATGAACCGATCCCAGACGGGCACGGTGCCAGGAGGGCGCAGGAGGTCTTGTGGATGGTCGCGTAGATTCTCCCCTATCGCGTGGGCGACCCTGGCCGAGCCGCCGCACCAAGCGGACCAGTTTGACAGGCCGAATTGCTCGCCAATGTAGGAGGCCAAGATCCGTTCAATCTGGCCGGTCCCCAACTGTGGTGCTTGAAGCGTCGTCATCCCTTGCCCCCCTGCGTCTTCGGGGCCGTGGTCGATGGTGACCAATTTGACCGCGGGCCGATTTTTAAGCGCGCGCCAGATGGCGGAGCGATCGGCGTCGTCACATTCGTCGATGATCAGCAACAAGGAGTAGTCGCGCCCAGGCTTCAATATTTCGCCGAAGAGCTGACTGTTTTGGAAATCGGCCGCCTGCTTCACATACATGGCATTCGCGCGAAAATCATCGCGGCGCATCACGGACTCCAGCGCCAATCGGCTCTTGCCAATGCCAGGCTCCCCAACAATCCGAACATGATGGATCGCGTCCGAGTCGAGGGCGGACTGCAAGTCCGCGATAAACCCTTCCTGGGCCGTTCCGAGCGCCAAGGGCTGGACCATGTCGGAAGACTCCGCCCAAGACGCCGCGGTCTGGAACGGCAACGAGCCCATGCCGATGGCCTCCAGGCACAAGGATGGATGCAGCGAGATCACGCCGATGACTTGACTCACGCCCAGCACCTCTACGCGCGCATTTGCGTAGCCGCATTCGCCGAAAAATTTAGACAGCAACGCCTCCGCCTTGTTTTTTTGATCGATGTTCAAATCGTGGCCGAGCGTGATCAAGGCATAGACGCCGCCATCGTCCAAGCAACGCCGGACCGCGTCTCCGAGATGCTCCCGATCCACCGCTGCCGCTCCGAACAACTCCTTTTTTATCTGGGCCTCTTGCCACGGAACGAACGAGGGCCCCGTTTTGATCTGATAGCGGGAAGTCCCGACGAAAAGCGCGGAGTCCAACGGACCATCAGCGTCGATGCTCGCGTCGATCCCTCCATCCTTGACGGTGATGTCGCCGGACACAACGACCCTGTGCCTTGATATTCTCAACCTAGAACACTCGGCCCAAAGCATGTCTCGAACGAGCTCCACGCCTTCCTCTGGCCCCAAGGCCTTGACGATGGCCGGCTTGATTTCCAACAAGTTCGATCTCATCGCCCCGCTTTTCCATTTTTCGAATCATGATTCGGCGCGCGCAAGGCGCCAAGCTCAAATTTGAGGCTCATTACCTTGGACGGGAGTCCCAACGCGTCGGCGCGCGCGCCATAGGTCAAACAGAAAAAACTGAGGACGCAAATGCCAACCTCAGCGACGAATTTCATCGTCCACAGCGAGAAGCCATCCATGCCATGCAGGTAGCTTATCTGTGACGAGATCGCGCCACGTTCTTCGTCGACGGCTTGCTCCACGCCAGCATAGAGGCCGCTGGCATTCGGGTGTGATCCGAAATCGATCGCGGCCTCGTGCAGATGCTTTGCCCATCCAGCCAAATTTTCGTCGCGCGACGCGAGCGCTTGCGCCAACTCTCCGAAGGAAAACTCCCGGCCCCATTTTCTTCGCTCCGCCTTTTCTTCCGGTTTCTCATGCCACCGCGTCATCGCCTCGACATCGGTCGAAAGCCGCCAGCCATACAAGGCGAATTCCACGGCGGCCCGGCCTGTGGGGAAGGCTCCGGCGCAATGTCCAGACAAGGCCAAGCGCGCGGCAGCCAAGTATTGATTGTGGGCGGACATGAAAAAAAGCGGGCCGGGGGAGAGGTCCCCCTCAAGGATTTTCAGAATCGATTCCGCGCACTCGTTCAAAGCGGTCGCAATAGCGCTCAACAACCCCTGCCATCGAGGCTCATGGACAAACGTGGCCAATTCGTTGCCCATCGCGACAAGCTGAAATCCAGACAAGACATCGTTTCCCCATCCCACGGGGAATTCTCGGGGAGCATTTGACATGGGCGGCTCGCCAGCTATTGAAAACGCCCATTGTAAGCGAGTGGACCGGCCTCGATTCATGGTCTCGCCCATCTTGGCCAGTGACGACTTGTCGCGCCCCATGGCCTAAAGACTATATGACGTCAGTGCGGTCCTTGAGCGTCTTTTTGTGAGGTTCGGATTTGGGCGGATCGAGTGTCAAAGCGGCCTTGTCGCGAAGCGCTTGGATGCCACTCGGGGTCAAGAACGGCGCGATTCGAGCGTGCCACCCTGGCTCGGGACCGACGGCTTCGCGCAGAGCGTCCATGAATGTCTTGGCCTCACGCGTGGTCCAAGAGTAGCCGATAAGGATGCCTTGGAATTTGAAGAAAGGACTTCCCCCCTTCCTCATGCAAGCAATCATGTCATCCACATCGCCCCCATCTTTTTCCAACGTCTCGTAAGCGATATTCTCTCCCTCCCAGTCTTTTTGGCGAAAAATTAGGGGATCTTCCAAACGCGGCGGCGCTTCCACGGTTCCCGCAGCCTTTGCCGCCTCAAACATCTCCACGACTTACCAGCCACGCGCGTCCACATTGAAGTCGACACTAAAGCCGGCGATGCGGCGGTCCCTTTTCCAGTCTGCTTCAAACACTAGGCGCCACCTGCTGCTTTTTCCATCATCGGAATCGAAACACATGGCGTCTTCGAGCAAAGACCATTTGCTGTCAATCCTCTTGACAGCTGCCTTTGCAGTAAAATGGGCTTGATCCGGGAGCCAAATCTCTTGCCTTGCAAAATTGTGAGCCGTCGAAGTGGTGGCCGCGCATCGCGACAAACCTCACGAACTCATGGCTCCAAAATGACCGATTCGTGCTTCGAGATGGCACCGCTTTGAGCGCTTGGGGAGAAAAAAGATTGGCCATCTCCGCCGAGCCGTATGTCCTTATATATTTCGGGTCGCGACCCAAAACGAGTTCTCGCAAGCGCGTCGATCCATCAATCCAGAACGCATTTAGATTGGCTCCTGCCGCGATGGCCTCGCTCGCAGATTTCACATCATCTTTGACTATCGCGTTGGCTAGCGCCAAAGTCGCCAAGATTTTTAGTTCTTCCGATTTCTCTTGTTCCTGTGCCATCGATCCCTCCATTCATTGAAGTAAAACATCGCAGCTCACAGCCTCGTCATATCCAAACGAAGACCCCTCTCACGCCAACGCGACGCATCCTCGCCACAAGCCAGTTTTGAAGACCGAGCCATCGAAAAAAATCTTCTGCCTTCTTCAACGGCCATTAAAAACTGCGATCTGGATTTGGCCTTTTCTCCGCCAATCTCTTCTCGATGTTGGCGCAGAAGGCCTCCACTGCGCCGCAAAGATCCTGAATCTCCTTGACCGAGACAGTGACGGGCATGCCGCTCTTGTCGTGCCCGCTGCGGTGAACAATGTCATGGCGTTTGACCAGCGCGTCCTGAAAAACTTTTGTGCTGTCCAGTTCGATGCCCAATCCGATCTTGAAGAGTGGCGCCACCTGATCCCAGCGATGTCACACGACATTCTGGAGATAGCCTTGCACATGGCTTTTCAATGTTGCCTGGCGATCGAACACTTCGCCGAGCCTTATCGGCTCGTCTCTGAACTTCGGAATTTTCGTCACCATGTCCCTCAGCGCGCCATCATCGTTCTCAATCCAGTAGTAGACCGTTTCCCAGAGAAATGCCTCGAGCGCTCCGATGACCGCGCCAAACACAAGCTTTTCGGCCAACTCTCGGGCCGAAGTATTTCCTTGGAGCGTGAGGATCATTTGTGATTGCGCCAATCGTTCCCGCAGCCTACGCAGCGGCTCCTCCCGACTCAAAAACGTCAGGTCGAATCTCTCATCAAATTCGTAATCGTCCGGCGGTCCAAAAACCACGGGAGCCCATTGGTCTCCATGCAGCTCATACATCTCTTCCGCGACCTCATCGATGAGCTCAACGTCCACGATGTGCCCAAAGCGCTCGGAGAGCACCTCACCGGGATCATAGGGGCCACCATGAACAAACAAATAGCCGCCTTCTCGGCCGTTGTAGGGTGTCTCCTCCGCCGGATCGCAAAACCGTCCGCGAAACCATGAGCGCATCGCCGTCAGTGTTTGGTCGTCGTCGGCGAGCCTCAGCCAGCCATCATCGATGTCGAATGGATGGCTGACAAACTGCGCGAACGCCTCCGGCGGAAGATTGCAGGTCTCGTCGTCATCGTCCAAGTGGTCATTCCAACCCATCATCTGCTCCTTGATGTTCCGGCGAAAATCCGCAACCCGCGCTGGCTAGTCCCAGCATGCGCGCGCGGCCAGGTATTCGTTGACCACAATGCGCACGTCGCATCCGTCAACGAGCGACGCATTGTAGCGATAGCGTCCTTCTTGAACGACAATCCAACCTCCCGCAGACACGTCAGAGCCGATGAGCAAGCGCTGCATAGCCCGGTTTCCAACTTCGGGCCAAGCGCTCGAAGCGTCAGGGTTCTCGAACCATTCCCGCTGCTCTTCGCTCAGCGTCGACAACGGCGCCATGGAGAAATGGATTGGGTCGCCCGAGCAGTTCTCGTGGAGCTCATACAGCGCATGTCCCTTGGCGAGCTTGAGAAGCACATTTCGCGCGCGTTCCCAGTCCGGCATGAATATCGTCCGTCCTTCTTGTGTTGATTTCGCCTGCTCAAGGCGCGCCCTCAACGTGGGCTTCTCCGACAGAATCCGCTGAATCTTCGGCCGCTCGATCTGCTGCGGTTCTGTGCTCCCGGCGATGACGCATGAGACCAGACAAGCCAGATACTCCTCGTCGGCAGAGAAGCCGTTGTTGCATTCCAAGCATGCGGGCACGACCGCCAAATTGGCGGGCAGTGGCTCGTCGAGAAACACCTTCGACGGGGAGTGGTCTTTCGTTCCTGTCGGCCCGCAGCAAAAGGCGCAAAACGCCAGCGTGCGCGGATCGCCATAGTTGGGCAATTGCTCCATGGGCTCCTGAAAATGTAAGCGTCGACGATCAACAATTCTTGCCGACCATCAGCAATATAAACTACTATTATTTGCAAATAAACATCAACGCTCATCATTCCAAAACCGCCATGCAGATCAGGCACTTGAAAATCAAAAACTTCCGAGGAATCGGCTATATGGCGTGGCTGCCGCGCGATCCGTTTTGCTGCCTGATCGGCGCGGGGGACTCTGGGAAGTCCACGATTTTGGACGCGGCGGAGGCGGCGCTAAATTCAAAATGGTTCTCTTTTTCCGAGTCCGACTTCTTGGCGTGTGACACAAGCAACACTATCGAAATCGAAGTCACTGTGGGCGAGCTGTCGAAAACGCTCAAGTCCGACGAGCGCTTTGGCCTATACATTCGAGGCTGGACCGAAGCCGGGGAATTGCGCGACGAACCAGAGGACGGGGACGAGCCCGTGCTCACAGTCCGCCTCACCGTCGACGCCACGCTCGAGCCAGTGTGGGAGATCGTTTGCGACCGAGTGGAGACGCCGAGGACGATCTCGAACCGAGATCGAGCCTTGTTCGGACTGGTCCGCCTTGCCGGCGACGATGCCCGCCACTTGGCTTGGGGCCAAGGATCGGTGTTGTCGCGCCTCACCGGAGACAACTCCGAAGCCGCGGCTCGACTCTCGGAAGCGTATCGAGCCGCGCGCGACAGCGCAGAACTCGACAAGATCCAAGCATTGGCAGACACCGCCGCCGCAGCCGAACGCCATGCGAAAGCGTTGGGCGCCTACGTCGACGGCGCCTACGAGCCCGGACTTGAGCTTGGGCGCTCGGGCCTCTCTTCGGGATCGATCGCGCTGCACGACGATGGCGTTCCGCTTCGTCTTGCGGGGTTGGGCACGCGGCGCTTGGCTACGTTGGGCATTCAACGATCCGCCATCACCGAAGGGGCGATCATCCTCATCGACGAGATCGAGCACGGACTCGAGCCCCATCGGATCATCGGCGCCATTTCCCAACTCAAATCGGATCAAGACATGGCCATGGTGTTCGGAGAGCCAATCGGTCAGGTGCTCATGACCACGCACTCCGACATCGCGTTGGGCGAAACGGGCGGCTCCGGCCTCTACGTGGTCAACATGATTCGCCCAAGACGCCAAGCCATTTTGCTCGCGCCCGGGAAACCCGATCCAATCAACGCTCTTCTTCGCCATACGCCGCGGGCCATGTTTGCTCGGCGCATCCTAGTGACCGAGGGGATGACCGAGGTCGGGATGATGACGGGCATCCGCGAAAAATGGCCGCCACGCCACAAAAACAAGCCCATCGAACAACTTGGCGCCGCGATCACCGACGGCAATGGAAACCAAGCTTGCGCGCTCGCTCTGGCCTTGGCGGCGCTGGGCTATCCCGTGGCGCTCTTCCGTGATTCGGACGTGGCTTTGACAGCAGACAACATCGCGGACTTGGTGGATGCGGAAGTGCCAGTCTTCGAATATGGAGACATGCTCAACACCGAGCAGGCTCTTTTCAAGGTGGCCGATGACAAGGCGGTGCAAGCTCTGCTCGGCTATGCCAGGCTTCAACGCGGAGAGGACACAGTCAACGACAACCTAGCGGCGAAAATCCCCGGACTCGACCGAACCAACGCCGGCATAGATTTCAGCGAATGGGAGGACACGTTCGGCAAGTCGGGCGAAGAGCTTCGCGAGATCATCGCGGAAGTGACCTCGCGGAAAAAGTGGTTCAAGGACCAACGGATCGGCCGCGGCTTGACTCCGCATGCCTGGGGCATCGCGACCAAGAATCCAGAATCCCCTTTGGCGAAAACTTTGGCGGCCGTCGAGGCCTGGTTGTATGCCTGAGTTGGACGAGCTTGCGGCCATGAAGGTCGGCGCCGTCGTGGCGCCGGCGGGCCATGGAAAAACAGAGATCATCGCCAAAGTCGCGGCGCTCGGCCGACGCGCGTTGATTCTGACCCACACCCACGCGGGCGTCCACGCCATTCGCAACCGGCTCAAACGGCTTGGCATCTCCCACCATACGGTTGCCGTGGACACCATCGCCGGTTGGTGCATGCGGTATGCCAATGCGTTCCCTGGCGTGGCCAAGCCTCCCGATGGAATGCCCAAAAATGGCGGCGAGTGGGACCAGCTTTATCGCGGAACCATTTTAGCCCTGCGGGTCCAAGCAGTGCGAGATGTCGTGGCCGCCTCCTATGACAAGATCCTTATCGACGAATACCAAGATTGCCACCTCCTCCAACACGAGTTGGCGGTCGCCCTGTCCGAGATCGTCCCAACCCTGATCTTTGGCGATCCAATGCAGGGCATCTTTGAGTTTGCCGGCGCCACGCTGAGCTGGGAAGGCCAAATCCACGACACATTTCCTTTTGCGGGAAGCTTGGACACCCCGCACCGCTGGAATGGGAAGAATCCCGAGTTGGGGGCGTGGATCGCGGAGACGCGCGCAAAGCTCATGGCGAGCGAACCCATCGATCTCGCGGCCGGCCCAATCAATTTCAGGCAGACGGACGACGTCTTCGACATGGGCTTGTTCTTCGACGGCATCGACGAACGAGAAGGAACGCAGGCGGCGATTCATTGCAGAAAAGGGATTTGCTACCAGTTGGCCAGAGCGAGCAGTGGCGGCTTCCAAGCAATCGAGGAGATGGCGGCCGGGCGGCTGCAAAGATTCGCCCTTGCGTGGGACTCTTCTGCGGACAATGCGAGACGATTGGCCGCAGTCAAAAGCTTGATCGAAGAATGCGTCCACAAGAAGCAAGCCAAGGGTGGGGATGCTCCCGATCCAGAGGACGAAGCCATTTCGACCGAGATGAACGCCATCGCCAAAACGCTTGGAGATGGCAATGGCGCCGCCTCGCTGAGAAAACTGTTTGGCCTAGCCCGCAAACGACCGCGATGGAAGATCTTCCGTGGCGAGATCTGGCGGGACGCCGAGCGCGCGATCGCAGAACTGGAATCGGGCCGCTGCGAAACCATGGCGGAAGCCGCCGCGAACATTCGCCAGCGCATGACCAATTCGGGCCGGCGCCTCCCCCTGCGGACCGTCTCGACGCCATTGCTTTTAAAGGGATTAGAATTTGACCACGTCATGATTCCAAACGCAGCACATTTCGCGAGCGAGGACACTGCCCAAGCAAAGCTTTTCTACGTGGCGATTTCGCGCGCCACACGATCACTAACGATTGCCTCACCTAATCGTATTTTGAAGCTACCCAAGCCAATAACCTAATCATTATGGAGATCGTTCATGTGTAGGGATTGCATAAATTCCACGCTGGAAATTCTAAGCAAGACCTACGGAACTACGCCGACTGCGGGGCCGACGCCTTTGCTCCCCAGAGCGTCTCGAGCGCGCTGACTGAGCTGCGCAGGAAGATGGCCGCTTAACTGGTGGTAAGGAAAGTGTTGTCGGGCAGACGCGACAGCCGATCCAACACGTCCAGTTGATGGAAAGCCTCTTCGATTTAGTGGACAGCATGGGAAAATTTTCCTGAAAAGCATTGGCGAAATAGCAGCATTTTTCACAAACGCTCTTCGACGTCAAGACTTTGCTCTGCCGCCAAAACCGAAGGATATTCCATCGGCTGCAATCGCTTCGAGGAAACGCAAGCGGCGGAAAGACAGCGCGGCGGATCATCCGATCTATACTTGTCGCTCCATCAAATCGCAAAGCGGCCCATTGATCCTCCGCGTCCGTGAAAATCAAAGGACCCCCTAATGGCCTTGAAGCCCTTTCCTCCCTTCGTCAACCTGCTGGACAAGCTCGACAAGAGCGCCGCTCCGATCGATGAGATCGACGTCATGGGCGAGTTGAACTCTTTGTTGCCGGATCAGATGGCCACCCTTTCTTTTGAGGAGCGGCACGGCGTCATCGCAGATTTCGACGGCTTTCGATTCCAGCGCCCCCACGGCTCTTCGCGCGAGCCATGGGGAATGTATTGGAGCGAAATGGCCAGCATGACGCGAGCCGATGGGACGACCATCCACTTCACCGAAGTCGACGACGACATCGTGGCGCATTGGATCGCCCAATCGGAGCGCTATTCACACCCAATTCTCGTGGCTCGATACTCCGACTTGGCTTGGACCATTGGCCAGTATTTGAGGAAACCTCCGAAAGGCGCTCCCGCAAACATCCAACCACTGTCCATCGCGCTTCCCGTCGCATTGGTTCGCAGGGCGGTGGCCGCCTACTTGGACTCGATCGAGCGCGATCTCTGCGCGGAGGAGCATCATGCCTGGAAGTTCATCGAACGAGCCCTGGAACTGTCAGCCATCGTCAAGGACGCAGACCCCATGAAGCGGGCAAAGGCCATGCTGTATGCCCAACGGGAAAAACTGCGTACGCTCGACGCAGGCTTCATGTGGTGGCGCTTCGACGACATCGCATGGAGCCAGTCCAAACAGCTTCAACCGGACGAGGCCGAGCAACAAGACGCCATCGACTTCTTGGAGGAGATATTGGCCATCAGCACCAACTCAGCGACGCCCGCCCGATTCAATCCGCACGACGCCATGTCAGCGGCGGACAGGCTTGACCGCAGGCGCGCCCAGCGCAAAGAGCTTAACGAGGCCCGCCGCGCGATGCGCGACGCGGCGCGCGCCAAGGAGGAGTTGGCGAAGATGTCCGATGGCATGACCGCGATCGCCCACTTGGAGGATCTGCTGCCCCGCTATCGAAACGCCGGGATGGTTGATGAGGTGGCACGAATCGAGGCGCTGATACGGGAGCAGGCGGAACAGGCAAAAGGAGAAATGGCGACTTTCAGTGTTCCGATGAGGCTCACGCAAGAAGACCTCGACAAGTGGCGCGCCAGGGTTTTGAAGGGCAGCTTGGCCGATGGCCTTCGCGAAGTCGCCCTTGCCGGCGTGGTCGGCGACGAGGAGGTCCATCGCCAACTGAAAGAATTCGCCAAAGAGGCTCCATTATGGGCGATGATCCCCACGTCGATCATGGCCGACGACGGCTTCACCCAAGCCATGGTGGGCTCGCTGGAAGATGACATGGATGGCCGGGCCATACAGCATGCGACCAACATCTTCTCGTGGACGGCGCCCTGGCTTCACTATGGCCTGCATGCGCTCAGGGAAAAGCACAAGTTCGGCATGGAAGAGCTTCTGCCGATCATCAGGGCATGCGGGATCTTCAAGCCGGAGCGCGATCCCATGTTGCGGGAGGGGCTCGCGGCGTGGCTGGCGGGCGACGCCACAAAGGCCATCCATGTGCTGGTCCCACAGGTCGAGGCGGCGCTGCGCGATCTGCTGGCGGCGATCGGAGCGCCGGTGACGGAGCCCGACCACATCAACGGCGGATTCCAAATGATCGGGTTCGGCAAGATCATCAACAATGCCGTCTTCAAGGCGCAGGTCCCGAAAAACCTCCGCTTCCACCTCCGGGCGCTGTATTGCGACTCGCGGGGGATCAATCTGCGCAACGTGGTCGCCCACGGCTTGGCGAGCGCGGAGATGCTCACGTTGAGCACCTCGAACTGGGTCGTCCACACGATCCTGACACTGAGCCTGCTTCGACTCAAACGAAAGGATGATTGACCAGCTCCGCTCTCTCTAACCGAACTATGCGGCTGGCATCGCTATAAATTGAGTAGAAATAAAAAAGCTCGCCTAAGCGAGCTTTTTTAGCTATTGAAAAGATCAATAGGGATAAGCAATGCAACCAATGCATCCCACTTGAGCAACGACAAGTAACTTAACCACTGCGCCCTTGAACTTTTGTTTCATTGATTTGGTTTTTTTACCCATGGCAATGCTCCTTATGTTTGGTTGCAGTTTTGGTTGGTTGCTTCTGTTTCGTTGCGGCTGTTTTGGCCAGACTATGATTCGAACTATCACTTCTTTTTGACCCAGGCTTTATTTTCGGCTTGGGTTTCACTGGTTTGGAATCGGCATCAATTTCAAGGTTGATGTCGGCTTTGAGGTGGATATTCCAGTGGTCAAGTATTTGAGTGACTTGTCTGACTTGCTCAGTCCTATTAATCCTTTCTAAATTTTTTTTCTAAGATCGCGATTTGCAAATCATACACTGACATAATATAAATTGCAACTGTTTTTTCCATCACTCGACTTAATTTGAGCCCTCCCTTGGTTTCTGATCAACCCTAGATTTTCGAGGCCGTCCGCTACGAGCCTTCGCTGGTCGACTGAGATGTGGCTCCGGCGCTGAGAGCATGGGCCAGTCCTCCGGCTTCAAGGCGTTGTAGACATTGGGAGCCTTGCTGAGGATTGCCTGCTCGATGCGGCACATCCATTCACGAAGCAACACCCACTGACTTGCTTTGCTAGTATTAGCATAGCTCCCCAACTTCTTCGCACAATCTTTGCCGGATTCAAATCTGGCGACGAATTTGAACACCCTCTTCAATGCCACGACGTCAGCCCGGATCCCGGCAACTACTTGCGCCATGTATATTTCTTTTCAACCATCGCATTCGATCAATTCTTTGGATAGTGCTCTACAACGTTAAACACAATCGATAGAGGAGCCGAAGCAATCGTTACGAGCTTTACGCGGAGCATCAAACCTACGGGTGCCTGTTAATAGACATCTTGGACGATGTAAGTCCGGGCGCCCAGTCATTGTGGTCTCAATGCCGGACTCAATTGGCAGGTCTTAAAGATATAGCAAACAACTTTTGCACGAACGGCTGCAAGTTTTTAGACTGTTGCTAGTTGGCCGCTGGCTGTCTCAGATGATCGGGAAAGATAGCTGCTCATTTCGGTGGCGGGGTATCTGCTTCGGCGGCGACAAATGGTCTATCCGGTCGCGAAAGCGGTAGAATGTCGGGTTAAGCGCCGGGGCCATTGCGCCCCGGCAAAACCAGACTCATCGCACCGCCGAAAAAGAACCAATGACCACCGTCCCCAACGAAATCAACGCCGCCGCCGTCAAGAACAGTCCCACAGAAAAAGTCACGCCCATGATGCAGCAGTACCTCAGCATCAAGGCCGAATATCCCGATATGTTGGTGTTCTACCGCATGGGCGACTTCTATGAGCTGTTCCATTCGGACGCGGAAAAAGCGGCGCGCGTGCTCGGCATCACGCTGACGGCGCGCGGCTCGTCGGGCGGACAGCCGATCAAGATGTGCGGCGTGCCGTTCCATTCGCTCGAGGGCTATCTGGCCAAGCTGGTCAAGATCGGCGAGTCGTGCGCGATCTGCGAACAAATCGGCGACCCGGCCACCAGCAAAGGCCCGGTCGAGCGCAAGGTGATGCGGGTGGTCACGCCGGGCACCCTGACCGACGCCGACCTGCTGCCGGAAAAGGCCGAGCGCCCGCTGCTGGCGATGTGCATCATCAGCCAGCGCAAGGTGTGCACCGCCGGCCTGGCGTGGCTGTCGCTGGCCAGCGGTTCGCTCAAGCTGATGGAGTTCTCCGGCGACAGCCGCACCGTCAACACCCGCATGCAGCAGGAGCTCGAACGCATCGCGCCGGCCGAGATCCTGCGCGGCGACAACGCCGACCTGTTCGAGGAGGCCGTCCACTGCCACGTCAACCGGGTGCCGGACTGGCACTTCGACGTCGTCAGCGGCCACAAGTCGCTGCTCGATCAGCTGGGCGTGGCGACGTTGACCGGCTTCGGCGCCGACGGCCTGGGCGCGGCGTTCGGCGCGGCCGGCGCGCTGCTGCGCTACGCCCAGTCGACCCAGGGGCGCGGGCTGCAGCACGTGCGCAGCCTGAGCACCGAGACCGAGAGTGAATTCATCGGCCTGGACGCGGCCACGCGCCGCAACCTGGAACTGACCGAGACCATTCGCGGCCAGGAGTCCCCGACCCTGTTCTCGCTGCTGGACCACTGCCGCACGGCGATGGGCTCGCGCCTGCTGCGCTACTGGCTACACCACGCGCGCCGCGACCAGGGCATCGCCCGCTCGCGCCACGAGGCCATCGCCGCGCTGGCGCGGGCCGACGCCACCGGCGGCCTGTCGCACACCCTGGCGCAGGTGCCGGACATCGAACGCATCACCACGCGCATCGCGCTGCTGTCGGCGCGTCCGCGCGACCTGGCCAGCCTGCGCGACGGCGTCAAGCAGCTGCCGGCCCTGCGCCACGGCTTGCAGCGCGCGCTGACCGATCCGGACGGCCTGCTCAACGCGATCCACACCGACCTGTCCTCGCCCGAGGAGTGCCTGGACCTGCTGGTGCGCGCGGTGGCGCCGGAGCCGGCCAACATGGTGCGCGACGGCGGCGTATTCGCGCGCGGCTTCGACGCGGAGCTCGACGAGCTGCGCGCGCTGTCGGAGAACGCCGGCCAGTTCCTGGTCGACCTGGAGACGCGCGAACGGGCCCGCACCGGCATCGCCAACCTGCGCGTGGAGTACAACAAGGTGCACGGCTTCTACATCGAGGTCACGCACGGCCAGACCACCAAGGTGCCGGACGATTACCGCCGCCGCCAGACGCTGAAGAACGCCGAGCGCTACATCACGCCGGAACTGAAGGCGTTCGAGGACAAGGCGCTGTCGGCGCAGGACAAGGCGCTGGCGCGCGAGAAGATGCTCTACGACCAACTGCTGGCCGACCTGGCGCCGTTCATCGGCTGCCTGCAAACGATCTCGAAAGCGCTGTCGCAGCTCGACGCGCTGGTGTCGCTGACCGACCACGCGCTGCGCCACAACTGGTGCGCGCCGCAGCTGG
>Ga0105244_10001377_pt1 | contig 19757 bp, 23 predicted proteins | sample KBSM44metaG_FD_80423 | JGI IMG/M metagenome (GOLD analysis project Ga0105244, IMG submission 80423) | Miscanthus rhizosphere microbial communities from Kellogg Biological Station, Michigan, USA - KBS M4-4 metaG | ecosystem: Host-associated > Plants > Roots > Rhizosphere > Soil | place... | reverse complement strand
GAACCTGAAGGATGGTTCCGCCACTGTTGCCAGCGATAAGGTACTTCGCGTTGGCAAGTGCGTCGATTTCGGCCTTCTTCAGGACTCCCGGAGTCAGGGAGTCGTTGACGATGCGGTTAGCATCAGCCTTACCCTTAGCTTCGATGACCTGCTGCTTTGCCTTTTCTTCGACTACCTTCGTGTCAGCCTGAGTCTGGACCAACTGCTGCTGTGCAGCCTGTGAAGCGTTGATTCGATCAAGGATGGACTGGGGCGGACGAACCGTCTGGAGCGCTACCGATTCAACAACGATACCTTCAGCGTTCCATCGAGACTTCAGGGCGTCTTCGATGGCCTTGGAGTAGGCCGTACGGTCTGCAATCAGGGTGTCAACTGTGAACTTACCAGCCGCGTCCTTCACAACAGAAGTGATGTCCTGAGAGATAAGGCGCTGGAAGAGGTTCTCTTCCGTCTTGTAGGTGGTGTAGATTTCCGAAACCTTGTCAGGCTGGATGGAGTATCGTACCGCAACGTCTACGTTGGACGGAACCTTGTCAGAAGTGGAGACGGTAACTTCCGGGCGGTCAACCTGTTCGCCGTCAGAAGTTCCCTGACCGTTACCCTTGAAGAGTGCCTGTTGGCCCTTGATGTCAAAGGAAATGGTGTCCTGCCAAGGAAGTTTCATGTCGAAACCCGCTGTGGTGTCCTCTCGGGCAATCGTTCCGTCAGCGTTCTTGACAACCAGTGCTTCTCCGACTTCCTGAGTATAGAAGGAAGAGAGGAACATCAGGATCAGACCAACTACGGTACCAACGATTCCAATTGCGAGCCTCTGAGCAATCAAGGTAGCGACCCAAGCCCCTACCACTACGATTGCTCCAATAATAAACCAAACCATTTAGTACCTTTCGTCGTGTGTCATTTTGTCTTGTACTGCTTTGCTGTTTTGATCAGCCTGATAGGCTGGCCTTTCGTAGACCAGCCTACCATACTTAGCGTTCTTTATGCAAGTGCGAGAAGTGCCTTGTGCATCTTGGGCCGAAGGGCTTCAGCGAAACCCTGCTGTGTTCCGGTACCGATGATCGAGTTGAATCGAGATTCGGTGGTCCGGTACTCCTTGTGGTCTGTGTAGTAAGTCAGAGCGTTGAATGCTCCCCAAGCGTTTCCTTCGCCGCCACCCATGTTGACTGTAGGTTCATTCTCCCACACTGCCATGATTTCGTCAACTGTGAGATCGTGCTGACGCTTGGATGCCGGGACGATCTTGTCTACGATCCCAAAGAACTTGTCCTTGGTGACCTCGATCTCCATGAGCTTCGCTACTTCCTTCTCAAAGGCGTCCTCGTACTTGAAGCCGAGTTCAAGAATGTGACGTGCGTCCTGTACACGGTCCTTGAGAGCCTTCTTGTGCTTGACGGTCCACTTGGTCTTGGCTTCCCGGAGACCAAGGGTCACGGTGTTGTTGCAGACTGCCCGGATTGGGGTAATCGATACGGTAAAAGCAGCCGATCCATCGTGGCTGTTGGTGCACATCAAGTACAGATCGTGGGCGTCTTGGTCACCGACTGTGAAAGCGTCATTGAGCTTCAGGGTGATGAAGGTACGGGAGCCACCAAAGAGGGAGCCAGCCGTGGAGAAAGCTGCTTCACCGGAGCCGGTGTCCGTGATGGCGTTCAGGAAGTCGAAGGACTCCCGGTTCTGGTAGATGTGGTAACCCTTGGAAAGGTCATTTCCGAGATACTTCTCATCAGAGAGACGTACTGCGGAGAACCGGTCACCATGGGCCTTCCACTGACCATCAGCGCCCATGAAGGCTGTGGGCCGAAGTTCAACGTCCCAGTCTAGGCCGGAAAGTTCAAGTGCTTCTTCAGCCGTTGCCAGACCTTCGATGACATTTCCCATGCCGTGCCACGGAGTGAGTCCTTCACCCGAGAACATCTTAGCCTGACCGTCTACAATCTCCAATTCGTGTGCCATGATCTTACTCCTTTTCCTTGTCGGTGACTTGCTATGCTCCTAGCTTAGACTAAGTTAGCTAGCTTGTCAACACTATGATTCTTTGGATTCGATGCCCGGCATTTGAAATGGAAAAGTTCCCCTACAGAGTGCCGGTTTGTTTCATTACCAATACTCTATAGGAGAACTTCCATAGTGTCAAGCTCTTTACCAGATCACCGCAACTTTGACGTACTCATCTTCAATATTTTCATCGTCATCAATGCCCCACTCGTCCTTATAATCCTCTAGGTCTTCAGGACTCATGACCATCTCTACATTGTAGTCGTTGATTTCTGACTTGTGGATATATCCAATGGACACATCACCAACCCAGTTGAATCCGTTACCCTCATCGTCCTTTGCTGAAAGGATTTCAATGTCATCGGGCAGCTTATTGATGGACTCGATCAGTTGCTTTTTATTCATGGCTAGGTCTTTCGATAGGCTATAGCTTTCTCCCAAGCTTCGATCCACTGGGGAGCATTGACACTGTAAGTGTGTTCTGCTTCAATTCTATCACGTGCCTCATTGGCAAGACGCTCAGTCTCGGAAGTGCGGTCGATCATCCGTTGAAGATGTTTGCGCCACTCTCCCGGAGATTTCGCGGTCTTACCAATGCCGTAAGCCTCCATTCGAAGGTACTCACGGGTAGGCGAGGCCACGAACGGAATACCAATGGCAGCGTATTCAAGACCCTTCAGAGCCGACTTTGCTTCGTTGAACGGAGAAAGCTCCAAAGGAACGATCCCGATGTCAAGATGCTGAGACAGAGCTTCGTAGTACTCTTCAATCGGAACCCATCCGGTGGCAAAGACACTGGTGCTCTTATCTAGACTGAGATTGGATGCGACATACTGACCATCACCAATGACGTTAAAATTCAATCCATTGGTCATCAGGACATCAGCAACAGCCCTCTTGGTCTGCTGGAGGTCATCCGGGTGAGTCTGGACACTTCCAGTCCAACCGATGCGAGGTTCATTGAAGTTCCGTGCACCTGATGTCTTGAAAATATCATCAGGAACGTTGTTTCTCAAGATAGATACTCTACCGTGACGAGCATACTTCGTCAGTTGTGGTGTCGATACTGTAACATGGTCAGCAATCAGGCACGCCTTCTCTACCCAATGATTTCCTGTGAGGTCTCCAATCATGGCATCATGAGCAATATTTTGTGTGTGGACCGTAGAAAAGTCGTCATCAATCTCCACAACAGTAGCGATTCCTTGACGATGGGCCTGTTCTATAATTCCAGTCATGGAGTGGTCCAACGGACGCTGAACTACGATAAGATCAGCGTCCGTATGGAGTTCAAGAACATCAACCCTGCCGTCAGGATGTCGAACTGCTTCAGCATTCACACCGTCTGCAACTTCGATATCTACACCGAGCTTTGCAACTTCACTTGCTGGGGCACGCATACGGTAAAAACCGCAACCCCCGTGGTCAGCAGCTAGGGCTAGTACTTTCATTACTCTCCAATAACTGGAGCTACAGAGAGTTCCTTGATGTCGATGGATGGGAAGGAGATGCTAAGCTCAGTGGCAACACTTTTTTCTTCAAGTGCTGCAAGCTGGAACACGTCATCTGGATCTTCAGGGAAGACCTCAGCTTCAAATTCGAACTCGACAGTGACCTTGTACGTCTGAAAACGGTCGATCATTAGCCTACTCCGTTGGACGGGTGGGAAGCCTTGGCAGACGCAATGTCATTGGACCTAAGAATCTGTTCTTCACTAAATTCCTGCACAGACATTGTTTCAGGCTCCCAAGTTCCTCCTGTAGTGTTGGACGCTTCTTTCTTAGCGACCTCTACGTTGGCAAGCTCACCAGCGATACCCGCGTACCCTCCGATATCTACGTAAGAGTCACGAGTAGGGCTGTTGATCGTGCGAGCCATCTTCAGGAGGACCATAAATTCTGCCATCTGGCGCGGAGTTCCCGGAATGTTCTGCTCAAGATTTTTCTTGAAGTGGATGTTGAAGTACTCAGCGATTCGTCCGAAGTTCTCTTCAGGTGTTCCATAGTCTTCTTGGCGCTGTCCTACGATGAGTCCAGCGGCTTCGTTCAAAATATTTACACGTTCTGGTGTTGTGTTTGTCATCCATATAGTCTACCATACGGCGTTGACTTTCGCAAAATGACAAAACATGGTAGAATGGTATCATGACAAACACCCCTACATACTCAAAGCAATGTGCTACGTGCAACGCTCCCGAACATGTACAACGCTTCATTGCGGATGCATATACGGACCTTGGACCACAGTACACCGAGATTTCTCGGAAGCTTCTAGGACAATATCCAGACTACAGTGTCGGACCAGACGCACTGACCAATCATCTTACGAGACATGCTTCTCTTTTTCCCGTTGAAACAACAGTAACACCTATTCTTGGAGTCGTCAACCCTCCAGTTTCACCGCCTAAAGGCTGGGAACCACGAGTTGAGATTGACGGAGACTCTGGAGAAGTCACAACGACACCTCAGACGAATGACAAGATCACAGACTTTGCCAATATCCTTGAAGAATTTGGCATCGATCCTGAAGAATTCGAGATAGAGGGCAATGTACGGCTGTCAAAGTGGCAGGTTTACGACGAAACGTGGCGTACATCATACAAATTCCACATCGTACGAAAAAATCCAGCCTCCTTTGATCTCCCAACTCTTGTCCAAGAAGTCAAGGCTAACACAGCACTGACCGTTCAGGCAAGAGAACTAACGGCTCCAATTAAGAAGAACAAGAACAGAACACTCGTAGTACCTTTCTCAGACCTCCAAGCCGGTAAGGTAGGTTCCCGTGGAGACTCTGCAAGCCTTGTGGAGCGCGTCATGGAGAAGCATGACAAGCTAGCGGACTATATTCATGAACAAGGATGCTCTGAAGCTGTCTTCCTTGATGGTGGAGATGTCGTTGAAAGTTTTGAAAACACTGCTCAGCAGGGTTTCACCAACGATCTGTCCATCATGCAGCAGCTTGACTTGGCCGGAACGCTTGAACAGGAATTCATCTCCCTTCTTGCGAACACTCACGACAAGGTAACTGTTGCCGGTGTCCCGTCAAACCACGGAGCATGGCGTAAAGGTAAGGACGTTCTTGGCCGTCCATCGGATGACTGGGGACTCTTCCTCTTGAAGCAGATCCAGAAGGCGTACAAGCTTGCTCCAGAGGCTTACGGACACGTTGAGTTCCAATACCCCGGAGAATGGGAGAAGAGCCTTCTGATCGACGTACAAGGCGTCGGAGTTGGTCTTGTTCATGGTGAGGATTCCTCACTGGCTCAGATGGAGAACTGGTGGGCAAAGCAGGTCCACGGAAACTCTCCGATTGCTGACGCTGACATTCTTATTACTGGGCATTATCATACACTAGGGCTAAAGCCGTCAGGACGTAGCCGGAAGACAAAGAAGCAGAAATACTGGATTGCTACACCGACACTGGACAACGGTTCAGACTGGTGGGCAAACAAGACAGGTTCCGACTCTGATCCCGGATTGATGGCATTCGTTGTCGATTCTGAGACCGGATTCGATCTACAAAGCTTCACAGTATTGTAAAAGAAAGACCCCGTACTTCGGTACGGGGTCTTCTTTTATGTATAGAAGTGGTGCTTTTCTTTTGTGAACCAGCAGGTCTCCGGAAGGTTATCAAAAAGTTTTGGACAGTCCATACAGGCTCCACGCTTCCAGCCAGCCATAATGATCTCATCGGCATGGATACACCTGATGCTATCGTGTTTGCATCGAAAATTGAATAGCCATTTTAGATAGTCTAGCATATTTCTCCTTAGATAAAAGAATAGCCCTCCGGAGAGGGCTATTCTTATTTGTTCTTCTTTTTCCTACGGGGTTTTTCTGACTTGAAGTAGATTCTCTTTGGAACCCAGTCCTTTTCAGTCTGTGGACCATAGAGGATTGGCATATTCGCTTCCTCCGGAGTCCTGTCAGCCTTCTTCTGGTTACATTTCAAACAAGCGGAGATGGAATTCTCCCAAGTATCCTGACCACCCTTAGACTTTGGCTGAATGTGGTCATGGGTTGTTGCAGTTTTGCCACAGTACCCACACTTGTGCTTGTCCCTTTTGAGGACACCATGCTTGGAGAAGTACTCATCATCGTAAATGAATGGTACCTTCAACATTTCGAGCATCCTGATCACCTTTGGAATAAGGAACGGAACACCCTTTGCTGAGATAACTAAGGTCTCATCGTCAGCTTCAATGACTTCGGCACGTCCTTGGACTTCAACAAGCTTGATAGCGTTCGCAAGAGTCGTAGGGCTTAGTTCTTGATAGGAGGCATTGAACACCCTGACCTGTAGTGTTGCGAGGTTCATTGTTGTCCTTTCTGTGTCGTTAGTGGAGCGGGAACCCGGATTCGAACCGGGACTCTTCTGATTTGCAGTCAGACGACTTGCCATTCATCCATACCCGCATTGGAAAAGAACACCTCCACAGAGGTGTTCCTTCGAGCTACATATCAGAATCGAACTGATGATCTCCATCGTACCAAGATGGCGCTTTACCACTAAGCTAATGCAGCGAATCAATCAACTAGGAGTTGATAAATTCTATTATATCATTAAAATCTTCCTTTGTCATCCCCCAGTCAGTGAAAGGGGAGATCGGAAGTATATTTGTAATTGTCTGATCTTCTGCCCAATTGAGTGCGTCATTGGCGTACTTGAAGTCATCATCAATCCATACAACCTTGTCAGGTCGGTGCTTGATCACGTCAGCCTTTAGGGCATGTAGCTTCCACCAGCTACGGCGGTCGAAGAGTTCTTCACCTTCAGGGACGTACAGGACTTCCCATTCGAGACCTTCGATACCTAGAGGCTCTGAGAGCTTCGTAACGGCGTCTTCCTGCCATGTGGTGAGCCACTTGAACTCGACGTTCTCCTGCTTGGATAGCTTGTTCAGGGACTCTACAAGATCCGTGTACCAGTGTATGTGGTAGCCATTGATGATGTCAAGTTTCCACTCACCGTCCCAGCCGGTCTTTCGAGACTGCTGGAAGCTGTTGATAACTCCGTCAACATCGATGTATACGATTGTCTTTGACATAGTATTTCCTTTCTTTTTGTGGGTACCCCTGACTGGATTCGAACCAGCGCACATGGTGTAGGAGACCATTGCTCTTTCCGCTGAGCTACAGGGGTGTTAAAATACCTCCCGGTTAGGGGAGGTATTTCAGTGTTCTAGAAGACCTTACGGCCTGAACTGTCACGCTTTACTTCTGGTGCCGGTGGAGTCTCATTGAAGAGAGTCTGACGGGCTTCTTGAAGGTGTGCAGAGTTCTCTGCGATACCATTTAGGACATCGGTGAAGTGACGGGCAGCTTCGGAGAGTTCAGGAGTTGGCTCTACAGCTTCGTCCTCTTCCTCATCTTCGTCTTCGTAGTCTTCATCCCATTCGTAATCTTCGTCCTCATCGTACCAACCCTCATCTTCGTCCTCAACCTCATCGGGGAGGTTTTCGGAGTAGAATGCTGTCGGTTGACGCTCTTCAGTCTCATGGAGGACAGTATAGCGTGAAACACGCATCTTCTGGCTCTCATGGTCGTGAGGAACAGATACAACGTCACGCGGGTTGATCTTGACGAGGATCAGACGGGTAGTCATACCGGACTTCCATGACTGGAACAGCGTAGCATACGCATGTGTTCCAGCGTGAAGGCCATAGGAGCAGTCTACGAACGAGTTGGCATCAACTTCCGAACGAGGCATGGTGACCACAGTCCCCGGAACATTCGGGATGTGTCCGGTGAACTTCTCACCGTTGACATAGGCTGTACCACTGCTGATGGACTCAGACTTGCCGTCCTTATTCACTTGAACTGCCTTGTACGCAATGATATCGCCTTCGTGGTCAATAACCAAATCGCCATTCTTGATCCAGCGGAAGAGATCATCCACGGACTTCAGCGACGGGTTGGTCTTAGCCTTCTCAAGGAAGTTGACAAGAGGCTTGAAGTCAAGGCTTCGGCCCTGCTCAAAGAGTCCCTTGATTACCTTGGCAAGCTCTGTGTCAAGCGGATCGCCGTCGAAGTAGACTTGCTTACCATCGACTGTCACTCGCTCGGAAAGTGAGGACATCTTGGTAGCAACAGTCTCAAGGACATTGGCTAGTTCACGGATATCCTCATCTTTGGCCTTACCGGACATCAACTGCTTGATGATGGAGTTGAAGGAAGGGTGAGTAGATGGAATAGTATCCTGATCACCATTTGCATAAAAAATTGCCAGAGACTTACCAGTGGTATCCTCTGATAGGGAGAACATTGTCATAGATATTGCCTTTCAGTTTGCTAATAGTATATCAGATTTTTACTGCGTCGTCAAGGGTCTCTAGGTGGATCATGTTCAAATACTTTATGATGTGCTCAACCTGAGTCTTGCCTACCCTTCCGAGAGCAATATGGCCGATCAACGGATACTTATCATCAAGTTTCTTGGTCCATTCTGCAACGTCTTGTGGAGCCTGATGATAGCCGAGATCATTCAACCACTTTGATCCATTTACCCTAAAGAACCTTGCAGCAGTCCTGATGGAATCATAACGCTTCACAGCCTTACCAATCTCCGGCTTTGGGACAACGATCTGGTAGAGATACGGGTCCGAAATCCGGGAGATGTTCTTGTCAATGCCAGTAGCTTTGAGGACGTTACCCCACCCACTTGAGGAAAGGCGATGGAACCTGAGAACGTCAGGAGTGATAAGAGCCTCAGAACTGGCAATAGTATTGAGAATATCCTGCTTTATGTTCTTGGTAATTGCTGGGCAACGCTTCTGGAAAGCATCCAGCTTGCGGGACTTACCAAGAAGAACAATGACCTGCTCATCCGTGACAGTCTGGAAGTTTGTGACGTATTCTTCATGCAGATCTCGATCAGTCCATGAACTGCTGTAGATGCCCTTGATCCAGTCAGAGAAGTAGCTCCCACTCTCAACATCTTCAGCAGAGAGGTATGCTGCGTCTTCGGGAATTTCATCATAAGGGGTCCAGCGAAGTTCTTCATCCTCCATGAATATCACCGGGTATGCCATCTTCTCGGGATTAGGATTCTTCTTTACAGTTCCGCGTTCCTTCTTACGCTGAGCCTTGCCCTTTTCGATGACATCTGCACCGGAAACAAAGGTGAATCGGCTACTTAGTTTGAGCCACTTGTTGTCGATGAATTCCTGCTCATCCGTGATAAGGAAGTCCACGTGAGACAGTCCCTCTGATGTCATGTACGGAGTAAGGTAGTTGTTGACCTTCTTATAATCATCAGCACTGTATCCAGTGATGACAATGTACTTTGTTGTACGGTCCAAGTAGAGGTAATTGGTTTCCGCGTGAGAAGCTGTCCCCCAACTGGATCGCTCAATGGTACGGAAGAATTTAGTGGAGCTTACTTCCTTCGGGACAACCTCACCATTCCATATACGAGGAACCTCAACAATGTCGTTCCAGCGCTTATACGTGCCAAGGAATTCCTCAAGAGTATTTGCAGTATTCATTTCAGCCTGAGCGATATCCTTGAGGTCATTGACAAGGAAGGAAATATGTGCGTCAATGAAGTTATTCGTCATATCCGTGAACATCAAACCTTCACGGGCGGGAGTCAGATCGACCGATCCAATTGGAGCTACGATGTACTTCGGCATACGAGAGAAACCCTTTGAAGCCTTTACCTTCAAGCGACCAAGGCTAGCATCAATTTCCGAGTGGGAAAGCTCATAAGGAACCATTCCCATGATAACGTAGGACGGACCTTCAATTTTGGCACGGATGTAAAGCTCCATGTCAGGATTCTTTGGGTTCTCCATGCGAGGAATGGTCTTCAGGCGATATTCCGGTTCCCGTCCATCCACCAGCACAGAACCCGGAGGGGAATACTGGAAGAACGTGGAGGCTGTGGACCTAAAGGTGTCGAGATTGGACTTTACCGGAACCTTGATTGTGGTTCCGTTGCCCTCAGTCGTTGGTACACTGGAAATGATTACGAAGTCAAAGGAACCGTCACCGGCCTTTGACGCGAGTCCGGTGGTCTTGAGGCCGTCCTTGACAGAAACTACAGTGAACTGCGTTGCAATGGCAAAGGCAGACTTTGATCCCAGCCCAAAAGCACCAACGAACTCATCGGACTCCTGCTTACTGGATTCACCATACTCTGAATATACGTTGTAGAGCGTGTCTTCAGACATACCTACTCCAAAGTCCTGTACGGTGTATACAGGGTTGTCCCACGTCGGAAGTGATACCAAGACTGGCTGGAGTACTCCTGCTTCCTTGTGGGCGTCAATGGCGTTCGTGTAGTACTCTCGAATGACCGCAAGCTCAGGGTCTTTGTACAGATTCGACAGAAGCCGAACAACATGAAGCATACCCTTCTCGCTGACACCCATCTTCTTCTTACGGGCTGTCTTTGGGATGTTGGTTCGTACGGATGCTTCTACTGTATTGATCTTCAAATGTTTGTCCTTTTCTTTAGTCTATGTTAGTGTTAGCTGAGTCGGAGAATCTTGGAGCTATCGTCCCGGATGCGCGTTGGCTTCTCAGGCTTTGCGTATCCTTCGGTCCATTCAACTTTGAGAGTGTACGTGCTTGGTGCTGGTACTTTGGTCCGTAGTTGGTGGTTGTAGGAAAACTCTTCCTTCTCAATGATCTCCAGAATGGTGCCGATTCGTAGTACCTGACTTCGATACAATCCGGCTGAGAAGATGATGGTGTCCCCCTCTTCAAGGAGGGTTCCGCGCATGTCAGTGGGACGGTTTGTTGTGTTCATGGTATCTTTCTGAGAAAGGCATGGCTCCAACCAAGAGATCGGAGCCATGCGGTTTAAATAATTTAAAGAGAAAGCCATTCAGGATGGGCTAGTGTCCACTCGACGGTGGATTTGATCGACTCTTCCAGAGGAACAGGAGATTTCCAGCCTAGGGCTGCGATCTTTTCGCCGTCAAGGGCGTATCTGAGGTCATGGCCCGGACGCGAAGAGTGGAAGTCTTCCAGACGTGCGATCAGGGGTTTACCTGCTGCTTTGGCAATAAGGTTTGCCATCTCAAGATTGTTGAGTTCACGCTCACCTACGATGTGGAATCGTGGTGGAACAGTCCCGCCTTGGGAGTACTTCAATGATTCTACCTCACCGGAGTCACCATATGCAAGTTTTCGTGACAGATACTTGTGCTTCTCCAGAAGGAAGAGCAGTCCGTCAGCCTGATTACGGGCGTGAAGGTAGAATCGGGAGCCGATTTCGCCCTCAGCAGACGCGTGGATGGGCATTTCTGTCCCATTGAGAACGTTTTTGAGCGTTTTCGGGAAGAACTTCTCTGCATCCTGAGTCTCACCGATGATGTTCATGGTGTTTGAGATGATCAACGGGATGTCATAGGTGCGCCAGTAGGAGTACGCAATGGCTTCCTGAGCGGCTTTGGAGGCAGAATATGGGTTGGAGGGCTTAATCTGGTCAGTCCACTCCCTATGGGCCTCTCCGGGCTTGGCAGGACCATAAACCTCATCCGTGGAGACCTGAAGGAAGCAGTCCAGATTCGGCAAAGTTCTTGCATAGTCTAGGATATTTGTGATCAATGCTACGTTATTCTGGATGAACTCTGCCGGTTCCTCAATGGAACGGTCAACGTGGGACTCAGAGGCCACATTCAGGATGTAATTGATCTCTCCGAACTTGTGTGCAGAGACACTGGAGATGGGCGCTGTGAGGTCAGTCTGAACGATGGTGACCCTTGACTGATCCAGACCTTCCATGGCCGTTACAAGGCGGTCAGAGATGCCCTTGTGGCGGAACGTGACAGGTGCTACGATCTCCCAGTCAGTTGTGGTGAGGATGTGGCGTAGAACGTGGCTTCCAACGAAGCCAGATGCGCCCGTAAGTAGAATTCTCTTAGTCATTGTGTCTTTCGTCGTATACAAAAATAGTCTAGGTCTATTTTATCAGACCTAGACTACTTTTGCAATTTAGTTATTTACTGCGGTATCGAGTGACAGTTTCGGTGTATGCTTCTACCTCGAAGGGGCTAGCACCATCCCAATTGTCACCGTCCCACGAAGAGTAATACCCGTTAGCCTGAAAAAGCTGATCGCCTACGGAGAAGATGATGTATCGTGCCTCGTAGTCGCCATCTTCACCATGAACGTCTTCCACAAGGAAGGCAGGTCCGGATTCGAGAAGCGGGACAGTGATTGCCGGATTCTTTTCCTTGTATTCTTTGGTTGCAAGGGAATCCTTGAACTCTTCAAATGAGTAAGAGCCAAGATATGTGATCTGGTCATCCTCATCCAAGCCCTCGTTATACCAGTCAACGATTTCCTGCTTGATATTTGTAACAGACATGTGTTTACCTTTCGATTTTACTTGTACGGTCGGAGCATGTGTGCATTGTCTTTATGACGCTGAACGTAGTTGATATCGGCCCTTGTGAGGTCTTTGAAATTTTCAACCACAAACAAAGCAAACCAGCCCTTGGTCAGTGATGTAATTGTCTTTCGTAGCGTCCAAGCGTATGCTGCTGCTGGGCTGAAAGTGTAGTCGCTAGGGATGATTTTACGCTCCAAAGCTGTTGCGTAGACTTCTTCGCGGACCATTTTGAGCTTGTCCTCATGAGCTAGCGCATCCCACTTGGACTTGTCCACGGCTACTTCCGAGTTGTCACGCAAAATTCGCTCAAACAACGGTCGGTTGTAGTAGGCCACGGATTCGTGAAGTGAATCGTGGTCATAAATTCTTTTAACGATCTTGTCATTGAAGAACATGTCAGGATCAGATTCAAGGTTGACTTTCTTCTTACCGTGTGTGTCTTCCCAGACCTTGTACAGAATCTTGTATAGTTCTGGGATGAGCTTGGCACCCTTGGACTGGAGGAACAGGATGTCTGACATGTGCTTATCCCATGACTTGTTCCTCAGTTCCCAGAAAGCATGAGAAACTTTGATAGTGTAAAGTTCATCAGGGGTAGCTATGGGGCCAAAATTCCAGAGGGCAAGGTCAGGATGCCAGAAGTTCTCAAACTTCAATGCAGTAGGGCCAATTTCTACAGGAGAGAAGTAATCTGTGTCTTTCGGATGACGGGAATCCGGGAAGTGTTGGCGCATGGCTTTGGAGCCGATGAGGGTGATGTTGTCACTCATTTTCATTCTCCTTTCAATTTCTTCAGAGCTTTCTTAGACTTCTTTAAAGCCTTCCGTCTAGCCTCAATGATCTTTTCTTTTGACTGGATATCTTCTTCAATAAGCGGAATCAGAAGTTCAGTCCAGTATTTCTTAGGATCAGAGTTCCAAATACGTACCTCTTCGACTAGTTCGGAAGAGTGTTCAAAATAGTCACTGGTATAAAATAAGTCAACCTTCTCAGTATCCAGTGCCCAAACTCGCTCAACAGTCTCCATCTCATTCCAACCATTCCGTTCAGTATAGCTGGCGTGGTGGAGAGTAGGGAACGTGAAGTCTACGAGGTCCAATTTATGTAGATTGAATGGTGATAGCTTGAGATGCTTCATTAGTCCTTCTTCTTGAGAAGGTATGTGTTGGAGATGGCCTTGAAGCCGGGACGGTTCCCTAGGAACGGGAAGCCCTTCGGACCCTGCCACACGATACCCTCTGCGCGGCGCTGTGGGTTGATCTGAGACATCAAACCGTCAGCCTGCTCCACGATGTCACTGATGGTCTCCGGGAGGCTCAGAGGCAGCACAGGGACCTGTAGAGGTACCAATGCGTCGGGCCACTGGTCAAACGGGATGGCAACAGGACCGTTTTCAGTCTTCTTGTAGAGATTGAACGCCTTGAAGTCGGTTCCCTTGATCTTCAGTGGGTTGCCTTGGATGTTCTCACCAAAGTATTCACCCTGAAGTGCATAGTTCTCCGGTAGGATTTCCAGAAGGTTCAGCTTGTCTGCAAGATCAAATCGTGCGCTTGGTCGGCTGATCTCGTAGTTACGGGAGCAAGCTCGAAGAGTTCCAGCATCGTTGACAAACGTGGTAGACGTTCCGTCGATCTTCTCGGTGGCGATCCACGTATGAGCTTGGATGTCCTTGAAAGACTTTCCAAGGTTCTGAATGCGTTCTGCATCGGTCTTGGGGCAGAAGTCAAAGAGGAAGTGACCTTCAACGAGACCTTCAATTTCAGCCGGGACAGGCTTCTCCCACTTTTCGATGTGAGGGATTCCTTCAGGGAACTCAGATACGGGCTTGATGAGGCCCTGAGACCATTGACCACGCATACGTGCGGTGCCGAGAGGGTGTCCTGTGATTCCGTCCATAACTCGGACACCGCGAGGTTCAAGGAAAGCGAACCGTGGATCAGAGATGGGGAGGAAGCTATCGACTTCAAAGTAGAGAACTTCTTCACCTACTTCAAACTCACCCTTCTTGACAACTACGTACCAATCGCGTACCTTGGCAGCAAGAATGTTGTCTGCATCTGGGATTTCGTTGAGTTCTAGAATGGTTTCGAGCGTGACAAGTTGACGCAAAATACTCCTTTGCTTGGGATTTTCTTTGACTTTATATTTTAATTAAATGGGGTGACTGACGGGATTCGAACCCGCGAATACCTGAACCACAATCAGGCGCAATAGGCCAACTCTGCCACAGCCACAGTCCTCTCAACGGGATTCGAACCCGTGTTACTTCTTCGACAGAGAAGCATGTTAGTCCACTACATTATGAGAGGGAAGCTGGATTCAGGGCCACGCACCAGCAGACGTGAGAAACAGGGAGTAAGCAGTCCTATGCCCTAAGTTTATTTACCTTCAAGAATACGCTTTAGTTCTCCGAAATCAATTGAACCATTCCCAATCATATTGTTCAAAGCAAAGAGAGCTTTATCAGCACATCTTGCACGTTCAACAACTGAATCGAAATCTACAGTTGATTCCATAGTAACTCCATTGTACTCAGAAGATAAAAATTGCCAGTTTACGATCTGGAAACGAGTGGCTGGTTCACTACACTGTTGGGATGTTTAACGGCCTCGCGGCATTAAATTGCGTGGAGCCAAAGAGAATCGAACTCTTCACACCAATCTTGCAAGGATTAGTCGCCACCTTGGAACATGTGACCCCAAAGTATCCCGGAGCCATCGCTAGTGACCTGTACCAAATGGCCTCCCGAAGGAGTTCACACTAGGTTATCCCCTCTAGCTCCCTAGAAGAGTAACGAAGTGTCTCAGGTGTAGCAGACGCATCTCTGCGCTGAATACGCTCCCCCGAGAGGATTCGAACCTCTATTAGGTGATTAACAGTCACCCGTCCTGCCCTTGAACGACAGGGGAATATAGGGTTTTTCACTAGAAAGCAGCCGCAAATTCTAGCTCGTACTGACCGTCAGGTACCTACCCAGTACATTCGTTGCAGAGGCGGGATTCGAACCACTTAATGCGACCTCTGGATTATGAGTCCAGCGAGATACCAAGCTTCTCTACTCTGCTATGGAGTGTAGTACTATTGTACCACACCCTTTTGTAGTTTGTCAACTACATTTAAACTCCACGATCTCCAAGAAGAATGTAGCGGTCTGCAATAGCAAGAAGACCTTCTACTACTCGGGCATCTCCGTTGACAGCAAATTCTTCTGCAAGATCAAGGATACGGACAACCTCTTCATAGGGATTGAGAGTATCCTCGTTGTCCTCTTCGGGTGTTTCGGAAGTTTCCTGACCGGAATCCTTTACAGCGTCAAGCCATTCCTGAGGAAGTTCGATGCCAGCGTTCTCAAGTTCTTCAGCAAATCGCTTCTGGAACGCCTTTACGCCATCCATGATCTGCTTTTCCCACTCGTTGTTGATTGTCAATGTGTCTCTTTCGTCGTTTGGAACGGCCATTCCGTGTTGATGACCGCGTTCGGATCAATAAGGTTTCCCTCTTCGTCCGTCTTCTTCCTAAGGTACGCTTGGAAAGAAGTGCTCTGCTCCATTTTAGCATCTTTCTGGAACTCTTGCAAGGTGTAAATGTCCATCTCGGGCTTGAAAAATTTTCCAAGCTGTCGTGTGATGTACAAAGTTGCCTCAACGTCAGCCGTAGAGTTGTGTGCGTTCGTCAGATCGTATCCATAAAGTGCGGCTGTGTCTGTCAGTTTTCGACTTCCCTTGCGGTATTTGTCACACGCTTTGTCGATGACAAGTGGATCGATAACCCTAGAGAACAGTTCTTCCGGAGTGTACTTCATCAGAACACGGTAGCGGTTGAACTCAGCCAAGGACATCGTAGAGTCAAAGGGAGCATTGAAGATCACAATCGGAATCTCACGATCCACAATAGGCTCAAGACTGTTGTAGATGTCCAGTATAGCATCTTTCGCCGGTAAACCAAATTCACGGGCATGTTCGGTACTGATTCCGTGAACTTCAGTTGCACCTTCTGCGATCTCCACTCCGGGATCGACCAGCCACTCCTTCACGATAGGCTCAGCTTCAGGGGAGGCTGAGAAAACCATACTGTAAGTTACAATTCGATCTTCGAAAGCATCGACACCTGTGGACTCAATGTCAAGACCTAGCAATGGCCCTTTGAAGTAATCTGTCATTCTTTTTTGTTTCCTTGATAGTTTTACCGTTTTCAAGCTCTCGTAGAGTCCAAGTCACAGGAGATGGTTTACGAGTAGCCGGAACAACGGGCTGAGCAATGTTGTACCTTGGGCGCTCCTTCTTGATGATATGCGCTTCTGCTTTTAATGCTGAAGCTTCCGTCTTATACTCTTCAATTGCGGCAAACTTCACATCGTTCCACCATGGCTTAGATGAGGCATGTCCGTTGGTACCATAGAATCGGGCATCAACGTTCCATGATTTCCCAACATAAAGGAGACGTTTCTTGGCATCGAAAAGCCTATAGACGTATCCCTTACGGGCTGGGCCAGAGTATCGTGGCTTCTTGGGAGGTGAAGGTGGTGGTGGTGGTGGACCATTCTCAGCTTTCCTCTTCTCTCGAATCCAGTCCCAACGAATTGACTTTGCAATTTCCTTGTTCTCTGCTTTTATGGCCTTATTCACCTTACGGTGAGCCTCACTGATTGACATCCGGAGATCATTAACCTGATTGAAGTGTGACTCACACAGAGTCCTTACTTCTCCTTTTGAGCCAAGTCGGGAGCGATCTTTGGACAAAACACTCTCTCCACACAATACACACGAGAAGCTATATGCAAATGCACTTAACTTTCCATCGTATCTTGGTTCTGCAACGATATCAAATATTGTTGCAGGCTCTTTGTCAGCTTCGTGAATCACCCCGCCAAGTTCTCTTACTTGGTGATGATAGTGGTTGTATGAATCTAAAAGTTCATTTTCTGCGGACAACCTACATCCACCTGTTCAGATCGTCACGTAGTTCCATCAGGAGTTTCCCTAGATGGTTTTCTCCTTGTTTATTGCACTTCGAACAGTTGCAGATTCCCCAAACGTTGTCATGCCAGTTGTTACCTTCCTCAAGGTAGGCATCTCCTGTATCTAGGAGGCTGATACGCATCCCCTGATCATCAAGGAACTTGGCACCAAGCACTGATCTCATGGCTTTGAAGCGTTCCGTGGAGTCCCAGTTGGGCTTGAGAGTGACTTTACGGCCACGCTGCTTGGCAATTCCGGGAGTCGGAGCGTTGATCACCCACAGAGCTTCTGTGATGTCGATGGTCTTCAGGGCGTTGAACAGGTGCTCACCGGATTTGAATTCCATCCCACGGAAATGAATGGGGCGTTCGTAAAAGTTGGACAGGAAGTGGTACTCACCTGTGAATGAAATGATATCAGGCATAGAGATTGTAGTCCTTAGGAAATCCCAGACGATCCTTTAGGCGATCACTGAGTCCAAAGATTCCATCGTTCACGGCACAGTCAATAAAATCACTAGGGGTAAGTTTTCTACCAATTCGAGATTCCAGACATCCGATACAAAGCATACCCTTTTCAGCAACACTGTACCATAGGTCGAACTGAACCATGTAGTACTCATCAATCAAGTGAGTGTTCGTATCGCAGTCCATACATTCGAACTCAGGAAAGTCTTCTCTTTTATCTTGTTTTTCCATGTACCAGAGACGGGAATCGAACCCGTTCATCCTCCTTATGAGAGAGGCGTCCGCACCATGCGACACTGGCTATACCATTCTAACATATTAGAAGTTGTTACGCAACCCTGACGGCAGAGTATCCGCCAACGTAGCTGATCGGGTGGACAACAGTTTGGTTACCGTTGAATCCTCCGCTGACCATTTGGCCTCCACCGGCGTAAATTCCTACGTGACCAGCAGAGATGATGATATCTCCGGGTTGTGGATCACCGACAACGGTTCCGAATTGGAAGAACTGTGCTGGGGCAAGGTCTCCTGTGTGGATTCCGATGGAGCCAAGTGCGTTCTCAACCATAGCGGTGCAGTCCTGAATGACGCCAACCTGTCCGTAGGCAGATGCTAGAAGTGCTGCACCCTTACCGGAGGCTGGAACAGCCGCTACAGAGGCTACTGGAGCCTGAACGGGTGCAACTGTTGGTTGAGGCTGAGAGACTGCCTGTGGTGTCGCGGAGCGCTGTACAGCGGGTGTTGGGGTTGCTGTGTAAGTCTGGACTACCTGAGTGGGTTGGACAACCGGTTCAGGTTCCGGAAGGGGCGCTGCGACTGACATAACGACAGGACTCTCAAAGTTTAGAGAGGCTGGAACTGCGACGATTGTCGGCTGGCTGATCGGTTCAGCCGTTTCAACAATTCGTGGTGGAGCTTCAGTCTTGGGTGCGGCATTTGCTGGTCCTGCGAAGCCGACGAGTAGCAGGGTAGTAGAAACAAGGGCGAGGTATTTCGTTTTAGTATTCATAAGTCCAATGGTTGTAGATGTTGCTAGGCTGCCTTTTTCTTTCTTGTAGGTTGGTGGCAATGGGCAAGTAACAATTCTATAACAAGAAGAGCAGGAATGCAAATTGCTCTGCATCCCTGCTCATCTTAATAGAGTATGTTAGTTCTTTCGGTTGAGGAATCCCTGCTTCAGGTTCTTAGTGAACCAAGCTAGGAACTCTTCGATGATCTCTTCCTCAGAGCGTTCAACCGGCTTCGGCTCTGGGTCCGGAGTCGGGATTACGATCACAGGGTCAAGATCGTAGTTACTAAGTTTAATCGAAGCTCCGCAGTTTGTCGAATTTCCCGGAACATCCTTGTGGAGGGTCTTGGGAAGTTCGTACCCGTACTTGGCCTTGAGGGCTGCTAGAAGCTTCTTTGTGGAAGCAATAGTGTCAGCATCTTGGGCCGGATCGGTCTCGATACCAACGTAGTTGTTTCCAACTGATCCTGCATGATAGGCACGATCCTTCAGGGAAACCATCTGGATAATGCGCTTACCGGAGACTACGAAGTGTGAGGACGCAACTCGTTCAAGTCCGTTGTTTGTGAACGTGTTGACCGTACTGTTGAGCGTGTCAACACCAAGAGTTCCGAACTGGTGGATGACAACCTTTTCAGGCTTGTCCGGGAAATTTCCTACGTTCAAATTATTTATCGCTGCCGGGATGTACTCCACGAAGTCAAAATCTTTTTGGAAGCTGTAAGCTGTAGGAGTAGTTACAGGAGGTGTAACCACAGGAGGCTTGGGTGTGACATTCGCAAGGCCAGCCATGGACTGGGTTGTGAAAGCACCACACCACACGTATCCGGTGGTTCCCTTGTACCAGACATCGTAGTTGCCGATCTTCTCTCCTACAACGTACCCCACAAAGCTCTGGATAGTGTTCGGAGGAATCTGACCAAGGATAGCAGAAGTAGAGTTCGGCTCCTTGCGGATGTTCACCACATCAGGCCCAGTCTT
>Ga0105244_10001375_pt1 | contig 19779 bp, 20 predicted proteins | sample KBSM44metaG_FD_80423 | JGI IMG/M metagenome (GOLD analysis project Ga0105244, IMG submission 80423) | Miscanthus rhizosphere microbial communities from Kellogg Biological Station, Michigan, USA - KBS M4-4 metaG | ecosystem: Host-associated > Plants > Roots > Rhizosphere > Soil | place... | reverse complement strand
CGTGGTGTTGTTGTCGATCGCGGTCTGCTGGACGAAGCCGCCCCATGGATAGGCTGGCAGCGTCTGGCCGGCAGGCTGGTTCGGCAGGATCTGGTAGCCGTTCGAGGTGCCTTCGGTGCGCACCAGGCGCAGGCCGACGTTACCGCTCCAGCCTTCGCCTTCCAGTTCACCCTGGACGTAGATTGCCTTGGTCTTCTCGGTCAGGGCGAACATGTCCTGGTAGTAGGTGCGGCTGACGTCGCGGTTCGAGTGGATATTGCCCCATGCGTTCAGGATCGAAGGATCGAGCATCCAGACGTTTTTCGGGAAGTCGCCACCGAGGTCGCTGCCGAAGTTGCCAGGGTAGGTGGTGCCGTTCCAGGCCGGGTTGGTGCTGGTGCCGCCAACGTCGGTGTTGGACCAGTTAGGACCTTGCGCCACTTCAAAATTGGAGCGGGTGTGGTGGGTGCCGCGCACGCCGAACTTGATTTCGCGCAGCGGACCTGCATCCAGCGAGAAGGCGGCGTCGATCTGGCCGTAGCTCTCTTTGTCGTCGGTCGATGCCGGCGATACGCCGAACACCCAGTCCAGCGGGGTGCCGGTGAACTTCGACACGTCGATGTTCGGGAACTTGACGGTGGCCGGGGAGCCCATGCCGTTCAGCTGATAGCTGGCGCCCGAGTTGTTGACGTCACCTTCAAACACGCCCTGGCTTGGGGTCACGCCCTTGCCCTTGGTGGTGCCGGCTTTGGCGGTCAGGGTCAGGCGGTCGGTCGGGCGCCATTTGGCGTCCAGGTCGAAGAACTCGGTCTGGGCGTAAGCGCCTTCGCGCACGATGTTGTCGACGATGCCGTAACGCAGTGGCTTGTCGGCGGTGCCCTTGTTGGTGAAGGCGGCCGACACCAGCGTGCCGTTGCGGATCACATAACCTGGATCAGGCGCCACGCCCGAACCCAGCATGCCCGAACCGTTCATGTCGGTCATGTAGTTGGTGTTGTAGTTCGACGCGTCCATCTTCGAACGGAAGTAGGTCGCTTCCAGCGACAGGTCGCGGCTAGGCTTGAATTGCAGGTCGATCAGGCCGCCCTTGCGCTTGCGTTCCTGCTGGAACAGCGAGGAGCCGATCAGGCGCGGGAACCAGACGTTGGCCAGGTCCGGGTTGGTCTTGACGGCCGCGTTGGTCGGCGACACCTGGGTCCATTGCAGCAGCTCCTGGCCGTCGCGGCGCAGCGAGCGTTTTTCCGAGAAGCCCTGGATCATCAGGCCCAGGGTGCCGGCCTCGTTCTTCCAGTTAAACAGGCCGCTGAATTGCGGGTCGGTTTTTTCCGCCAGCGTGGAGTACACACCTTGAATGGTGGCTTCCATCGAGATCGGGTTTTTGAAGTCCAGCGGGTGGCGGGTCTTGATATCGATCGAGCCGCTCGAGCCGCCTTCGATCTGGTCAGCGGTCGGCGATTTGTGCACGATCACCTGGCCCACGATTTCCGATGGCAGCAGCGAGTAGGAAGCCGAACGGCCCACGGCGCCGCCCACCTGGTCCAGCACGAACCAGTCGCCCGACGACACGGCGTGGCCGTTGATCAGGGTCTGGGTCAGCGATGGCGCGGTGCCGCGCATCGACACGCGGTCGTTTTCGTCGAAGCCGCCCGAGCCTGCGCCCGAGGTCGAGATGTTCACGCCCGGCACGCGTTGCAGCGAGTCGGCCACGTTCTTGTCAGGCATCTTGCCCACGTCTTCCGCGGTGATGACGTCGACGTTGGCCGACGCATTGCGCTTCACCGACAGCGATTGCTGCAGCGAGCCGCGGATACCGCTGACGATCACGGTCTCCGGTTCGGTGGTGGTTTGCTGCGCCTGGGCGGTGATCGCGACGCTCAGCGTCAGGATGGCCGCTGCCGTCGCGATAGGCGTCAGTTTGGACATTTTGATGTTATTCGAGTTGTGATGCATGTTCCCTCCCGTTGAAGGAGGCTCCGCCGAGCCCCCTGATTGTTGATGTGCTTCTTTTTAGATCACGTTCAAAACCAATCCAACGCCAATATACTCGCGTTTCAATACCAGATCACTACCACTTTAAAATTCTTTTTTGTTATGTTGTATGCAGCATACAAAGTATCTTTTGAGCAACCATCTAATACCGGATAGATGGTGGTATGGAAAGCCACTGTGCGTGTACGCAACAGGAATAAAGCCTTTACCTAAAGGCTGTCTGCGATTTGATCGGTTTTTTTTGTCAGCGCTGCGGATGCACTGGCTTTGCGGTGGTCTTTTTTTGGTATTATCGTCGGACAATTACGGAGAGGACGTCATCATCGTTATGAAAAGCGATCCAACGACACCACTGGTACACATCCGGCAGCACCTCAATGAGACCAGTAACCTGCCCCTGTACCAGCGCCTGCAGCGCGCCTTGCGTTCTGCCATCGAGCACCAGCTGCTCAAGCCGGAGGACGCCTTGCCGGCCGAACGCCAGCTGGCGGCCGACCTCGAGATCTCGCGCATCACGGTGCGCAAGGCGATCGACGGGCTGGTGAGCGAGGGCGTGCTGGTGCGCCGTCCCGGCTCCGGCAACTTCATCAACACCCGCATCGAAAAGAACTTCTCCAAGCTGACTTCCTTCTCCGAAGACATGCGGGCACGCGGGCGCACGCCGCGCAGTGTGTGGCTCAAGCGCTCGGAAGGCACGGTGACGCCGGACGAGGCGATGCGGCTGCGGCTCAGTCCCGGCTCCAGGGTGTACCGCTTCAACCGCATGCGCTATGCGGACGATGTGCCGATGTGCCTTGAATACGCGACCATCGTCGCGTCCTGCTTGCCGTCGCTGGAGGCGGTGGACCACTCCATGTACGAGGCGCTGGAAAAATCCGGCAACCGGCCGGTGCGCGCCTTGCAGCGCTTGTCGGCGTTGCTGCTGAACGCGGAGCAGGCCGCGCTGTTGCAGGCGAAGGAGGGCGATGCCGGGCTGGCGGTCGAGCGGCTCGGGTTTTTGCGCGACGGACGCGCGGTGGAATTCTGCCGCTCCTACTTCCGTGGCGATATGTATGACTTTGTGGCGGAACTGAATGCGAACTAAATTAATTCCTCTGGTGGCCGCACTGGCCATGTCCCCGATTTCTTCGCCGACGTCGGCGTCTGAAGTCATCGGCTATTACCCCGGATGGAAGCACGCCTCCTTCCCGGTGGCCGCAGTCGACGCGTCGAAGCTGACGATGGCGCTGTACGCCTTTGTGGACCTGTGCTGGGACGGCAAGCACGGCAACCCCGATCCGTCGGTGAATGACGTGGCGGCGTGCCAGGAACCGCTCAACGGCGCGCTGGCCTGGCGCAACGAAGCGGAAGATAGCGCCAACCTGCGCGCGCTGGTGGCGCTGAAACAGCAGCATCCGCAATTCAAGGTGGTGATCTCGGTCGGCGGGTGGGACTGGTCGAACCGGTTCTCCAACGTGGCGGCATCGGCGCCGGCGCGCGCCAACTTCATTGCCTCCACGCTGAAGACATTGCGCAAGTTCGGGCTCGATGGCGTCGATCTCGATTGGGAATATCCGGGCGAGGCCGGCGTGCCTTGCGCGGCGGGCGCAGTGTGCGCGCGCGCCGAGGACCGGCAGAACTTCATCACCTGGGTGCGCGAGCTGCGCGCTGCTTTCGACGCGGCGGGCAAGCAGGATGGCAAGCATTACAGCATCACCATCGCGGCCGGCGCCAATGGCAATTACGTCGGCGATGGCGCGTGGCTGAAGGAGCTGGCGGCGGGCCTGGACTGGATCAACCTCATGACCTATGACTTCCACATGCCGTGGGAGAAAAGCAGCGGCCACCACGCGGCGCTGTACGCGGATCCGCAAGACCCGGTGACGGCCAGCGGCTTGTATGCATCGCGCTCGGTGCAGCGCTACCTCGATGCGGGCGTGAGTAGGGACAAGCTGGTGATGGGCGTGCCGTTCTATGGCTACGGCTGGAAGGGCTGTCCGCCCGGCCCGCAGGGCGATGGCCAGTACCAGCTGTGCGCAGGCGGCGTCACCGATGGCGTCAACGGCGGCAACTCATACGGCTACGGCATGGTGATGAAGAAGGCGGGGAAGCGTTACAGGAATGCGTCGGCGAAGGCGCCGTACTTGTATAACCCGGAGGACGGCTTGTGGATCACCTATGAAGATCCGCAATCGCTGAAGGAGAAGGTCCGCTACATCCGGCAGCAGAAGCTGCGCGGCGCCATGTTCTGGGAACTCAGCGCCGACGACAGCGAGCACCAGCTGTTGCGGACCTTGTGGGACGAGATGAAGTAAATTACTTGGCTTCGGCCGGCGCGATCTTCGGGCCGGTCTGGTACATGATCCAGTAGCGGGCCAGGTCGGCGCGCGGGTCGGTGCCGACGGCCAGAGGCTTCAGCACTTCCAGCGATTCATCCTTCTTGCCGGCCATGGCCAGGGCGTAGCCCAGGCGCAGCTTGGCGTCTTCAGGATTCTTCGATACGCCCTTGGCGATACCTTGCTTCATCAGGTCGACGCCTTTGTCGAACTGGCCCAGGGTCACGTAGTTGTAGCCCAGGTTGACCAGGCCCACGCCGTCTTTCGACTTCTGCGCAGGGGCGATGCCGCTGTCGATGTTTTTCGCATCGTCCGCTGCGCCCTTGTTGGCGCTGTCGCGGATTTTTTGCAGGGCCGCTTTGTCCTTGCCGGCCGGGATGCCGTTCGGGTAGCCCTTGTCCATGGCGATCTTGGCTTCGGTGAAGAAGCCGGCCAGCACCGACAACTCGGCCTGTTCGGCGTAGTCTTCAGGCTCCATCTTGGCCGGCACGGTGACGGCCTTGAGGCGCACCAGGTCCAGGTCCAGACGGTTGTTGTAGGTCTTCTTGCCGCGGGTGCGGTTCAGCAGGTCGTTCCAGTAGTCTTCGGTCGGGTAGTAGCGGGTCAGCTCTTCCACGGCGCGCAGATACAGCTCGGTGTCCTTGGTCTTGATGCCGACGTTACCCAGCAGGTTCAGGGTGTCCTTGCTTGGGGGCGTGCCGGTGGCCTTGGCAGTTTCGATGTCCTTCAGCGCTTCGGTCTTGGCGGTGGCGAAGTCGTTCTTCAGGAAGTACGAGCGCACGATGAACTGGCGCTGTTTCTGCTTGTCGCCCGACTCGACGCCATAGCGCTCGAACCATTTGATGGCGTTGTCGAAGTCCTTCAGGTTGCTGTAGTAGATGCCGGCAATGGCGTCGATGAAGCGCAGCTTGGTTTCCTGCGGCAGGCGGCCCGAGTCGATCATCGCGGTCAGGCTGTCGATGGTCAGCTGCTGGTTGCCCGAAGCCTGGCCCAGTTGCACGCGCATCTGGTTCAGCACGAAGGTTTCGTACGGGGTCAGGTTAGGCATGGCCGCGGCCTGGTCGATGCGGCTCTGGAATTCGGTGTAGTTCTTGGCGTCGAGCAGCGGCTTGGTCTGCGCCGGGTCGATCAGTTTGTAGATTTCCGGACGGACGGCGTCTTTCGGCGCTTCAGGTTTTTTTTCTTCCGCGGCGTGGACCGGGGCCATGCCCAGCATGGCTGGCGCGGCGTTCAGGCCGATGGCGGCCAGGAGCAGGCTGATACGAGCAAAACGAATGTGGGACATGGTTATCCTTTAAATCATACTGGGGGTGTAAACCCGCGTATTGTTACACAAAACCGGTTCGAACTACGAATTCAACTGTGTTTTGCCGTCATCGGGATCAGCTGCGACAGCACTGCCACCGGAATGGCCGACAGCATCACCCAGATGAAGAAGTGCTGGTAGCCGAGCGCGATCTGGATATCGCCGCTGAACAGCTTGAACAGCACGAAGCCCAGCTGCATGATGCCGGTGGCGAAGGCATAGTGCGCGGTCTGGTATTTGCCCGGTGCCACCACCTGCATCATGTACAGGATCAGGCCGACGAAGCCGAAGCCGTAGCCGAACATCTCCACGCTGAGCGCCGCGCCGATGATGGCCAGGTCGGTCGGCTGGAAGGTGGACAGCAGATAGAACGCCACGTTGGGCAGATTGACCGCCAGGATCAGCCACAGGATGGCGCGCTTGAGGCTTAGCCACGAAGTGAAGTAGCCGCCGGCGATGGAACCGACCACGAACGCCACGGTGCCGACGGTGCCGTACACCGCGCCCACTTCGGAGGTGGACAGCCCCAGGCCGCCGAGTTCGCGCGCCTCGCGCAGGAACAGCGGCCCGATCGACTGCACCTGCGCCTCGCCGGCGCGGAACAGGATGATGAAGATGATCGAGACCCAGATCCCGGGCTTCCGGAAGAACTCCACGATCACCTGCCACAGCGTGCGCGCGATGGCGGCGGCGTTGGTGTCTTCGCTGGCCGCATTCTTTGCCAGCGGCAGTGCCCAGCCGTTGTACACGCCCAGTGCAATCATGATGGCGCCGAGGATGCAGAAGCAGATGGTCCATGCCGGCACCACGCCCAGCGTCTTCTCGAAATAGCCGGCCAGCAGCAGCAGGCCGCCGGTGGTGAAGAATTTGCCGGCGTTGAAGAAGGTGCCGGTCCAGCCGGCGTATTGCGCCTGGCCTTTTTCATCGAGGCTGGTGATGTACAAGCCGTCGCACGCGATGTCGTGGGTGGCGGACGAGATGCCGACCAGCGCCAGCATCGCCAGGCTGGCGGCGAACCAGAACGGCGCCTGCAGCGCCAGCGCCACGCCGCCCAGGCACAAGCCGCCGAACACCTGGAAGAAGGTCACCACCACCTTCTTGCTGCCGAACAGTTCGAGGAAGGGACTCCACAGCGGCTTGAACACCCACGCAAAGCCGATCAAAGCGGTCCAGTGATTGAGCTCGTCGTTCGGCACGCCCATGCTCTTCAACATCTGGTTGGCGACGATGGCGACCGCGAAGAAGGGCAGGCCCTGCGCCAGGTACAAAGTCGGCACCCAGAGCTTGGGATTGCGGATGGTCTCTTGCATGTGGAGTCTCTCGTGTGTTTTTATTTGAAGCCAGGGACCGGTGCGTTGCCGGTGGCTTGCAGCTCGCCCGACAGCCAGGCGTTGATGGCGCTCAGCGCCGGCTGGGCGAAGCCGTAGGTCATCAAGGCGGGCGCGTTGATGTCCAGCGCCTGATATGGATTCCACAGCGCCAGGTGCAGGTCCGGACGCCAGGTGTCGCGCGCATGCTGGCCGTAGCGCAGGCGCGAGGTGGAGGCCAGCATGGTGAAGCGGCCGTCTTGCGGCAGCGCGCTCCAGTCGAAGCTGTCGGCGTCGGCGAAGGTGACCAGCTCCACGTCGTACAGCTGGCGCAGCGAGTCGGCCACCACGCCGGCCGGCACGCCGGCTTCCGAGACGCCGTCGCTCACCACGTCCTGGCGCGCGACCAGGCGCACCTTGGCGCCGGCGGCAGGGCGTTGCGGCGAGCCGAATGCGGTCAGGCTGCGGCGCCAGCCTTCAGCCATGATCTCGCGGTCGGCCGCATCTTCCTTGTAGGAGCGCGGCTTGCACGGATAGGCTTTGGCCAGCGCCGACAGGCGTGCCAGGCGGCTATCGATCTGCGCCTGCGACAGCTCGCCCGAGGCGATGGCGGCGGCGATGGCGTCCAGCGTTTCGTTCTGCGTTTCGGTGGTACCAAGCGCCATCACCATGTCGGCGCCTGCGGTCAGCGCGCGCACGGCGGCGTTGCCGACGCCGTAGCGGCCGGCGATGGCGTGCATGTCCATGCCGTCGGTGATGATGATGCCCTTGTATTCCCACTCGTCGCGCAGCAGGTCGTTGAGGATGCGGCGCGACATGGTGGCCGGGTTTTCAGGATCGAGCGTCGGGTAGACAATGTGCGCGGTCATCATGGCCGGCGCCGCGCCCGAGGCGATGCGGAACGGCGCCAGTTCCAGGCGGTTCAGTTCTTCCACCGGCTTGTTCACGGTCGGCAGGTCGCGGTGCGAGTCGACATTGGTGTCGCCGTGGCCGGGGAAGTGCTTGACGCAGCAGGCCACGCCTTCGGCATGGCTGCCGGCCATCCACGCCATTGCCAGTTCGGCGGCGCGTTTCGGCTCGGCGCCAAATGAGCGTTCCGCGATGACCGGGTTGTGCGGATTGTTGTTCAGGTCCAGCACTGGCGCGAAGTTCCAGTTGAAGCCCAGCGCCTTGACTGCGCGCGCCACGGCGGCGCCGGTGCGGTAGGCGAGGTCGGTATCGTCGGCCGCGCCCAGGCCCATGGCCGCCGGCGGCGCCGGCACCCAGGTCGAGCGCACCACGGCGCCACCTTCCTGGTCGATGGCGATCAGCGAGTCAGGTCCCATCACGGCGCGCAGATCGGCGGTCAGCTTGGCCAGCTGTTCGGAGTCGGTCATATTGCCCCGGAACAGACAGACGGCGCGGATGCTGTTCGCTTTCAGGAAGCCGGCGGTGGCCGCATCCAGCACGGTGCCGGGGAAGCGGATCATGATCAGCTGACCGGCGATGTTACGAAGTTCATTTTGAGTTGTCATGTCGCTGCGCGGCGGCTTAGTTGATGTTAGTTAGTCTTGGTGACTTTGCTCAGGTGGCGCGGCTGGTCCGGGTCCATGCCGCGTGCGGCCGACAGTTCCGCCGCCATCTTGTAGAAGGCCTGGATCGCCACGATAGGATCGAGGTCCGGCGTGGCCGCCACCGGCAAGGTCAGGTCGCGTTCCGCTACATCGGCCGGCGCCGCCAGCAGCACGCGCGCGCCACGGCCGCGCATTTCGCTGGCCAGTTGCAGCAGGCTTGCCTGCGTCGCACCGCGCGTGGCGAAAATCACCAGCGGGTAGCCTTCTTCGATCAGCGCCATCGGACCGTGCTTGATTTCCGCGCCGCTGAAGGCTTCCGCCTGCAGCGCCGAGGTTTCCTTGAACTTCAGCGACGCTTCCAGCGCCACCGGGAAGCTGATGCCGCGACCGACCACCATGATGTTACGCGCAGGCGTCAGCACTTCCACCGCCTTCGACCAGTCTTCGGTGGTGGCGGCGCGCAGCGATTCCGGCAGCGCTTCCAGGCCGGCCAGCAGTTCAGGATCGTTCTGCCATGCGGCCACCAGGCGCGCACCGGCCACCAGGCTGGTGATGAAGCTCTTGGTCGCGGCCACGCTTTGCTCTTTGCCGGCGCGCAGCGGCATCGCGAACTCGGCGGCGTGCGCCAGCGGCGAATCGATATCGTTGACCAGCGCGATGGTGGTGGCGCCGCCGTCACGGAAGTATTTGATCGGCTCCACCACGTCCGGGCTCTGGCCCGATTGCGAGATCGAGATGGCCAGCGTGTCGCGCGTGATCAGCGGCGATTTGTTCAGCGTCACCAGCGACATCGGCAGCGAGGCCACGACGCGGCCCAGACGGGCCATGATCAGGTAAGCCACGTAGGCGCAGGCGTGGTCCGAGCTGCCGCGCGCGATGGTCAGGGCGGTCGAGAAGGAAGTGCTCCTCAATTTGCGGCCCAGTTCCGCGTAACGGTCGCCGTCGGCGGCCAGTTGCTGGGCTACGCAATCAGCGGCGGACAGGGCTTCTTTCAACATCATTGAGGTCACAACAATTCTCCTTCGATATAGACGGCTTTGAGATTCAGGTCACGGTCGAGCACCACGAAGTCGGCAAACGCGCCGGGAGCCAGGCGGCCCCGCTCTTGCAGGCCGAGATAATCGGCCGCATAGGTTGAGACTCGCGCCGAGGCATCCGCCAGATCGAGGCCAAGTCCGACCAGGTTACGCAGCGCCTGGTCCATAGTGAGGGTGCTGCCGGCCAGCGTGCCATCGGGCAGGCGCACGCCGCCCATGCATTTCATGACTTTGTGGCGGCCCAGCATGTACTCGCCGTCCGGCATGCCGGTGGCGGAAGTCGAATCGGTAACGCAGTAGAGGTTCGGGATGCAGCGCAGCGCGGTGCGGATCGCACCTGGATGCACGTGCAGCAGGTCGGGAATCAGTTCGGCGTAGGTGCCGTGCGCCAGCGCCGCGCCCACCATGCCGGGTTCGCGGTGGTGCAGGCCGGGCATGGCGTTGAACAGGTGGGTGAAGCTGCGCGCGCCTTGCTTGAGCGCGGCCACGCCGTCTTCGTAGGTGCCCAGCGTGTGGCCGATCTGCACCCGCATGCCGGCGTCCGACAGTTCTTTCACCAGCGCCTGGTGGCCGTCGATTTCCGGCGCCACGGTGATCACGCGCAGCGGCGCCAGCTCTTCCAGTTTTTCGACATCGGCCAGCGTGGCGGAGCGCGCGTAAGGCGGCTGCGCTCCCAGCTTGCCGGAGTTGATGTAAGGGCCTTCGAGATGCGCGCCCAATACGCGCGCTTCGCCCTTGCCGCGCGCGGCGGCTGCCTTGCCGATGCCACGCAGCGCAAGGTCGATATCTTCCGGCGGCGCGGTCATGGTAGTGGCCAGCATGCTGGTGGTGCCGTGTTTGGCGTGGATCGCGGCGATGGTGTGGACCGCGTCGCCGCCTTCCATCACGTCCTTGCCGCCGCCGCCGTGCACGTGCAGGTCGATAAAGCCAGGCAGGATATAGACTTCTTCATTGAGCGCGGGATCAACGCTGCCGCCGATGATGGCCGCAATGCGTTCGTCGAACGTGATTTCACCGTGGACCCAGCCGGCCGGTGTCAGGATATTGCCTTTGATTGCATCGCTCATCTGCGCGACTCCGCTACGAATTCATAATAATCGCTCCGGCAGTACGAGTGGGTCAGTTCCACCGCAGCGCCGTTGTCGAGATAACTGACGCGGGTGATGTGCAGCATCGCAGCACCCGCAGGAATATTGGCCAGGCGCGCTTGCTCCTCGCTGGCGTTGACGGCGAGGATATGCTGCAGCGCGCGCATCGGGATGGTGCCGTTGGCTTCCAGGTAGCCGTACAGCGATTCATTGACGCTGTGCGGATTGGGCATGTACTGCGCCGGGATGGTGGTGGTTTCAATCGCCATCACCACATCGTCGGCGGTGCGCAAACGCTTCAGGCGCGCCACCGGCATGTTGGGCGAGAGGCCCAGCGACAGCAGTTCGACCGGCGAGGCGATGCCGATATCGCGCTGCAGCCAGCGCGAACCCGCCGTGAAGCCGCGTTCGCGCAGCTCTTCGGAAAAGCTGGTCAGGCGCGACAGCGGTTGTTCGAGTTTCGGCGTGATGTAAGTGCCGGAGCCGCGTTTGCGGGTCAGCATGCCGCGCTCGCACAGCATGTCGATGGCTTTGCGCGCGGTCACGCGCGAGATGTTGAGCATGTCCGACAGCACACGCTCGGACGGCAGGGCCTCGTTGGCGCGCCAGTCGCCGCCGGCGATACCGTCGGACAGCTTGTTCGCCAGCTGCATGTACAGCGGGGTATCGCTATCAGGGTCCGGCGTGAAGTCGCTCAACTGGGCCAGCACGGGTTCACTCCTTGAAACGCGATTGGATCAGGCGCAGCGCACCGGCCGCCGAATCGCCGGCTGGATTGACGATGCGCTTTAACATCGACACCGGCAGGTAAGGGCGCAGCGGCGCGGCCAGGCCGCCGCACAGGGCGATCGGCAGGGTGCCGCCGGCGTCGAGCGCGTTGGCCATCAGTTGCACCTGGCGGCCCGCTTCGAGCAGGATGCCGCGCGCGGTGTCGTCGCTCTCGCCGTGCTGCAGGACGATGCGCGCCAGCTGGGCGTAATTGGTTTGCGTGGCTTGCGCCAGCCAGTTCTGGATGTCATCTCGGGCGCCGCCGCAGGCGTTGGCGACGTCGCTGGCAAAGGCATTGGCCGGCATGCGGCCGTCCAGCACCTGCTGCACGTGGTTGATGGCGCGCAGGCCCATCCACGCGCCGCTGGCTTCGTCGCCGGCCGGGAAGCCCCAGCCGCTGACTTCGACGTGGCGGCCATCGGGCAGTTTGACTTCGCCCACGCTGCCGGTGCCCAGCGCGATGATGGCGCCGGGCTGGCCGCGGTGCGCGCCGAGCACGGTGGTGTGGCCGTCGCTTTCCAGCGCGACCTGCGCATAGCCAGGATTGGCGGCGACGAATTCCGCCGCCCATTGCTTGTTGTGCACGCCAGCCAGGCCAAGCCCGATGGCGATTTTGTCTTTGCTGGGGAAGTCGAGACCGGCATTGCGGAACGCTGCGGCGGCCGCGCTGTCGACGGCGGCCCAGGCCTTGGCGATACCATGCATCAGGCCGGAAGGGCCGCTGGCGCCTTCGGCGATTTCCGTGCCGTCGGCGCGCGCCAGGCGCACCCGGGTGCCACTGCCGCCGCCGTCAACGCCGATGAAAAATTCAATCATGTTTACCTGAGAAAGCTAGTGCCGGGATGCCCGCGATGAAGGGCACTATAGGGGTTGGCAAACCAGCTTGTCAACAGGTATTTAACTGGTATTAGAAAATATTGAAGTGGACTTGCGTTGTCTCCTTGGAATCGTTTTATAACTAATTGTTTTTAATGGTTAAATTGAAAAATTATGGCGTGGTCCGGAATGTGGCATTTGCATGCCACTTTCAGCGGTGGTAGGTGACCAGATGGGTCTTGGTGCTATCCATTTTGTCGGCCATGGCCACCACCGCATTGCCCGGGCCCTGCACCGTGACGTCGGTTTGGCGCGTGCACAGCTGGCGCGCGTCGAGGTCGCCCGAACCGCTCACTTGCGCGCTCAGCACGGTCGTGTTGCCGGACAAAATCATGTTGCCGGGGCCGCTCAGGCGGGCGCGCACGCTTTGCGCTTCCAGGCCGCGCACGGTGAGGTCGCCGGAGCCGTGCACTTCGGCATCGAGTTTCTTGATGTGGCCGGCAATGCAGGCTTCGCCCGGGCCGTGCAGGTTAGCGCTGGCCGCTTCGGCGCTCAGGCTGCACGCTTCGAGGTCGCCCGAGCCGTGCACTTCGGCGCGGATTTCCTTGGCCGTGCCGCGCAGTTCCACCGAGCCGGGGCCGTGCAGGGCGGCGTTGACGCGGTTGGCATGAATGTCGCCGATGTTGAGGTCGCCCGAGCCGCTGACCACCAGGTTGAGGTCTTGCGTCACGCCGCTGGCGTTGACGTCGCCGGGGCCGCTCATCTGCACGTTGAGATTGGTGCTCGACAGGGCGCTCAGGTCGACGTCGCCGCTGCCGTTGGCGGTGACGCTGAGGTCGCCCACCTTGCCGCTGGCGTGGATGTCGCCGGGGCCGTCCGACACCAGGCTCAGCTGCTTGCCCTGGAATTGGCGCAGGTCGACGTCGCCGCTGCCGGCGTTGCGCAGGCTTTTCAGGCTGGCGGCGTTGATGCGCACCGTCAGCGGCTTGGCGTTCTTGCCCCAGTTGAGGTTGAACGACCAGCCTTTTTGCTTGCGCGGCTGGCGCACGGTCAGGGTGTCGTTTTCGACCGTGGTTTCAATGTCGGCAAACTGGCTGCGCGGGCCGGACAGCTCGACCGCGTTGGCGCCTTGCGCCGTCACGATCACCTGGAACGGGCCGATCAGGTTGATGTTGCTGAACGCGGCCACGGTGCGTGTCTCGCTGCCGTAGGTATTGTCCGGCTTGGTGTCAGCGGCGTGGCCGGCGGTGGCTGCCAGCAGCAGGGTGGTGGCCAGTGCTGCGTGTTGGATCGTCTGCTTCATGTTGGTCTCGATTATGGGAAGTGGCGAGGATTGGACGATATGACAAAAGCAAGCCGCCGTCGCGCGCTGTGGGATGGACGCGCAGAAGTGTGGGATCAACTGCAAAAAATCGGGGCTGAGCCGCATTCAACTTCCCGTGTGAGCGGTCGTTACTGTTTATAATGGACGAAGTCGGAAAGGAGGGCACATGATCAAATATATGGGAACGAAAAGTACCAGCGATGGTGGTGTGCTATATGTCTTTTTGATTAACGGTCTGCAGAAGGAAATCCGGGAACACGCCCTGAAACAGTATCCCGGCTGCTACGAAGCACTGCCACCGACGGCCAAGGCGCGCATCAGCGCCAACCGCGCGTGGTTGTCGAAAACGTAATGCGGACGCGCTGCCTTGCGATCAGCGCGCTGCTGGCGTGCGGCCTGGCCTCGGCGCAGTCGGTGCCAACCACCTTTGGCACCATCGTCGGCAACGGCCTGCTGTGCCGCGACCATACCGACAACATCTACTTCTACAATTATTTTCTCAAGCACTTTGGCGCGGCCTACAAGCATGAGGGCGGCGCGTTCTGGTTCCGCACCGCCGGCGCCTCGCTGTGGGGCACCACGATTTCCGAGGTGATGGTCAGCGACGATACCAGCCCGTATATTTTTGTCGGCGCGGTGGCGGAGGCCACGCCGGAAAATCTGGAGCAGGCCATCATCCGCCAGGTCGGCACCCATTACACGGTGATCGACACCTCGGCCTATCCGGTGCGCGAGGCCAAGCCGGCCAGCCGCATCGTGTATTTCGATACCAAGTCCAAGATTTACTGCGCCAAGTACAAGCCGATGCCGCCGGTGCAGCCGCCGCCGGTCCGACAGCGGCTAAAATAGGCGACCGCTGAACCTTTGGGCTTTCATGTACACGCACTACTTCAACCTCAAGCAATCGCCGTTCTCCATCGCGCCCGATCCGCGCTATCTGTTCATGAGCGAGCGCCATCGCGAGGCTTTGGCGCATCTGTTGTACGGCATCGGCAGCGGCGGCGGCTTTGTGCTGCTGACCGGCGAGATCGGCGCCGGCAAGACCACAGTGTGCCGCTGCTTCATGGAGCAGATTCCCGAGAACTGCAAGCTCGGCTACATCTTCAATCCCAAGCTCTCGGTGGAGGAGTTGCTGCTCTCCATTTGCGATGAGTTCGGGATAGCGGTGCCGCCGCAGCCGGCCGGCGCGGTCAGCGTGAAGGGTTATGTGGATGCCATCAATGCCTACCTGCTGGCCAGCCACGCGCAGGCGCGCAACAACGTACTGATCATCGACGAGGCGCAGAATTTGTCGGCCGAGGTGCTGGAGCAGCTGCGCCTGCTGACCAATCTGGAAACCAGCGAGCGCAAGCTGCTGCAAATTATCCTGATCGGCCAGCCGGAGCTGCGCGGCATGCTGGCGCGGCCGGAGCTGGAGCAACTGGCGCAGCGGGTGATTGCGCGCTATCACCTGGGCTCGCTGTCGGAGGCGGAGACCGGGACCTACATCGAACATCGTCTCGCAGTGGCCGGTGCGACCGCGATTGCGCCGTTCCCGCGCAAGCTGATGGGGCTGGTGCACAAGCTGACCAAGGGCGTGCCGCGCCGGATCAATCTGCTGTGCGACCGGGCGCTGCTGGGCGCGTACGTGGAGAACCAGCCGCAGGTGACGCGCACAATTTTGAAACGCGCGGCCAGTGAGGTGTTTGCGGGCCAGGATGCAGCGCCGGCCGGTGCGAAGGCGCGTGCTGGCGGTGGTGTGGTTGCGCGCTGGCCGCTGGTGGCGGCGGGCGTGGTCGGCGGCGTGGCGATCAGCGCGCTGGCATGGCAGCTGCTGTCGCGCGAAGCCAGGCCGATCGTGCCGAATGCGCAAGCAGCGGCGGCGGCTGCCGCCGCACGGCCCACCGGGCTGACGGCCGCGACCGCAGACGGCATCGCAGCGGCAGGCGCTGCGCCGCAGCCCGGGCGCGACAGTGCCGCGGCCTTGCGCCAGCTGGCCGGGCTGTGGGGATTGACGCTGGTGGAAGGCGATCCATGCACGACCGCCGCACGCGCCAATCTGCGCTGCCTGCAAGCCAAGGGCGGCATCGAAGAACTGCGCCAGCTCGATCGGCCCGCCATGCTGAAACTGCACGACGATCCGACCGCCCCCAACTACGTCTTGCTGACCGCACTTGACTCCGGTGCCGCCACCATCGTCAGCGCCGGCGGCAAGCCGCAAACCATTTCGCTGGAGGCCCTGTCCGCCCGCTACGACGGCGAATACACCACTTACTGGCGCGCGCCCAAAGCCTGGCGCGACGAGGTGCGCAGCGGCGACCGCGGCCCGGACGTGGACTGGCTGGCCAAGCGCCTGTCGCAAATCTACGACCTGCCCAAGCCGCAGGAAAACCAGCCGCTGGACGCCACCCTGCGCAAGCGCCTGACCGAGTTCCAGGCCACGCAGGAGCTGAAGGCCGACGGCGTGGCCGGCCCCAAGACCTTCATCCGCCTGTACCAGCTGGGCGGCGTGCAGGAGCCGCGTCTGCGCTGATCACACGGCGCGGCCGTCGTAGTGCTGCACCGGAATTGCGTTGAGGTCGATATCCTCGATGCAGCGCAGGTTGATCGCCGCCACCGCGTCGCCGTTGGGCGACACGCCCTCGCCATACGGATGGATGCCGCAGTTGGCGCAGAAGTGGTGCTTGATCACGTGCTTGTTGAACAGGTAGGTGCTGATGTTTTCAGGCGGCGTCAGCAGACGCAAGTTGTCGCGCGGGACAAACCACAACAACGATCCCTTGCGCTGGCACATCGAGCAATTGCAGGCGAGGGCGGTGCCGATCTCGCCTTCCGCTTCAAATTTGATCTGGCCGCAATGGCAGCTGCCGGTGTATTTCATGTCATGTCTCCTGTAGTAGTTGGTCGAGCTTGGTGAAGAACAGGTTCCAGCCGCGTTCGTGGTTGTCGCGCCCCTGCTGGTCGAAGAAACGGTCGTGCACAAAGGTCAGCTCGGTGCCGCCGGCCACCGCCTGCAAGGTGATGCTGATGCGCGAGATGCGCTCCGGCGTGGTGTGGAAGGCCCAGCTGAATACCAGCCGGCTCGGCGGCGCGACTTCCTGGTATTCGCCGCCCACTTCATTGGCGCTGCCGTCAGGCGAGTTGAAGCGGATGCGGAAGCGGCCGCCGGGGCGCACGTCCAGCTCGGCCCGGGCGTCAACACCGAACCAGCGGCTCAGCGCTTGCGGCTCGGTCCAGGCGGCCCAGACGCGCTCGGCGCTGGCGGGGTAGTGTCGGGTGATGCGGACTTCGTTGGCTTGCATGCGATTTCCTCCTGGTGATACAAAAAGCGTCCCAGCGCGTCGAGCTGGCCGTTCCAGAAACGCTCGTAATGGGCGATCCATTGCGCGGCCTCCTGCATGGGCGCCGCTTCCAGCGCGCAGCGCACCACCCGGCCTTCCTTGGAGCGCGCGATCAGGCCGGCCGCTTCCAGCACTGCCAGGTGCTTCATGAAACCGGGCAGCGTCATGGCGTGCGTCTGGGCCAGTTCGGTCACACTGCACGCGCCCTGGTCCAGCTGCGCCAGCACGCGGCGGCGCGTGGTGTCGGACAGCGCTGCAAAGATGAGATCGAGTTGGGTGTCGTTATACTTAACCATTTGGTATAGTATTGGCGCATGCGGCGGCTTTGTCAAGCACTGTGCATGCGTTAAGATAGGGCGATCTTCACCACGGTTACAGCTATGTCTTATATTTTGGAAGCGCTGAAGAAGGCGCAGGCGGAACGCCAGCTTGGCAATTCGCCCACCATCCACGCGCCGACGTTGCAGGCCAGCGGCCCGGCGTCGGTGACGGCGCGCTTCAGCAAGCCAATGTTATTGTCCGTGGTGGCGATGGCGGCCGTGATTGGCATCTTGCTGGTGCTGGTGTGGCGCACGCCGGAGCCGGCAAGCGCTCCTGTGGTGGCGACGCCAGCGCCGGCTGCTGCTGCAGCGCCGGCAGCGGCGCCTGTGAACGCGGGGCCGGCGCCGCTGCCGGCCCCGGTCGCCGATCTGCCGCCGTCGGTCGCCAACCTGGCGCGCGGCTCGGCATCCGCGCCGCAGCCGGTCGCGGCGGCCGTACCGGCGCCGGCGCCAGCCCCCGTCAAACCGGCCGCGGCGCCGGAAGAGCCTGTCGTCAACCTGCGCGACCTGCCGGAGCCGATCCAGCGTTCGATCCCGCCGGTCACCGTGGGCGGCTACATTTACTCGAAAAATCCGGCCGATCGCCTGCTGCTGGTCGACAAAATCCTGCGTCATGAGGGCGAGGAAGTCGCACCCGGCCTGCTGCTGGAAAAATTGCAGCCGAAAGAAGCTGTCTTCAACTTCAAAGGCTACCGCTACCGCGTTCCATACTGAACTGTAACTCGCCTGTCATGAAAACATGATATTTTTCTATTATTGTGAACTCAGCAAGGGAAATATCATGAAGCATTTGAAGGTCCTGCCTTTTCTGATCGGCGCTGCGCTGTATGCGCAGCGCAGCCATGCCGCCGAAGTCGCGCAGGCGGCCGAACCCAGCGGCTGGAGCCTGGCACTGATCTGCCTTGGCCTGGTCGCCCTGTCGATTGCCGGCCACAGCCGTAGCAACGTCATCAAGCCGGAGCACTGAACCACCACCTGCGTTGCTGCGTATAATGCTGAGCATCAACAGTGGAAGGGCAGGCAATGCAACAAGTTCTTGGTGTAATCGGCACTTCCGGCAGTGGCAAGACCACGCTGCTGGAATTCCTGCTGGCGCAGCTGGCGGCGCAAGGCGTCAAGGTCAACGTCATCAAGCATAGCCACCATGACCTGCAATTCGAGCCACCGCAAAAAGACAGTGCGCGCCTGCGCATGGCCGGCGCGGCCGAGGTGATGGTCGGTTCGCCGTTCCGCTACGCCATCATCCGCGAACTGCGCGGCGAGCCGGAACCGACACTGGAAGAGCAACTGGCGCGCATGTCGCCGGCCGACCTGACCCTGCTGGAAGGCTTCAAGTCCTACCCGATCGACAAGCTGGAAGTCTACCGCGTGGCCTGCGGCCGCGCGCCGCTGTATCCGCACGATGAGCATGTGGTGGCGGTGGCGGCCGATCACGAGCGTCCGGACGGCTTGCGCGACAGCCTGGCCTGGCTGGACCTCAACCAGCCGCAGCAGGTTCTGGCCTGGCTGCGCGCGCATCTGAAAAAAAATTCATCGAATCGGTAAAAATCGCTAAAGTCGGCGCCGTTTCGTCCGTAAATAAGGTGATAGCCCTTAATGGAGTACAACATGGACGTTACCGGTATTGCCCAGACCGCAACGACGATTGCCGACACCGGCACCAAGCAAGCCGTCGGCATTGCCGTGCTGAAAAAAGCTCAGGACATTCAGGCTTCCAGCGCAGCTGCCTTGATTGAGGCGATTCCGCCGGTGCCTAATCTGCCGGCTCACCTCGGCAACAACATCAACACCACTGCCTGAGCGGCCTCGCCCGGCCCTGCGCCGCGGCCCCTTCCTGCGCACCGCCCGGTGCGCGGTGTCTCCCTGCACACTCCATATTCCTGCGTTGACTGTTTGGCATAGCGGCGGCATTGCTGGTACGCTGCGGGTGCTGAAACTTTTCACCACTGGAGACCACCATGAACAAACGTCAAGCCCTGATCGCGGCCGCCCTGGCCACCGTGTGCGCCACCCAGACCGCGACGGTCGCCGCAGCCGAAGAGCAGGAAAAATGCTACGGCGTGGCCAAGGCCGGCCAGAACGATTGCGGCACCGCCGCCCATTCCTGCGCTGGCCAGGCCAAGGCCGACAACGAGCCGGACGAGTGGAAGTTCGTGGCCAAGGGCACCTGCGAGAAAGCCGGCGGCAAGACCACGCCTCCTGCCAAGCAGGCCAAGACCAAGTAAGCGGTCGCCAACGGAGCCGGGCAGATGGCACACGGTGTCGGCGTAGGACTGCGGGCTCCGCACTACAAGCAATTTCTTGCCCACCGGCCGCGCGTGGCGTGGCTGGAGGTGCACAGCGAAAATTATCTCTACCAGTCCGGCTGGGACTGGCACGTGCTGCAGCAATTGCGGCGCGATTATCCGGTGAGCTTGCATGGCGTCGGGCTGGGACTCGGCTCGGCGCGTGGGTTTTCCGAGGCCCATCTGGCGCGGGTGCGTGAACTGGTGCGCAGCGTCGAGCCGGCGCTGGTGTCCGAGCATTTGTGCTGGGGCGCGGTGGCGGACCGGCAGCTCAACGATTTGCTGCCGCTGACTCTGGACCGGGCGGCGCTCGACTTGCTCAGCGCGCGCGTGAGCCGGGTGCAGGATGCGCTCGGCCGCCAGCTGTTGCTG
>Ga0105244_10001368_pt1 | contig 19810 bp, 23 predicted proteins | sample KBSM44metaG_FD_80423 | JGI IMG/M metagenome (GOLD analysis project Ga0105244, IMG submission 80423) | Miscanthus rhizosphere microbial communities from Kellogg Biological Station, Michigan, USA - KBS M4-4 metaG | ecosystem: Host-associated > Plants > Roots > Rhizosphere > Soil | place... | reverse complement strand
GATTGGCCTGATTGATGCCACCACCCAGCAAAACTCCGCGCTGGTGGAGGAGTCCGTGGCGGCGGCGGCCTCGCTTAACGAACAGGCGATGCACCTGAAAGAGCTGGTGCGCGTCTTCCGCGTGAGCGAGCACGCTCCGGCTTAATCCAGCTGGGAGATCTCGAGCGCCGCGCGGTCAATGACGCCGATAATCTGCTTAAGCTGCGCGTCGCTGAGCTCTCCCTGATTCACCTTCAGGTCTAACACCGCTTTGAAGTTATCCAGAGCCCGCTTCATCTGCGGGTTTTTGCGCAGCTGAAAACCGACGGAACGCGCTTTGATACGCACCTGGATCTGTTCCAGCTGTTCCCGGTTTTCGTCCAGCCAGCGTTGTCCTTCAGCAGTAATCGCAATCTTCTTACGACCGCTCTCCTCTTCCGTGATGGTGATAAAGGTCTGATCCTGAAGATAATCCAGGGTTGGATAGATCACCCCTGGGCTCGGGGTGTAATTCCCCTGGGTCAGATTCTCGATCTCTTTGATCAGCTCGTAGCCGTGGCTCGCGCTGCGGGTCAGGATATCCAGAATCACCAGCCGCAGATCGCCGTGGCCAAAAAAGCGCGGTCGGCGCCCGCCGCTGTCCTGTTCGTGTCGCATAACAGATCCTTTAATTTGATATATCTAAACTATATCTAAGATATATTCAGATGCAATCTAAAAGATCTTGCATTTTTACTGACTAGTAATCATTATCATTTAAAAATTAATTTAGATATATCGTATTCACCAGAGAAGGGGCTACAAATGGCATCTACCCGTTACCCACAGCGTGTTCGTAATGACCTGCGTTTTCGCGAGCTGACGGTGCTCCGCGTTGAGCGCGCCAGCGCGGGTTTCCAGCGCATTGTTCTAGGCGGCGAGGCGCTGGAGGGCTTTAGCTCCCGGGGTTTCGACGACCATACCAAAGTCTTTTTCCCGGCCCCAGGGGCGGTGTTTGTACCGCCGGTGGTCACCGATGAAGGCATTGAATGGGGCGACGGCGTACGTCCTCAGGCGCGCGACTATACGCCGCTTTACGACGAGGCAAATCATGAGCTGGTTCTCGATTTCTTCATTCACGACGGCGGCATTGCCAGCCGCTGGGCGGTCGAGGCGAAAGCGGGGGAGAGGCTGACCATCGGCGGCCCGCGCGGTTCGCTGGTGGTGCCGCAGGATTACGCCTGGCAGCTGTACGTGTGCGACGAGTCCGGCATGCCCGCGCTGCGTCGACGCTTAGAAAGCATTGCTAAACTGCCGGTTCGCCCGCAGGTTCATGCGGTAGTGACGGTCGGGGACGAATCTTATAAAGAGTATCTGGCACACCTGAGCGAGTTCGAAATCACCTGGGTGGTGGGCCATAGCGAGCAGGCGGTAGCGGACCATCTGGCGGCGCTGACCGTTCCTGGGGAAGACTATTTCATCTGGCTGACCGGGGAAGGGAAGGTGGTGAAGACGCTGAGCCGTCAGTTTGAAACCGACGCGATTGACCAGCAACTGGTGCGTGCCAGCGCATACTGGCACGCCAAATAATCAGGCGGCGGAATCCAGCTGCGCTTCGCTCACCTGATGTTCGAGCGAGGCGCGGACCTCGTGCAGCGCCTTCTCCTGCTGAGCGAAGTACGCTTCCATATTGTTGAGCGATGAGACCAGCAGCCAGGACTCCTCTTTCTCCAGTTCCGCCAGCTCGTTCACTAAGATGTCGATCTGCTCGCGGACCTGCGCCATTTTTTTGCGGATACGTTCCAGATCGTTCAGCCTGTCGCTTGCCATCAATGGCTCAAAGCCCTGCTGCAGGCGGGCCACCAGTGAGCGAATGGTTTTAACGTCACCACGCTGCTTCGCCTGGTTGAGCTGCACCATCATCGCGTTGGCTTCTTCTTTCAGATCGTCCGCCACCAGATCCGGGTGGCAGAGCTTGCTCGCCTGACGCCAGAGACGCTTGAGCTCGTTCCGATCCTCTTCCGAAAGATCCTTGCCCTTGCACAGCCGCACTTCGGCATCGTGGTGCTGCTCGCGATACTTCTCGTACTCTTCGTTAGCGTCGTCGCGCGCCTGACGCGCAGGCTCCTCTTCGCGCGTTAAGCCGCTTTCCAGCTCCAGCGCTTCGGCCAGCAGGTTGGCAATCAGATTGCTTTGCTGCTCCAGATGCTTACGCGCCTCAGCGGCCTGGACGGAGTCGGCCGGGAGATCGCGCCAGCGCTGGGTGAGCGTCGCCAGCACCTCTACCGCCTGCGCCATATAGCGCTGGCAGCGACGGTAGTCTTCCTCGCGACGACGCGCTTCCGCCTGCTGGCGACGCAGGTTGAGCTCTGCCAGGGTTTTACGCAGGGCGAGGATCTGCTGCATCAGCGGGCCGAGACGGGAGAAATAGAGATCGTTGAACTCATCGAGCTGCTGCACACGGGCGTTGCGGCGGTCAATCAGATCGCGCAGACGCTCTTCCAGCGCCTTTAGCTCCAACTTGCTGGCGGCCACCTGCGGATCGCGCCATTGGGTCACGGCGCGCTGACCCTGCAGCCAGGCGGTAATTGCCGCCATCGCAGAGGTGTAGTTCTTCTCCTCAAGCGCCACGACGATTGCCTGTAGCTCATCGTCAAACGCTTCATTTTTCAGGCGTGTCAGCTGGCTCTGGATGATGTCGTCATCTTCCAGTTCAATGGCATTTTTAATGATTTCTAGCCGTTTGATCGGTGTGCTCATGATGCCTTTCGCTTTGGCGCTTAAGTATTTGAGTTAAGGTTAGTTGTTGTAAAAGCTACAGGAAATAATACACACGGATGATGATCGGCGCGATGGGGGATTTCTTTAGTTTTGCAGTTTGTGAGGTGGGGAAGTGAGCAGGAGCCTGTAAGGTGGAGGGTGAGGATAGCTCCGTTTCCTGCTCTACCTGTGAAACCATTCTTGGCTATGGGCTTTGCAATTCCTTCAACGCGCCTTGTGCGGCATTCTCAATCTGATTGCAGAACGCTTTACCGCCTTCGGGACAGCTATCCGTGGCGTTTCTCACGACTTTATCGAGCTCGCGATCGTTCGTGGTCGTATCGATGTGATTAATCATCCATGACTCAAAAGCGCGATCGTTTACAGATAGCTGCATGAGTTGATGGGAGGTCTTCCAGTTGTTGGCTAACAGCCCGACAATAGTCGCTGATATCCCTTCTGCGATATATCCCTCATCACACTGTCTGTAATTTTTGTAAAAAGAATGGATGCCTTGCCAGTCCTGAATGGCAGAGGCTGCATTATCTGCCTTATCCATTTCTTCAACAGAAGTACAGTCATTTGCATAAGCCACGTGCGATATCACTAACATAATCAAAAACAGCTGCATCGTTTTCATATCAAGTTCATTCCCGGTGGGATATAGATATTTTCAAATTTCTGTGTCGCACTCATAGCCGAGCAGCCGCTGTTATTTGATACGGTGATGGTTGAAAGGGAGGATTTAGCCATGTGCTCTTTTATTTTCTTCATCGCCTCATCAGTAGTTCGAATGCATCCCATTGTCGGATGTTCTGGCCCTGGTTTATAAGTGCTATGCGCTTGACCTGAATGTACACCTACACCCGTGTGTCCGGGATAGCTAAATCGAATGATTCCATAAGTCCCATACGAACCATCTTCACTATCGCCTGGGTGTAAATGTGGCTTTGATTTATCCTGTATCTGATATGTGCCGTTACTAATGTGTTTGAATGTGGCTCTGCGATCGACGTTATTATAAGCGGTCCACGTGTCAACAATAGAGCCATCACTACCTAGCAATGAAAGCGTATGGGCACAACCATCAAAAGTAAGTCTGGCCATAAATTCCTCCGCTAGGCTGTAGTTCTTTCATTCCATGAATCAGAGTGAATGAGATTTCCATCGACAGATTTCCAAGTGAATTTTTTGTAGCGGAGAGCAGTGACTTTCATATGGTTAAGATGTTGGAAGTGCGGATATTTACGGTTTACAATTATCAATGTTAACGAAGCTATTTTATATTGATAATATTTAAGCGTTACACTTCTTCGTCTGCAGTGTTGATTTTATACTATTATTAAACTAGCTGCCTTCAGTTGTATTAGTGATGTTTTTGGGGGAATGATTTAATATAAATGTAAAGGGGCGGGGTAGCCCCTGGTTAACAATTATATATATATTGAGTCTAAAGTTTCTTGTTGGTCTTTAGTCATTTTATGCACTAGGCTTAACTTGTCAAAATCACCTTTTTTATAAAGGTCATGGGTTTTTTCTATTATGTATTTCAATTGTTCAAATTTATCATCAGTTATTTTTTTTGAAACCATGCTGTTTGAGTTGTTTATAACTATAGCACAAGAGATTTCAAATAATTTTGCATCGTTAAATCCTTTAAGACATTGTGATTCATCTTCTATGAAAGTTGATAGAATTTCATCAACTAAGTCTGTATTTTTATTGTTCAAAGCTTTAACTATTAACTTATGAATTTCCAGATAAGAACCTCGACCTAACAATCCTTCTTTCTTGTCTAGATGATACAGGAAGTAACATAATCTCATTGGATTTTCTATAAATATAGAAAGGGAATTAATAACTGCTTCTTTTAAAAAACCAGAACATTTATTTGATACTTGTAGGTAGCTGTAGTAAGGATTGGATAATAAATTATTCCCTATGTTTTTCGGTGCTAATTCGATTCTTTTTTTTAAGTTGATAATGAGTTTCTTGGCCATTGTTTGATTTATATGATCAAATGCTATTGGATTACTTGAAATTAAAGTTGTAAAAAGATAGGAATGCTCTGATTTAGATATATTTTTTTGTATAACGATCTTTGTTATTAATGTATTTAAATGGTTTTTATCTAATGCAAATAAAGCGCATAGGAAGTTTGAATAATTATTGGAATTATCTTCATTAGATTTTGTTGCTTGATGATAAATTTTATTTATCATCTGTGGATATGCATCTGGAAGTATGTTACTTATCTCTTCTTTTGCTACTTCCGATCTTTCTGCGTTATTTGTAGTTGGGAAAAAATATTTCTCTCCTATGTCAGATATCAAATTGTCAATTCTATCAGAAGACAATAATGTTTCTTTGCTCAAAAATGTGTTAATGATTTCTGTATAAATAAATCGTGCACATTCTGCACTGGGGGCATATCCAGATGGATGGGCTGATTTGTGCCGGAATTTTTGGAAGGTTTTGTACAATTCGCCATCAAGTTCTGTAAAAATTTTTGATTTGACCAACTGTTCTATTAATGGCGTTTCAAATGAGGTCTGTGATTCAATCAAAGAATTAATATGATTGTAAATCTTTTTACCTTCCTCATTAACTTCTTTTATATGTTTTAGTTTTATTAAAAGATCATCTACTAATGCGTTAAATGACAGCATTATGCATGCTCTAAAGGATGATATATTATAGCAGGAAACAGCTTCTCTTAATATAGGTATTAACTCTCTGTTTTTTACTTCAAGTAATAGTTCTTCAAGATCATGTAATTTTGCCATAACATTTCCTTTTTTTAAACTAATATAAAAACAGGTTAAATTATTACTGTGTTATAAAATGTATTTTAAAGCTGGAATTTAAAATAAATAGTAAGGTTTCTAGAGGGGAAATAATATTAATCAGTAAACAAGGGAAAACTAATGATTTAGCAATGAAAATATTTCAAACTAATTGGCTATCCAATTGTAACATTGTTGTTATGAAATATGGTGGCCCCTGCTGGACTTGAACCAGCGACCAAGCGATTATGAGTCCCAATTCAAAGCGTGAAAAATCAGTAAGTTACTGATAGTTATGTATTCTTTAGGCCGAATATTGTTCAATAGTGGCGCATAGTGTTGCGCTCTGCTGCCACTTTGTTGCCACTAGAATGAGTAGGGATGAGCCTCTCATAAGGCATTTACGTTAAACAGTAGACAAGGTTACGGCTCAATAATTGTTGGCATTTTTAATCCATTACTTTCAATATGCCTATTGCTACACCACTTGCCAAAAGAGTTATGTTACCTTTTGTTTTCAATACCTTTGAATTATAAATATTTCCGTTTTCTTCCTGAAGCCTTTTTAATTGTTGTTTTTGATAGCCAGTCTGTATGTTGAATATTATTTCTTTATTGTGTGAGAAAGTTTCATATTTAAGTTGTGACAACTTTTCATTACTTTGTAAAACAATATCATTGATTATTGAGTTTTTTATTCCAATAAAAACAATGTAGTTTTTTTTGAGATGGAACCAATCTCCAGATACTCTTAACCCATTAAGTTTAATTGTTTTTTTATTTAAGAAAAAGCTCTCATCAAAATCCCCACTCTTGCTTGTGCCATAGTAATCTAGCTTTTTTGCTGTGTTAAGATTTAACTTGCCATCGGCAAATGCAAGAGTCCTTTCATGTAATAAGTTAATTAATTTCGAGTCAGGAGATATGAAGTTCATAAATCTATAATAAAATCCTAATTTTTTAGCTAATATAGCTTCTGCTAAACGTTCTCTAGACGAACCTGATGGTGGATCAAGTAGATAACATTTCAAATTTTTATTTCCACCTTTAGGGCAGAAAGCTATAGTTCCATAATTATAGTCGCCGGGATATGGGTGTTTGCTGTTAGTGGACATTTCATTTTTTTTATCGTTTATGCTACTGGCGTGTGAGTATATGTTATTGTTTTTCTTGCTAATATCAATGGAGTGTGTACCCTTTGTCTCGACCTGTACAATCCCTTTAGTTGTTGCAGCATATCGAAAATCAAAAGCCTTAACGCCTAATTCTGGAATGACAGTCCAATCTGCCTCGTTAACCCCAATTATTCTGGAAACTACAGAAAGACCAATAGACTCTCCAACCCTTTTCATTACAATTGCGGCTTCTGGATTTGAATTTGCTGGAACGCGTAAGGAATTGTTGGATATTTCAAGATCATCTATGAAATATTGAGTGGCAGAACTTATGGCGCTCATTAAATCATTTCTTTGAGTGTACTTCTCGGGGTTGGTGTGTTGTTTAAATACCAGGGAATTGATTAAATATTCTGCCCCCGTGACTTCAACCCCCTCGCTTATTATTTTTTTCATATTGTCAATGAAGTATTGATCATATCTGCTGGTGCTGTTTAGAAGATTTCTGTGAGCATCATCATAGTAATCGACTGTAATCTTAATTTTTTTTGAGCTGAATTTTTCTAATTCCAAAATAAATCCTCCCTTGCTGCTGGTTTCTTGTTGTGGATGTTATACAGTGTTGATGCTTTTTAATACTAACATGGTTTGGAACGCATTGTGTTAAATTATTTTGTGGTTTGTTTTTGTTGTGATTCCATTATATTTAATGGGTTAAGTAACATAGCTTCAGACAAATGGTCAGGAGCAAAGTGTGAATATCGCATAGTAATCTTAATATCTGTATGCCCTAATATCCGCTGTAGTACGAGAATATTTCCCCCGTTCATCATGAAATGAGATGCGAAGGTGTGTCGCAAAATGTGCGTTAGTTGTCCAGCAGGTGTATGAATACCGGCACGTTGCATGGCTTTTCTAAAAGCAGAGTAACAAGGTTTAAAGAGTCCCAATTTGAAGTAAATGAAATCAATAACTTACTGATTTTAAGGTTTTTTCTAAGCTGAATAGTGATGAAAAGTGGCAAATAGAGTTGCGCTCTACTGCCACTTTGCTGCCAATTTATGGGACGTACTCGGAGACAAATTTCAAATCCAAAAATTCAGGCTTATTCAGATAATTTATTTTTTATGAAATCGACAAGATAACTTACATTGTCGGGACACATCATCGCTAGATTTATACAACATCTATCCAGCATTTCAGATTCATTAACACCAAGTAATAGCGCAGCTTCGTAAAATTCTTTATGTTTTTCTGAGCCTGTACCGCGATTTAGTGCAGCTGTAGTAACGTCAGGTTCCCCATTTACTAGTATTGAAAGATTATCTACATATTCTAAATTTTTACTTATAATCCATTTTTCAGGCCACTCATCGCCGGGCATGTAGTTTATATTCTCTGAGAACCACTGCGTGAACTCTTCGTGGTTCTTTTCTAGCATAGAATGTGCACATTTTAGGTTGTCTTTATACAATCTTTTTTGGTCACCATCAAAAATCGTTATTACCTTATTTTTCTTTCCCCTTTGAAAAATAGCAGCCATTTGACGTGACAATGAGCTAGCTGAACCAATTACTTCAATTTGCAATCTTGAGCGGATATTACTAGGAAGAACACTTGATAACAGCTTTGCTGCAACTACATCCTCAACCAATACATCGAGTTCTTGAGAGTTTTCTGAGCTTAATTTCCCAAAGGCATATTCAGGAGATATTTCAGTATTAATTATGGTTTTAGAATTAACATTTTCAATATATACTCTGGCATCGTCTGGAATACATCCAAAAATTATATCTGAGTGAGTGGTGAATATAATTTGTAGTTTTCTTTTATGAGAGGCCGACTTTAACCTTTCAATAAGCTTAACCTGCGCTTCCGCATGAAGGCCTAACTCGATCTCATCAACAATGATTAATGCTCCAGGTTCTGCGGAGTATAATATCGAGAATATTTCGAAGAGCGCATTCTCTCCTGCTCCCATGTTGAATCCAGATATTGTTTTACCTTCATGTGTGACAATTGGTAACCTATATCTTGAGTGTGAAACAAATTTAAAATCATCATATTTTTTGTTAAGTATATAACCTACGTTTTCTCTTATTTCATTTTCACACCCTAACTCATAGCCATTAAATATAAATAACTTAGCATAACTCTTGGATTGACTTTTTTCACTGTGTGGAACTATTCGTTCAATTCCCAAGAAGATAACTTGACGTTTGACTCTCTTGTCGTAATTATTCCATTTACCTCCTTTCTTTTTAAAACGTATTTGCCTGCCAATCCCTTTTCCTGTGGGTAGTGTCTTAGAGGGTGTCCAGTTGTTGTGGGCAATATGATATCCTATTGCTATTCCTTCTTGAGGCACTTCGTCGGAATGCTGAATGAAGAAATCTGCAAAAGTATAGTAAGGCTTTCTTTTTCCAGACATAATATGCTTATCTTCAACACTGTGATAAGCACAAGCAATCATAGCTAATAAAGTCGATTTTCCAGAGCCATTTCTTCCCGCTATCGCTAGCAATGGATAATCTATTTTAATTTCAAATGAAGATAAGGAGCGTAACCTTCCGTGCTCAAGAGCTACTTTTCTTAAAAGCGCGTGCTCTAGTGAATTTGAAAACCATTTCCTTAAACTTAAGTCAGTTTGACTTTCTCTATACTTCATTTTTACCTCAGTATAAATTTGTAATTTTTTACTCGAAGTTATTGAGTCGGAAATTATGTATGAAAATATTAAAAGGTCTTGTTTCCATTATTAACCCAGCCTATCAAGAGGGTTAAGCAACATAGCTTCTGATAAATGATCTGGTGCAAAATGGGCATACCGCATTGTCACTTTAATGTCTGTGTGACCAAGTATACGTTGAAGCACTAGTATGTTGCCGCCGTTCATCATGAAATGAGACGCGAAGGTATGACGCAAAATATGCGTAAGCTGTCCAGCTGGTGTCTCAATACCAGCACGTTGCATAGCTTTTCTAAAAGCTGAATAGCATGGTTTAAAAAGCAACTGTGCCTTCCTGCTTGATGGTAGCTCAACCTGTAATTTTTCAGTTATCGGAACCGCGCGATTTTTCTTGCCTTTGGTTTTAACGTAGATGATTTGGCCGGCGCGGATTTGGTTTCCTTTTAAACCTTCTGCCTCACTCCATCGTGCGCCAGTTGCCAAGCAGATTTTCACAATGGTAGTTAGGTCTTTAGAGCGGCTTTTCTCACATTCGGCGAGAAGGGTTCTAATTTCCTCATTGGTAAGATACGCCATCTCCGACTCACTGATTTTAAACTCGCGCATATTCTCTAACGGATTTGGAGCGGTCCATTCGTCCAACCGGCGCAGTTCATTAAACATCGCCCTGAAATATGCCAGTTCTAAATTTACTGTGCGAGGCGTAACCGTCTTCACTCGAGTGGAGCGGGTTATCTTTCCACTTAATCGCTGCTCGCGATAAGATGCAAAAATCTTTGCGTTAAACTCGGTTGCGAGCGGGTTTCCCATCGACTCGCAGGCGAATACCATTGTGGTTCGCCGCTTCTCACCATCAGCCAACGTAATGCCATGAGTGTTGAACCACAATTCAACCAGATCGATTACTCGACGCTTATCTGGTTTTTCTCCTAACCAAGGCTTGTCCTGCGCTTGATCCTTAATGTGGCGCTCAAAAGCCATGGCTTCCCCCTTGGTGGCGAATTGGCGACGGATGCGCCGCCCATTCCTACCGTTAGGGAAGACCTGAGCCTGCCACTTACCATTAGCTAACTTTGAAACAGCCATAATCAGTTTTTAGAGCAAATTCGTTTTGATTTACTGATAGTGCCGTCATTGCAAACAAACTTGCCATCAGATGTACAGTGTGAGACGCCACCTTTTTTCCCTGAGCATGGATAATTGCGTGCATATGAGGGCTGTGTTGCCAAAAACACTAAACCTAACGTTACGATTGCCATTAATTTTTTCATGCTAGTAGCCTCAACTCATTTCCATATAAAGTCGTATTCGATCATTCTGTAAATGCTGTTTTGCTGATCACTCTACCGTTAACTTCAATATCCGATGGGGTGCATTCAAAGGATGCTGGGCCATTCTCTACACGTAAGCGCCCGCCTGGAAGGCGATAAACTTGCCTGATGCTCAGAAAACCATCTAATTTAATCAACCAGATTCCATCATTGATTTCTCCCTTGAACTCATCCACAAGATAGAAAGCCTTTTCAAACTTCACCAAGAAAGGAGCTGTTGAATCTGCGGGGATAAGGCAGGCGTCATAACGGACCTGTTCAGATGATGAGTAAATCCCGTTTGAGATTTCTTTTAATTGCAAAAGCAATCCACTGTCATTGATTGTTTTTGTGGTGGGGCTGCCTTGCCCTGTAGTAAGCCAAAGCATAGATGCGCCAGTATCCAGGTGACATGCAATAAGCCAGTCGTGCGGAAAAGTATCGCGCATCCAACGGTTTGCCATTGTACTTTGAGATACTCCTAGATGATCGCACAAAGCCTGTCTAGTACTGAATCCATAAGCCTGAAGAATGCGAGTAATTGCTTCTTTACCTCCACTTTGAGATGTGAAGTTGTAATGTGAGATCGCCCTTGGGGTTTCTTTTGTGTTTGACATGTTTAAAATGCGATCCTGTCATCGGTTTTGTGGTGTTCGGAATGATTGCGAATAGTTCCGAATAGTGAAGTTTTAAAACACAAACTGAGGAATAGTGCATCATGAATCGTAATTTTTCAATGCGCCCCAGCATCAACCTTGTGGTATCTGAGCCGTTCATCACACTGGATGAGTTCTGCCGCCGCACTGGTTACAAGCCTAGCTATGCCCGCCAGATGATCCGCGAAAACCGCCTACCCATCAGGAAAAAAGCCGGAGTTAACAGCCTTATCGAAATCAACATGTTCGCGTTGACGATGGAAGCGGCCCAAGGCTGCGAAGTCACAATGCAAGCCTGATAGTTCCATTTTGGGATAGAAAAGGATTTACATCATGTTTGATTATCGTGTTTCCAAACATCCACACTTTGATGAAGCCTGCCGTGCTTTCGCATTGCGTCACAATATGGTGAAGCTGGCAGAGCGCGCAGGAATGAAGGTCCAGACCCTGCGCAACAAGCTTAACCCTGAGCAGCCCCATCAGCTCACACCGCTGGAAATTTGGCTGCTGACGGATATCACTGAGGACTCCACGCTGGTTGATGGTTTCCTGGCTCAGATTCATTGCCTGCCGTGTGTACCTACGAACGAAGTGGCAAAAGAAAAACTCCCGCATTACGTCATGAGCGCGACAGCTGAAATCGGTCGTGTGGCTGCAGGTGCTGTGTCCGGCGAAGTAGGGACTACAGCTGGCCGCCGTGATGTGATTAGCAGCATCAACTCTGTCACCCGCCTTATGGCGCTGGCTGCGATATCCATGCAGGCGCGCCTGCAGGCTAACCCAGCCATGGCCAGCACAATTGATACGGTTACAGGTATCAGTGCGACTTTCGGGTTTATGTGAGGTGGTCATGCTGAAAAACGAACCCTCTTTTGCCTCGCTCCTGGTAAAGCAAAGCCCGGCAATGCACTACGGCCACGGCTGGATTGCAGGAGATAACGGCAAGCGCTGGCATCCGTGCCGCGATCAGTCCAAATTATTAAACGGGCTGAAAACAAAAACGGCAAAGCCGTCAGCTTTTTTAATTATTCGCATTGCTCGTTTAATTATTAAAGGAGTGAAATATGTCTCGTAATGAGCTGAGAATTATTCTAGGCGTGATCATCCCGAATATGGTGGAAGGTTTTGAAATTAAAACCCGTGATGGTGCTGTTTTGCGTGTCGATCCTGAATGGGAATGCTGCAAAGAATTTAAAGAAGGTTTGCAGGCTGAAATTATCAACCAAATTAAAAGTAAGCCTGTCCCTGTTTCTGGTTATATCTAAGTAATTAACCCGTTTTTTATGGCGTAAACCCGCCGGGCATTTTTTTGCCCGCGTTCTGAGGAAATGAATATGAAAAATACTAAAACCCACTCAACGAAAACAGGCCCAGACGATGCTGGTCTGTTCGCTTTGTTAAATGAAACGCGCCTGGATGAGCGCCGTTGCCGTGCTGATGCAATGGCGGCTCGTCTGGATAGTCTGGCCGTGCGTATCGTTTCACGTCAGTTGAGCCATATCGAGGCGGCCGAACTGCTTCGCGTTGAAGCGGTACGAATCCAGAACGAAGCGCAGGAGTTGTATTAATGGCTGATTCAATGGACCTCGCCCAGCAGCGCGAACAGGAAGATCGTGAGCGCCATATTAACAATGCCCGCGCCAGAGTGCCGGGCGTTTCCCGTGTTCTCTGTGCGGAGTGTGATGCTCCCATCCCGCCAGCTCGCCGTCGCGCTATTCCGGGCGTGCAGTGCTGTGTGACCTGTCAGGAAATCGCAGAACTTAAAGGCAAGCACTACAACGGAGGTGTTGTATGAGCACTATCCTGAAATGGGCGGGAAACAAAACCGCCATTATGTCCGAACTGAAAAAACACCTTCCCGCTGGCCCGCGATTGGTTGAACCTTTCGCGGGTTCCTGCTCTGTGATGATGGCAACAGACTATCCTCATTATCTTGTCGCAGATATCAATCCAGATTTAATTAATCTGTATCGTTCTATTGCAGGAGATACAGAAAACTTTATTAATCTTGCTAAGGCGGTTTTTGAAAGTTTTATTGTCGCTGAAAATTATTATCGTGTGCGTGAAGCGTTTAACCACGATCCGCAATTAGACCGACTTCACCGTGCTGTATATTTTCTTTATCTAAACCGCCATTGTTATCGTGGGTTATGCCGCTACAACCTAAGCGGTGTATTCAACGTCCCTTTCGGTAATTATAAAAAGCCGTATTTTCCTGAGAGTGAAATCCGCGCATTTGCTGAGAAAGCGAAGCGAGCCACCTTTGTTTGTGCTAACTACGAAGAAACGTTGTCTTTGTTGCAGACGAGCGATGTGATTTATTGCGACCCTCCTTATGACGGGACTTTTAGTAATTACCACACTGCCGGTTTTACAGAGGACGATCAGTATCGCCTGGCGTCTATTCTTGAGCGCCGCGCGTCAGAAGGCCATCCGGTCATAGTTTCAAACAGTGACACCTCACTTACTCGCTCCCTTTATCGGAATTTCACCCATCACCGCCTTACCGCAAACCGCAGTATGGGCGTTGCGGCTGGTGACGGTAAGTCTGCCGTGGAAATCATTGCTACCTCAAAATCGTGTCACTGGCTTGGATTTGATCCTGCAACCGGACCTGACTGCAGCGTGAATTATGAGGTGCAGGCGTGAGGGCAACGGCGTTTATTCGCGCTTACATTATGGGGTGTCAGAATGTCTGACACCGTTTTCCCATACGCATGGAATGCTCCGCGTCCTGCAATCGGCGGTTTTAAACAAGCCAATGCGGCGCCGGGGATCATGTATCTGACGCCGGACGGCAATCGCAAGCGTTTGTCGATTGCCGAACTGGCAGAAACGGATGAAGCACCAGACCGGGGCCGGGCGGTTCGTCGTCGCCTGGCTTCGCTGCCTCATTTTGTCCGTCGTATGTATGCTCAAAAACTTGAACAGGTAGACCGTAAAGGCAAACAAGCGGCTGATGCCTGGCTAATCAATACCTTTGAACGATTCGTTCTGAGTCGTATAGATCAGGTCAACGAGCAGTATCTGCCGCAGGGGGTTATGCCTGCGGCTTTGTTGCCTCTGCGTGAACAATTCTGGCGCCTGCTTTGGGCTGGCAAAAGAGAGCTGAAACGACTGGCGCATAACCTTGCTGACCTGTTGGGTAGCGAGTTTAACCGCGAGTTTGATTTCCAGATGGCCCGCACGTCCGATCCCCATTTCTCCACCCTTTCAGGTTATGGACGCATGGGGTTTCTTGCCAATCACCTCAAAACGTCGGTCCCGTGCTGGACGGCCTACTGCAAAGAAGAACTGGAGGCGGAAGACGCACTGAAAGCAGTGGCCCGCCTGCAGTCTCCGCAGTGGTGGCTTAATCGTCTGCGCCGTATGCATGCTCGCTGGCGTGAACATCTGATGGTTGCGGCTGGATACGTACACAAGAAATCTGCACCGTACTGCAGTGATCCATGCTTGCAGGAGTGGACGGCTCAAAAGAAAGCCAATCGCGAATTTCTTAAAGCGATGGAGCTGGAAGATGAGGACACCGGAGAGCGCGTATCGCTGATTGATAAAGTGGCCGGCAGCGTTGCCAACCCAGCCAACCGACGCCGTGAACTGATGGCGCGCATGCGTGGGTTCGAAGATTTAGCGAATGAGGCCGGACTGTCCGGGGCGTTCTTCACGCTTACCGCTCCATCCAAATACCACTCAATGCAGTACGACGGGCGCCGGAACAACAAATACAGCGGCGCGTCACCGCGTGAAACGCAGAAATATCTTTGCAAAGTATGGGCGCGCACGCGTGCGGCCTGGCTGCGCAATGGTATTCGCGTGTTTGGCTTTCGCGTTGTTGAGCCTCACCACGACGAAACCCCGCACTGGCACCTCCTGCTTTTCATGCGCCCGGAGCATATCGAACCGGCAACAGCAATCTTTCGTAAGCACGCCATGCGTGAGGATGGGAATGAGCCTGGCGCCGCTGAAAACCGCTTCGAAATGAAACCTATCGAGAAAGAGAAGGGCAGCGCAACGGGCTATATCGCCAAATACATTTCAAAAAATATTGATGGCTATCAGCTTGATGACGATCTGGATGATGAAACCGGCAAGCCTCTGAAAGAAATGGCCCGCCGCGTAAGTGCCTGGGCGTCTCGCTGGGCGATCCGTCAGTTCCAGCAAATAGGCGGCGCACCGGTAACTGTTTGGCGTGAATTACGTCGCCTCGGTGATCGTGAGCTGGTCCTGCATCCCGAAATTGAGCCAGTGCGTCAGGCCGCCGACAGCAGTGCGTGGGATTTGTACGTGAGTGCGCAGGGTGGTCCGCTGGTTCCTCGTGATCTCCTGCGCGTGCGCCTCAGCTATGAAGTCACCGAAAACGGCAACCTCTACGGGGATGACGTCTCCAAAATTTCCGGCGTTTATTCCCCGATCCGTGGGCCGGAATCGCTGATTCATACGCGCACTACCAAATACAAAATCGTGCCGAAACGTCAGGCCGACGGCGTTTCAGGTTTTGACCTTGATTTTTCAGGCGGCCACGCCGCCCCTCGGAGTTCTGTCAATAACTGTACGCGGGAGCCGCGGGAGGATGAAAAACGCGCCGATCCTGGCGGCACGGTCATGAATGACCGTGCCAGCTGGGCGGATATGGGCTCTTTATCCCAGAAAGAAAAACGGGTGATAGCGCAGCGGCTGAGCGAAGCGGCAAAGGCATCTAACAAGCGCGTAAAAGTGAGGCCAAAAGCCAGACCTATGACGGAGCAGGAAAAGCTAATTAGTGAGCTGCTGGCTCTGCGTGGTGTGGATGCCAGTGCCGGAATGGTCCGTTCGTTGATTTCTGGCGCGGTGGTTGCCTTTGGCGATCAGGTGTTAACGGTTGATGAAGGGCACCTTACTGTCCGAAACCGTGCTGCGGCAGGTGTTCAACGTCTGTCGTCCCAGATTGTGGAGATTAAACAGCAGGCGGATGATCTTTTGAACCGAATGAAAAAAGCGTTTTCGGGTACAAAGTCAGTACTGTGATCGCTATGGTCAAATAAAGTCATCTGATTGATTGATTGATTGAAAATATTTTACAACCTCCATATCCTTATGTACTGTATATATAAACAGTTGTTGTGTGGGCCTTAATGATGTCTGTTCTTGGGAGCATTGGAAGTTTTATCAAGCAGTTAGGATAGGAGGAATAATGCAGGACTATCTTTTGGAGTCGCTGAAGCTCCAGCGTATTGATTTTTTTATTAAGCTTGTCGCAGCTAGTGAGTGCAGTGACGATGAAAAACGGCTTGCGATCCAGTGGGTATCGGAATTGACCGATGAGCTATTGGCCAAAATTCGTAGCCACCAACATAGTCAGACGATGGATGTAACCAGTTAAAGTGAACCTGAATGTGCATACAATTAATCCTCGCTTCAGAGCAGAAGATTTGCTCAGCTTTGCTGGAAGCCCTTGAATCAAAGCATTACCTTGATTTTGAGTTTGTGTTTCCCAAATTAGAAATTCGTACTCGCAAGGGGGCTTCAAATCGTTGCGTTGAGCCCCAGATTAAGATTAACCAGTTATGGAGTTCACTCAGCAAAATTGGGATAAGGACTGTTGATGAATTAGATAACATTGATAACTGATGTGCTGCTGCCGTACTCAAAGTTGAAGAACGTGCATAACGAGTCGTAAGCTATGAGACAAATATGTTTTAATAACTAAATTATTTATCGGCGATTAATGGTTTGTCGGTAGCGCGGAGTTTTTTGTACCTAAGGGAGGTCCATGATGAATATTATTTTGTGGGGCCATTAATTTGCTGATTTTAGAAAGAGAAATGCATGTCATTTATTATTTTGGATTCCTTACTATGTGCCAATATATTTATGGGGTTAGGTTAGATGTTTAACGATAGTTTTTTTATTTTATTAGTTCGATAATTCTATTTTGTTTGTGATGTGTTGGAGGAGTAAAATAGATATGTATTAAAAATGCGATTTTTTACTCATGGCGAGAATCTTTACAGTTAATTTCAAGTTTTCGGTTATTGGTAATTTCCTGGAGAAAATAAGATACCCTACTATATATTAAGCATAGAGATGCTTTTTGAGTGATTTACGATGGGGGTAGCGTTGTTGGCTTTACCCCCTATCTCTCTTTCAACAACAAATTAATCGACAATCATGCGGTTGCAGCCCCAGTGTCACCTTCATCAGGTTGTGGATTAGCCGCCTTAGCAGCTGCCTTAACGGCTTCAGCGACATAAAGCTGCAGAGTACCGCTACCACGATGATCAAACACATTTATCTGAGTGATTTTACCAGCTGTTACGCGATGGAAAAAATCTACGAAGAATTGGGGATCATCACTAACAACAGTAACTCCGACGAGGAATCCTTTTATATTCTCAATAAAGTAATTTGCCGATGCAGCTTGCAAAGCATCAGTGAAACTATTTCCTGTAGCGTGTGGTCTCCTGAAAACAATATACGCAATCTTAAGCTTAAAGAAATCATTCTTAGTTATTGCAGTGTGTTTTCTGGCAAAGTGATAAAGTGTAATAATACCTTCATGTATTTTATTTCTAATATCCAGTTTATCAACTTTTCTAGGGTTACCTTCTTTAAACTCAACAAAGTAAAGTATATTATCATGTAAAAAAAGTGCGTCTGGTGACTTTTCGTTACTTTCAAAGCCATAAGCAGATGAGCAATTTCTTACCTCATCAAAGCTTAGCGCTAATTCCGGAGATACAATAAAATCTCTTGCGCCTGCTGTATTATGGCTAATCTTTGTTAAAGGCAATACTTCACCCGGATAAACTTTACAAAGCTCGTTATATAGAATCGCCTCATTCGAAAGTGCCGTTGAATGACTCATGTTTTCATTCCATATCATCAAAATTGCTTTTTGAAAATACATCGTCAACAGTTTTTTTGTTGAGTTCATGCATAGGCATTGCAAGTAGATCTATAGCATAAGATATGTTATCGGAAATATCCGTAAGCTCTGAGAAATGCCCCAGACCTATTTTATTTGCCAAATAAAATTGATTTTGTATTCCTTTCTTTGTGCTAAATTCCTTCAGTGCATGTACAATATATGGGCTGTGAGTGGTTACTATTATTTCTACGCCACAATGCACTAATGAAGTAATAATGTCACAATATGCAACTTGCCATTTAGGGTGTAAATTCACCTCTGGCTCATCAAGTATTAATAAACTATTTCTTTTTGTATTTCCGCCTTTAATTAAAAGGTCAAGCATCCCTAGCGCTTTAATACCCGAGGCAATGTTTGTGGAAGATACAGAAATGCCATTTCGATTGAAGACAAAATCCTTTTTATCAACATCATAATCCACACTGCCATTAAGGAGACCATTTATCTTTTTGGTTAAGGCTGTGAGTGCTGTATCTTCTTGAAATAAATCAATATCAAGAAATCCGTACATGGAGTCACTGAGTTTTGACGACAAATCTTTTAAGTGAAGTGGCACTGTTAAGCGGTTTGATGAGGTATCATCAAAAAGTGTTTTAGATGTTCTAACTAGATTATTAAATTGAATGACTGCTGGTGAATCCACATAAGTTGCATCACTGAAGCCTAAATCATCATTAGCCTGATACTTTATAGTACCATCTCTTCCAAGACTTAAGTCAATGATTTCACTAGCACCATCTTTAATGGATATAGTGGCTTCACTTTGTGGGAATTCCCCTTTTTGCAAAATTTCATTTTTAAATTCAGAATAAAATGCTTTTTTTATTGCTCTATTAATTGCACCTTTCTTATCTTCGGGTTCATTTAAAACATATGCAATCTTTGCAAAGTTGCTTTCAACTAATTGATAGAAATCGATAGGAATCTCAATTCCTTTTTCGCGCATTGATTCAAGCATGACAAATGCTTCATTACGCGCTGCGTGATATTCCAATCGTAATTGATTTTGTAATCTTCTTGGTTGGAAGAAATCACGAATGTCGTATTCATAAGTTATATTGACTATTCTTCTTAGTGTAAAATAAATTTCTTCCAGATACGAAAGAATAGTGTTGTCCTTGCTCTCTTCTAAATCTTCTCTATATCTAGCGAATGCCTTAACGAGAGAAAAGATTATTTTACCAACTGTACTTTTCCCAGTGTCATTTTCACCAGTTATGACAGTCAGTCCACCTATTTCAACCTCGGCCTTTCGAATGATACCAAAGTTATTGACTGTTAATTTCATTACTTTACCTGTTAAATTAGTTTGCAAGCTTCGTTTTGCTCTATATGATCTACTACATTACATAGTATTATATTTTTTCCTTAGCTGCCATAAGAGGCCGCTTCATTCGTTAAATGACTCAGGCTAGGTCACGGTCAAGCCTCAATAATCTCATGAGTAGCTCACCAAGGTTTGAGATAGCTCTATGATAAAAAAGGCTATTTTGGTTACAAAGCAAACTACATGAAAGGCCGGGTCGGATAAAGTTTAGCTTATCTTAGGTGCATGCCTTTGCTGCATGAATATGCATGATCATTTGAAGATAGTTTTTTCCATAGCCCGCCAGTTCTGGCGGGCTTTTG
>Ga0105244_10001364_pt1 | contig 19825 bp, 16 predicted proteins | sample KBSM44metaG_FD_80423 | JGI IMG/M metagenome (GOLD analysis project Ga0105244, IMG submission 80423) | Miscanthus rhizosphere microbial communities from Kellogg Biological Station, Michigan, USA - KBS M4-4 metaG | ecosystem: Host-associated > Plants > Roots > Rhizosphere > Soil | place... | reverse complement strand
ATTGGGTCACGGGATTTCCCGCGGTGAATAGCTTGGGTATACCTTAACGATACTATCTGGCAAACATACTTTCAAATTTAATGAAATTTTGTTTTAAAAAATTAAGGGGTGCTCACACTTCTGAGTTTTGCCCGGTTACGCACTTCGCTGACCACCAGCGCAAAACCTCTCTCCAGCACACCCATGCTTGCTGTCAGAAATCTTCTGAAAACCGTTGGTGAATACCACAGTAATTACCCTTTGATAAACGCCCGAAATTTAGGTTAAGAGATGGATTATTACTGACCTTAAATGCAATTACACAGCTTTATACTGTTGGTAATATTCTGTTTGGCTGCATGCTAAAATAAGAAGAAATATCTTTTGAGACTCAGCGTGATGAAAACAATATATTTAGTTTTAGTGGCTGCGTTATTAAGCGGTTGCACCATGAATAAAACGCCACAACCCATCAAAGGGAGCGAAGTGGCAGGTGTTGTTCGTCTCGGGTTTGATATTGCGCCATTACAAAGAGCGAAAGTCGACACCTACGTTGCTCAGTCGGCTGCCAGCCACCAGTGTCAACAATGGGGGTATAGTGCGGCATTCCCTTATGGCGATCCGATCAAAACCTGCAGCCTGACCAGTGGCGCATTGTGCCTGAACCAAACCGTCACACTGGAGTACCAATGCAGGGGGAATGGAATGGAGAAATACCTGAGAGATGAAATAGCCGTACAATAATTGAGCTTAACGCCTATATGGGTTGGGCAATAATTGTTGTTCAATCCTATTGATTAAATAACAATCATTCTTATTAGTATTAAGCTATCATTTATAAAAAAGAATAATATTAGCAACCATTCTCATTACAATAATATAATTAACAATTCCTTTGCATTATAGAAATAATAAAATTAAAGTAGCGCCATTGTTAATTATCTGATTCTCCTGGAGCGCATCATGCTTAAAGCTGAAATGATCGAAAAACTTAACGAACAAATGAATCTTGAGCTTTACTCTTCCCTGCTTTATCAACAAATGAGTGCCTGGTGCAGCTACCATAGCTTCGAAGGTGCAGCCGCTTTCCTGCGTCGCCATGCCCAGGAAGAGATGGAACACATGCAACGCCTGTTTGCTTATTTAACAGATACCGGAAGCTTGCCACGCATCAATGCAATTCCTGCACCAGACCAGGATTACGATTCACTGGATAGCCTGTTTAACGCCACCTACGAACACGAACAGTTAATTACCCGTAAAATTAATGAACTGGCGCATGCGGCGATGACCTCTCAGGACTACCCAACCTTTAATTTCCTGCAGTGGTATGTTTCTGAACAGCATGAAGAAGAAAAACTGTTTAAATCTGTGCTGGATAAATTAAGTCTGGTCGGTAAAAGCGGTGAAGGCTTGTATTTCGTTGATAAAGAACTTTCTACACTAGATACTCAAGCTTAATAATAGCTAACCGGTAAGCATGCCTTATGTTTACCGGTTTTCATTAACCAAATCATCTCTTGATCTCCTCAATATTCTCTCGCTGATTTTCTCTCGTCAGGCATCTTATTAATCGCCTCAGTTATCTGGTAACTATTTGTTCATCAAGATCTTTCCCACAGCAAAGTTTGCCATGATCGCTTGTAACCTCAAATAGGCATTTTTAAGAAAGGCGAATATTGCATGAGCGTCTATACTGCAAAACAGCAGCATTTCGTTGTTTGCTATCGGCGACAGCTAAGCCCAACTCAGCGGGCGGCAGTTAGCCAGAAAGCGGTATTGCGTCTCTTTGGTTACTATTTCTTACCGTAATTATAACCTTAAGCATGACTTATAATTTAAAATAGTACCTGTCATTTTCTTCCTGCATCTGGTGATTACTAACATGGACAAGATGATAAATGTTGAACAAAAACAATAAATTAATTAAAAAGTTATTTTTCCATGAATCATGGGACATCATGATCATTAAAAATGATACACATTCGTTTCCTGATAATACTCTGGATATTCTCAGCAATTCCAAAGCACAACTGCTTAATAAAAAATACACTTTTCAGGCCGACCCTTTTATTATCGAAAAAGACGATAAGCTGTATGTTTTCTATGAAGCATTTAGTTTCCTGAACTCTAAGGGATTCCTGAAGTGTCGTATTCTGAATAACCAACTGGAAGAGCTAGAAGATATCAAACTGGAAGGTTTTGACGATTTGAAATGTCACCTGTCATTTCCTTTTATGTTTAGCTCAGGCGACAAACTGTATATGATTCCGGAGTCATCAGAGAGAAAGGAAGTCATTCTTTTTCAATCTATTGAATTCCCTGATCGTTGGGAAAAAGTAAAAGTATTACTTTCCAACGTCGAATATACCGATAATGTTCTCTTCACTCATGAGGGAACCCACTATCTTATTTCTACGACTCTGGATAACGATATTGTCATTCATACAGCAAGGGACTTATTCGGTGAGTGGAAAAAAATAAAACCCTCATTAACATTATGTAACCGCCACCATCGTGGTGCTGGAACCCCCTATTCCATCGATGACAAACTTTATATTCTAACCCAAGAGTGTCATTTAGGTTTTTATGGTAAGTCCGTTTATATCAAAGAGATAGTTAATTTAAGCCCTTTGATTTTTGAAGAGAAACTTGTTGCTAATATTGTTCCAACAATCAATCAAAGCGCAGGTATTCATACTTTAAATTTCACAAATGATTATATTGCCTATGATACTAAAAATTTGACATTCAGCCTGTTATCGCCGTTAAAAAAGATTTTCTTTAAGTGTTTTGTTAAATACAGGAAGCATTTTTTTGCCTGAAACACCAGATGAATGGCTGGTTGATTGCTGATACTATTGAACGACTTGACTGAGGGTCACATCAATACGCGCATTTTGTAATCTTAATCTGGAGATACTATGGCAATTCTTGTAACTGGTGGTGCTGGTTATATTGGCTCACATACCGTTCTGGCATTACTGGAAAGAGGTGATGATGTCGTCGTTATAGACAATCTCTCTAACTCGTCTAAAACATCTTTGGAGCGGGTGACAGAATTAACCGGGAAAGTACCAACATTATATGTTGCCGATATTTTAGACAAACAAGCGCTAAAAGAGATCTTCTCAAAACACAACATATCCGATGTTATTCATTTTGCTGGTTTAAAATCCGTAGGCGAATCAGTCAGAAAGCCGCTGGAATATTATGAGAACAATGTCGTTGGGACGCTGATTTTGCTCAATGAGATGTTACGCGCTGGTGTCAATAGCCTTATCTTCAGCTCTTCCGCAACGGTATACGGTAACCCCGAAAAAGTACCACTAAGCGAAGAGTGCCAAGTCGGTGGTACGACTAACCCATACGGGACGTCGAAATTAATGGTTGAGCAGATTTTGCGTGATTTTTCGCATGCACAACCTGAGTTCCGCATTACTTGCTTACGCTATTTCAACCCGGTTGGTGCGCATGCTTCAGGGCGTATTGGTGAAGATCCCAACGGTATTCCTAACAACCTGGTTCCATATATTTCTCAGGTGGCAATCGGAAAGCTCGAATGTCTGTCGGTATTCGGCAACGATTACCCAACGCCGGATGGAACCGGGGTTCGTGATTATATTCATGTTCTGGATCTGGCAAGCGGGCACCTGGCGGCGTTAGACCATAAAGCTGAGGGTTCACCATTCAAAGCCATCAACCTGGGGACCGGTGTCGGCTATTCCGTTCTTGACCTGATTAAGGCTTTTGAAAAGGCCGCACAAACGAAAATTAACTATCAAATCGTCGCCAGAAGACCGGGTGATGTGGCGGAATGTTGGTCAGATTCGTCTTTAGCCAAACAAGAACTGGGGTGGATCGCGACCCGTTCACTTGATGAAATGATGCGTGATACCTGGAACTGGCAGAAAAATAACCCGAACGGCTTTAGTTCTTAGCCGTCATAGCTTCAATACCCACAATAATTCAAGTTGCATCGCGGCGGCAAGAGAGCGAGTCCCGATGAGCTTACTAAAGTAAGTGATTCGGGCTCGTGAACGCAGCCAACAAAGATGCAGCTTGAAGAATGAAGGGTATTATTGAGCGCGGACCTTCGACACCCGATACCAACCGTCACTCTGTTTGCCTTCGTTAGCCAGATTAATTCTCGCCTTGCCTTGAGAGTCCAGCATCGCCACCTCGATATAATACTGCCCATTCGCTAAAGCCACAGGCAGTGACAGACGATAACTCAGTGAACGCTCACCTGGCAGCCAGCTGCGAATGTCATCCGATGTTTTCCCCAGGGCGATAACTTTGTTCGTATTATTTACCAGGCGATATACCACATCATATTTCAGGTAACTCGGTGCAATGCCATCATTCGCCCACTGGCTATTCAGCGTCAGTGTACTGCCTCTGGTGACCACAGAATCATGGCTTAACGAGACTAAACGGAAACGATAACCCAGTTTTGTCAGCGCGTTATCGACGATGGCTCGATACATCACCGGCACTTCACTCGACTTCAGATTAATCGTGCTGGCATGTTTCTCTATGGCCCAGTCAAATGTTCGTTGCACTTCTTCACGGGTATAGTGCTGTACTGTTTTCCACTCCGTCATATGACCGCAGATCTCAAAACTTATCGGCGAGCGTTTCCAGGCATCGTTAAAGCCGGAATATGCCGCCTGGGCTGCCTCTAAGCGCGGAGGATAATCATCTTCCATGAGATTCCAGGTTGTGGAAAAGTTCCGCCAGTCCCCAAGACAGTCAGCACGCCAGCCTGCACCTCGCCTCACTGCACTCGCGAGATTTTCGTTACCGGCAATCAGCATAATTTTTGGCGTTTTAGGAAATGCTGTGAAGTGCATTTTAACGTACTTTTCTAGTTGGGCTGGCGTGTAGCGTTCTTCAAGGGGCGGCAAGGAAGGAAAGTTGCTGTTATGCCATTCGCCCCAGGAGCCCACCATGCCGATATCGATGTAAGCAAGATTCTCATTACCGTCGTAGCGTTTACCGAAGGCATTCAGCAGGCGCTGGCTGTATTCAAGAAAAATAGGGTCATCTAAATTCGGCGCGAAGGTTTTTCTATCGGGTGTCCAGACTCCTTTCACCCCTTTTCTGATCAACCAGTCAGGGATTTTGCTCCCGCTCTCGGGGCCATCCAAAACCATAACCCGCAATCCGACATTCATCGCCGGTTGATGCGCCGCCGCAAACCTGAAAGCATCATCGACCAGTGCAAAATTATACTGCCCTTCTACCGGCTCAAGCTCAGACCAGTAAAAACGCTCGTATTCAATCCCGGTATCAGGATATTGCGCGGGCGTCAGTTGTTGCCCAAAACCTTGATGAAAACTGGCGATTCCCGTTCCGGGATTGGTGATGGGGCCAGACAGTGCCTTTGGCGTTACAACTGTCGTCGGTACGGCGATTACCGCCCCCGGAAAAACCATGCACATCAGTGAAACTAACGTTTTCATATTCATAGTCTTTCCTGCTTCTGTTGGGGCGTTAACTTCCCAGGATCAGTTACTTCGCAAGCTGAGCCACCAATCCCAAATCCCGACGTGGAAATTACGAAACAGGTCGATTCCCACAGCGGATTTGATCATGTAGAGAGTTAAGAATAGACACAAAATGGCGAAAACTGCGCCACAAAGAATCAGCAACGTCACAACGATACGCACCAGCGTCGATTCTTTACGTAACCGTTTGCGTAAATCTCTTCCCAGCAAAAAGACCATGTAGTAGCGCGTCCCAAAAAAGGGAAAGCTTTTACGAATATCGATCCGATGGTGCGACGAGAGCGTGATAGAAACGATCGCGTTCTCTATCTCCTGCTTTTGCTCAGCAGTGAGCTGCGCCTGAGTTTGTTCATCAAGCACTTCATAGAATCTGTCGATGACGATTGGGCGTCGAGTAGAGTTCGTCAAATTTAACCTATTGATTTATCTATTGAATGGTAGACACTTACCGTGTTCCTGGCAATCTCACGCCAGTCGTAGGTTTGCAGATATTTACAGTAATCCGCACTAGCCAACCCACGTTTTTCGTTAATTTTTTCAGCTAAATCAAGCACGTTACCGACTTTAAAATAGGCATCTGCGGGCAACCCGACTTCCAGATTTGCCGGAATATCACTCACCACAGCAGGCAATGAATAAGACATAGCTTCCAGCAGCGCTATAGGTAATCCTTCGTGATACGACGGCATGATAAATAACTTAGCCTGAGAAAATACCACCTTCAGTGCGTCACCTTTTAAAAAACCGGTCAGAATGACATTCGGGGTTTTTATCGCTAATTCCTTCAGGCGCATGCTGTAATCAGAAGGATGATCCGCATCGCCAACCAAAACTAATGGCTCGGACGCCCCTGATTGCTGGTAGGCAGTAATTAAATCATGAAACCCTTTCTCTTCCACAAAACGCCCCACCGCAACAAGATAATTCTTAGACTTCAGGGCATAACGGTCGAGTGTTTTATGAATCATCTCCGGGGCCTGCGTTTGCGGAATATTTACGCCGTTATAAATCAGATGAGCATCCATGCGACCATGTTTTTTCTGAATCAGTTGATTAATCACTTCAGAAATAACGATCACTTCATTGGCATAATTAACCGCAAACTTTTCACCTAATAAGAGAGCCTGTTTTGCAACTCGGCCCCACTTCTGGCGTTCATAATCAGGACCGTGATGGGTAAACACCACTTTCTTACCCAGTAAACGTAGCAGTGGCACTACCAGGCCCGGCCCGATGGCATGCACATGAACAATAGTGGATTTATCAAAACAGGTCTTAAACGCAGCCAAAACGGAATGAACAATGGCTTCCAGTGAGCGTTTTTTAGGTGCCCATAGCGCCACGGTTTCCACATTTTTGTACTGCGACTTACTGTAACCAACATACGGAGCGCGAGCGATAACACAAATATCCACATCAAACTGTTCTTTGATAGCCGGATAAAGATTTTGGCAATGTGTTTCCACTCCGCCTAACACATCGGGTATGCCACGTGTGCCAATGACAGTAATTTTCCTGGTCATATTAGGGTTTGCTCAACAGTTCTTGGTACAAGTTAAGCAACGCTTCCATATGATTACGCATGGCGTATTTATCACAGAGCCGCTGGTGCGCATTTAACCCCATGTGGTGTGCTTTATCCGGGTTTTCAGCCAGAAAATCAAGGATATTCGCCAACTCCTGAGCATTGCCCGGTTCAAATAATGCACCATCCACACCATCACGTATTTGTTCGGGGATCCCACCAATACGCGAGCCCACAATCGGCCGCGCAAACGACATGGCTTCTAACACCGACATCGAGCAATTTTCATTACATTCAGAAGGCACGACGATCGCGCGCGCATGCTTAATCAATGAGTCTAATCCTTCGCCTTGTTGTACATAACCGAGGAATTCTGCCTGCGGGAATTGCTTCATCAGGTCATGATAGATCGGGCCATGGCCGACTATCTTCAGCGGGATTTTATTACGCATTAGCTCATGAGCCTGCGCTAATGTTTGAATCCCTTTCTCAGGGCTGATACGCCCGACAAACAGCAAATAGCCGTGGTCTTCAATACCTTCGAAGGGTTGGCTGTCATCAATGCCATTAACAATCACCTCGATACGTGAATTTGGCAACGTGTGTCTTATGATGCCGCGCAGAAACTCACTGGGTGAAATAATGACGTCAAGAGCCTGATAATTCTTAGCAATATATTGCCAGGTGGCTTCTAAGGTCAGCAGCAAGCTCTTGGATGCTGAACCTTCATAACAGCGATATTTAAACGCATTAAATACTGAGCCCGTAATACAGGCATCGCAAACTTTGCCGTCGCGTAACATGGCGTAGGAAGGACAGGCAATTTTATAATCGTGGGCGGTTAATACCGTTTTACAGCCAAAATCCCGGGCAATTTTAATTATCGATGGGGTCAACTGATGGTAGATGTTGTGAAAATGAACAATATCCGGGCGCTCTTTCTCAAGCAGAGCCTTCATTTTTTTGCAGGCTTCGTTGTTGTGGATAAATTCAATTGCCGTCTTAATCCCGCCGAGCAGGTTACTTCCTTTATGGTAATCGACATTGCTGACAAAATAATCAGCATAGTCAGAGGGGAAATTTTTCTCGTGCTGCATGGAAAAATCAATCACCTCGACGCCTGCTTGTTTCAGCATTTCGCGTTCCTGGAAATAGACAGTTTCCGCGCCACCTTTAATGTAGAAGAACTTGTTTACCAGTAAAATTTTCATCGTGGCCACCTATTCATGAATGACTTTGCTGTCGGGTGGCGTCATAGGATCGCGCACAGGATGAGTCAATCCCTTGATTAATCCCGCAGAGAGTACGGCTAAATTAAGTACACTTTGCAAGCCATTAATTAATGAACGATTTTTAATCGTTTTCAGTATGATAAATGCAATCAGCGGCAATAAAGCCAGCGCGATAATATCAATATTAAAGGTTAATATCGCCACCAGTAATAGCAGCATATAGGTCGCAAAAATCATCTCGTTTTTGACCATTTTTATGGCAATGGGCCACCAGGGTTTACCCCAGGCACTGCGTAATAATTCACCTGGCGCTTTGTTATACCCACTGCGCCAACGGTACATCAGCAATTTTAGTGTCGGCATATTGTGCGATGTGTGGCTGAAATAAGGCACATTCAGGCGGTGTAATTTATAACCCGCATCCACTAAACGCATGCCAAGTTCAGCCTCTTCATAGGCATGAAGATTGCGGTTGGTCAGATAGCCAATTTTTTCTATTGCGGTGCGGCGATATAAACCACCGCCCCCTAAATGGTCGCAATCCCCTAGCGGATAAATTTCATGTAGCCGCTGTTTGCGCGATTTAAATTCATAGTTAGAGGCATCATCCATTTCCACCGTTCCCGCAACACCAGCATATTCGGGATGGTTTTGCAGAAAGGTAATAGCGCTATCAATAAATCCTTTTTCCAGCTCCATATCGCCGTCCATCAACAACAAATATTCACCTTCGCTATACAGATAGCCAAGTTGATGGCCAACGCCACAACAGCGATCCGCAGGCTGGGTTAACGACACCACGGTGACCCCTTTATTGCTGGCCAATTGCTGAGTGCTATCGGTTGATAAGCTGTCGGCAACAATAATTTTATGAGGATATTCAGCAATCTGCCGCTGGATACTATCAATCGTTTTTTCAATACACTTGGCTTCGTTAAGTGTTTTAATGCTCACGGAGATAAACGGTTTATGACTCATATTATTGCTCTGCAAAACGATATACGGTTCGACGAATAACCAGACTTGAGCCCAGTGCCAGATAGAACAGGAATTGGAGCATTGGTGTGATAGTGAGTATCTGACTGTAGGGCAAGCTCAGTAAGCAACTGATAGCAAAAACATTAAATGCAGGCGCAAAACTGAGTAATTGCAGATCCTGTGGGTCTAATTGCTCGCGATCTAACAGAGCTTTAGGTTGCACAATTTTCAGGATGTAGAGAATTAAACCGATAAACAAAAGGGTTCCCACCACGCCCACTTCCCAGAGCAACATACTCAAAGAAGTCGAATCGAGAATTAAATTATAGGTGAGATTCAGGAAGCCTGGCGACACCACACTTCCGCTGTTGGTCGCGTTTAATCCGTAACCAAATAGCGTCCCTGAAAGCCCCCAAAGATCGTTATTTTTTATCCAGAATAGCAGTGTTGTAAAACGCCCCACTTCACCTGAAGGCAGAATATAGTTTGGGTCAAAAATGTAACTGAGTGAGTTAATAAAAACAGCAAGCGAGCTTTGTGTAGGGTCAGTACCATAGGCCGTGGAATAACCCGCCGCTAAAATGACAATGGCGAAGGCAATGAGTAATGCCATAGCGGTGAATATCAACAGCAGGGCTTTGATATTCACTTTATTCATGCCTTTTACGAAGCTCGGCATCAACCAAACCCATGCCAGTAATATCGGTGACAACAGAATGACAAATTTCACTTCACCGACAATACACAAGCCAAAACCCAAAATGACATGCAAGGCCATCGATTTAAAACTGGTTAGCCCATGCTTAAATTCGGAGACTTTTAACAACATAATCAGCAGGCAAAACAACCCCATCGCAGCGGTATTCCCGCCTCCCAATGGGTCACCGCCAAAGGTCCCAACCACCGAATCCCATTTATCTTCTTCGCCACGCACCACAACACGCTGGGGTAGAACAAACAGCAATTGATAAAGCACCACCGGAAATTGAGCGTAAAACACCCAATATAAAGAACGTGTGACGCGATAGACCTGCGATTCACGACAAAAGCCTAACAGCAGGCAGAACATCACCAGTGAAAGTGCGATTTCATTTTTAAAACCGACAATCGCGTCAGTCACCCCGGCCTGCAAAATTGTCGATACTCCCGCCATGACCATGAAAATAAGGTACAGCGTCAGCACCACGATTTCTTGTTTATCCAACTGCAATTTTTCATAGCGGGTTTGCATCACCAGCAAAATGAACATCAGCAATGTCAGGAAGAATGGGATCCACAGCACCGCCAACACACCCGTGAAGTACTGAACTAACCCGCAGACCATCAGGGTCATGAAAGAGTATGTCTGTAAATAATTCCCAGTGTTGAGATTCATAATACCACCGGCCTGTCTTTCAAAAGATTGGCGCGTTTATTTACCTTGAGATAAATAAAGGCATAACGAACGAAAGTCAGTACTGAGAACAGAATAATCGAAGTGGCATAGTCATTATAAAAATAAGGCACTATGACAAACGCAATCAGTACAATCGCTAATTGTTCAAACTGGATACGCAGGAAATAACGGTGCGAACCAAAAATCAGTTCAATCACGGTCAACGGGCACACCGCTAAAGCCGGGAATAAATATGGCAACATGTAGCGTGAAGTGGGAATCGAGTTTATCCAGTCCTCACTAAAGCCCAGGTGCATAACGATGGGATAAAACAGAAACACCCCCAGTGTACACACAACACCCAATACCAGAAGCAGCAAACGGACCTTTTTGTACTCTTCAAAGTTAAAGGTGTTATGCCTGAAATCTATCGACCATTTCGAGAAAATAGCGTTGCGTACCGCATTCCCGACAATCACCACTGGCGCCAGGCAGAAGCGGCTGACAATAGAAAAATAACCCGCAGTCAATGCTGAGAACCAAAAGTTTATCAACATGATAGGCAAGTTACTGTTCGCCATCGCCAGCACTTCCGCACTGCCGACTTTAGTGATGTGATGAACGTGCTTACTAAAGAATGCGAGGTTATTTTTGGGGCTCAAATGTGCCAGTTGCACACTACGAATATCGAAAGCACGAAGAATGCAGCCAATAGTCAACACCATCATCGAGCCTGCCCACGCCCAGTAAAATGCCTGGATATGCGTGGTGAGTAGCACGGAGAGCACCACTACCACGGAGACAGAGATACGCTGGAAGACCAAAAAGCCAAAATTAGCGGTACGTAACGATAAGTTTTCCGAAATCAAAATCCACGTATTTGAAAGCGTGAGCAGATAAAGGAAGAAAATATTCTGATTAAACAGCCATGCAGTAAGCAGCGCGTAAGGCAGAGCGATAATCAGACTTTGCAACAAGCAAAACACCACGTTTTGCGCCAGTTCATCATCTTGCTGCTTAGGAATGAGTAGCTGTGATGCAAAGGTACAAACCTGAGCCCCAATCAACGCAATACTGTAGTTAAGCGCGTACAGCCCCACTTCGGCCAGGTCATATTTGTGTGAAATTAACCAAATAGACAGCGCACCAATCAGTTGTGAAATGACTGATGAACCCGCAATTGTGGACGCGCTTCTCAGTAAACTCATATCCGGCCTGTGCTGCTCATCAATTCACTGGTTTGTAGGTTGAGTGAGCGTAAACCCTCTTTTGTCTCAAGATTTTTATCCACGACCTGATTAAGCACCACACCGACAACAACAGAATGATTAGCTTCGAGTTTATCTAGCGCCTGGATAATATGTTCCGCCGGTGCCGCACCCGCTTTCAGCATGAAAATTTGCCCATCAATGACACGACTAATCAGCTGGCTGTCCTGGCTCTGATTCACCGCAGCAACATCAATAATAATACGCTGGTAATGGCTGCGTAATTCACGCATCAGATGCTCAAGATTTTCCGACGACAACAGCAATAGTGAGGAGATCGTTGCATTGCCACGAGGAAGAAAATCCAGATTTTCATTCACTTTGACACTAAGGTTCTCATGCGTGCCTTCGCCGCGCAGCAGCTCAGCAACGCCATGGGCAGACGGTTTCGCCAGCTCACTTGATAAGCCGTCTTTATTGAAGAAATCGAGATCAACCAGCAGCGTTTTCTGATCGAAACTAAATGAATTTGCTAACAGGTTAGCCAACAGCGTTCGGCCTTCCCCGTGGTCAGTCGACGTCACCGAAACCGCCTGCAACTGGCGATTATCGAGCATGATACGGGTACGAATACTGTGAATGATATCGGCATTGAGCGGGTTATTGGAGATTACGTCGCGGATTTGCGCACGGCTCCCCAGACCCGAATAGCGGCGAATCTCACCTAATGGCTCGAGGTTCAACCGTTTCTTCATTTGGCTCAGGTTATTAATGGTGCTGTCCATTGCTGATTTAACGATGAAGTACATGATGCTAAAAGCCAAAACGAATAACACCACCATGACCAGTAACAACGGTTTGTTAGGTTTAGATGGGCGTTCAGCAGGTACCGCCGGGTCATACAAGACGGCATCCGAATCAGCATAATTACCGGACAGCGTCTGTTCCTGAGTGCGTTGATACAGCGTTTTATATGAATCTTCCGTTTTATCCAGCGCCAGTTTCAACCCGTTATAACCTTCACGTTTCGAAGCAAGTTTCTGGAAGTTCAATTTTTGCTCATTCAGCTGTTTCTGGTAGTTATTTTCATCAGCCAGTGCTGCCTGATATTGCTGACGCAGGCCAGTTTCCAGTTCACCCAGCACGCTGTAGGTTTGATCCTGAACGGCCTGAACTTGCGCCTGAGCTTCCTGAATCTTGATGTGTTTCGGGCCATACGATTTGCGCAGTTCATAGAGCGTCCGTTTCGCCTGAACGAGTGCAATGCGTAAATCCTGAATCTGAGCATGGTCTGAAATCACTGGCAGTGAGATCACATCTTCCAGCGATCGCCCGGCGCTTCTGCGCACTTCGTTATACTGCGATTCTGCCGCAACACGACGCTGAGTCGCATCCGCCAGGCGGTTAGTGACAATACTTAACTGCTCGGTTTCAAAACCATCCACACCGCGGAAGGTCAACAACCCCTCTTGCTTCAGATAATCATCAATGGCCCGCTTTTGCCCGGCAATTTGCTGCTGCAATTCGAGCATACGCTGCTGGTTGCTTTCACGCGCTTTCAGCGTATTGCCGCGCTTTTGCGCCGCACTGTAATCAATGAACGCCTGCGCCACACCATTGGCTACCTGTGCTGCAACCTCAGGCGAAGAGGATTCATAAGAGATTGATGCCAGATGCGTGGTGCGCACACCGTTAATGGTCAGGTTTTTCAGCAACGTCTTCAGTGCCTTATCAACACGCGCTTGCTGATTCTCAGGCGTATTCGCATTTTTGCTGTCCGAATTTGCGCCGATGAAATCAGGATTTTCATCCAGTTTCAAATTGCGCACCGCCTGCTCCAGCACAATACGCGACTGCATCAATGCATATTGAGTTTCGTAATAACCATTACGTGTCGAGTCATAACCGTCTACCTGCGGGAATGGGGAAATATTATCCGGCTGGGCTTTGATAAGCACCGTCGCCGTTGAGACATACTTAGATGTCATCATGCTGATTAATGGCCAGGCAACCGCCCCCGCAATCACGCCGGCGAGGAGGATTTTCCAACTGTTCTTTTTAATTTCTTTGGCAAACCTGGAGAAATCGATCGCGCTTTCTCGCTTCTTGCCATTTTCTACGATTGATAGTTTCATAGTTAGAAGAAGCCCATGCCAATTATAACGATATCACCGGGGTGAACGGAGTGTCTGACGTCCACGTTCTCAAGCAATTGGTTACTCCCCGACAGACGAATATTGATATTTTTACGATCCGCTCGGTCAGTGAAACCACCGGCCTGTGCAATAGATTTTTCAACCGTGAGTCCAGGTTCGTAGGCGAAACCATTCGGGTTCTTCACTTCGCCTGAAACAAAGAATTTACGGAATTCCGCAATATTCACGGTCACCATTGGGTTTTGCAGATAATCTCCACTTAGGCGATTGGTTAACTCGGCACTCACTTGTTCCGGCGTTTTTCCTTTCAGCACTAATTTACCGATATAAGGGAAGGTAATCGTTCCACTTTTATCGATAATAAATTTCATCGTCATATCAGGTTCGCCGTAGACATTTATACTGACGGTATCACCTGCATCGAGAAGATATCCCATTGATTCAGCATCAGGATTATCCATGAGTGGTGGCTTAGATGCTGTACATCCGGCCAAAAGCACCGTGAATAATAAAAATGCCCAGAGTTTCATTATTTTCATTTTAAATCTGCACCTTAGCTGTAAACATAATCAGCGAATTGTCGTAGCCCAATGTTCTCAGGACTTCACGGTCGTCGTCAGCACCGATATAGAACGAATCGGTCTCTTTATTCGAACGCAAGGTATCTATTTGATATTTCAGTTCAAAATTAACCGAAGGTCTGAAGTCGTAACTCATAGAAAATGTGAATACGCCATCTCTGTCCGTTCTATCCTTATCTTGTTTCTTATAATCTTCCGTGGTGTAGGAGTAATCTAACAAGGTAGAGAAACGATCGTTGAGCCAAAAATGTTGATAAGAAATACCGTATTGCGAAACCAGAATGTAGCCCCCAACTTCTGAAGGGTCTTTAATGCGTTGCGAGGTATGCGCCGTAAAAATAGCCTGTTTGAGTGGTTTCCACTCGCCCTGAATATCCCAGTTTAGTCCATTAAAATCCTGCGAGTCAGGGTTGTTCTGAAACGTTTTATACAACCAGGCTACGTTCATATCGATGTTGGTTTTTCCCGTCACCTGGGACTTTATTCCGTACATCAAATAATATTCGTTACTGTCTTTTTCATTAGCATTATCATAATGCCGTTGGTTAGTAATAAAGCTATAACGGAAACGAGTTTCCCGTGAGTACTGGTCGAAAATTTCGGCTACCAGACTATTTTCATACCATTCTTGCTCTTGAATATAATTGTAAAAGTCGTCGTCGGTATTCTGTGCATCCTGGGTATTACCAAAACGAAGCTTTTTATACAGCAGGGCGACTTCGGCTTTTCCACGCCCTTCAGGTGCTCCGTAGCTGTAACGTAGTTCGCTATTGAGCAAGTTGGTGGTCAGCGGCGATTCGATGCCAAACTCTTGAAATTGCTCAGGTACAAAACCTTCGGTGATACCACGCCCACGGTCTTCATGGCCAATTGAGTCTTCAACATTGAACATTAACCCGTGCTTTAATCCATAACGCCACACGCCGTTAAAACGGAAGAAGTGGTCATTGTAGTTATCCGCAGAGTCATTATTATAATTGCGATAATCACCTGAATATATTACCAGGTATTTATCCTGGTATCTTTCGCCCGCCATGCTTAATACCGGAGTAACGCTCAAGAAGTTTGAGCCAATAGCATCGCTATCATGTGGCTGATAAGTCACATTATCGTCATAACCATAATTCACACCCGCTGTGCCTTGAAAATCAATACCTGCAAAGCCGATATGAGATTTCGGGGTTAAGTCCGCCAGGGCCGGGTGCGTTAAAACTATTCCGGCAACGAGAATATATTTAATATGCATTTTTCCCGATAAATCCTTTGAAAATAGTTTTTATAATAATTTTGATATCTAGCCACAACGACCAGCTTTGGATGTATTCAATATCGTACTGTACGCGCTTTTCCATTTTATAAAGTGCATCAATTTCGCCACGATAGCCGTTAATTTGCGCCAATCCTGTGATCCCAGGTTTAACTTTGTGGCGAATCATGTAGTTTTCCACTTGCTTGCGATATTGCTCGTTATGCGTGACGGCATGCGGCCTTGGGCCAACAATCGACATGCTGCCTTGTAGCACATTAAAAAATTGCGGTAGTTCATCAAGCGATGTACGACGTAAAAAGGCGCCGAAGCGGGTAACCCGCGGATCGTCTTTGGTCGCTTGAACGACAGTGTCTGAGTTTTCCATAACGCGCATAGTCCGGAATTTCCAGACCTTTATTCTTTGCCCACTCAAGCCGTAACGGTCTTGTTTGAAAAATACCGGCCCACGTGAAGTCAGCTTTATCCCGATACCAATCACCAATAACAGAGAAGAAATCAATACCATGATAATACTCCCCAGTACCAAATCTTCGGCTCGTTTGACAAAGGAACCAAAACCTTCAAACGGTGAACTCAGGATGCTGATGGTTTGTAAATTATGGACTGAGCGCAGCTCCGACATGTGAGAACTGTAAGAATTGAAGTCTGGCACGATGTAAGTGTCGACTGTCGTGTCGGACATCACCGCCAGGAAATGGCGAATCCTTTCCAACGCAACTAACGGTAAAGCGATATAGATTTCATCGATCCTACCCGCTTTTGCCTCTTCAACCAAACCACTGACTGAACCTTTAAAAGGGCTATTAATTCGGTCAATCAACTCACTAAATCGTGAAGCATCACGTTCATCGTAAAACGCCATATCTAACTTCACATTTGAATATTCTTTGAGCAATGCAGTTTCTGCGGCCAGCCCGTTAGATGTCACCCCAACAATAGCTACGCGAATGTTCTTTTTCGTTGATTTCTTGAGAATAAATAAATGGATTAAATAAAGTAAAAAAAGAGGAATCGCATACCAAAATAGAGTTACAGGAACAAACTTATTTTCCAGCGCGTTTAAATAACCCACTGATTGCAAACCACCAGATAAAAACCTAATAACTTCAACAAAAACAACAGTAAAGAAGGAACATAAGATCAAACGCAACTGGCCACGCACACTCCAGTTTTTAGGTCGATGTAGATAAAGCTCGGTATATTCACCAAATAGTAAAAACGCGGTAGAGAAGAGAATGCTGAACATTAATACAGTGCTAGTTGATTCCATCGATAATAGCAAGGCGCTCAATATTAAAATCGAGTTAATACAAATGAAATCAACTAACTTAATAAATACTGGATACCCTCCATGGGTAAATTTCAGCGAATTTCTCAGCATTGTTAGACTCGCGCTTAGTCGAATTATGATTATTGATATAGTCCTTTCCCGCGTTGATTATACCATAAGTGTAAAGAATACGATGTAAGATTGTTATGAATTGTAAAAGATAACTTCATTCAACTAAGGTGGCAACATTTAGCTGATGAAGGGCGTTACGGGTAGTCAGGTATTTGTTTTGTATAGATAAGTTAGATCAGTTTTTTAGGCTGCTATTTAACTTAGGTTCGTTGGGAGGAATGGTTTAGCGGAAATTAAAGCAAACAAAGTATTCGCTTAGTGAATACTTTGTTTGTGAAATAAATATTTTAAAAAGTGTGATTAATGAACGGTTTCTGTCGCAGACTGTGCTTGCCAATAACGATGTAATTCCAGTGCTGCTGGCCCAATAGCTGCCTGACTCGTTTCATATTCTTCTTCGGTCATCTGTTCCAGCTTAGCGATATTGGCTTCTTCACCATGTAAGGCTATCGCCTCCAGCGCGCCTTGCAGTGTTTCTGGCAAAGCTGTAATGCCACTTAGCGCGACACCGCGCATGTAGCCAAAACACCACTCTTCAACGATGGTGTAATCATTTCCGTCCACTTCTCGATAACCAAACAGTGGCTCGAACTGGTCAGGTGCATGGCACAGACGTTCTGCAATATCATTCATATGCTGAGAAGCAAGCTCGTTAAAGCGCTGCTGTTCTTGTGCGCTTTCCCAATGCGGAAGTTGCTTTTCACCACCCCACACTGCTGCTTGCCAGTCGGCAAGCGTAATCATCTTCGGTGCAGAAAGAATCGCGGTTAACATCCCATCCAGTTCAGAGACATCCAGTACGGAATCATCACTCCCGTATTTGGTGAGAGTGTCATCCAGCCATTCCAGTTCTTCTTCGTTTAGCGGCCCATGATTCATACTGTGTTCTCCAAAAAGTGATTGATTTTTAATTCGAATTTAGCAGGCAGACTTTTATGCACTGTTCGGCCTGTGAATTGCAGCGACTTTAACCTAAAAATGAAGTTTTTATCAGGAAGGATATGATGAATATGTAAATTGCATAAAGAACAACCGTTTAGCCTCCATTACTGGCAACCTGATTAACCTTTATCGCTCCGTAATTCGCACAGAAAATTTCACGACTAATATCACACTAATAAATAAAGTAATTATCAGCATCAACAAGGTTTTTTCCGCTTTGATGAGGCAATAATAGTGATCCATATCTCGAATTTATGTAAAATCCAGATAGTAACTTACCGTTAATGTGACACAGATTCATTATTCAACTATTGAATCAAGCACTTGTCGCATGCCTCTTCTGACGAATAAGTTTCCTTAGCTGTTTATCCCCTGACATCAATGTTTTCGCATTCCTGAGCGCCGCTTTCTATGCAAAAAAGATTACGAATATCCCTGTTACTGGTATGTTTTTCATATCTGTTGTTCGCCCAATCTACGAGTTGGGCGAATGAAAGCGTCGAACCGTCCATCGAGCAAGCATCGGTTAAGGTTGATTCCAGCAGCATATTACCAAAGCTACAACAACGGCTGGACTTGCTTAAACAGCAGGTTTCTACCGCAAAAACCGATAAACAGTTCACCAGTCTGAATAATGATGCCCAGTTACTCGCCAATGATACCGAGCAACTGATGGCAACGCTGGAACCACAACTGGCGCAAGTCGTGGCGCAACTTGAGGTATTAGGCCCCGCTCCCACGAACGGCACGTTAACAGAAACCACCCAGGTGGTGAGCCAACGTAAAAGCTTAAACAGCAGCAAGGCATTGCTCACCACACAAATTGAGCAGGCCAAAGTCATCGCCATTGGTGCGCAAAATCTATCAGCGCAAATTGATGAAATGCGACGCGGTGCACTAAAAACCCAGATAGCACTGAACACAGGAACACTGTTAGGTGAAGCATTCTGGACGCCACTGCTCAACCCAAGCGATCAGGATGTCGCACGGTTCAACAAATTCTCGTCACAACTGCGTGATGCCTGGCAGCAAGCGTGGGACAAAGAGTGGCAGATAGGTTCTGCTGTCTATTTGCTACTGGCACTAACGATAGGTTTATTCGGCCGCAGAGTGCTGGATAAACCTATCAACTGGATCTTGTTGCATGTACTGCCACAGGGCCGTTTTCGCCGTAGTTTCCTGGCCTCAGTCACCGTCCTCGAGTGCCTGTTAACGCTGGGGATCTGCGTTCAACTGCTGTGCCATATTTTTACTCGTTTGCCCGTAACCTCGCTTTGGGTGCATGAGTTTGCCGGACAGTTGGTAGGGTTAACCTATTTTTCATCGTTGGTTGCCGCTTTAGGGATCTCGTTACTCTCTCACCGCCAACCTTCCTGGCGTTTACCTGGTATTGCTGATCCCGTCGTAAAAATCCTGGCTCCGTTTCCAGCCATACTGGCAATCTCTATCTTTATCTTCGGCACATTCGAGCAACTGAATGCCCTGGTGGGGGCAAGCATCGAGTTGACGCTGTTGGGTAATGGCCTGCTGGCCTTGCTGGTCGGGATAATCGGCGTGGTCGCCCCGCTGCGGGTCAACCGCATACGCCGTATGATGCGTGATGAGGGTGAAGAATCTGAAGTACGATCAACCATTGCCGGGCTTATTCATCTGGCAATAAGCCT
>Ga0105244_10001363_pt1 | contig 19828 bp, 20 predicted proteins | sample KBSM44metaG_FD_80423 | JGI IMG/M metagenome (GOLD analysis project Ga0105244, IMG submission 80423) | Miscanthus rhizosphere microbial communities from Kellogg Biological Station, Michigan, USA - KBS M4-4 metaG | ecosystem: Host-associated > Plants > Roots > Rhizosphere > Soil | place... | reverse complement strand
CTGGCTCAACCGCGACACCGCCTACCACTTCGCCGAGTACGCGGCCGAGGTGGCACGCCGCTTCGGCAATCGCGTGAAAACGATTGCAACCCACAACGAGCCGAGGTGCACGGCAAACCTCGGATACGGCAACGCGCAGTTTGCGCCGGGCGTGGCCGACCTCAAACAATCGATCCAGGTATCGCACCATCTGGTGCTGTCGCACGGCCTGGCCATGAGCGCCATGCGCAAGGTCGGCAGCTCGGCCCAGCTCGGCATCGTGCTCAACCAGTGGACCGCTGACCCGGCCACCGACAGCGAAGCCGACAAGGCCGCCGCCGAGTTCGAATATTCGCGTTCGGTCGAATGGTTCATGGACCCTATCTTCAAAGGCAAATACCCTGAGTACGCGCTCAAGGTCCACGGCGACAACGCACCGGTGGTGCAGCCGGGCGACCTCGAAGTGGCGCACCAGAAGATCGACTTCCTCGGCGTGAACTACTACTTCCGCGCCTTCTGCTCGACCGAAGTGCCGCCGCGCCAGCCAGAGTGCAAGCTGGGCAAGACCGACATGGGCTGGGAAATTTATCCGGACGGCCTGACCGAACTGCTGCTCAAACTGCACGCCGCCTACGAACTGCCGCCGATCTACATCACCGAAAACGGCATGGCCAATCCGGACACCATCGTCAACGGCGAAGTACCGGATGAAGCGCGCATCGATTTCGTCAAGCGCCACCTGAAGGCGCTGAACGACGCCCGCCTGCAGGGCGTGAACATCCAGGGCTACTTCCTGTGGTCGCTGCTGGACAACTTTGAATGGAACTCGGGCTACGCCAAGCGCTTCGGCATCGTCCACGTCGACTACGCAACGCAGAAGCGCACGCTCAAGCACAGCGCGCTGTGGTATCGCGACTACTTGATCCAACAGCGTCCGCAAAAGACCGCGCACGCCGCCTGAGCAACGCAACAGCAGTACCGCCTCCGGCCCTGGCAACAGGACCGGAGGCAACCGTTCAAGCCGGCCGCAGAGCTGGTGCTACACTCCGATACGAGAACCAGAGGACGACACTATGACCACCGCACAATCCGCCGTGCAGAACGAGCCGCAACCGCCGCAAGACCAGCAGTCGCCCGGCGCGACGCCGCCGTCGCTGTTCCGCGCCATGTTCGCGCGCGGCACGCCGATGCTGTGGGTGCCGAGCGGCTACTTCGCCATGGCGCTGACCTACATGATGCTCACCAGCGTGACCTCCATCATGTTCAAGAACCTCGGCATGGACAACGGCCAGGCCGCGCAATACGCGAGCTACCTGATCCTGGCCTACACCATCAAGCCGCTGTTCGCGCCGTTCGTGGAAATGTACCGTACCAAGAAATTCTTCGTGCTGGCCGCACAGCTGATCGTCGGCGCCGGCTTTGCCGCCGTGGCGCTGGCGATGTCGCTGCCGGACTACATGGTGATCATGGTGTTCCTGTTCGGCGTGCTGTCGCTGGTGGGCGCGACCCAGGATATCGCCTCCGACGGCGTGTACGTCACCGCGCTCGACACCAAGACCCAGTCGCTGTTCTGCGGCATCCAGAGCCTGAGCTGGAACATCGGCCCCATCGTCGCCTCGGGTGGGATGGTGTACCTGAGCGGCTGGCTGCACACCCACTACTTCAAGCACCAGGCCGGCGTGTTCGGTCCGGAGTGGATCGATTCGTGGCGCATCATCTTCTTCATCGTGGCCGCCATCATCATCGTGTGCGCGCTGTGGCACATGCGCGTGATGCCGGAAGGCGCCAAAGCCGAGAACGCGCCCAAGTCGGTCAACGAAGCGGCCTTCATCCTCAAGGATTCCTTTGTCACCTTCTTCCAGAAGCGCGACGTGTGGCTGATGGTGGGCTTTGCCTTCGTGTTCCGCCTGAGTATCGGCCTGCTGGAAAAAATCGGCCCGTTCTTCATGGTCGACCCGGTGGCCAAGGGCGGCCTGGGCCTGTCGAATGAAATGCTGGGCCTGATCTACGGCACCTACGGCCTGATCGCCGTGCTGCTGGGTTCTCTCCTGGGCGGCATCTTCGTGGCGCGGCGCGGGCTGCAAAAGACCTTGTTTACGCTGTGCTGCGCGGTCAACATCCCGAACGTGACGTTCCTGCTGATGAGTATTTACCAGCCGGACAACCTGATGGTCATCTCCGCCGGCGTGGCGGTCGAGAAGTTCTTCTTCGGCTTCGGCTCGGTCGGCTTCATGATCTACCTGATGCAGCAGCTGGCACCCGGCAAATACACCACCACCCACTACGCCTTCGGCACCGGCCTGATGGGCCTGTGCATGATGGTGACCGGCGTGGTCAGCGGCCACCTGCAGCAGGCGCTCGGCTATGTGCACTACTTCTGGCTGGTGATGGCTGCCACCATCCCGTCGTTCCTGGTGACCTGGTTCGCGCCGTTCCACCACCGGGAATAACTAGGCGCCGCCGGCGAGGGAGCGCAAGTCTTCCTCGCGCACGCGGCGCTCGGGGCCCAGCACGCGGGCAATCACCTGCGGATTGAGCCCCATATTCTGCAACAGTTCCACCGCACCGGGCGTGCCCACTTCGCGCTGCACCTGCAGCGCCTGCCGCACGATGAAATCATACGAATGCCAGCCGGCGGTGTCCGACGTTTGCGGCGCGCGCTGGCGCCGGTCGTGGTCCGGAATCATGACGACCTCCTGAGGTTTTCCTTGCAGCGCTAGGGTAACGCAAGATGGCCGCCGGGTGGCGTACAGTACGCTTATTCCCTGGCCGGGTCGTAGGACAGCACCACCTTGTAGTTGTCCGGCGCGACCGAGGTATCAAATGGATAGCTGGCCAGGTTTTGCTGATCCAGCATGCCCAGCTTGATGAGGATGGTATGCGGCGCTTCCTTGCTGCGCCCTTCCAGCAGGTTGACGGCGGCATTGATCGCCACCCGCGCCTGGCTCACGCCCTTGGTATCGGCGGCTGCGGAAATCTCCCTGGTGCGTACCAGATGCGCGATTTCGCCGGTCAGGTCGTACGCCACCACGCGGACCTTCTCGCTCAATCCCGCTGCCTTCAACGGCCCCAGTACCGCCGGCGCGCAGCCGGTGCAGCCGAGGATGTAATCGAGGCGCTTGCCATGCTTGTCCAGAATGCGCCCGGCCAGCTGCGACTGCAGCCCGCGCTCGCTGTCACCATAGCGGATATCGAGGATGTTGACTTCAATCGGCGCCTCCTGCGCCGCGATGCGCGTGCCGTCCACCTCGCCTTTGACCCAGCCCGCACCCATCGGCCCCGGCAGCAAGGCGATGTTGATCGACTTCAGGCCGCGCTGCTGGGCATCGCGGATGGCCCAGCGCGTCGCTTCCATGCCCATCGCGCGCAGCGAGGTGGTGACCTTCAGGTTCAGCTCTTCGCTGCGGCTGTCGTTGGCCAGTTCCAGCACCGGAATGCCGGCCGCGCGCGCACGCACAATGGACGGGTTGTTGGCCGTCAGGCTGATCGGCGAAATCACGATGGCGTCGTATTTGGCCGCGATGGCCTCGTCCATTTTCTGCACCTGCCCCTGCAGGTCGTCGTAGCCGGTGGCGGGCAGGATGTCGGCCACCACGCCCAGCCGCCTGGCCTCGCTGATGACGCCATAGGCGCAGCCGCTCCAGTACGGATCTTTCAGGTGCGGAAACAGGAAGGCAATGCGCCAGCGCTTGCTCGCGTGCGCGGCCGGCGCATACACGCCCTGCACCAGCCGGCCGCTGGCCAGCGCATCGTCGGCCGTGCCGTTGGGCTGCACCGGGCGGAAGATCGAGGTCACCGGGATCGGCGCGAACTTGGCGCCGGTCTGCGCCAGTGCCGGAAGCAGCGGGGCCAGCGCGGCCGCCAGCAGAGATAAGTTCAGACAAAATTTCTTCATGCTCAGGGCCTGTGTTTGTCGCTGCACGCGGAGGACTGGCGCGCTGCGCCGTCATTGAGCGGCACCAGCACGCCGTTGCGCGCGCCCAGCTTGGCCAGCTCGCCCGAACGGACCATCTCGGCGAACAGCGCGTTATAGCGGTCGCGTACAGCTTTGAATTGGGGATCGGGCGGGAAGGCCAGGTAGCCGTCCAGCTGCGTGAGATCGGGGCACAACAGGGCCAGCGACTCGCGCAGGTGCAGGCTGTCGATCAAGCCGGCGGTGTTGCGTTCATTGGTGGCCAGCAGGTCGACCCGGCCCAGCGCCAGCATCTGCATGCCGTTTTCCAGCTGCGACACTTCGCTGATATCGAGCTGCGGGCGCGCCAGGTCGAACTGCGCGCCGTAATGCCAGCCGCGCACCGCGGCGATCCTGTGCTCCCGCATCGCCATCAGGTCGCCGCGCCACGCTGGCTCGGCCTCGCGGCGCGCATAGAACACCATGCGGTCGCGGTAGAAGGCCTGGTCGAGAAAGGCGAAACGCTTGAGGCGTTCCGGCGATTTATACGGGCCGACCAGGATATCGGCCTGCCCGCGCTCCACCATCGCCTGCGCGCGCGGCCACGGATACAGCTGGAACACGACGGTGTCGCCGGCGCGCGCCGCCAATGCGCGCAGCACGTCCACGCCCAGCCCCTGCCACTGGCCGTCCGCGCCCTGCTCGAAGATGCGGCTGAACGTGGTGCCGACCGCCAGCCGCTGCGCAGCATGGCTCGGCTGCGGCGCGCCTGCGCCGAGGGCCACCGCCAGCAAGAGAGAAATCGTTACACGCATAGTGGAACCAATACTAGCACGAGCTAACGCAGCTGCCGCCGCAAGAACGCCACGCTGGCGTCGACCGTGGGCTGCAGCCACGGATCGAACAGCCAGAACGAATGCGGCGTGTCGGGCAGCAGCACTTTTTCGCTGGCCACGCCCACTTGCGCCATGCGCGCCATCATCTCCTCGCGTCCCGCCGAGAAGCGCGGCTGCGCGCTGCCGATGAACAGCATGGGCGGTATGCCGGCGCGGACGTACTGGATCGGCGAGGCCTCGCGCCACAGCGCCGCTTTTTCCGCATAGCGGCCGCCGAACCAGGCGCCGGCCGAAGAGGGATTTTTCGCCGGGTCATCCTCGTAGCGCAGCGCCAGTTCGCTGGTGAAGTCGGACAGGCCGTCGATATTGATGATGGCCTGCACGCCCTCGCCCATGCCCTGCCCCAGCGTCACGCCGGCCAGGCTGGCCAGCTGGCCGCCGGCCGAACCGCCGGCCAGCGCGATGCGCTGCGGATCGATGTGCAATTCATCGGCATGCGCGCGCACCCAGCGCACTGCATCCTGCACGTCCCGCAGCGCCGCCGGATAGCGCGCCTCGCCGGACAGGCGGTAGCTGATGGTGATCGCCGCAAAGCCCTGCTGCGCCAGCCGCACCGCCATCGGCGCGAACTCCGAGCGGTAGCCGGACTTCCAGCCGCCGCCATGCACCAGGATCACCGCCGGCAGGCGCTCGCCGGCCGGCACATAAGCATCGAGCTTGAGGCAATGTACGCCATGCTGCGCGTAGACCTGGTCCGCCACCTTGCGCACGCCGTCCGGCAGCGCGTCACTGGCGATGCGGATGTGCGGATAGTCGCGCGCCAGCCTGGCGTAGGTATGCGGCGCATCGTAAGTGTTGGAAGGATCGGGCGGCGGTTCCACGCAGGCCAGCGCGGCGGCTGCGAGGACGGAACTCAGGACAGGCATGCAAACCTCAGCGAGAAACACACGCTGTGAGTATGGCACAAAAAAAAACCCCTCGGGCCGGGGAAGCACGAGGGGCGTAAGACCACAGACAACACTGGACTACATGAAAAACACTACATGAAAAACTCTGGGCTTAGAACGAGCGGCCCACGTTGATGCCGAAGGTACGCGGCGGCAGGTACTGCGCCTGCCACGGACCGTTGGCGTTCATGGCGCTGGTCTTGATCTTGCCGTCTTCAACGTTGCGCACGAAGGCGTCGAAGTACCACTTCGAGTTGGCGTCGTAACGCAGACCGAGGTCGGTACGGTTGTACGCTTTCTGGCGATCCGGATCACCCAGGTTGAACACGCTCAGCCAGCTGGCGGTTTCGTAGTGGGTGCTGATGCGCGGGATCAGCGTGCCGTTTTCCAGCGCGAAGCTGTGCTGGTACTGCAGCTGGGCGCTGAACTTCGGCGCGTGCGGCATGGTGTTGCCGGTCACGTCCAGGCAGGTCGCAATGTCCTTGATCGGGCAAGCCGGCAGCGCGTAGTCGTTACTGCCGCCGATCAGGTGCTTCAGCTTGGCGTGGGTGTAGGCGGCGGTGAACTGCACGCGGTCTTCCGGCGTGATTTTGGCGGCGATCTCTGTTTCGATGCCCCACACGTTGGCGCCTTCGGCGTTGTTGGTGGCCAGGCCGCGGGTGCCGTCCGGATTGGTAACCGGCGCGCTGAACTGGAAGTCCTTGAACTTCGAGTAGTACGCCGAATTGTTCATTCGTACTTTGCCGCCGAGGAAGGTCGACTTCGAACCGATCTCGTAGTTGGTCAGCGTTTCGGCGCCGTATGGACGGCCGCCGTCTTGCAGGCCGCCCGATTTGTAGCCGGTCGATACCGACGCGAACACCATATTGTTCTTGTCGATGTCGTAGGTCACGCGGGCCAGGCCGGTCAGCTTGTTGTCGCTGTAGCTGCCGCTGTTGAACGAGTAGGTGGTGAAGCCGTTGTTGCCGCCCGGGACCAGCGGATTCATCGATGGGCTCACTGCCACTTGCGGCACGTCGTAGTTGGTCCAGCCGTTGCCGGTGCCGCCGATGTTCTCGCGCTTGTCCGAGGTGTAGCGGAAGCCGCCGGTCAGGTGCCACTGGTCGTTCAGGTTCCAGGTGGCCTGGCCGAAGGCTGCTTTCGAATCCACGGTTTCCTTCGGCTGGATGAAGGAACCCTGCCAGCTCACGGTGCCGGTTTCGGTGCCGTTCATGATCGGGATATCGAAGCGGATGCCGTTGTCTTCGTTGGCGTAGTACAGGCCCAGCAGCCAGTCCACTTCGCGTTTGCCGGTCGACATGATCTCCAGCTCATGGCTGTAGTTCTTGTACTTGGACCAGACGGTGTTGTTGGCCTGATAGCCGGCGTTGCCCGGGCCGCCCACGGTGGTGAAGCTGGTGGCCGGATTGGCGCCGCCATCCTGGTCGAAGGTCGAGGAACCGGTGAAGTGCGAGTAGCCGGCGATGTAGGCCAGCGCCACATCGTTGTTGACCTGGTAGTCGACGCGGCTGCGCACCGAGTTCGAATCGCGCTTGACGTTGGGCGCGGTGTCGATCAGGGCCGACCAGAAGTCCTGGCCCGGACGCTGCTGCTGCAGCAGGTTCATGTTCGGCGTGCCGCGGTCGGCGTAATGCTCGTAGGCGATGTTCCACTTCAGGTCAGCCGACGGCTGCCACAGGAAGCTCAGGCGCACCGCGCTCTGGTCCTGGGCGTTGTACTTCTGGCCATTGCGGATGTAGGCGTTCTCGTTGATCGGCTTGAAGGTGACCGGATTGCCTGGGTGCTTCGCGTTCCAGTCGGCGATGCCCGGCGCGGCGGCGGCCTGCTGGGCGGCCAGCGATGGGATCACCGGCGCCTGGTAGTCGACGTAGCCGTCGTGCTGCTCGTGCACCACGGCCACGCGCGCGGCCATCGTGCTGCTGATCGGGATATTGAACGCGCCACGGGCGCCGATGCGGCTGTAGTTGCCGTAGCCCAGCTCGAAGTTGCCGGCGTTGCTGCCGATTTCAGGCTTGACGGTCTGCATGTTGACCGCGCCGACGGTCGAGTTACGGCCCCACAGCGTGCCTTGCGGACCGCGCAGCACCTCAATCGCGTCCAGGTCGAACAGCAGCGCGGTCGCGCCTTCCGGACGCGGCGAGTACACGCCATCGACAAAGCTGGCCACTTCCGGGTCGGCGTACTCGGTCTTGGCCGAGTCGTTGCCGATGCCGCGCAGGGTCATGGTGATCACGCCATGGTCGCCCTGGCCGGTGGCTGCAAAGCCCGGCACCAGGTTGACCACGTCCTGGATGGTTTGCACGTGGTTGTCATCGAGAGCGGCGGCGTTCAGGGCGGTCACGGCCACCGGAGTTTTCTGCAGCGAGGTCGAGCGCTTGGTGGCAGTCACGAACACTTCGGTGATCTTGCCGGCGTCAGCCGGTGCTGCCTGTTCAGCTGCAGGAGCGGCGGCGGCCGCTGCGGTAGCTTGTGCATCTTCAGCTGCGTGAACTACATTGGTGCCGGCCATCAGGGCAAAGATGGCCATCGAGATTGGGGACAGCAGCAAGCGCTTCCCGGACTGCGGTACGTGGACGTTCATAAGTCTCCTTTGCGTAGCGATCGCCGAGGGGGAGGAGGCGGTGCTACCATTTATCGTAGAAAACGATTTCATCTTGTCTGAAAACGATTTCAATTTGAATGAAAACGTTTTCTGTATTTGTGAAATCGATTTCATGGTACATAATCTAATCGATCAATGTCAAATTAAAAATTGTAGCAGCGTTGTAACAACGGCTATACGGAGACAATCCCCTCTATGAAAACGTTACCAAAACATAGCGTCAAGCAAGTTCTGATCGTTGGCGGCGGCACTGCCGGCTGGCTGAGCGCCTGCTTTTTAGCCAAGCAATTGGGCGCCGGCGCCGATGGCGCGGTGCAGGTCACGCTGGTGGAATCGAAGGAAATCGGCATCATCGGTGTCGGCGAAGGCACCTTCCCGTCGATCCGCGGCACCCTGGCCACCATCGGCATCGACGAAGCGCGCTTCATCCGCGAATGCAACGGCACCTTCAAGCAGGGCATCCGCTTCGACCACTGGGTGCGCGAACCGGGCGCGCCGGGCGCCGGCCACTACTTCCATCCGTTCAGCCTGCCGAGCCAGCGCCCCGGCGGACCGGAACTGCTGCCCTACTGGCTGCAAGGCGCGGCCGGCAAGGACGTCGGGTTTGCCGCCGCCGCCACCATGCAAAAGCGCGTGGCCGATGCCTCGCACGCACCGAAGCGCCCGAGCGATGCCGACTTCATGGGGCCGCTCAACTACGCCTACCACTTCGACGCCGGCAAGTTTGCCGCCCTGCTTTCCACGCACGCGCAATCGCTTGGCGTCCAGCATGTGCAGGCTACGGTGGAACGGGTGGCGCTGGACGAGGAAGGCGCCATCGGCGCCGTGCACACCAAGGAGGCCGGGGTGCTCACGGCCGACCTGTACATCGACTGCACCGGCTTCCGCGCCGCGCTGATCGGCGAGGCGCTGGGCACCGCGTTCCGCAATATCAACGACGTGCTGTTCGTCGACCGCGCGCTGGCAATGCAGGTGCCGTACGAACGGCCCGATGCGCCGATCGCTTCCTACACCATCGCCAGCGCACACGAAGCGGGATGGACCTGGGATATCGGCCTGCACGAACGGCGCGGCATCGGCTATGTATACTCGAGCCGCTACACCAACGATGAGCGCGCCGAGCAAGTGCTGCGCAACTACATCGGCAAGCAGGCCGACGGCCTCAATCCGCGCCAGCTCAAGCTCAACGTCGGCTACCGCGAGCAGCATTGGGTGAAGAACTGCGTGGCGGTAGGCTTGTCGGGCGGTTTCCTCGAGCCGCTCGAGTCGTCCGGCATCGGCCTGATTGAAACGGCGGCCTACCTGGTCAGCTACCTGTTCCCGCACGACGGCGATTTCGCGCCGGTGGCCAAAACCTTCAACGACATGATGAAGGCGCGCTACGAGCGCATCGTCGATTTCGTCAAGCTGCACTACTGCCTGACGCAACGCAAGGACAACCTGTTCTGGATCGATAACGCCAACATGGCCAGCGTGCCGCAGTCGCTGCAGGACAAGCTGGCCATGTGGCGCAAGCGTGCGCCGCACCGCATGGACTTCGTGGTGGACTACGAAATGTATCCGCCATCGAGCTGGCAGTACGTGCTGTACGGGATGGAGTATCCGACCGATTTGTATGCCAACGCGAAAACCCTGCCGCGCATGGAGGAAGCCCGCCGCGAGTTTGCGATGATCCAGCAAATGTCGCAGCGCGCGCTGGCCGACCTGCCGAGCCACCGCGCCATGGTCGAACACCTGGCGCAACGCGGCGAACGCAAGATCGCCTGAATGTGGGTGCACGAACAGAGTGCATAGATAGCGCGGTACATGATGGGGCTCGACCACTCAAGGAGCCATCATGCAAACTCAAACAATACAAGCAAGCCACGCGGGCATCGCTGCCGCGACGGCGCCAGACGGAGACGGCTACACTTCCGGCACCTCATGGGGCGCCATCGTGGCCGGCGCCGCAGCGGCGACCGCCCTCACCTTCATCCTGCTGATCCTCGGCGTCGGCCTCGGGCTGTCGTCGGTATCGCCTTATGAGTACAACGACGCGCCGCTGGGCGCCGCCAGCGTGGCATGGATCGCCTTCATGCAGCTGGCGTCGGCCGGCATCGGCGGCTACATGGCCGGCCGCCTGCGCGTGAAATGGGCCGCCGTGCATGGCGATGAAGTCTACTTCCGCGACACCGCACACGGCCTGCTGACGTGGGCTGTCTCCACCCTGCTGATGGTGGCGGTGGTGACGGGCGGCGTGCGCGCGGTCCTGAGCGGCGCCATCGACTCCGGCGCCGCTGTTGCCACGGCAGCCGCACCGGCCACCGGCAACGCCGGCCGCTCCAACACCTACTTTGCCGACATGCTGCTGCGCTCACCCAATGGCGACGTCGCCACCGACGCGCAGCGCAGCGAAATCAATCGCATCCTGTTGGCCGATCTGGCCTCCGGCAAAATCAGCGGCGACGACCGCAGCTATCTGGCGCAGCTGATCGCCAAGCGTACCGGCATGGCGCAAGCCGACGCCGAACGCCGGGTCGACCAGGTCTACGCCCAGGCCAAACAGGCGGCCGAACAGGCGCGCGCAGCCGCCGCCCATTCGGCACTGTGGATGTTCGTCGCCCTGCTGCTGGGCGCCTTCGTTGCTGCCGTCAGTGCCATTGCCGGCGGCCGTCACCGCGACCACGCGCGGGTTCACATTTAAAACAAGGAGAAGAAAATGCGTTCGATACTACTCTGGATGCTCGGCGTCCCTATTCCCATCATCATTCTGATCGCCTTGATCCGCTAGCAGTTACGCTGGTTTCGCCGCCGCGCCCAACCTGGCGCTGGCGGCGATCAGCAGCATCGCGCAACCGAGACGACCGAAGGCCAGATTCAAACTGGAGGCGTGCGCCACAAAGCCGATCAGCGCCGGCCCGGCCAGGATGCCCACGTAACCGAGCGTGGTCACCGCCGCAATCGCCAGGCTGGCCGGCATCGCATGCTGGTTATCCGCCGCCGTCCAGCCCCTGCTCCGCCGTCAGCAGCAACGCGCTCCAGTCGAGAATCGCGCCCTCGGCCAGGAAGGACAGGAAGCAAAATGCGCCAATAAAAATCACCGCGCCGTGCGGCACCACGAACAGCGGACCATCACGGCCCGCGCCATCGGCGCCGGGCAGCAGGCAATGCGCAGCGCCAGCCAGCGACAAGGCCACCAGCACCGCGATCACCACCGCCGATGCAGTCGGCGTCATGCCGGCCCACAGCATGGCCGCCATCAGGCCGACATGGCCAGGCCCGCTGCGAGAAAAGCGAGACGCGTGGATAAGCGCTGCTGCGGTCCGACAGAATTCATGTGTGGGCCTTCCCTGAACAAGGCCCACAGTATAGACAACAATCGCGCTTACAGTTTTTCCAGATCGAGCACCGCCTGCGCAAAGGCAGCCGGCGCTTCCTGCGGCAGGTTGTGGCCTACGCCGCCGCTGATCAGCTGGTGCTTGTACTTGCCGGTGAAGCGCTTGGCGTAAGCGGCAGGCTCCGGATGCGGCGCGCCATTGGCGTCGCCTTCCATCGTGATGGTCGGCACCGAGATGCTCGGGAACTTGGCCAGCTGCGCTTCCAGCTGCTCGTACTTTGCCTCGCTCTTTTCGAGGCCGAGGCGCCAGCGGTAGTTGGACACGGTGACTGCGGTGTGGTCGGGATTCTCCAGCGCGACGGCGCTGCGTTCGTAGGTGGCGTCATCGAACTTCCACTGCGGCGATGCCAGCTTCCAGATCAGCTTTGCGAAGTCGTGGTGATTCTTTTCGTAGCCGATGCGGCCGCGCTCCGTGGCGAAGTAGAACTGATACCACCACTGCAGTTCCGCTTCCGGCGGCAAGGGCTGCTTGCCCGCCTCCTGGCTGCCGATCAGATAACCGCTGACCGACACCAACCCCTTCACCCGCTGCGGCCACAGGGCCGCGACGATATCGGCGGTGCGTGCACCCCAGTCATAGCCGGCCAGCGTGGCCTTGTCGATCTTCAGCGCATCCATCAGCGCGATCACGTCCGCCGCCAGCGCGGCCGGCTCGCCGTTGCGCGGCGTGTTCGCATCGAGGAAGCGCGTGGTGCCGTAACCGCGCAGGTGCGGCACGATCACGCGGTAGCCTTTGGCGGTCAGCTTGGGCACCACCTCGGTGAAGCTGTTGATGTCGTACGGCCAGCCATGCAGCAGGATCACCACCGGGCCGTTGGCCGGGCCTTCATCGACATAGCCGACATTGAGGTCGCCGGCGTTAATCTGTTTGATGGCGGTGAAAGCGGCGGGGGCAGCGTGGGCCTGGCCGGCCAGCGCGGCGAAAGTGAATGCGACAGCGGCTGCTACTTGGCGAGTGGTGGTGTTCATCATGCATCCTCCAGGATAATGGTTGAAAGGCTGGCGCCATCATTGACGCCGGCATCGAGTGCATACGGATCGACGCCGTCAAGGCAGCCGACGTTCACGCGCCACAGCAATGGATCTTTGCGCGTCTGGTGAAACGGATAAATCCCGCAGTGCTTGCAGAAGTAGTGCCTGGCCACGCGGGTGTTGAACTGGTAGAGGGTGAGCGCATCCTCGCCCTGCACGATCTTCAACTCGGCCGCCGCGAACGGCGGCGACATCAGCGCGCCCTTGCGGCGGCACAGGCTGCAATTGCAGCGTGCGGCCGGCGTCAGCGCAGTGCGCACTTCAAACTGGACGGCGCCGCAGTGGCAGGAACCGTGGTGCAGATCGTTGGACATGGTGCGCTCCTCTTGCTTAGACCAGATTGATCTCGACGTTCATATTGCCACGCGAGAGTTTCGAGTACGGGCAAGTCTGGTGCGCGCCGTCCACGATGGCTTGCGCCGTGTCGCGGTCCAGGCCCGGCAGGCTGACGTTCAGGCGCGCCTGCAGGAAATAACCGCTCTCATTGTTGACCAGATCGACTTCCGCATCGACTGCCGTTTGGGCAGGGAGCTTGACCTTCAACCGGCCAGCGGTCAGGCCCATGGCGCCGATGAAGCAGGCCGACCAGCCGGCCGCGAACAGCTGTTCCGGATTGGTGCCGGGGGCGCTGCTGCCCGGTGCGGACAGTTGCACGTCGAGGCGGCCATCGTCGCTGCGGGCGGCGCCGTCGCGGCCGCCGGTGGTGTGGGTTTTGCCGGTGTACAGTACTTTGCTCATGGTGAACTCCTTGGTTGGGTTTATTTGTATCGCATCCGATTGAAGCGTATGCGTTGCATATTACCAGCATTTTTTGCCATGTCAAGCAGTTTCGATTAAATCGTATCCGATGTATAATCGGGGCATCTACCAAAGGAGGTGCATCATGAGCAAACCGGCCACCCCGCAGTTATCGGATTTTCTGTGTTTTGCGGTGTATTCCGCCAACCTGGCTTTCGGCAAGGCCTACAAGCCTATCCTCGACAAGCTGGGACTGACCTACACCCAGTACATCGCCATCATCGCGCTATGGGAAGAAGACAACCAGACCGTGAGCGGACTGGGCGAGAAGCTGTTTCTCGAATCGAACACGCTGACGCCGATTCTGAAGAAGCTGGAAGCGATGGGCTACGTCCACCGCGCGCGCGACGCCGCCGACGAGCGCCAGGTGCGGATCGGCCTGACGCCGGAAGGCCGCGCCCTGCGCGAAAGCGCGCTGCACATGAACCTGCGCGACGCCACCGGCCTGACGCCGGAAGAATTCCCGGTGCTGCAAAAAGCGGTCGTCAAACTGCGCAACAACCTGGTGAAGGCGGCGCCGGGCAAGGGATAAGGGGGATTGGAGCGGGTGAAGGGAATCGAACCCTCGTATGAAGCTTGGGAAGCTGCCGTTCTACCATTGAACTACACCCGCGTGCACCGCATTCTATGCGGCTTTCGCCGCTGTTGGCAACTTTGAATGACAAAAGCCCCGCTAGCGGGGCTTTTGATCGAGCATGCCGGGCGCGTGGCCTGGCGAGGGAATTACTTGGCGGCGCGGCGGCGGGCGACGAAGCCGATCAGGCCCAGGCCAGCCAGCAGCATGGCGTAGGTTTCCGGTTCCGGCACTGGCGCCGTCACCAGTTGCGTGAACTTGACCGAACCACCAGCAGAGGTCACCGAGTTGACGTGCAGCTGGAACGCGCTGAAGTCGGTCAGTTTGGTGTTGTTGAAAGTCCAGGTGGCAACTTCGCCATCGGTAAAGCGGCCGGTGTTGTTGGCCGTCTTGAAGTTCACTGCGGTGGCGCTGACGTCTTTAAACGCGATGGTCCCGGTGGTCGCCGAATAGTCGACTGGCTTGGCGGTCTTGGTGTCGGTAAACGACAGGCCGAAAATGAACGGATTGCGCGAGTTGAGCCCGTTGTTCCAGTCAGCAGCCAGAGTCCACACCGTGTTGCTGCCCACTTCGGTGATCGTCAGGTGCGCCATGTCCTGGTTGGCGAAGCTAGCCACGTTGCTGGTGCCCAGAACGATGGTTTCGGTGGCGGCGAAGGCGGCTGGCGCCGAAGCCATTGCAACGGCAAAAGCACAAGCGGCGATAGAGATGTTCGACAATTTCACGGTAATCCTCGTTTGGGTTTGGTAGCGACGGGCAACGTCAATTCACTGAGGGAACTATACCAGAACAATTGCAGCGCGAGAATTTTTATTTTAAAAAAAATAATTATAGTGTCTCAATGGAAATTTTCCGTTGTAAAAAACACGCGGCTAGTGATCATCCGGGTCCGACCACAGCGCCATGTACAGCTCCGAACGGTTGAGGAGGTTTTTGTCCATGTCGGGCAGGCGGTCGTGGGGCGGCTGCAGCGCGTGCGGGTTGAAGGCGCTGTAGCCGAGCGCCATGCGGCCGCCGGCGACCTGGTAGCCGGTGAATTCCAGGATCGACGGCATCAGGTCGAAGTGCAGCAGCTGCTGCCGGTTCGGCACCGGCATGTCTTGCGAGATGAAGCGGTTGAAGATGGTGCGGTCCGGCAGTTGCGACAGCTTCGGCGTCGCCGGATTCTTGCGCGACAGGTGGTCGCCCAGGATCACGATGTTGGTGTCTTCCAGGTAGCCATTGTCGCGCGCGTAGCGCACGAAGTCCGCCACCTCGGCCGCCGTGCAGGACACCACGCCTTCAAATCCGCTGTAGCCACGCTGCGCGCACTGCGCCGACAAGTGCCCTTCCGGTTCGTGCGTATCCACCGTCAGCAAGGTCAGGTTGAATTTCTGCTTCGACTCCGCCAGCTCGCGCAGCCTGGTTTTCGCGCGGCTGAACAAGTCGGCGTCGTACAAGCCCCAGCCGTTCATGTCGCGCGCCGGCGCACCGCTCTTCAGCCACTCCTCCCTGCCATACACTTCGTGATAGTGATGCTGGCTGAGGAACTTGTCCTTGCCCGCAAAGGCGGTCGAGGCGCCGCCCATGAACACATTGCGGTAGCCGCGCGCGGCCAGCAAGTCGGTCAGGCACACCGCGTTCTTGAGGAAGGAGTTCATCACCTGCCCCTGCGTGTTGCCGTCGAAGATGGTCATGCGCTCCAGCGGCACGCCGCACTGGGTTGCCACGATGGCGGCGATGGTCCAGCCGGTGCCCGGCACTTGCTGGTAGTCGTTAAAGCTCGTGCCCTGTAAGCCGTTGAGCGGCGCCAGCAAGTCGCGGCCGAACACCGGCTTGCTGCTGTAGCCCTGCTCCAGGCTTTCGACGTAAATCAGGATCAGGTTTTTCGGTTTCTGCTCCAGCACAGAAACCGCTTCCGGCCGCACGTAGTTGGCGCCGAAATAGTCGGGACCGAAATCTGCTGTTACATACTTAAACGCCGAGACATCGCACATCCAGAACGTGGTCGCGCCAAACACCAGCAGCTGCGGCAACCAGCGATGCAGGCGATAGCACAGCCCATGGCAGCGCTGCGGCGCCCGTGCGATGGCGGCACGCAGCCTGGCTTCGGCGTAGCACATCAGCGCCAGCAACAGCAGCGGCGCCACCACGCACCAGCGCACGAAGCGCCACGTGACGGCCGGGTCCACCGTGTCCATCAGCTCCACGCCGAAGTTCATGTGGTAGACGATCTGATTCAGCTCCGGCTGGCCGAACGAACGGTGGATCCAGTAGCTGAAGCAGAACAGGAAGAGCGCCAGTAGATACAGGCAGCTGCGCAGCAGGCGTGAACGGAGCGATGTTTTCATGACCACATCTTCGCTACCCAACTTGTCTGCAAAGTTGCAGCGCGCAGCCGTTTTGTATCGTAGTGTTGAGCGGCGCTTACATAGATTTACGTCGCGACTTGATGCACAATGACCGGGCCTCTTTTGACGATAAGGACTTGATATGAAAGTAGTTATAGGACTGAGCGTAGCGCTGGCACTGGCCGCGCCGCTGGCTTCCGCACAGGCCCCCGCCGATCCCGTTGCGGTGCTGGTCAAACAGCTGGAACTGGAGAAGTACAAGGCCACCATCAAGAGCCTGACCAGGTTCGGCGACCGCCGCCAGGGTACCGAGCGCAATCGCCAGGCGCTGGACTGGATCGAGGCGCAACTCAAGTCCTACGGCTGCACCAACACCGAACGTTTGCAATATCAATTTACACAGCCGGCACCGGGCGAGCCAGCAGCGAAGCGTGCCCCCGGCATTCCGAGCGGCGGCGCCGGCGGTCCTCCGGGCCAGGGCGGCAGCACGCTGTTCGGCAATCGCATCCCGACCGGCGTGAACACCGATCCGCTGCGCCAGCCCGATGAGCGCCTGCGCGCGCTGAACGCCGAGCAAACGCCGGTCGGCACCTCGCTGCGCGAGAACGTCTACTGCACCAAGGTCGGCACCACGCATCCGGAAGAGATGTACATCGTCAGCGCCCACATGGACGGCATCGGCTTCGGCGAAGCGGCCAACGACGACGGCTCCGGCACCGCGCTGGTGATGGAGCTGGCGCGCATCTTCAGCATGCCGGGCGTGGAGACCGATCGCTCGATCCGCTTCATCTTGTGGAACAACGAGGAGACGGGCCTGAACGGCGCCGCCGCCTACGTCGAGCAGCGCAAGGATTTGCAGGGCATCGAATCGCCCAAAGGCTCAGGCAAATATCCGGAGCCGAAGTGGCTGGGCATGATCCAGCACGACATGATGATGTACGACCACGGCATGCCGATCCCGAAAGTGGGCGCGGATGGCAAGACCTACTACGTGTCGCCGCCGGAGCAGCGCCTTGAGGCGGACGTCAACATCGAATACCAGTCGACCTCCAAGCAGGCCGAGGGCGCGGCCAAGCTGGCGTGGGCCTTCCGCGCCGCCAACGACAAGTACGCGACCAACTACCCGGCCGCCGTCGGGTTCCATATGACGAATACCGATTCGACGCCGTTCATGGATCTGGTGCCATCGATCTCGCTGCGCGAGAACGAGCGCGGACAGCAGATCGGCGCCGGCTGGAATCCGAACTGGCACCAGCCGACCGACAACTACGACAACTACTCCGACAAGGACTTCCTGCTTGGCTTGAACGCGGCGCAGACCACCTTGTCCGGCGTGGCGCAATTGGCCGGCGTGCGCATCATCAAGAAGTAAGCGCCTGCAGCACGATATCGTGCAGGCGCTGCGCCGGCGGATTGAGTTCCGCCTCGGCGCGATGCAGGCGCAAGCCGACTTCGGGCAGCGGCGGCAGCCACGCCGCATCCTGCGCGTCGAGCGCGCGCAGCGACGGCGGCAAGCCAAGGCCGGTGCGCACGGTCAGCCCCAGTCCCGCCGCTGCCGCCGCCCATACACCCGACAGGCCAGGACTGGTGAAAGCGATGCGCCACGCGATGCCTGCCTGGTCCAGCGCGTGGGTGGCGGCGCTGCGCATGATGCAGGGCGCGTCCATCATCACCAGTGGCAGCGGCTCATGTCCATTGCGTGCATTGGCCTCCAGCGCCAGCCGCGTTGCATCGGCCGGGCCGATCCAGCGCATCGGCAGGCGGCCCACGTCCACTGCATGCGGCGCCGCCACACCGTTGTCCCAGGCCAGCGCCAGATCGAGCTTGCCGCCCTCCAGCAGTTCCATCAATTCCGAATTGCGCGCCACCCGCGCTTCGATCCGCACTTGCGGATGGACGCGGGTGTACCGGCCCAGCACCTCGGTCAGCATTTGTTCGCCGAAGTCCTGCTGGATGCCGAGCCGCACGCTGCCCGCCAGTTCGGCGCCGCGCACGGCGCTTGCCGCTTCATCGTTCAGTTCCAGCAGGCGGCGCGCGTAGCCGAGCAGCGATTCGCCGGCCGGCGTGGTGGCCATGCCGCGCCCTTCCTTGCGCAATACCGGCATGCCCAGTTGGTCTTCCAGCTTTTTCAGCTGCGCGCTGACGGCCGAGGTGGAGCGTCCCAGCCGGTCGGCCGCCTTGGCAAAACTGCCCATGTCGACGCCTGTGACGAAGGTGCGCAGAACGTCGAGGTCAAAAGTGATACGTCGCATAACCGTCCCGATTTTTCGAACTGTCGATCAAAATATTCCTGATTTTCAGGATCAATGTAGACGTGTATCGTGTCACTGTCAAATCAAACAAGGAGGTCATCATGCCTATGAGCCGTATCTCGCTATTGAAAGGGAAGTCGCCGGAATATATCCGCGCGCTGGGCGACAGTTTGCAACGGGCGATGGAAGAGTCGTTCAACGTGCCGAAGAACGACCGCTTCCAGCTGGTTCACCAGCACGAGCCGTACGAGATGATGTTCGACCGTACTTACGAGGGTGGCCCTCGCTCGGATGATTTTGTGCTGATCGCCATCACCATCGGCAAGCCGCGCAGCACGGAGATGAAGCAGGCGTTCTATCAGCATCTGGTTGGCCTGTTGGCCGAATCGCCGGGCTTGCGGCCGGAGGATGTGATGGTGGTGGTGTCGTCCTCGCAGGGCGATGACTGGTCGTTTGGCGGTGGCCGTCCCGCCGCGTCCTTGCTGGGAGTGCGGTCGTGATCGCGATGCAGTACAGCTTTGTGCTGCCGGCCGATTACGACATGGGCGTGATCCGCGAACGCATCGCGGTGAAGGGGCCGTTGCTCGACGATTTGCCGGGATTGGTGTTCAAGGCGTATCTGCATGCGGAGCAGCCGGAGCATGCGTATGCGCCGTTTTATTTGTGGCGCGATGAAGAGGCCATGCATGGCTTTCTGAACGGGCCGGCGTTTGCCGGTGTGGCGCGGTCGTTTGGCTGGCCGTCGGTGAAGACGTGGACGCCGTGGCATGCCACCGTTGGCGATGAAGTGCGGCAGGCACGGTTTGCGACGCGCAGTGGCGCGGTGATTGCGCCGTATAGCGAGTTGTCGGAACTGCGTCTTCAGGAAGAGGCGTATGCGCGGCAGGCGCTGGCGCAGGGCGCGCTGGCGGTGGTGATCGGCTTCGAGCCGGTGACGTGGACGATTACGCAGATATGCCTGTGGCGCGATGTGCCGCCGCCGGCTGCGGGCGAGCAGCGCTACGACGTCGGCCACGTGTCCGCGCCTGGCAAGGCGGCGTAGCGGCGCGAGGCCCGGCGGGGCGTACGGACCGGCGGCTGGCGACTGGCGACTGGCGACTGGCGACTGGCGGGGCTAGCGTAGCAGCAGCAAGGCTTGCTGCGGCAGGGCGTTGGCCTGGGCGACGATGGAGGCGCCGGCGGCGCGCAGGATCTGGCTGCGGGTCAGCTG
>Ga0105244_10001360_pt1 | contig 19886 bp, 16 predicted proteins | sample KBSM44metaG_FD_80423 | JGI IMG/M metagenome (GOLD analysis project Ga0105244, IMG submission 80423) | Miscanthus rhizosphere microbial communities from Kellogg Biological Station, Michigan, USA - KBS M4-4 metaG | ecosystem: Host-associated > Plants > Roots > Rhizosphere > Soil | place... | reverse complement strand
GGCTGACAGGGTCTTGTAGCCGACATAGTTGGCAATCAGCGCCAGTGCACCCGCCGCCAGCCAGGCACTGATCTTGCCCGACCAGCCCAGCTCCGGCACCTCCAGCGACACGTCGCTGTGGCGCAGACCTTCCTCGCTCATGGACGCCTTGGTGGTGCGGCCGATCAGCGGCTCGAGCACACGGTAGCCCCAGACCGCCAGTGGCAGGGAGATGAACAGGGTGAAGTAGGTGCCGATGGTGGTGGTGATCAGGTTCGAGGCTGCCGCCAGAGTCATGACTTCCTTGGCGACTTCCGGTGTCTGTTGCGCGGCAATCGCCCCGGCAGCGGCGGCCATCATGCTGCCCGAGCCGATGCCTGAGCCCATCGCCAGCGAGTTGGGATGGAAGATCCCCAGGCTGGCGATAAACCCGGCGACAATCGCAATGAACAGCGCGCCGAACAGGGTACCCGTCAGGTATTCGGCCAATACACCGCGACCCTCCGGAGAGTCCATGCCATAGCGTTCGCCGATGATTGCCAGGCTTGGTTCACGGCCGACCGAGAAGGTCGCACCGATGGCTTCGCGCTTGATACCGAGCATCAACGCCACCGGCAGACCGAGCACCACGGTGCCGACGAAGTGGCCGAACTCCTGAAACATCAGCGCCCATCCGGAAGCGAACACCACCGGCAGCGAGCCGCCGACCACCAGGCCGAGCTTGGCGATGAAAATCAGCAGGGCAGGTTGCAGGATGGATGCCGAGCGCAATTGCGTACCCTGGTCGATGCCAATGGTGCCTGGCATACGGCGACTGGCAAGGCCGATCATCGCGCCCAGCAGCAGCGCCCAGACCATCGGTAACAGCACCACTTTGCCGGGGCCCAGCGGGATACTGATGGCACCGATCATTTCGGCAATGATGAGGATAATGGCGGCCCAGACATACAGTTTCACCGTCGATGAAACGGCCTGATTGTCACCCGACACTGCAGCGTGTGAGTTTTGCATGATGATCCCCTTGCCTGCTGAATGGCCTTTTTCAGGCCTTATCAATCGTTATTCTGTTTTTCAGGTCGGCGCGGTGAAGCGCCAGGGCAGCGTTGAAAAGTCCATGAAGTCATGGAGACCGTTATCCGGCCAGGTATTTTTATGAGGTCTGAATGTGATCCAGACCCAGGCTGCTTCGAGCCTTTGCAAGGGGATCACCGGGTGCGCTATTTGAAGGGATGAGCCTTTGAATACGGCACTTTGCTGTCCACACGCAACCGCAGTATGCATAGCACGAGGTTGCACACCAATATTGCGAATTTTATTTATCGTTGCTTTAAACAGAACGCAGAACGCTAAGGGAATGTGACGCAGAGCGCTCATCATTATGCACAAGTCCGCTTTTGATTCTGGCCGAAGGCCGTAGGAGCGAACTCGTTCGCGAAGACGATGTTGGCTATCGTGCCGACGCTCCGCGTCCTCTTGGCGACGCAGAGCGTCGAGACCTGCATTCCCACGCGGAGCGTGAGGAACGATAGTCTCAACTCCGTGCCGAAGCTCTGCGTCGATATGCACGGACAATCCGATTATCGTGCGACGCTCCGCGTCGTCATGCAGCTCCGGACGCTCCGCGTCCTCTTGGCGACGCAGAGCGTCGTGAACTGCATTCCCACGCTGGAGCGTGAGGAACGATAATCTCAACTTCGTGCTGACGTCCCGCGTCGGTGTGTACGGATAATTCAACTATCGTGCAGCCCCTGTCGCTCTCACTAATCAGTAGGCGGGACTGCTCAGTTCCAGCGCCCTGGCGCATTCCTCCAGTGAGCGCCGCTGGGTGTCGGCATACAGGTCCAGTTCGTTGAGCGTCCCGCGTCCCAGTGCCTGCTCGAAATCCTGCTGATTCGAATTCGTCGCGTAGTGCGCCTGTGCGTTATCGCCCAGGTTGGACTGGAAAATGCCCGCCGCACTGACCGGCAAAAAGTCTTCGTACACCAGTGGCTCGAAGCGCACGTGACCTGCTTCGACAAGCTGCTCCAGACTGCCGGATGCACGCTCGGTAATACCTGATTCGGTCGGGAAATAGCGGAAGTAGGCCAGGCCCTGCCTGCGCATTTCAGCGTGGCTGTCCGGAAACGCCTCGAACGTGTTTTCCAGCAGCTCGGCATAGCGCAGGGCATTCGCCTCATTGGGGAACTCACCCAGCGCGTCTCGGGCCTCGTTCAGCAGCCGGTCATACAGCTCGCGACCTTTGGGGGTCAGTGCAGCGCCACGCTGTTCGATCTCGCCGAAGCGTGCCGAGTGGCTACCCGACTGACTGCCACCCTGGCCCATGAAGGCAATCGGTTCTTCCAGCGCCTTGAAGCTGGTCTGGCGCAGCAGAATCGGGCACTGGCGACGTGGCGGCCCTTCAACCACCGCCTTGGGTGTGATGCCTTTGCCGGGCATACCGGCCTGAACCGCATCAATGTCCAGCGTGCGTGGCGTCAGGTGGTTGATGTGCGGACCTCGAAACGCCACCACATCGGCGATCAGGCGATGCTGAGTGTTCAGCTTCTGGTAGTCGTCCAGCGAAACGGTCGCCGTGTTGTGCCAGCGAAAGGTTTCCAGCGCCTGCCGAATGAACTCGGCCGCATCGGTTTCGCTCAAGCCGCCGTCTGCTTCATGCTTGTCGATCAACGCCAGGGCGCCGGGCGTGAAGATACTGCGTTTGCCCAGCACCTGACCGGCGAACTCACGCAGGTTGTCGCTTTCGATCAGTTCCAGACGCAGCAACGAGGTGAACACGCGAAACGGACTGACCTGCAGCGCCTGCTCATGCACGGCGCGAAAGGCGGTGGAGTGAACCGGCACGCCGGCCGCGCTCAGGTCGTAGTAACCCACCGGCTGCATGCCCATGACCGCGAACAGGCGGGCGAGGGTGGCCAGTTCCTGTGCCGTGCCGACGCGGATTGCACCGTGCCGTTCCATGTCCAGGCGCTGGATTTCACCGGTCTGGCGCAAGCTATCCAGCACGCTGCTGTCATGGTTCATGACCTGTTCGTTGACTTCACTCACCAGCGCCATCAGCGTGCCGTACAGCGGCACTTCGTGCTTGTACATCTGCGACATGGCGCGAGAAAAGCCCGCGCGGATCTGGTCCGGGTCGGCAAAGCGTGCTGTGCTCATCAGGGTGTTTTCTCCGTACGGGTTCAAGCCAGCGCTGCCAGGCAGCGCTCGAAAATATCCAGCCCTTCGTGCAGCACGTCGGGCTCGATGGTCAGCGGGATCAGCAGGCGGATGATGTGCCGCGACTTGCCGCTGGGCATCAGCAGCAGCCCGGCGTCCCTGGCCAAGCTCAGCAGCTCGGCGAGCTGTCGGGTGCCGGGCTCGCCCTCCGGCGTGATCAGTTCGATACCGCGCATGCAGCCGACACCGGTCAGCCTGCCCAGATACGGCGACAGTTTGCTCGTCCGCCAGGCTTCATAGCGTGAAACGATAGCGTGCTCCTGCTGCTCGCCCCAGCTGGACAGGTTGGCATCGGTCATCTGCGCCAGTGACGCGAGGCCCGCTGCGCAGCCGATCGGGTTACCGGAATACGTGCCGCCCAGGCCGCCCTTGGGCAGGTTGTCCAGCAACTGCCTGCGACCTACCACCGCGCCCAGCGGGATGCCGCCCGCAATGCTTTTGCCCAGCAGAATCAGATCCGGCTCGATGCCCAGACGACTGAACGCAAAACGCTGCCCGGTACGGCCGAAGCCGGACTGGATTTCATCGGCGATCAGCACGATGCCGTGTTTATCGCAGAACGCTCGCAGTGCCTGGGCAAAGTCCGGCTGCATGGCCAGAAAACCGCCTTCGCCCTGAACCGGTTCGAAGATGATGCAGCCCACGTCGTTGACGTCGATCTCGACGCTGAACAGCCGGTCCATGGCCTTGAGCGCCTGCTCGGTGGACACGCCGTTGTCCTTGCTGGGGAACGGAATGTGAAAGACCGGACCGGGCAGCACGCCGACTTTCTGTTTATAGGGCGCTACCTTGCCGTTGAGGTTCAGGGTCGCCAGCGTTCGGCCATGAAAGCCGCCGTCAAAGGCGATGACCGCCGTGCGGCCGGTGGCGCCGCGTACGATCTTCAGCGCATTTTCGGCCGCTTCCGCACCGCTGTTGGTGAGCATGCCGCTGAGGGGGTAACTGACCGGTACGAACTGCGTGAGCTGCTGCATGAAGCGGATATACGGGTCATGAGGCGTGGCGTTAAAGCAATAGTGGGTCAGCTTTGCCGCCTGATCCTGAATGGCCGTGACCACCTGCGGGTTGCAGTGCCCCAGATTGAGCACCCCGATGCCGCCGACAAAGTCGATATAGCGCTTGCCGGTGGTGTCCCAGACTTCGGCGTTGCGGCCGTGGGAAAGCGTCATGTTGTGGACAAACGAAATGGATTCGCTGATGTGTTCGCTCATCGGCCTGGCCCTGACTCCGGGTGATCATGATGGCCTTATCCAAACAAACATCGGGCCGCGCTCGCAAACGAAATAAAATCACCGGGTCATTCCAATAATTCCCGATGTAAGGGCTTTTATGGCTATTAACGATCAGGAGTTCATTCCTAAAAGGAATCATGTTTTTCAAAAACGTCGTTTGTAGCCCGACCCTGAGTAGCTTGATACTGAGGTCATCGATGATTTCCACCGGGTTCATGACAGGAGAATCAACATGGTTGCCGAGTTATTAGCACGTCTGGGCGTAGCGAACAGTGCCCACACACAAGGGGACTATCCGGTTTACACCCCGATTGATGGCAGCCGGATTGCCTCGGTCACGCTTGAAGACAAGGCACAGGTCGTGGCGCGTATCGACAGCGCCCACAATGCGTTTCTAAAGTGGCGCACAGTACCGGCGCCACGGCGTGGCGAGCTGGTGCGGATCTTTGGTGAAGTGCTGCGTGAGCACAAGGCTGATCTGGGCGAACTGGTATCGGTCGAGGCCGGCAAGATCACTCAGGAAGGTCTGGGTGAAGTGCAGGAAATGATCGACATCTGCGACTTTGCCGTCGGTCTGTCGCGTCAGTTGTACGGCCTGACCATCGCCTCCGAGCGTCCCGGTCATCACATGCGCGAAACCTGGCACCCGCTGGGTGTGGTCGGCGTGATCAGCGCGTTCAACTTTCCGGTTGCGGTCTGGGCCTGGAACACCACGCTGGCGCTGGTCTGCGGCAACCCGGTGATCTGGAAGCCTTCGGAAAAGACTCCGCTGACGGCACTGGCCTGTCAGGCGCTGTTCGACAAGGCGCTGAAGATTTTCGGTGACGCGCCGGCAGCACTGGCGCAACTGGTGATCGGTGATCGTGACGCCGGTGAAGCGCTGGTCGACGACCCTCGCGTGCCACTGATCAGCGCCACCGGCAGCACCCGCATGGGCCGTGAAGTCGGGCCGCGTGTCGCCGCCCGTTTCGGGCGCAGCATTCTGGAGCTGGGCGGCAACAACGCGATGATTCTGGCCCCGAGCGCCGATCTGGACCTGGCCGTGCGCGGCATTCTGTTCAGTGCGGTAGGCACCGCCGGTCAGCGTTGCACCACGTTGCGCCGCCTGATTGTGCACCGCTCGATCAAGGACGAAGTGGTCGCCCGCGTCAAGGCAGCCTACGCCAAGGTGCGCGTCGGTGATCCGCGCGAAGGCAATCTGATCGGCCCGCTGATCGACCAGCAAGCGTTTTCGGCCATGCAGAACGCGCTGACCAAGGCCCGCGACGAAGGCGGTCAAGTGTTTGGTGGCGAGCGTCAGTTGCAGGACAAATACCCGAACGGCTACTACGTCACGCCGGCCATTGCCGAAATGCCTGGCCAGAGCGAAGTCGTGCGTCACGAAACCTTCGCGCCGATTCTCTACGTGCTGGTTTACGACGACTTCGAAGAGGCCCTGCGCCTGAACAACGAAGTGCCACAGGGCCTGTCGTCGTGCATTTTCACTACCGACCTGCGTGAGGCCGAGGCTTTCCAGAGTGCCGCGGGCAGCGATTGCGGTATTGCCAACGTCAATATCGGCACCAGCGGTGCGGAAATCGGCGGGGCATTTGGTGGCGAGAAGGAAACCGGTGGGGGGCGCGAGTCCGGCTCCGATTCGTGGCGCGCCTACATGCGCCGGCAGACTAATACCGTCAACTACTCCCGCGAGTTGCCGCTGGCTCAGGGCATCGTTTTCGACTGATGTGAACCGGGCGCTTATTGCCGACATTGCTGGAGCTTTTCGATGGTGCAGTTTGCTGAAGGCTGTCTGTGGGAACAATTGACTCCGCAACGCCCGGTCAGCCCGGCCCTGAGCGGTGAGCGGAGCGCCGACGTGTGCATCATCGGCGCCGGGTTCACCGGTCTGTCGGCGGCGTTGCGCTTGCTGGAAGGCGGCAAGTCGGTGTGCGTGGTCGAAGCGCATCAGGTCGGGCATGGCGGTTCCGGACGCAACGTCGGTCTGGTGAATGCCGGGACCTGGGTGGCGCCCGATCAACTGGACAAGGTACTGGGCAGTGTCGAGGCCAGCCGATTGAATGGCGCGTTGGGCGCGGCGCCGGCACTGGTGTTCGCGACCATCGACAAGTACCGCATCGATTGTCAGGACACTCGCACCGGCAACCTGCACATGGCGCACAACGCCAAGGGTCTGGCTGATCTGCGTAGCCGTGCCGCACAGTGGCAACGGCGTGGTGCCAACGTTGAATTGCTGACCGGCAAACCCTGCGAAGACGCCTGTGGCACCGACAAGGTCAGCGGCGCCTTGCTCGATCATCGCGCAGGCACGGTGAACCCGATGGCTTATGTCTCGGGCATGGCGCTTAACGTGGTAGCGCAGGGTGGGCAAGTATTCGGTGATTCTCCTGTCAACGGTTTGCAACGCACCGCTGATGGCTGGAAGGTCTTTACTGCTGCGGGCAGTGTGCGCGCCGAGAAAGTAATCATCGCGTCCAATGCCTACACAGAGGGCGAGTGGACCGACATCAAGGATCACATCTTCGCTGGTTATTACTATCAGGTCGCTTCGCAGCCACTCAGCGGTGCCGAGCAGGCGCAGATTCTGCGCGGCGGGCAGGGTTCGTGGGACACGCGTACGGTGCTCAGCAATATTCGTCGCGACGCTCATGGGCGCCTGCTGCTGGGCAGTCTGGGTAACGCCGGCAATTATCCGCTGTGGTTCATTCGTCAGTGGGCGGATCGCGTCCAGCAGCATTACTTTCCGCAACTGGGCCGGGTCGAGTGGCAGAGCACCTGGACCGGGCGCATCGGCTTCACGCCGGACCACTTGCTGCGCCTCTTCGAACCTGCGCCAGGCTTGCTGGCGGCGACCGGTTTCAATGGCCGGGGGGTGACCACCGGGACACTGGTGGGCAAATGCTTTGCCGATTACCTGCTGAGCAACGACGCAGCTGCGCTGCCGGTGAGCTTTTCAAGCGGTAAAAAGGTTTCGGGCAGTTCGCTGCGCAGTCTGGCCTACGACGCGGGTTTCACCCTGTATCACGCCGGGCAATGCCTGCGCGTGGTGCTTTGAGCCAGGCAGGGTTCAGCTCGTCCTGCTCTTGATGCGCAGCTCTGCACACAGTCCGCCCTGCGCCGAGTTGCGCAGGTGCAGGCTGCTTTCCAGTTTGCGTACGATCATGTCGACGATCGCCAGCCCCAGTCCTGCGCCGTTGCTGTGACCCTGGCTGTAGAAGCGTTCGAACAGGCGAGCCTTCTGCTGTTCGTCGATACCAGGCCCAGCGTCTTCGACCGACAGGTGCGCGCTGCCATCTTCCTGGGCGTGCAGGGCAACGCGAATCTCGCTGGCGGTCGGGGCGAAATTCAGCGCATTGGTCAGCAGGTTCTGCAGGGCAATGGTGATGGCTGCCGGGTCGCTGCGGATCACGCAATCCTCGCCTTCTTCAAATACCAGATCGACGCGCTTCTCCAGTGCCAGCGGCGTGAGTTCGGCCATTTCCTCGCGTACCAGCGTGTTCAGCTCGAAGGTCTGTAACTGACTGACTTCAAGGCGCGGTTCCAGGCGTGCCATGGTCAATAGCTGACTGGCCAGGCGGGCGGCGCGGTCGACGCCATGCACGAGAAAGTCCAGCGCTTCCAGGCGTTGCTCCGGGGTTTCGGCCTGGCGCGCGTTCTGCGCGTGGATACGCAGGATGGTCAGCGGCGTGCGCAATTCGTGGGCCGCGTCAGCGATGAAGCGTCGCTCGCGTTCCAGCACACTTTCGATCTGGGTCAGCAGGCGGTTGAGCGCGTACTGCATGGGCTCCAGTTCTTTGGGCAGGGGCGTTACATCAAGCGGTTCCAGGCTCTCGGCATCGCGCTTGCGGATAACTCTGGCCATTGATTGCAGCGGGCGCAGGCCCCAGCCGATGGCCAGCCAGATCGCGACCACCAGCAGCGGCACACCGATCAGCGCCGGCCACAGCGTGTGACTGACAATGCGCTGAATCAGGTCCTGGCGTACGTCATCGCGCTCACCCACCCAGATCAGAAAACCCTGCTGTGGATCGGCGAGGAGAAAGCCGCACCACTCGTGCCCGTTTTCGACTAAGTCGTGGGAGCCTTCGGTTGCGGGAGGTGCGCTGAGCAGCGGGGCTTCGGCCGAGCGCACCAGCAGCTCGCCCGAGGTACGCCAGACCTGAAAGGTCAGCCGGGTTTCGTAGGGGTGGGCCACGCCGCTGGTGCCAACCCGGCTCATGGCCTGATCGAACGCCTGATACAGCTTGTCGAGATCCTGCTCACCCGCTGCGCGCTGACGTAGCACACCCTGCAGCAGACGCGCGCTCTGGGCCAGTTGTGCATCGTAGACTTCTTCGATTTCGTGATGGCTGTCGCGCAGGGCGAGCAGGCTGATCGTCAGGTCGCCGAGCAGCAACAGCATCAGTACCGGGATCAGAATACGCGCGCGTACCGAGGTCATGCCTTGAGCTCCAGCAGGTAGCCGACACCGCGCACGGTGCGGATCAGCTCGGTGGACAGTTTCTTGCGCAGGTTGTGAATCAGCACCTCCAGCGTGTTGCTTTCGACCTTGTCCTGCCAGCCGTACAGGGTATTGGACAAGCGCTCGCGGGTGACCACCTTGCCGGGACGGATCATCAGTTGATGCAGCAACTGGTATTCCATCGGCGTCATCGGTACTTCGCTGCCCTGAAAACTGACCTGTTGCGACGCCGGGTCGAGGCTGATGCCGGCGTGTTCCAGCAGCGGTTGCGCACGGCCCTGGCTGCGCCTGAGCAGGGCGCGGACCCGGGCTTTCAGTTCATCGACGTCGAATGGCTTGATCAGGTAGTCGTCCGCGCCGGCATCCAGACCAGCAATACGGTCGGCAGTCCCGTCGCGTGCGGTCAGGATCAGCACCGGCAAGGTAAGTGCTTCGGCGCGCAACTGGCGCAGCAGGTCCAGGCCATCCATGCGCGGCAGTCCAAGGTCGAGCAGCAACAGGTCGAATGGCTCGCTGCGCAGGGCGTGCAGCGCGCTCAGCCCGTCCTCCAGCCAGTCGAGGGTATAGCCCTCGGTATTCAGGGCCACGCGGATGCCTTGACCAATGGCTCGATCATCCTCGACGAGAAGCAGGCGCATAGGGCTTTGACCGGTGAGTGTGGGGAAGGGCGCCATGATGCCGTCAGCAGGCAGCAGCGCGAAGTGCCGTGTGTCCGGGAAGATGTTACGAGCTATTACGTATTAAGCTTTTCCTAAGATTCGTTTCGCACAGTAGGCGCTCCTTAACTGCTTGCGAGTATCTGTCATGCGTAAAGTCCTGCTGATTTCCTTGTGTCTGGCCAGCCCGCTGGCACTTGCCGGCCCGCAATGCACCACGGCTGACAAGTCCCAATGGCAGGATCAGGCCAAATTCCAGGAGCAGCTCAAGGCTCAGGGTTACGAGATCAGCAAGTTCAAGGTGACTGACGGCAACTGCTACGAAATCTATGGTTTCGACAAGGACAAGCGCAAGGTCGAGATCTATCACGATCCGGTGACGGGTAAAGCGGTGAAGACCGAGACCAAGTAATGAGCCGTGTTTCCCTGCGCCTGTGGGACCCGCTGGTCAGGCTGTTTCATGTCTCGATCGCGGGTGTCTTCGTTGCCAATTATTTCTTCAATGAAGCAGGTGGCGACTGGCACATCTGGCTGGGCTATTACGCGGTTGCCTGGCTGGCGGTGCGCGTGGTGTGGGGATTCATCGGGCCGCGCAGCGCACGCTGGAGCGATTTCTGGCCACATCCGGCGCGCCTGCGTGCGCACATCCGCTCGCTGATCGACCGGCGGCCGATGCATCGGCTCGGCCATTCCCCGCTCGGCGGGTTGGTCATGGTACTCATGATGGTGCTGATCTTCGGCATGGGCCTGACCGGTTTTCTGATGGAAGAAGTCGATGCCCTGTGGGGCGCCGACTGGCCGCAGGACATCCACGAAATTCTCGCCAACACTTTGTGTGCCTTGGTGGTGCTGCACATGGCCGCCGCCATCTTCGAAAGCGTTCAGGTGCGTGACAACCTGCCCTTGTCGATGCTGACAGGCAAGCGACGCCCGTTGCCCGAAGATCGCCATCGCTGAAACCACACCTTTGTTCCTCTTTACAGTGATGCCTCCCGATGCGTGTTATTTCCCGAAACCTGGCTGCATGGAGCGCAGGCCTGATTGTTGTGGCGATTTTTCTCAGTGCGTGGCTCAGCCATCCACAGCACCGTATTGCGCCGTTCGCGCTCAGCCCCGCGCCGGTTGGCGCTGAAAGCGTGGCGCCCAAGGCGTCCTACATTTCGCGTTTCGCGTCTTCCGATCTCGACGACTTCGTGCATTCCTCAGCCGTGACGGCATTGCCCGGTGGCGACCTGATGTCGGTGTGGTTCGCCGGTTCTCGCGAGGGCGCGGGCGACGTTGAAATACGCACCTCGCGCTTCGACGCGGCCAGTGGTGAGTGGGGCGGCGAGCAGGTGCTGGCAACCCGTGATTCCACCCAGTCGGGCACTGGTAAATACATCCGCAAACTGGGCAATCCGGTGATCGCCCTGGCTCCGGACAATCGCCTGTGGCTGTTCTACGTTTCAGTCTCGGTCGGCGGCTGGGCGGGCAGTACGGTCAACGCCATGGTCTCCAGCGACATGGGCTCCAGCTGGTCGCCGCCGTGGCAACTGGTGACAACCCCGTTTCTGAACATCAGTACGCTGGTGCGCGGCGCGCCGGTGTTTCATGCCGACGGTTCGATCGGCCTGCCGGTCTATCATGAGTTTCTCGGCAAGTTTGCCGAATACCTGTACCTGAGCGCCGACGGTGAAGTGATCGACAAGTTTCGCATCAGCCGTGGCAACAATTCCCTGCAGCCCACCGTCGTGCCTTTGGACGGGCAGCGCGCCGTGGCCTTGTTGCGCTATGCCGGTGAGACGTTCCACCGGGTGCTGGCCAGCCGCACCGAAGACGGCGGGCAGAGCTGGAGCGAGCCGTATCCGTTGACCCCGAGCAACCCCAATTCTTCGCTGGCTGCGGTCGGTGTGCCAGGCAAGGGGCTGCTCGTGGCGCTCAACGACCTGCGCGAGGGGCGCTTTAAACTCAGTCTGTACGGTACTGACGAGGAGATGAACGTCTGGAGGCCACTGATGGATTTCGACAAGTCGCCCAATCCGCTGGGCACACCGTTTACCCTCGAAGCATACAAGGAGGTGATCGGCGAGGGCTTCCGCAGTTCCAGTGGCGCCCTGCGTCAACCGATGGAAGAGGCGTTTCTGAGCAATCTGGACCAGCGCGTCTGCTCGCCCCAGGGCTGCGACTTCGAATACGAATACCCGTACTTCATCCGCAGCCCGGACGGCCTGTATCACCTGGTCTACTCGTGGAATAACACCTTCATCAAGCATGTCAGCTTCAACGAGGCCTGGCTGGCGGAGCAACTTTTATGATCGCGTTGGGATTGGCTCATCTGGCATTTGCCTGGACCCTGTTTGTGCTGTTGGCGCCCTTGACCGCATCGTTATGGTGGCGCTGCGGCCTGTTGGCTGCCGTCTCGCTAGTGAGTGTGATCTCGATCGACGGGCTGTCGATGGCGTCCTATGCCCGCAGCCTGACCGATGACCTGGCCATCAGCAGCCTGGTGCTGCTGGGCTGGCTGACCCTGCAGCGACTGGGTGTGCTCAGGCCGATGGCAGTGTCCAGGCGCGGGCTGATGCTGTTGGTGTTCGCTGCGCTGGCACTGACTTTGTACCCGGCCACGCTGGGCCTGACGTATTTCGATCCGTACCGCTGGGGCTACAACCCGCGGCCGATGATCATGGTTGTCGCTGTCATCGCGCTGGGGCTGGTCTTTATGCGCAATGCGCTGGCCGTCGTGATGCTCAGCGCAGCGACGCTGGCCTTCACTTTCCGCATCAAGCCATCGGAAAATTATTGGGATTACCTGATCGACCCGCTGCTTGGTCTTTACTGCTGTGGGGCCTTGCTGGTCCTGGCTGTCCGGTTTGTTTATCGCCGCACAATGGAGACGCGCCGTCCGGCGGCTCTGTCTGTCGGCAATGTCTAGAGGAATGACGATGAGTTGGTTGCAATCGCGACGCCTGCATTATTGGCTGGGCGCGGTCATGGTGGTGTTCCTGCTGTCGGCGTTGCTGAGGGGCGTGTTCTTCTACGGGTTTTCCGGTATCGAACCGGGCACGCTGTTCACGCATGGCGAGGTCGCAAAGACGCTCGGCATCGGCTTGCGCTTCGACCTGCGCCTGGCGCTGCTGATACTGCTGCCGGTCGCGGTGCTGCTCTGGATGCCGGGTTGTAACCTGATCAGCGTGCGTGCCCTGCGCTGGCTGGCGCGGGGCTATCTGATCGTGGCGCTGGCGATTCTGACAATGATTTACATCGTCGACTTCGGCCATTACGCCTATCTCGGGGTCAGGCTCAACGCCAGCGTGCTGCGCTATCTGGAGGATGCGCAGATTTCCCGGGACATGCTTTGGCAGACTTATCCAGTATTCTGGATCACTGTCGGCTGGCTGCTCACTGTCGCAGTGCTCGGCTGGGCATTGATCAGGCTTGAACGTGCCACCCTGGACCGTGAGGCCAGACCGATCAAACGCGGGTCCGCGGTCTGGGGTTCGGCGCTGATGGTCTGTGCAACCTTCCTCGGCCTGCTGGGCCGGGTCGAGAATCTCAATCTGGAAAACCCGGTACCGTTGCGCTGGAGCGATGCGTTCTTCTCAGGCAACAGCCAGGTGGCGGCACTGGGGCTCAACCCGGCGCTGTTCCTGTACGACACGCTCAAGGTCTCCCAGTCGAACTTCGACGAACCCGAGGTGCGCAAGCATTATGAGCGGGTCGCGCGTTATCTGGGCGTCCGGCAGCCAGATGTACAGGGATTGAGTTTCAAGCGTCACCAGACCGTGCAGCCCTACCGGCTGCCGGGCGAGCGGCCGCCGAATGTCATGTTCGTCATGCTCGAATCGCTGGGCACCAGTGCTGTCGGTGCCTACGGTAACCCGTTGAACCCGACGCCAAACCTAGACCATCTGGCCACCCAAAGCTGGTTCTTCAAGCACTTTTACGTACCGGTGACCGGCACTGCGAAAACGGTCTGGGCGAGCATCACCGGGGTTCCCGACGTGACACGGCAGGAGACCGCCACGCGCCATCCGCTGCTCACACGGCAAAACACCATCATCAATGACTTCAAGGGGTACGAGAAGCTGTACATGATTGGTGGCAATTCCGGCTGGGCCAACATGAACGCCTTGATCCGTCGCAGTATCAACGACGTACGGCTGTACGACGAGCGCGACTGGAAGTCACCGCAGGTGGATGTCTGGGGGATTTCCGACCTGGATCTGTTCAAGGAGAGCGACCGGATCCTGCGTGCGTTGCCAGCCGACAAACCGTTCTTTGCCTATGTGCAGACTGCGGGCAATCACCGGCCGTTTACCATTCCGAAGGACAACGACGGTTTTCAGGTCAGCGACAAGACCGTGGAGCAGGTCCAGGCCGCCGGTTCGCGCAGCGTGGAGCAGTACAACGCCGTGCGCCTGCTGGATTTCAACATTGGACGGTTGATGGAACTGGCCAAGGCGGGCGGTTACTACGAAAACACCATCTTCGTGCTGTTTGGCGATCACAACACGCGCATCAGCCAGATCCCGCACATGGCGCCGGCGTTCGAGCAACTGGGCCTGGAGAGCAACAACGTTCCGCTGTTGATTCACGCCCCCGGCCTGCTGGGCACACGCGTTGTCGACGAAGCGGTCGGTCTCGCCGACCTGCTGCCGACACTGGCGGGGATGGCCGGAATGGACTTCACCAGCGGCACCATGGGTCGTGACATTCAGCAAGCGGCTCCGGAAGGTGAACGTGTGGTGCCGCTGGTACTGCGCGAAGGTACGTTCCCGCTGATCGGCGGTGTCACGCGCAACTACCTGCTGCAAATGGAGCACGACGGCAGTTCGCCAACGCTCCATGACCTGTCTTCACCCACGCCGCTGGACAACGTCGCCGAACAGAACCCGCAAGAGTTCGAACGGCTGCGCGACCTCACCCGCGGTCTGCATGAAACCTCGCGAATGATGCTGTATCAGAACGTGCGTTGACGAAGCGAACCGGCCTTTGTCAGCGTTGCTACGCAAGCCGCTGGTCGAGTCAGCGGCTTGCCTGAGGATGGCATATTTATTGGATGATGTTAAAGTGCTTGCGCCTGTGAACCACGCACGAAACGCATACAGGGCTCGGTTTTCGACTAGCTTGGTTAGTTGAGCGCGTATTTTGCGGGGAGTTGTAAACCGTCGTCCTGTCACGCTGGCTTTTATCTTTATGGATTGCGGTATTTCATCGCAAACACATGAAAAAACTGTCAGATTTTGCTCTGAATCTGTATTTTGGCGGCCTGTTTTCGCTCGGATGCGTTTTTTGCCCATTGCACACTCAAGAGCCTTACTGGATGCCGGCAAGTTTTTCATGTGTTAACCCGCCGAAACTGCTTGATGCACTGCGTGCTGAAACGAGGCAGTTGCACGTCAAGCTTGAAAAACGCATGCCGTTTTTTTCACCCGCTCTGGATCACGCTCTTTACCTCCGTCTGCTTCAGGCCTACTACGGTTTTTATGCACCGCTTGAAGCGATACTGCATGGCAGTGCCTTGATACCTGCGGAGCTTATTCCGGTCGAGAGGGTCAAAACTCCTGTGCTGGTTGAGGATCTGCGTGCGCTGGGGCTGTCCGATCACGACATCGGGCAATTGCCCCGCTGCGAACGGTTGCCCACTGTTGATTCTGCCGGTGCATGCCTGGGTGTGATGTATGTGCTGGAAGGGGCGACACTGGGCGGGCAGGTGTTGCGACGTGAGATAAACCGGCGTCTGGGCCTGGATGAGCAACGTGGAACGGCCTTTCTCGATGTGTACGGTGCCCTCACCGGACCTCGCTGGAAGGCGTTTCTGAATCATCTGGACGACGTGCCGCGAGAAGTTGTTCTTATTGATGCTGCCGCGTTTGCAGCGCACTCCACATTTGCATGTTTCGAGCACTGGCTCGAGGGTCAAGAGGTACTGCTATGAGCCAACTCGACAAAGACGCCTTTGAAGTCCTTCTGGCCAATTGTGCGGATGAGCCCATTCAGTTCCCTGGCGCCATTCAACCCCACGGCCTGCTGTTCACGTTGCAAGAGCCCGAGCTGACTATCCTGCAAGTCAGTGCCAACGTGCACACTGTGCTGGGCCAGGTGCCCGAGCAGGTGCTCGGCAAGGGGCTGGACTGTGTGCTGGGCGCTGGCTGGGCCGAGGTGATTAAAAGCGCCAGTGCTCATGACTCGTTCATCGACGCGCAACGTCTGCTGATGTCGATCAACGGCATCGAGTTTGAAGCCTTGCTGCACCGCAGCCAGGGCGTTCTGATTCTGGAACTGGAGATTCAGGACAAGGATGCGCAAGCGATCAGTTATTCCGAGCGCACCGGCAACATGGGCCGCATGTTGCGCCAGCTGCATGCTGCGAGTGATCTGCAGACCCTGTATGAAGTCAGTGTCCGCGAGATCCAGAAAATGACCGGTTACGACCGGGTGCTGATCTACCGTTTCGAAGAGGAAGGCCATGGTCAGGTGATCGCTGAAGCGTCGTCGCCCTCCATGGAGCTTTTCAATGGACTGTTTTTCCCGGCATCGGACATTCCCGAGCAGGCGCGCGAGCTGTATCGCCGCAACTGGCTGCGCATTATTCCCGATGCCGATTACATCCCTGTGCCCTTGTTGCCTCAACTGCGTCCGGACACTCAGGAGCAGCTTGATCTGAGTTTTTCGACGTTGCGCAGTGTTTCACCGATCCACTGCCAGTACATGAAGAACATGGGCGTGCTGTCATCCATGAGTGTTTCGCTGATTCAGGGCGGCAAGTTGTGGGGATTGATCAGTTGCGGCAACCGCACGCCGCTGTACGTGACTCACGAACTGCGCAGTGCCTGCCAGGCGATAGGTCAGGTACTTTCCCTGCAGATCAGTGCCATGGAAGCGCTGGAAATAAGCCGTCAGCGAGAGGCGAAAGTCAGGGCGCTCGAGCAATTGAATCTGGCCATGGCCGAGTCCGAAGAAAACGTCTTTGACGGTCTGGCGCAGCAACCACAGTTATTGATGGATCTGGTAGGCGCGAGCGGCGTCGCCATCATCGAAGACCGGCAAACGCATTGTTTCGGCACCTGCCCGGAGCCTTCTGAGGTACGTGCACTGCATGCGTGGATGATTGCTGGTGGCGAACCAGTGTATGCCAGTCATCATCTATCCAGTGTCTATCCGCCTGCCGAGGCCTATCAGCCAATTGCCAGCGGCGTATTGGCGATGAGCCTGCCAAAGCCGGTCGACAACGGCGTTATCTGGTTTCGCCCCGAGGTCAAGGAAACGGTTCAGTGGAGTGGTAATCCGAAAAAACCACTGGATATGGAGAGCTCGGCAGGCGGCATGCGTCTTCGGCCGCGCACCTCGTTTGAGATCTGGAAAGTCGAGATGACCGGGATCGCTACGAAGTGGAGCTATGGCGATGTGTTCGCCGCCAATGACCTGCGCCGCTCCGCTCTGGAAAATGACCTCGCCCGCCAGGTGCGCAGGGAGCAGCAGGCCGTTCGCGCCCGCGACGAGCTGGTAGCGGTTGTGTCCCATGACTTGCGCAACCCGATGACGGTCATTTCCATGCTGTGTGGGATGATGCAGAAGTCGTTCAGCTCCGATGGGCCACACACCTCGCGACGTATTTCCACGGCAATCGATACCATGCAGCAAGCGGCCAGCCGCATGAATGTGTTGCTCGAAGACCTGCTCGACACCTCGAAAATCGAAGCGGGCCGTTACACCATTACGCCGCAGCCGCTGGAAGTCAGCCAGATATTCGAGGAGGCCTACACCTTGCTGGCCCCTCTGGCGATGGACAAGTCCATCGAGATCTCCTTCAACGCCGAGCCTGACCTCAAGGTCCAGGCCGACCCGGAGCGTCTCTTCCAGGTGCTGTCCAACCTGATCGGCAACGCCATCAAGTTCACCCCGAAAATGGGCACAATCGGTGTGGCGGCAATGTCCAACGGCGCTGAAATCGTGTTCACCGTACGGGACTCCGGCGAGGGTATCCCTCCCGAGCAGTTGCCACACATCTTCGAGCGCTACTGGACCGTCAAGGAAGGCAACCCGACCGGCACCGGTCTGGGCCTGTACATCTCGCAAGGCATCATCAAGGCACACGGCGGTGAACTGGCTGCGCAAAGCCGGGTGGGCGAGGGCAGCGAGTTCCGCTTCACGGTGCCAATGGCAGTTTGATCGCTTTCTCAGGCTTGCAGTGTGTCGGCTCAAGCCTGAGTTGCGTCAGCCCTGATACCAGTTGGTGGCCTTTTCGATGTATTCAGCGTTCGCCGGAAGTACCTCGCGCAGGAAAGCGAGGTACTTGTCCATCAACGCCTTGCTGGGAAAGCGCGCGGCGAAGCCGGTGGTGATATCGTCGCAATGGATGATGACCATCAGGCGTCTGTGATCGACCGTGACAAATTCATGCAGGTGCCAGGGGGCGGTTTGTCGATGGTGGACAGGGTTTTCCCAGTTCAGCAGTTTGATGGCGGCGATGAAGGCCATCGCTACCGGGCCGACCAGAAAGAGCAACGATCCGGTCAGTACGGCGACGAATCCGAATACCAACATGACGAAAATGGCGATGCCCTTGAAGAAGCTTGAGGCGAAGTCGGGGTAGTGGAGGTAATACTCGACCGTGGCGCCATCGGTTTTCAGGGTGTAGTTGAAGATGGTTTTTTGGCGGATGAGCAGGCCTACGAAATAGGCGAGATACCCTACAAGTGCAAGCACTGTGTATACCAAAGAATAAAGGCTATCCGAAAACATTATCCAGCCTCCCCAAATAAAAAGTGCGCTGGCGGTCAGATAGAAGGCGATAAATCCAAGCTGTGTGATCATGATCTCTTTAGGTGACCGCGCCAGCGTTTTGACTTTCCAGTTTAAAATATCTTTGCCTTTCGACAGGTCTAAAGCTTGTTCTTGCTGATTCATATAGGTGTGCCCTCTGCGACTTCCAGGGTAAGGGAGCCAGTCCTGCTTGATGCCTTTACAGCGAGTTCTATGGCCGTCAAGCCGTCAATAGAGGTATCGCCTCTTGTGCCAAGCTCCATCTGAAAAAGATAGCTTCTATCGTCCTCGCCGGAATTTATAAAGTCGTACGGATACCAGAGTTGTAGCTCCAGAAAGGTTGCTTCCTTGTCGAGCGGTACCCAGGTTTCCCAGATGAGGTCCTCATTTTCAGGGGGCATTAGAGGGTAGGTGAAGTCTTCACTAGCCTTGGCAGTTGGTTTGTTAGTAAGCATCCCGAACTGCTCTACCTTCCTGAATTTTCCGCGGTTCAGAAATGCTTCATATAGTGGGGTATCTATTTTTTCTACAGGTAGCACGCCCCACGGGCGCTTGCTACTTACAATGTTGAAGTGGACAGATTTGCCGCGTAAAAAGTGTGGGAAATACACCTGTACTCCAGCGCCAGTTTGCACAGCGACACTCATATAGTCGCCTTTGCCAAGGTAGCGATCCTCATAACGCACGGTGCTTTTTACATGAACCCGCGGAGATAATTGAATTTCCATCAATGCGCTTATTTCTTCATTCTTACCTCTTGCAGTCTCGTCGTAGCGATAGTCTATGGTTCTTGACCAACAGCACTTACGTAGCCACCAGCCCACACTGTCTTGCTTGAAATAGTTTAGGGTCATCGTGGCAAGCAGATAAATAAATCCAACTGCTATCAGGGCTACGCTGAACCACGAACTCATCGCAATAATCGTAAAAGCACTAGCAGGAAAAACGCCTGCTAATAGCTGGGCCGAAGAACCTAAACCCATCAGGAATACAGCAACTTCCTTAATACGGAGTCCGTGTTTTTCATCTGAGGTTTTAGCTGCGTAAAAATCATCCAAAACGTCAAATAGCTCTAACGTGGCCGCCGCTATCCCAAACGCCCCCATCGCCACCATCGAACCTCTAAACCCCCTTATCGCATCCCCCCAAATCGCATTACCTCGTGCTTTCCAGTAAGCCGCCGATTTATCGAGAATGCCTATGTTATAGCCGCCAATGACAAGTGGCTTCGCCGTACTGATAACCGCCCACGGCGCTTCAACAAACACCGCCATCAACAAGTTAAAGCTATACCCCAAACCATACGTCACCTTGCCGATGTCCTTGGCACTGAAGTCTCCATCCCGAGTAAGGTCGCGATAAGTGAAGGCGGTGTTGATGAAGTTGAGCATGATCACGCTCCAGGTGATCGAGCCGGCAATCCCTCCCAGTCCATCGAGCCAGCGTTTGGCGGTCGCCAGCCAGTCTTTGGTGATGGCTTTGCCCGACTGGAAGTACAGGCGAATCTCATCCTGCAACTGCCTGGCGTACTCGTTGTTCTGAAAGTCGAGCAGGGCGGGCATGCTCAGTTCGTGCAGGCGAAGCTTTTGCTCGAGCGTG
>Ga0105244_10001358_pt1 | contig 19911 bp, 20 predicted proteins | sample KBSM44metaG_FD_80423 | JGI IMG/M metagenome (GOLD analysis project Ga0105244, IMG submission 80423) | Miscanthus rhizosphere microbial communities from Kellogg Biological Station, Michigan, USA - KBS M4-4 metaG | ecosystem: Host-associated > Plants > Roots > Rhizosphere > Soil | place... | reverse complement strand
CTTTCCAGGCCGACGTCGAGAAGCTGGAGAAGGAAGGCGTGTACGTGCTGTTCGCGCCGACCGAAAAGGATCTGTATCCGGAGCCGCAGGAATTCCGCGTCAATCCGCCGTCGGACCTGGGCAATACGCTGGAGGGCGAGTTCCGTCCGGGCTTCTTCACCGGCGTGACCACCATCGTGCTGAAGCTGTTCTCGTGCGTGCAGCCGAAGGTGGCCGTGTTCGGCAAAAAGGATTACCAGCAGCTGATGATGGTGCGCAACATGGCGCGCCAGTTCGCGCTGCCGACCGAGATCATCGGCGCCGAAACCTACCGCGCCGAGGACGGCCTGGCGCTGTCGTCGCGCAATATGTACTTGTCGGAAGCGGAGCGCGCGGAGGCGCCGGCGCTGTTCCAGAGCCTGAACTACGTCGCCAACGAAATGCGCGCCGGCCATCTGGACATCTTCCAGGTCGAGCACAAGGCGATGGAGGATTTGGCCAAACGCGGCTGGAAGCCGGACTATGTGTCGATCCGCAAGCGCAGCGATTTGCAGCCGCCCAGCGCCGGCGACCTGGCGCAGGGCTCGCCGCTGGTGGTGCTGGCCGCCGCCAAGCTGGGCTCGACCCGCCTGATCGACAATCTGGAGATTTAAGGCTGCGTTTTCACCGCCGGTGCGACCGGCGGCGGGATGGTCACGCCCTGCGGCGAGAGCTGGATGATCACCGGCGGCGCGGCCGGTGCCGCTTTCGGCACGGCGTTGTTCAGCACGAAGGTCATGACCGTGATGAAGATCGCCATGGAGGCAAGGAAGATGCCGACCATCCACTGCACCATGCGCGCGCTGGATTCGGCGATCTCCTTACGCAGCTCGGCGCCCAGCTTATCGATCTTGGCGTTGAGCTCGGCGAATCGGCCATTCACATTCGCCTCGAAAGCATCCAGCCTTGCGTTCATGTCGGCGCGGACCGCTTCGGTCTTGGCGTCGATGTAATCTTTATCGGCATTGGCGTTCATGCGTTTATCTTCCGCCGGACCGGCGGCGGCGTCAAAGCGCGCACGGGAGATATCCGGCCCGCGTTTGCGCCAGCTTAAGCAGCGTTACGCGGCCACCGTCTGCGCCCACGCCAGCGCCGACAGGTGCGCCGTGTTGACGTCCTCCGGGCTCAGCTTGAGCGTCGCCGCCAACGAGGCGACCAGGGCGGAATTGAGCTCGCAAGCCTCGGCCAGCGCCAGATACGGCCCGTATTTGCCGCCGCGCGTCAGCAACGCCGCGACCACGTCGTCCGACAGCTGGATGTTGGCCAGCACCTCTTTCATGCTGATGCCCAGCAGCCGGTCCAGCAGCGAGAACATGCCGGCCACGAAGATGTTCTCGGCCTCGCTCTTGCCCAGAGCGGCCTGCCCCAGCAGCTCGGCCAGGCGGCCGCGCACCACCGCCGTCTCCAGCAGCACCGGCGAATAACCGGACGTGCTGGCCGTGGCCAGCAACAAGGTCAGCCAGCGGTACAGCGGCGTGTAGCCCAGCAAGGCCAAGGCTTGCCGGATCGACTGCACCTCGCGCCCGGCGCCGAAGCCGGCCGAGTTGATGAAGCGCAGCAGCTTGTACGACAAGGTGGCGTCATGCTTGAGTACGGTTTCGATCTGGCCGATGTCGGCGTTCTGCCGCACCATCTGCATCAGCTGCATGATGATGGTCTGCGCCGGATTCATGCCGCCCGAAAGCAGGCTGGTGCGTGGTGTCAGGTGCAGCTTGCCGACGAAGGCGTTCAGCCCCAGCGCGGCGCAGGCGTCGAAGTCGGCCCAGTTGCTGACCGGCCGCGCCACCATGCCCACCGCCGACTGCTTCAGCGCGGCGTAGGCGCGTGCCTGAGTGCCGACGTCGGCGCCGGAAAAGCGCACCTCGACATACGAGGCCAGGGTCGGCAGCCGGGCGCCGCTGCGCGCCAGGTCGGCCTCGCGCAGCAGGATGCCGACGCCGCCGGCGCGCAGCGCCTGCACCGCCGCCAGGGTGTCCGGATTGGCCAGCGCGGCCGCCTTGAGCGACAGCACCGTGCGCTCCGGCGGCAGGCGATGCAGCGCGTCGGTCGACAGCATGGCCGGCACGGCTTCTAAAAAGAGGATTTTGTCGCGCAGCAGCCAGCGGCCGCCGTCGTCCTCGTCGACCATCTGTTCGGCGACGAAGTCGACCAGCAACTCGAGCTCGGCCGGGGTCGAGGCCGGCGCCCCGCTCTGGGTCTGCTTCTGCTGTTGCCAGCACAATTCATAGCCCACCACCCGCTGCTTGGCATCCAACAACGGCTCACGAACGAGGAAATTGGTCTGGTGCATGGCTATGAGAGGTGAGCCCGCGACCCGGGCACGAGGCGCGGGCGACGGGGGCACAGCGCCACGACGGCACTGTCTTGTTGCTTAAACCATCATCAAGCGCCGAGTTTTTCGAAGATCTTGTTCAGCTTTTCGTCCAGCGTCGCGGCCGTGAACGGCTTGACCACGTAGCCGTTGGCGCCGGCCTGGGCGGCGGCGATGATGTTTTCCTTCTTCGCTTCGGCGGTGACCATCAGCACCGGCAACTTGGCCAGCGCCGGGTCGGCGCGGATGTTTTGCAGCATCGTCAGACCGTCCATGTTCGGCATGTTCCAGTCGGACACGACGAAGTCGAACGATTCGGCGCGCAGCTTCGCCAGCGCCATCACGCCGTCTTCGGCCTCGTCGACATTGGCATAACCCAGTTCTTTCAACAGATTCCGGACGATGCGGCGCATCGTCGAAAAATCGTCAACAACTAAAAATTTCATCTTTGGATCAGCCATGAATTACTCCGTTGATTCTCTACGCGGTTGTGAATAATGCCTACAATTTCCATCAAGTTGTAGGATAGCATTTTCGTTGCTCTAAGGCGAACAAAGTAGCAGTAAAACGTCACCCGGGACACATTTAGCCCGGGTTCCCCGCAATTACCGAGGTAATTGCACCAGCAATTGAAATACCGACTACACCCGCAAGGCGCGCGAACCGTGCGCGGCCAGGTGGCCCAGCACCATGCCCGGCAGCGCCTGCAGCGCGCCGACCTCGTGGGCGGCGCCCACCGCGATCGCCTCGCGCGGCATGCCGAACACCACGCAACTGGCCTCGTCCTGGGCGAAATTATACGCCCCGGCCGTGCGCATCTCCAGCATACCGGCGGCCCCGTCCTTGCCCATGCCGGTCAGGATCACGCCGACCGCGTTCTTGCCGGCCGCCTGCGCCGCCGAACGGAACAGCACGTCGACCGACGGCCGGTGGCGGTTGACCGGATCGGCCTGGTCGATGCGGGTCATGTAGTTGGCGCCGCTGCGGGTCAGGTACAGGTGCGAATGGCCCGGCGCGATGTAGGCGTGGCCCGGCAGCACCCGCTCGTTGCCGGCCGCCTCCTGCACCGAGATCTTGCACAGCGTGTCGAGCCGCTTGGCGAACGAGCGGGTGAAGCCCTCGGGCATGTGTTGCGCGATCAGGATGCCGGGGCAGTCCGACGGCATCTGCATCAGGAATTCGCGAATCGCCTCGGTGCCGCCGGTGGAGGCGCCGATGATAATCAGTTTTTCCGACGACGTCAGCGGGTTGCGCAGCTGCGGCAGCGGCACCTGCCCCTCGGCGCCGGGCTGGGGCAGCACGCGCGCGCGCACCCGGGCCTTGGCGGCGGCGCGGATCTTGTCGGTGATGAGGTCGGTGTACTCGCGCATGCCCGCCTGGATCGAGATTTTCGGTTTGGTGACGAAATCGACGGCGCCCAGCTCCAGCGCGCGCATCGTGATTTCCGAGCCCCGCTCGGTCAGCGAGGATACCATCACCACCGGCATCGGGCGCAAACGCATCAATTTCTCCAGGAAATCGAGGCCGTCCATCTTGGGCATCTCGACGTCCAGGGTCAGCACGTCGGGATTGGTCTGCTTGATCAGTTCGCGCGCGACCAGCGGATCGGGCGCCACGCCCACCACCTCCATGTCGGCCTGGCTGTTGATGATCTCGCTCATGACACTACGGATCAGCGCGGAGTCATCGACGATGAGGACTTTGATCTTCATAAAACACTGCTTTCCGGGCCTGGCCCTTATCTACTCTATGTACTCGTATCGCTCGGTCAGAACAGATCGATCTCGCCGCCGACCGGCGCCTTCTTGAGGCGGCTGGCGTATTCGATCTCGCGCTTGGCCAGCGTGTCGTTATGGGTTTGCATCAGCTTCTTGACCAGCACCTTGCCGGTGCGCGGGAAGAAATACACCTTGCGCGGGTGGATGTCGTTCAAGTCCTCGGCCACCACGCGGATCTTCTCGGTCTTGAGGAAGCTGAGCACGAAGGCGGCGTTGCGCTCGCCGACGTTGATCGCCGTGAAGCCCTTGAGCACGGCGCCGCCGCCGAACACCTTGGCCTCCATGTTCTCGCGCTTGGCGCCGGCCTTGAGCAGGTCGTTGATCAGGATCTCCATCGCGTAGGTGCCGTAGCGCGCCGACGCCGACACCGGGCTGCCGTCGCCGCCGCCGTCGGGCAGCATGAAGTGGTTCATGCCGCCCAGGCCGGTGACCCGGTCGCGGATGCAGGCCGACACGCACGAGCCGAGCACGGTCACGATCAACATGTCCTTGTTGGTGAAATAATACTCGCCGGGCAATATCTTGGCGGCGTCGCAGTCGAACGTGCGATCGAAATACACGTTCGTGGCAAATTGTTCAAGGTCCATGGGTTATCTCGTGTTGGTCGCGCCGCTTTTCGAAGCGGCGCCGCGGTGTTGATCATCCAACTCGTACACCGTCTTGCCGCGTAGTTTGAGCGACTCGGACACGTAGAGGAAATTCTCCGAATGGCCCGCGAAGAGCAAGGCGTCCGGCTTCATCAGTGGGACAAAGCGCGACAGGATCTTGCGCTGGGTCGGCTTGTCGAAATAAATCATCACGTTGCGGCAAAAGATGACGTCGAACTGGCCGCTGATGGGCCAGCCGTCGGCCAGCAGGTTGAGCGGCTTGAACGTGATCATGTTGCGCAGTTCGGGGCGCACGCGCGCCATGCCCTCGCGGTCGCCCTTGCCCTTGAGGAAGAAGCGGCGCGAGCGCTCCGGCGACATCTTCTCCAGCCGGTCCATCGTGTAGACGCCGTTGGCGGCGTGGGCCAGCACGTTGGTGTCGATGTCGGTGGCGATGATGTGGCAGTTCGGCGTCAGCGTGTTGAACGCCTCGCACACCGTCATCGCGATCGAATACGGTTCCTCGCCGGTGGAGGCGGCCGAGCACCAGATGGTGATCGGCTCGCGCTTGTTCTTCACATGCTCGGCCAGCAGCGGGAAGTGGTGCGCCTCGCGGAAGAACGACGTCAGGTTGGTGGTCAGCGCGTTGGTGAACGACTCCCACTCCTCGCCCAGGCGGCCCGCCTCGAGGTCGTCGAGGTATTTGGCGAACGAGGCGATGCCGGTGGCGCGCAGCCGCCGCGCCAGGCGGCTGTAGACCATTTCCTGCTTGCTGTCGGCCAGCGAGATGCCGGCGCGTTTGTAGATGAGGCCGCGAACACGTTCGAAATCCTTGGCGTTGAAATCGAACTCTTTGACGGTGTCTTTAGTATGCGGCATTGGGTATTCCTTGGTTTACTACACTGGTGCTGCCGTGTAACGCTACTGCTTGAAATCGCGGTTTAAAATTCTTCCCACTCGTCGCCGCTGGTCGGCGACGTGGTCAGCTTCTTCGGCGCCGGCGGCGCCTTGGCCTTGGCCGGCGCCGCTACGGCCGGCGCCGCCGGCGCGGCGACCGGCTTGGGCGCGGCACGCTTGCTCGGCGGCGCGGCGACGGCGGCGGCCGGCCGGCGCGTGCCGGCATGCTCGGCCAGCTTGAACACGCTGACCGCCTGCGCCAGCAGCTCGGCCTGCTCCTGCATGCTCTCGGCGGCGGCCGCCGACTGCTCGACCAGCGCGGCGTTCTGCTGCGTCATCTCGTCCATCTGCGTGATGGCCTGGTTGACTTCCTCGATGCCGTTGCTCTGTTCCTGCGTGGCGGCGGTGATCTCGCCCATGATGTCGGCCACCTGGCGGATCGAGGTCACGATCAGGTCCATGGTCTGCCCGGCCTCGTCGACCAGGCGGCTGCCGGCGTCGACCTTGTCGACCGAGTCGCCGATCAGTTCCTTGATCTCCTTGGCCGCGCCGGCCGAACGTTGCGCCAGGTTGCGCACCTCCGACGCCACCACCGCGAAGCCGCGGCCCTGCTCGCCGGCGCGCGCCGCTTCCACGGCGGCGTTGAGCGCCAGGATGTTGGTCTGGAAGGCGATGCCGTCGATCACGCCGATGATGTCGACGATCTTGCTCGAGCTGGCCTTGATCGACCCCATCGTCTCGACCACCTGCGACACCACGCTGCCGCCCTTCTCCGCCACCGACGACGCGGTCACCGCCAGCTGGTTGGCCTGGCGGGCGTTGTCGGCGTTCTGCTTGACGGTCGACGTCAGTTCCTCCATCGACGACGCGGTCTCCTCCAGCGAGCTCGCTTGCGACTCGGTGCGCGACGACAGGTCGGCGTTGCCGGCGGCGATTTCGTGCGAGGCCGTGGTGATCAACTCCGTACCGCTGCGCACATCGCCCACCGTCTTGGCCAGGCTCTCGTTCATGTCCCGCAGCGCCTGCAGCAATTCGCTCGTCTCGTCCTTGCCCTCGACGCGCACGTCCGAGGTCAGCTCGCCCGAGGCCACGCGCTGGGCCACGGCCACCGCGCCCGACAGCGGCACCACGATCGAGCGGGTGATCACCACCGCGCACACCACGCCCAGCGCCACGGCCACCGCGCCCAGGCCGAACAGCACGAACATCAGCGACCGGTCGGCGGTGACGGAACCGTCCATCACATGCTTGGCGTCGGCCCGCTGCATGTCGACCAGCTTGTTGATCTGCGTCAGGGTCTGCTGGTTGAGCGGATCGATGCGGCCCGAGATGACCTTGGCCGCGCCCTCGCTGTTAAACGCCAGCACCTGCCCGATCGCCTCCTTGAAGGCGCTGTCGGTGTCGGCGTCGAGCTTGGAGATATCGGCCAGCACTTTCTTTTCGTCGTCGCTCAGGCCCAGCGCCTTGAGGTCGGCGATCGCCTTGTCGTAGCGCGCGCGATGGTCCTTGACCTTCTGCTCTTCCTTCTGCATCAGGCTCACGTCCGACTGCAGGCCGATATTGCGCATGGCGATGCCGGTCTCCAGCATCGCGCTTTTCATCGCCCCCGCCTGCAGGTTCTTGGCGGTGCTCAGCTCCAGGCCCGTGGTCAGCTTGCTCTTGTTGCTGAAATTGAGGTAATTGGTCATCAAGACCATCGCCACCAGGATCAGCAAAATGCCGCCGAACCCGATGCGCAGGCGTGTACCGATGGTGAAATCGCGTAAGTTCATGTTGTTTTCTCCCCTTGCTGTCTATGCGTGTGCTCGCCGGAACGGTGCTACCAGGCCGATGATCGTTATAGTCTTTTGGCACGCCCTCTGTGGGGCGCTTCCGCGGCCGACCGCTGGCCGCTTAGGGGGCAAGTTTTAGGCCGCCAGTTGTTCCATCAAGCCCATTTCGGCGCTTGACATCAGTTTGTCGATGTTCACCAGGATCAGCATGCGCTCGTCGATGGTGCCCAGGCCGATCATGTAGTCGGAGCTGAAGGCGGTGCCCATCTCCGGCGCCGGCTTGACCTGCTCCGGCGTCAAGGTGGTCACGTCGGACACCGAGTCGACCACCATGCCGACGATGCGGCCGCTGATGTTGAGGATGATGACGACGGTGAACTGGTCGTACACCGGCTCGCCCAGGTTGAACTTGATGCGCATGTCCACCACCGGGATGATGATGCCGCGCAGGTTGATCACGCCCTTGATGAATTCGGGCGCGTTGGCGATGCGGGTGACCACTTCGTAGCCGCGGATCTCCTGCACCTTGAGGATGTCGATGCCGTATTCCTCCGAGCCCAGCGTGAAGGCCAGGTATTCGTGACCGGCGATCTCGTTCGCGCCGGTGGTTAGTACGTCTGCCATGATGGTTTCCTATCTACGTTGCGTGGTTCGGTCAGGAGAAAATCTGTTCGTCGGCCAGTTGGCGCGACGAGCGGATCAGCGCGGCGACATCGAGGATCAGCGACACGCCGCCGTCGCCCAAAATCGTGGCCCCGGAAATGCCGGCCACCTTGCGGTAATTCGATTCCAGGTTCTTGACCACCACCTGCTGCTGGCCGACCAGGTCGTCGATGAACAGGCCCGCCTTGCGGCCGTCCGTCTCGATGATGACCACGATGCCCTGGGTCGGATCGGTGAAGCGCGGCGTGATGTCGAACATCTGGTACAAGGGCACCAGCGGCAGGTACTCGCCGCGCACCTTGATGACGCGGCCCTTGCCGCTGATTTCCTTGACGTCGTCGGCCACCGGCTGCAGCGACTCGATGACAAAGCCCAGCGGCAGGATGTAGACCTCCTCGCCGACCCGGATCGACATGCCGTCCAGGATCGCCAGGGTCAGCGGCAGCGAGATCGAGATCGTCGTGCCGAAGCCCTTGGCCGAACGGATGTCGACCACGCCGCCCATGGCGGTGATGTTGCGCTTGACGACATCCATGCCGACGCCGCGTCCGGAGACGTCGGTGACCACCTCGGCGGTCGAGAAGCCGGGCGCGAAAATCAGTTGCCAGACCTCGGCGTCGCTCATCGTTTCGCTCACCGGCAGGCCGTTTTGCCCGGCCTTGGCCAGGATGCGCTCGCGGTTCAAGCCGCCGCCGTCGTCCGACACCTCGATGATGATGTTGCCGCCCTGGTGGGAGGCCGACAGGAACAGGCGGCCCGACTCGCTCTTGCCGGCGGCGCGCCGCACGTCCGGCATTTCGATGCCGTGGTCGATCGAGTTGCGCACCAGGTGCGTGAGCGGATCGACGATGCGCTCGATCAGGCCCTTGTCCAGTTCGGTGGCGGCGCCGTTGGTGATGAAGTCGACCTTCTTGCCCAGTTTGGCGGCCAGGTCGCGCACCATGCGCGGGAAGCGCGAGAACACGAAGTCCATCGGCATCATGCGGATCGACATCACCGCTTCCTGCAGGTCGCGGGTGTTGCGGGTCAGCTGGCTGACGCTGTTGAGCAGGCGTTCGTGCGCCATCGGATCGAGCGTGTCGACGCGCTGCTCGATCATCGCCTGCGTGATCACCAGCTCGCCCACCAGATTGATCAACTGGTCGACCTTCTCGATCGACACGCGGATCGACGACGATTCGGCGCCGGCGCCCGGCGTGCCCTTCTCGTCCTTCTTGGCGGCTTTTTTCTCTTGTTCCTCGACCACGGCCGGCGCCGGCGGCGCCTCGATCACGATGCCGGCGGCGGCGCGGATCTGCTCGACCGGCTGGAAGAAGCCGTAGCCGTTGGCGTCGTCGTTGCCCTCCTTGGCGTTGGCGCGAATCTCGTCGAGCGGCTGGAAGAAGCCGTAGCCCTGGCCACCGCCGGCCATCGCCGGATGCAATTCGGTCTCGTCGAAAAAGCCGTAACCGAGGTCGCTCTCGACCTTGGAACGCTCGGCCTTCTCGGCGCGCGCCTGCTTCTCGCTCAGCGCCGGCAGTTCGGTCACCACCATGTCGTCCGGATTGAGCACGAAGGAGCAGATGGCGATGATGTCGTCGAGGCTTTCGTGCGTGGTCACCACCATCGCGTTGCGGTCCTTGTCGAGCGGCGTGATCGACACGTGGCCCATCAGTCCCAGCTCGGCGCCGAGCGCGGTCACCTCGCGGTGCACCATGACGGGCAGCTCGAGCCGGTAGCGGCGCCCGCCGCTATGGTCGACCACTTTCGCCTCGGTCGCGTTGAACGCCGGCGCCACCGGCGACAGCGCCACCACCGGCACGTCCTGGGTCAGCGACTGCAGCATCATGCGCACGTCGCCGACGGCGTCCTGGTCGACGGTGCTGCCGAGGCGATGGCCGTCGAGCTGCATCTTGAGGATGTCCTTGGCCGCCAGGAAGGCGTCGACGTGCTCGGACGTCAGCGCCATCTCGCCCTTGCGGATGCGGTCGAGCAAGGTCTCGAGGATGTGCGTGACCTCCGTCATGTCGGTGACGCCGAACGTGGAGGCGCCACCCTTGACGGAATGGGCGGTGCGGAAGATCGCGTTCAGATCCTCGGCATCGGGGGCGGCAACGTCCACGGCCAACAGCAGCCGCTCCATTTCAGCCAGCAGTTCCTCGGCCTCATCGAAGAAGACCTGGAAAAACTGGCTTATGTCGATGGTCATGGTGATACTCCGTAAAGTTCGCTCATTGCTCGCGCCTTATCAGCCGATGACCTTCTTCACTACCTCGATGAGGCGCTGCGGATCGAACGGCTTGACCAGCCAGCCGTTGGCGCCGGCAGCGCGGCCCTTGGCCTTCATCTCGTCGGACGACTCGGTGGTCAGCATCAGGATCGGCGTCTTGGCGTAGGTCGGCAGCTCGCGCAGCAGCGCGATCAGCTGCAGGCCGTCCATGCGCGGCATGTTCTGGTCGGTCAGCACCAGGTCGACGCTTTGCAGCTTGGCTTTTTCCAGGCCGTCCTGGCCGTCAACCGCTTCCACCACCAGGTAGCCGGCGGCCTTGAGGCTGAAGGCCACCATTTGGCGCAGGGAACTGGAATCATCAACTGCAAGTATTGTCTTGGCCATCTTGGTTCTCACTCTTATCAATGCTGGACGCGCACGTCCATTTTTTTTAAAACAATCGGTGTTCAGCGGGGGTCTGCTCGACCCTTAAAACAATTCGATGTCGCCGCTCTCCAGGTGTTGCTGACTTACCGCCTTGCGCAACACGCTGCGCAGTTCCAAACTCTGTATCGCCAGCGCCATGCTGACCTTGCCCAGCAGCGCGACGATTTCCTCGTTGTCGCTCTCGGGCAGCATCTCGGCGCCGTGCGCGCCCAGGGTGCCGAGGAATTCGCGCAGGCCGGTGACGCGCTTGAGCGTGCGGTCGATCAGCTGGCTCGTCATGTCCTGGAACTGCATGCTGGTGATGGCGGCGTTGACATAGCCGCCCACCTGGCCCTGCAGCGCCTGCAGCTGCGCGCGCTGCTCGGGCGTGGCGATGCCGCCGTCGAGCAGCAGCTGGATCGTGGCCTGCTCGGCCTCCACCGTCTGGTGGATGGCCATGAAGTTGAACGACAACTTCTCGATGGCCTCCTCCAGCAGCAGCCGGGTCTGGATCAGATCGGTCTCGACCTCGGTCAAATGCTTGCGCCCGTGGTCAGACACGCCCGACAGCAGGCGTTTTACATGCGACCCAAGGATTTTTTTTCTCGTCATAACATTCTCGTTGTTCTACTCTTCGCTGCGCGCTTTAGGTATTGCGTTGACTACTTACTTACGGACCGGCGGCCCCGCCGGCGCCGCGGCCGCGGCCGGGGCCGCCGCCTCCTCCTCGGCGCCGACCTCGATCTGGCGGCCGCCGTCGCGGATCACACTCTCTTCGGTCCGCTTGTTCATCACCAGGATGCTGATGCGGCGGTTGATCGGGTTGAACGGATCGGCCTTGTCCAGATTGGCCGCCGACGCCAGCCCCACCACCCGCAGCACCTTGGCGTCGGCCATGCCGCCGACGATCAGTTCGCGCCGCGACGCATTGGCGCGGTCGGCCGACAATTCCCAGTTGCTGTAGCCGGTCTCGCTCATGTACGGCGTCGAATCGGTGTGGCCCGACAGGCCGATGCGGTTTGGCACGTCGTTCAACACAAAACCGATCTCATGCAAAATCTCTTTCGTGTACGGCTGCAAATCGGCCTTGGCCAGCGCGAACATCGGACGGTTCTGCTCGTCGACGATCTGGATCCGCAAGCCCTCGGTCGTAATATCGAGCAGCAACTGGTTCTTGTACTTGACCAAGACCGGATTGGTTTCGATCTTGGCCTCGATTTTTTCCTTCAGCGCCTTCAGGCGCTGCGCGTCCTCGGCCTCGATCGCGGCGCGGGCGGCGGTCAGGTTGAAGGTTTTCTTGACCACCGGATCGTCGCTGGCCTTGACCTGGCCGTCCTTGCGGGTCAAATCCTTGCCGCCGCCGGGGATCACCGACGAGCTGTCGCCGCTGCCCGAGCCGCCCTGCATGGCCACCTTCAGCGGCGTCTTGAAGTAATCGGAAATGCCCTTCAGATCGCCCTTGGAGGTCGAGCCAAGCAGCCACATCAGCAGGAAGAACGCCATCATCGCCGTCACGAAGTCGGCATACGCGATCTTCCACGCGCCGCCGTGGTGGCCGCCGCCGTGTTTCTTGATGCGCTTGACGATAATTGGCCGTAAGCCCTCTTCAGCCATGACGATTCCTTAATAATTCGAACATAATGCCAATCCGCACCCGGCTTACTTCGACTTCGATTTCTTGATGTGGTCTTCCAGCTCGCTGAACGTCGGACGTTCGGTCGAGTACAGCACCTTGCGGCCGAACTCCACGGCCAGCGCCGGCGCGTAACCGTTCAGGCTTGCCAGCAGGGTGACCTTCACGCACTGGAACATCTTGGTCGACTCCTCCAGCTTCTGCTCGAGCAGGCTGGCCAGCGGACCGACGAAACCGTAAGCCAGCAAAATGCCGAGGAAGGTGCCGACCAGCGCGTGGGCGATCAGGATGCCCAGCTCCGCCGGCGGCAAGCCGACGTTTTCCATCGTGTGCACCACGCCCATCACCGCCGCCACGATACCGAACGCCGGCATGCCGTCGCCCAGCCGGGCGATCGCGTGGCCGGGCGCCGCGCCTTCGTGGTGGTGGGTCTCGATCTCGTTGTCCATCAGGTTCTCGATCTGGAACGCATCCATATTCCCCGACACCATCAGGCGCAGGTAATCGGTCATGAATTCGACGATGTGGTGGTCCTCCAGCACGCTCGGATACTTGCTGAACAGCGGGCTTTGCTCCGGGCTGTCGATATCGCCTTCGATCGACATCAAGCCTTCCTTGCGCACCTTGGAGAGGACGTCGAACAGCAGCGACATCAGCTCCATATACAAATCCTTGGTGTAGCGCGATCCCTTGAACAGGGTGGGCAGCGCGGCCAGCGTGGCCTTCAAGGTCTTGCCGTTATTGCCAACGATGAAAGCCCCGATCGCGCCGCCGCCGATCATCACCAGCTCCAGCGGCTGGAACAGCGCGGCCAGATGCCCGCCCCCCATCGCATAGCCGCCGAAGACCCCGGCCAACACCACCACATATCCAATTATGACTAACAAGTGACCTGACTCCCCATAGTGAAACAAGGCCAAAATGTCAACTAACGGCGGCCCGATTTCAATAAATTTACGTGTAGAACTACAATAACGTGTCCGGGGGTGGCCGAGCAAGTGAATAACGCCAAATGATGCTTAAAAGTACCATTTATAGAGAGCGGCGTCGCCGTCTGTGGCGAGAATGGTCTGATCCGGCGCCCTTGCGTCGATTGCAAATTCATAGCTTATAAGTATGGCATCAGGACACATTTCAGCCTCCGCCTTGCGCCATAAACCGCCCATCGCGGCCGGCGACAGATAGGCGAACACCAGGTCGAATTGGCCGAAATCGAGGCGCTCGTAATCGCCGAACAGGAAGCGCGCGCGGCTGTGGCCGATGGCGGCGCGCCCGCGGCTATACAACCAGGGCAGCGGCGCCAGCTCGATGCCGACGCATTCGATATCCGGCCGCGCGCGCGCCAGGTACATCACCAACCCGCCCAGTCCGCTGCCGATATCGATCACGCGCAGCGGCCGGCCGTCGGCGCGCGGCGGCGGAAGCTGCTGGCGCACCGCGTCCCACACCGCCGGGTGCGACGGGTAATAAGGAACTTGCGTGCGGAACGTCGACCAGTACAGGCCCAGCAACAATAGAAAGACCGCCAGGAACAGCCACGGCGGCAGCCGCAGCGACAAGGCCGCCAGCACCGCCAGCGGGAAAAAGAATTCGATCGCGCGCCACCACACGGCCAGCCCCGCCAGCCACGTGAGGGCGGCGGCGAGCAGGCCGTGCACGACGGCGACGGTCAGGTAATCGACGGGAAAATGGAAGGTGGCCAGCAGGTACACCAGGCCGAGGCTGAGCGGCGCGGCGCCGCATTGGATCAGCAAGGCCCGCACGGCGGGCGCGCGGACGATGCGTTGGAGATAGGACGCGTGGGGAAGGTGGCGGGTCACGCGGCCAGGGCGTCGGCGTCGCGGGACTTCTTGGTCTTGCCGGCGCGCGAAGGCATGTGGCACAGGCCGCAGACATAGCTGCCGTTCAGGTCCATGCAGTTGACCACGTATTTACCCTGGCATTTGCCGCAAGGGGCCAGTTCCAGCATCTTGCTGCCGAAAAAGCGCACCAGCGTCCAGGCGCGGGTCAGCGACAGCAGCGGCTCTTCGCCCGCTTCCGGCGGCATTTGTTCGAGGTACAGCTTGTAGGCCTTCATGACCGCCTCGATGCCGGTGGCACCGGCGTGGTCGACCAGGAATTTATGGATGTTGATGAACAGCGAGGAATGGATATTCGGCTGCCAGGTCAGGAACCAGTCGGTCGAGAACGGCAGCATGCCCTTCGGCGGCGACACGCCACGCAGCTCCTTGTACAGCTTGAGCAGGCGCTCGCGCGACAGCGACACCTCGGTTTCCAGCAGTTGCAGGCGCGCGCCCAGCTGGATCAGTTCAATCGCAAGCTGAATCTCTTGTGCTTCAGACACTACGCTTTTCTTGGTCATGATCCCTGCTCCCGGCTGTCTAGATGATGGTAATGCGCTTTGCGGTGCGCTGGCGTTCGGTACGACGGTGCGCTGCGATTAAGCGATTTCCTCGACAGCCTGGCCGGCCATCAGGATGGCGGCGTGCGACTGGGCCAGGGAACGATCTTTATTATAGTTGGTCAGCATCGACAGGATGGCGCCGTCGTCGAAGCGGAAGCGGGCCAGCATCATGTTGCCGCCTGCCAGTTTGAGGATTTGAGCGTTGCTCATGCCTTCGATCAGGTCGGCGATCTCGGCGGCGATGCCCAGACGGAAGATCGCGGTGACTTTGTCGGCGCGGATCATCTGCTGCGCGAGCATCAGGTAGCTCAGGTTAGCATCGCGAATTTCAGCCATCATATCGTTTGCGGTCATTTCCATCTCCCAGTATTTGTTTCACTGCGGAACACAATTGCGTTTCCAGTGAGATATATTCTGCGGGAGCAACAAAAATACGAGTAGAGGATACCCTCCGTATTTTCGGTCAGGAAATGGCGAACACGACCCGTCGGTGTTTGTCTGACAAACACGCTGGGATCGAGGCTCTACGCCCTTGCGGCGTGGAAATTTTGTGGCTAAGAATCTTCAAAAAAGTCCTGTCATGACACGAAAAAATAGTTCGTATAGCGACTCTTTTTTGCTACATCTAACCTGGTTACGGCAGCTTTTCCGGGAACTTTAGGGTTTCCACAGAAAAATTTTAAATTATTTTCGACTACATCCTTGCAAGCCGAAGCGCGATTTACCTACTTTTACCCGCTTCATGAATCTGGTAACGGCAGCGGCTACGGGAACTTTAGGGTTTTTTTGAATTTTTTTGAAAAAAATCGAAAATAGTCCTCGAACACCCCGCAAAGCCAGCATTCATGCGGGTTTGCGGGGTGACAGGTGGTGCCGCGGGCGGTCCGGGCGCCGGCAAAACCGGCGGTTTTTCCTGCTACACTGGCGCATCAGACAACTTGTTTAAGCCTAAAGTATTCAGGGACTCAAAAAAGGTAATTTAATGACAACTCGCAATGACTGCCTACAACGCGACGCGCGGGACCCGCTCGCCGCGCTGCGCGAACGCTTCGATCTGCCGGCCGGCGTGATATATCTGGATGGCAACTCCTTGGGCGCGCGTCCGAAGGCCGCCCTCACCCGCGCCCAGCATGTCATCGCGCAGGAATGGGGACACGACCTGATCCGCAGCTGGAACACCGCCGGTTGGTTCGACCTGCCGAAAAGGCTGGGCAACCGGCTGGCGCCGCTGATCGGCGGCGCCCCGGACGAGGTCGTCGTCACCGACACCACCTCGCTCAACCTGTTCAAGGCGCTGGCCGCCGCGCTGCACATGCAGGCCAACGACCCGGCCAACGCCAACCGACGCGTGATCGTCACCGAACGCTCCAACTTCCCGACCGACATCTATATGGCCCAAGGCCTGAGCGGCTGGCTCGATCGCGGCTACACCGTCAAGCTGGTCGACTCGGTGGAGGAGCTGCCGGCCGCCGTCGGCGCCGACACCGCCGTCGTCATGCTGACCCACGTGAACTACCGCACCGGCTACCAGCACGACATGCGCGCCACCAGCGCCCTGGCCCACGCGGCCGGCGCGCTGATCGTCTGGGACCTGGCCCACTCGGCGGGCGCGGTGCCGCTGGACTTGAACGGCGACGGCGCCGACCTGGCCGTCGGCTGCACCTACAAGTACCTGAACGGCGGCCCCGGCGCCCCGGCCTTCATCTGGGTGCCGCGCCGGCACCAGGCCCGCTTCACGCAGCCGCTGTCGGGCTGGTGGGGCCACGCCGCGCCGTTCGCGATGGCGCCAGACTTCGCCCCGACCGACGGCATCGGCCGCGCGCTGTGCGGCACGCAACCGGTGGTGTCGCTGGCGATGGTCGAGTGCGGGCTGGAGGTGTTCGAACACACGTCGATGGCGGCGATCCGCGAAAAATCGCTGGCGCTCACCGACCTGTTCATCGAACTGGTGGAACAACGCTGCGCCGACCACCCGCTGGGACTGGTCACGCCACGCGCGCACGCGCGCCGGGGCAGCCAGGTCGGCTTCACCCATCCGCACGGCTACGCGGTGATGTCGGCGCTGATCGCGCGCGGCGTCATCGGCGACTACCGCGAGCCGGCCATCATGCGCTTCGGCTTCACGCCGCTATACACCAGCCACACCGAAGTCTGGGACGCGGTCGACATCCTGCGCGACATCCTGGACCGCAAAGACTACGACGTCGACGCCAAGCGCGACGCCGTCACCTGACGAGATCATCATGACCGAACAAAAACCGGCGGCCGACGGCTGCCCGATGCACGCGAAGACGAACCCCGGCGCCGGCGACGCCGAATGGCACGGCGCGCAGATGGACTTCAGCAACTCGATGAGCTATGGCGACTATCTGGGCCTGAACCAGATCCTCAACGCCCAGCACCCGCTGTCGCCCAACCACAACGAAATGCTGTTCATCGTCCAGCACCAGACCAGCGAACTGTGGATGAAGCTGATGCTGCACGAAATGCACGCGGTGCGCGCGCGCCTGCAATCGAACGACCTGGCGCCGGCCTTCAAGATGCTGGCGCGGGTGGCCCGCATCATGGACCAGCTGGTGCACGCCTGGGACGTGCTGGCGACGATGACGCCGCCCGAATACACGGCGATCCGTCCGTATCTGGGCGCCTCGTCGGGCTTCCAGTCCTACCAGTACCGCGAGATCGAGTTTATCCTCGGCAACAAGAACGCCGCCCTGCTGAACGTCCACAGCACCGCGCCGGAGGCCTTCGCGGTGCTCGACAAGGCCCTGCGCGAGCCGTCGGTGTATGACGAAGCTGTCAAACTGCTGGCGCGCAACGGCCTGCCGATCGCCGCCGAACGGCTGAACGCCGACTGGACCTTGCCGACCGCCGCCGACGAATCGGTGCAGAACGCGTGGCTGGAAGTCTACCGCGACCCGACGAAGTACTGGGCCTTGTACGAGCTGGCCGAAAAGCTGGTCGACCTGGAGACGGCGTTCCGCTTCTGGCGCTTCCGCCACGTCACCACGGTCGAGCGCATCATCGGCTTCAAGACCGGCACCGGCGGCACGGCCGGCGTCAGCTACCTGCGCAAGATGCTCGACGTGGTGCTATTCCCCGAACTGTTCGCGCTGCGCACGGCGTTGTAAAACCCCGGGGGTCAAGTCTGTCATTCGGACACGGGCTGGGCCGTAAGGACCCGGGATAACCCCACTTGTCCCCGCTTGCGCATATCACCTGCGGCCTCGCGGCGCGGCGCCGTGGCCGGGTTAAGATGCAAACCATTCTATCCAGCAAGGAAGCAAATGGACTACGAGGTACTCACCCTGGCCGGCCTGTGGAACTCCGGCCCCGCCCACTGGCAAACCCGATGGGAGCAAAACCATCCGACCTGGGTCCGCGTGCCGCACCGCGACTGGGACACCCCCGACCGCGAGGTATGGGTGGCCGAACTGGACGCCGCCATCGCCCGGTGCGAGCGTCCGCCGGTGCTGGCCGCGCACAGCCTGGGCTGCTCCCTGGTGACGCGCTGGGCCGCCTCCGGCTCCGCGCACCGGATCGCCGGCGCCTTCCTGGTCGCGCCCAGCGACACCGACGCCCCCTCCTATCCCGACTGCACCACCGGTTTCCAGCCGATGCTGCTGGAGCGCCTGCCCTTCCCCAGCATCGTCGTCGCCAGCGCCGACGATCCCTACGTCAGCACACAGCGCGCGCAACAGTTCGCAAAGGCCTGGGGAAGTGACTACAATGAGATCGGCAACGCCGGCCATATCAACGGCGACGCCGGCTACGGCCCGTGGCCGGAAGGTGAAAAGCTACTACTGGACCTCTGCAAAAAGGTCCAGCGCTGAGGGAACTCGCGCACGGGTATTCCCTCTAACATTGACGCAAGAAGGCCCAATAACGCATCAATAACAAGGAGGGGACAAGAATGAATCAGCGTATCCGCACGTATCTGACGGCGGCAGGCTTGATGTTGTCGGCCATGAGCGCCGGCGCCGCCAACTACAGCGCCATCCTTACCGGCCAGCAGGAAGAGCCGCCCAACACCTCGCCGGCCATCGGCGCCAGCACGATCAGTTTCGATCCCGCCACCCATATACTGGAAATCAACGTCACCTTCAGCGGTCTGGCGGGGGAAACCTACGCCGCGCACATCCACTGCTGCACCACGGCGCCGGGCACCGGCATCGCCGGCGTCATGACGCCGGTTCCGAATCTGAGCGGCTTCCCTCTGGGGGTACACAGCGGCGTCTACACCCACACCTACGACACCTCGCTGGCGTCGAGCTGGAGCCCGAGCTTCCTGAGCAGCTGGGGCAACAGCACCGCGTTCGCGGAAGCGGCGTTTGATAACGCGCTCAAAAACGGCAGCGCGTATTTCAACATCCATACCAGCTACGCGTCCGCCGGCGAGGTGCGCGGCTTCTATGCGCTGGCACCGGCGGCGGCGATACCGGAGCCGGAAAGCATCGCGATGCTGGGGATTGGGCTGCCGGTGCTGCTGATGCTGGCGCGGCGGCGCTCTAAAAATTCGGTCAAATCAAAATAACTTCCAAAACACGCAGGGCGGATTAGCGGAGCGTAATCGGCCATCTATGCGCCGTCGATGGCGCATAGATGGCCGATTACGGCGTTCAGCCTAATCCGCCCTACATGGATCTGTGGTGGCTTGAGCGCTTACTTGCCCGCGCCGCTCAGCAGCATCTCGTTGAGACGCTTGACGAACGTGGCCGGGTCGCTCAGCGAACCGCCCTCCGCCAGCAAGGCCTGATCGAACAGGATGTTGGCCCAGTCGCCGAACGAGGTGCCCGATTCCTCGTACTTCAAACGCGTCACCAGCGGGTGGTTCGGATTGATCTCGAGGATAGGCTTGGACTCCGGCGCGCTCTGGCCCGCCGCCTTCAACATGCGCAGCAGATTGCCCGACAGCTCATGCTCGTCCGCCACCAGGCAGGCCGGCGAATCGGTCAGGCGGAACGTCACGCGCACGTCCTTGGCTTTGTCCGACAAGGCTTCCTTCATCTTGCCGACCAAATCCTTGTACGAGCTTTCGGTCTCTTCGTGCTCCTTCTTCTCGGCCTCGTCTTCCAGCGCGCCCAGATCCAGGCCGCCCTTGGCCACCGACACCAGCTCCTTGCCTTCGAACTCGGTCAGGAACGACAGCATCCACTCGTCGACACGGTCGGTCAGCAGCAGCACTTCGACGCCCTTCTTGCGGAAGATCTCCAGGTGCGGGCTGTTCTTCGCGG
>Ga0105244_10001357_pt1 | contig 19937 bp, 20 predicted proteins | sample KBSM44metaG_FD_80423 | JGI IMG/M metagenome (GOLD analysis project Ga0105244, IMG submission 80423) | Miscanthus rhizosphere microbial communities from Kellogg Biological Station, Michigan, USA - KBS M4-4 metaG | ecosystem: Host-associated > Plants > Roots > Rhizosphere > Soil | place... | reverse complement strand
TGCCAGATGAATCCGTGTGAACCTCATCACTGTCGTCCTGGTGTCGGGTGCTTATTGCACGCTGTAGTTGAAGGTGGCGGTGAAGCGCTGCTCATTGCGCCCCCCGAAGGCTTGCTCGGGGAACGGCTTGACTTGCTTGATACGACGCAAGCTGTTGGTGGCGGCCCGGTTGAGCAACATGCTCGAGGCCTGGGTCTGCAAGCCGGAATCCAGAACGCGACCCTGGCGGTCCACCAGCAGCCAGATCACCACTTCGCCGCTGGGGCGTTCGAGGGAGGCCTGGCGCCCGGTGGGGTACTGCTTGTAGGTGTCCAACTCGTTGCGCAAACCCTTGAGGTAACCGCCTTCCAGCGCCTGGCCGTCGACCTTCGGCGGCGCCGGCGGTGCGGGTGTCGGCGCGGCCTGGGCCACGGCGGCGGGGGCCGGTTTGGCGGCCACCGGTGGTGGCGTCGGTGTTGGGGTTGGCTTGGCGACCACGGGCTTGGGCACAGGTTTTGGCTTGGGCTCAGGCTTGGGTTTTGGCTGCGGTTTGGGCGGCGGCGGCGGGGCCGGCTCGGCCTCTTCGTCCTCGATCACCGGCGGTGGCGGCTCTTGTTCCACCACCGGTTCCGGGATGACTTCCGGCTCGGGTTCGACCAGCGCCAGCTCGACCGCCGACTCGTCGTACTTGGGTTCGACCTTCAAGGTCTGGGACTGGATACCCAGTGCAATCAGCACCAGGGCGATCAGGGCCGGGACACTGCCCAGCAGCTGACGCGCACGAAACAGGACGTACATGATCAGGACTTACGCGTGGCAATGGACACGGAGGTGAAGCCACCCAGGCGCAGGGTGTCCATCACTTCCACCAGGCGCGAAACCTCAACGCCCTTGTCACTATTGACGATGATCGTCGACTTGGTATCGGGCTTCTCGGCGGCCTTCAATGCCGGTACCAGGGCGTCCACCGTGAGGTCCTTGCCGTCGAGTTGCAGCTGGCCTTCCAGGCCCAACGTCAGGATGAATTTATTCTGTGGTTTGAGCTGCTGCGAGCTGCTCGCGCTGGGCAATTGAGTCTTCATGCCGAGGGCCGGAATCACGTTCAAGCTCACGAGTACGAAAAACACCAGGAGGAACATCATCACGTCGATCATCGGGATCAATTCGATGTGTGCCTTGCGCTTCTTGGGTTCATCCCAGGTTCTCATTCCGCTACCCCGTCGTTGAATTAGGGGCGACACGCTAACAACCAAAAATGACCGATTGGTTAACTTTAATTGACGTTTTTAGGGCTCTAGGACGCGTCTTTCAGACGATTTGCCTTGCAGTTTTATGACGTAATGCAAATGACACACAGGGGCTACATTCTTGAAGAATTTATCTCGAGAGCACCTCTGTATGCCGACCGCACTGCCTCATTTGGCGACTCCGCGACTACTATTGCGGGCGCTGGAAATGACCCAGGCCGAGACCCTTTTTGGCCTCGCCAACGGGCCGAAAATCGCCGACAACACCGCGAACATTCCGTCGCCCTACACGCTGGAAACGGCGCAGGAATTTATTGGCGCGATGGGCGATAAATTTCGTGCGGGCGACCTGCTCAGCCTCGGGATGCACCTGCGGGAAAGTGGCGAGCTGATCGGCATGGTCAGCTTGCGTCTGAATGCGCGGCATCACTATGGCCACCTCGGTGGTTGGGTCGCGGCAAGCTGTCGAAACCAGGGCTATGCCGCCGAGGCGGCGAGTGCGGTCACGGGTTACGGGTTCACGCAGCTCGGGCTGCATCGGGTGGGCAGCCAGTGCTTTGGTCGCAACAAGGAATCGGCACGGGTGATGGAAAAAATCGGCCTGCGCTATGAGGGTTGCATGCGCGGGGCGTTTCTCAAGAACGGCGTGTATGAAGACTTGCTCGGTTTCGCCGCGCTGCGCGAAGACTGGGAGGCGCGCACATGAGCGGCGAGGTGAACCATGGCCGTCGGCGCATTCTCACGGGGCTGGCGGTTGCTTCGGCTTTTTCGATCCTCAGCCCGTTTGCGCGCAGTGCCGGGGTCGACTATCCGTTCACCCTGGGCGTGGCTTGCGGTGACCCGTTGCCCGATGGGTTTGTGATCTGGACGCGCCTGGCGCCGCTGTTCAATGCCGGGGATGGTCGAGGCGGGTTGAGCCGCCCGGTGCCAGTGCGTTGGCGGGTGGCCAGCGATGCGGCCATGACGCGCATTGTGAAGCAGGGCGAAGCCACGGCGACGGAACGCTTTGCCCATTCGGTGCATGTGGAAGTGGCGGGGCTGGAAGCGGGCAGGCCGTACTGGTACCAGTTCGAAGGCCTGGGCGCGCAGAGCCCGGTAGGCCGTGCGTGTACTACGCCGCCTATGCAGGCGATGGTGTCGGCGCGGTTAGGGTTTGTGTCGTGCTCGCACTGGGAACGCGGTTACTTCAGCGCGTATCGCCACCTGGCGGCTGAGCAGCCGGACCTGGTGTTTTTCCTCGGTGACTACATCTACGACAGTTCCTATGCGGCTGATTCGGGCAAGGTCATTCGCCCCCATGGCAGCGGCAATGCAGTGAGCCTGAGCGACTATCGCAACCGCTATGCCCTGTACAAAACCGATCCAGACCTGCAGGCCCTGCACGCTGCTGCACCGAGCGTGGCGACCTGGGACGATCACGAAGTGCAGAACGACTACGCCAACCGCTGGTCCCAGGACCCGAAGATCCCGGTGGCGCAATTCCTCAAGCAGCGGGCAGCCGCCTACCAGGCCTTCTACGAACATATGCCACTGCGCGCCAGCAGCCTGCCGAAGGGGCCGGACATGCGTATCTACCGGCGCCTGGACTACGGCCGACTGGCGCGATTCCACGTGTTGGATGGCCGTCAGTACCGCTCCGAGCAACCGTGCATCCTCGCCAATGGCAGCCACCAGGGGCACATCGCCGACAACAGTTGTACCGACCTGCGCGACCCTCGTCGCACGATGCTCGGCTGGGAGCAAGAGGCGTGGTTGGACCGAGGTTTTGCCGAGTCCCCTGCGCAGTGGAACGTGATCGCACAGGACCTGCTCGTCGCCCCGTTGATCCAGCGCGACCTGACCAACCACAAGCCGGGGCGCTGGACGGATGGATGGGATGGCTACATGGCCAATCGTGAGCGCATGCTGGCGTCCATCCAGCGGCACCGTCTGAAGAATCCGGTGTTCTGGGGCGGCGATATTCATTCGTTCTGGGTCACGGACCTGCATGCAGACGCCGGTGACCTGGACTCGCCGGTGTTGGCGACCGAGTTCGTCGGTTCATCGGTGACCTCCGACGGCCCGCCCTATGAGCCGTACAAAGCCATTCTGCCGCTCAACCCCCATGTGAAGTTTTTCGACAGCCGCCAGCGGGGGTATGTCTCGGTGGAGTTGCAGGAGCAGCGCATGCTCACCCACCTGCGTGCGATCAGCGACCCGCGTGACCCATTGGCCACGCTCTCCACCCTGCAGTCCTTCGCCGTCGAGCCCGGCCGCCCCGGCGCCACGGTTCTGTAGGAGCCGGCAAGCCGGCTCCTACGGGATTGGGGCGATCAAACGGCAATGTTGTCATTGATGCTGTAACGCACCGACAGCGCCCCCTTTTTCTCGGACAGGGCCAGGATGGTCACTTGGCCCAGTTCGCCCAGCGCCTGCACATGGGTGCCGCCGCAGGCATAGGCAGGTAATTCGCCGAAGCCGACTTCGCGGGTGCCGTCTTCCAGGGTCATATGGCGCGGGTAATCCGCGGCGATCCACTGATCGACCTGACGCTGAAGGGCTTCGGCGTCCATGGCTTGTGCCGCTTCCCCACGGATGAAGGTGATCTTGCCCTCGCCAGGCCAGTGGTGCGCCTTGATCGGCATCCAGCCCAGGCGTTCACCGGCGTTGCCGATCAGATGCCCGGCTGAATGCAGGCGTGTGTGCAGGGCGCGGCGTTGTGCATCGACCCGCGCGGTGATCGGGCCGGGTTGTACAGGTTGATCCACGTAATGCACCACGCGATCGGCTTCCTGAGTGACGCGCAGCACCTGGCTGTCACCGAGCCAGCCGGTGTCGAACGGCTGTCCGCCACCCTGGGGGTGAAAAATTGTCGACTGCACGATGACCGCAAACTGATCCTCGTGGGGCGTGCAGCTCAGCACCTCCAGCTCGGCGGTCAGGTGGTCGTGGGTAAAAAACAGGCGCTCGGTCATCGTCTACATCCGCATCAGGGTTCTGTGGGCAGTATAAATAGTGCGCAGATGGGTGATAATCCGCTCAATTATCAATGGACCTGTGCGTCATGAGCATTAATCTTCCTTTGCCACTGTTGGGCGAGATGGCGATTTTCGTCAAGGTGGTGGAAACCGGCAGTTTCTCCGAAGCGGCGCGACAATTGAGCGTTTCTCCATCGGCGGTGAGCCGCAGCATCTCGCGCCTGGAGAAGGCACTGGCCACGCGGCTGCTGCAGCGCACCACACGCAAATTGCGTTTGAGCGAAGGCGGTGAAGAGGTGTTCAAGCGTTGCCAGGAAATGGTCAACGCGGCTCGGTCGGTGATGGAGATCAGCGGTCAGTTCACCCACGAGGCGGAAGGCCTGGTGCGGGTCAGCGTGCCCAAGGCGGTGGGGCGGTTCGTGGTGCACCCGCATATGCCGGAGTTCCTGCGGCGCTACCCCAAGGTGGATGTGCAGTTGATCCTTGAAGACCGCCAGGTGGACCTGATCGACGACAACGTCGATCTGAGCATCCGCATCACCGACAGCCCGCCACCGGGGTTGGTCGGGCGGCAGTTGCTGCCCATCGAGCATTTGCTGTGCGCCACGCCGCATTACTTGGCCGAACACGGCACCCCGGGTCACCCCCATGACCTGCTTGAACACAGTTGTATCTATCTGGGAGAGACACCGGGAGATTCACGCTGGAAGTTTCGCCAGGGCGGCAAGGCGGTGACGGTGGGTGTACGCGGGCGGTATGCGGCGAACCACACGGGCGTGCGGCTGGATGCAGTGTTGCAGCATGTGGGGATTGGCAGCTTGCCGTATTTCACCGCGCGCCATGCGCTGGAGGAGGGGAGCCTGGTGCAGGTGTTGCCGGCGTGGGACTTTATCGCCTCGTACCATGGCGAGGCCTGGCTGCTGCATTCGCCCACGCGGTACCTGCCGCCCAAGCTGCGGGTGTTTATCGATTATCTGGTGGAGTGCATGGCGCGCGAACCTACACTGCGCCGAAGGTAGAAATGCGGTAAAACTGTGGGAGCGGGCTTGCTCGCGAATACGGTGTGTCAGTCGCTGAGAATATTGACTGATCCACCGCATTCGCGAGCAAGCCCGCTCCCACATTTAGATTGCCCTGCGGTCTAAAAGTCAGTGCTTGCTCTGGTCGTCCGACATGGCCAGCAGCTGCTTCTCCTGGTTCCAGTCGAACGGCTCGTCGTTCTGCTCGGCTTCGAAGCGACGCTCTTCCAAGGCCTGGTACAGGTCCAGCTCTTCGTCGGGCATGAAGTGCAGGCAGTCGCCGCCAAAGAACCACAGCAGGTCGCGCGGCACCAGGTGGGCGATTTGTGGGTAGCGCAGGATGACCTGGCTCATCAGGTCCTGGCCCAGGTACTGGCTTTCGATCGGGTCGATCGGCAGCAGGGCGCGCAATTCGTCGAAGCGCTCCAGGAACAGCGAGTGGCTTTCCTCGGGAACCTGTTCGGCTTCGCCGACGGCAACCAGGATACTGCGCAGGTGGTCGAGCAAGACGAGATGATCGGCAACGACGTTGGACACGAGATAAGTCCTCTAAAGCAAAAACGGGCGCGAGAGTATATGCCTCTCGCGCCCGTTTTTATATCACCGCCGGGATCAGCGGACTTTACCTTCTGCCTGGGTCAGCTCTTCCTTGCTGAAATCATCCACGTCGATCACCTTGCGTCGTGCCGCTTCGGCGTCACGCAGGGTCTGCGCTTCAGCCGGTTGCAACACGCCAGCGTGCAGCGCGGCATCGATGGCATGCTCGCCAGCCGCCGGTTTGACCTGGCCGCTCTTGAGGCCCTGGTGCAGTTTTTTCTGCAGGGGTTGGCTGGCGCCAAGCAAGTCGTACGCGTGTTGCAGGGCTCCCACCGGATCGTCCGTCGATTGTGGACGGTAGCAACCGGCCAACAATTCTTCGAGAGTCGGGTCGCCCTTGGCCCGGCCGATCACCGCAGCCACTTCGGCATCCAGCGCATCGGACGGCCCGGTGTGGCGACGGCCGAACGGGAACACGATCACCCGCAGCAGGCCACCGTGCACCTTGTTCGGGAAGTTGCTCAGCAGTTCATCCAGCGCACGTTCCGACTGGCCCAGGCTTTCTTCCATGGCCCAGGTGAACAGCGGCTCCAGATGGTCCGGCGAATCCAGGTCGTGGTAACGCTTGAGCGCGGCCGACGCCAGGTACAGGTGGCTCAGCACATCGCCCAGGCGCGCCGACAGGCGTTCGCGGCGCTTCAGTTCGCCGCCCAGCAACATCATGCTCAGGTCGGCAAGCAGGGCGAAGGCGGCGGCCTGGCGGTTCAGCGCACGGAAGTAACCCTGGCTCAAGCGGTTGCCCGGCGCTTTCTCGAAATGACCGATGCCGAGGTTCAGCACCAGCGTGCTGGCGGCATTGCTCACGGCAAAGCCGATGTGCTGCATCAACAGGCCGTCAAACTCCTTCAACGCCTGGTCATGGTCTTCACGACCGGCCAGGGCCATCTCCTTGAGCACGAACGGATGGCAACGGATGGCGCCCTGGCCGAAGATCATCAGGTTGCGCGAGAGGATATTCGCGCCTTCCACGGTGATGAAGATCGGCGCACCTTGCCAGTTGCGGCCCAAGTAGTTGTTGGGGCCCATGATGATGCCCTTGCCGCCGTGCACGTCCATGGCGTGGCTGATGCATTCGCGGCCGCGTTCGGTGAGGTGGTACTTGAGGATCGCCGACAGCACCGAGGGTTTTTCACCCAGGTCCACGGCATTGGCGGTGAGCATGCGCGCGCTGTCCATCAGCCAGGCGTTGCCGCCGATGCGCGCCAGGGCTTCCTGGATACCTTCGAAGGCCGACAGCGGTACGTTGAACTGCTCGCGCACCTGGGCGTATTGGCCGGTCACCAGGCTGGTGAACTTGGCCGCGCCAGTGCCGACGGCAGGCAGCGAAATAGAACGCCCGACCGACAGGCAGTTCATCAACATCATCCAGCCCTTGCCGAGCATCTCCTGGCCGCCGATCAGGAACTCCAGCGGGATGAACACATCCTTGCCGGAGTTGGGACCGTTCATGAACGCGGCGCCCAGGGGCAGGTGGCGGCGGCCGATTTCTACGCCCGGGGTGTCGGTAGGAATCAACGCCAGGCTGATGCCCAGGTCTTCTTCCTCGCCGAGCAGGTGGTCCGGGTCATGGGCCTTGAAGGCCAGGCCCAACAAGGTCGCAACCGGGCCAAGGGTGATATAGCGTTTTTCCCAGTTCAGGCGCAGGCCGAGGGTTTCCTTGCCTTCCCATTCACCTTTGCAGATCACACCCGTGTCGGGCATGGCGCCGGCATCGGAGCCGGCCAGCGGGCCGGTGAGGGCGAAGCAAGGGATATCGTCACCACGGGCCAGGCGCGGCAGGTAATGGTTGCGTTGTTCGTCGGTGCCGTAGTGCAGCAGCAGCTCGGCAGGGCCGAGGGAGTTGGGCACCATCACGGTGGAGGCCAGGTCACCGCTGCGGGTGGCAAGTTTCATCGCCACCTGGGAGTGGGCGTAGGCGGAGAAGCCCTTGCCGCCATATTCCTTGGGAATGATCAGGGCGAAGAAGCCATGGGTCTTGATGTGCTCCCAAGCGGCGGGCGGCAGGTCCATGGCCTGGCCGATTTCCCAGTCGCTGACCATGGCACAGAGTTCTTCGGTGGGGCCGTCGATAAAGGCCTGCTCTTCTTCGGTCAGTTGCGCCTTGGGGTAGGCCAGCAATTTGTCCCAGTCGGGGCGACCGCTGAACAGCTCGCCATCCCACCATACGGTGCCGGCGTCGATGGCATCGCGCTCGGTCTCGGACATGGGCGGCAGGACTTTCTGGAACCAACTGAACAGCGGCTTGGTGAAGTATTGGCGGCGCAGGTCCGGCAGCAGCAGCGGTGCTGCGATAGCCGCCAGCAACACCCAGAAGATCAGCAGCAGCCAACCCGGTGCGTGGCTCCAGGCGCCCATCGCCAGCAGGTAGACGGCGACCACACCCAGGGCGGGCAGCGGCGCGGTGCGGCGGTGTGCCAGGTAGGCCATGCCGACCACCAGAACCAGTATCCACAACAACAGCATATTCAATCCTCCGTGAAACCAGGGGCGAAACCACCAAGGAGCTTAGTCGGCATCCGAAAAAGCGCGGTGATCGGGGTGTTACGAGTTGTACGGGAAGCACCGGTCGGCAGGCGCCGACATTTGGCCGAATCGTCGTTATCTACAGGGCAAACCTGTCGTTACACTCCAGGCTTGCTTCGGAGATAACGCCCATGGATACGTACCTCAGTCCCAGCCGCTTCATCGATAGTGACCACCCTGCGGTGGTGGAGTTCGCCGAAAAACATCGCGGTCCCAGCGCAGATTTGCGTGACCAGGCAGTCAGTCTCTACTACGCCGTGCGTGAGGCGATTCGCTATAACCCGTACACCTTCAGCCGTGACCCAGGCACCCTCAACGCCAGCTTCGCCCTCGCCACCGGTGAGAGCTACTGCGTGCCCAAGGCCACCTTGCTCGCCGCCTGTGCCCGCCACTGCGGCATACCGGCGCGCATCGGCCTGGCCGACGTGCGCAACCACCTGTCGACGCCGCGCCTGATCGCGTTGCTCAAGAGCGATGTGTTCGCCATGCATGGCTACACCGAGCTGTACCTGCGCGGACGCTGGGTCAAGGCGACTCCGGCGTTCAACAGCCAACTGTGTGAACTGTTCGACGTGCCGCCGCTGGCGTTCGATGGCCTGCATGACAGCGTGTTCCACGCGTTCAACCGCCAGGGCCAGCGCTCGATGGAATATGTGCTGGACCACGGGCAGTTTCCCGACGTGCCCGAGGCGTTTTTCTTCGCCCATATCCGCCAGTGTTACCCGCACCTGTTTGCCGAGGACATGCCAGAGCTGCTGGGCGACATGCAGAGCGATTTAAGCCGCGCGTGAACCGGCGTATGCTGCTGCGTTCATCAAGCCATGTTCATCAACGATAAGGCGCGGTCATGCTGAAAATCTGGGGTCGTAAAAATTCATCAAACGTCAGGAAAGCACTGTGGTGCGCCGAGGAACTCGGCCTGGACTATGAGGCAATTGATGCGGGCGGGGCTTTTGGTGTGGTCGACACCCCGCAATACCGGGCACTGAATCCCAATGGCCGGGTGCCGATGATCGAAGACGGCGACTTTGTGCTGTGGGAGTCCAACACCATCGTGCGCTACCTCTGCGCGAAGGAAGGTTCCAACTGGTACCCCACCGACTTGAAGGCGCGTGCCAACGCTGAAAAGTGGATGGACTGGACCACGTCCACCCTCGCCGAACCGTTCAAGATTGTGTTCTGGGGCATCCTGCGCACCCCGGCCGACAAGCAGAACTGGGACAGCATCAACGCCGGGCGCCAAACCTGCATCGATGTGCTCAAGACCGTCGACCAGGCCCTCGCCACACAGCCGTATCTGTCGGGCAACGAGATCGGCATGGGCGACATCCCCCTGGGCTGCTTTGCCTACGCCTGGTTTGAAATGCCCATCGAGCGTCCGTCGATGCCTCATCTTGAGGCCTGGTACCAGCGCCTGCAACAGCGCCCGGCCTATCGCAAAGCGGTCATGACCGCGTTGACTTAATACTGACTATTAATACAGGTGACTGTACTTGTGCGGCGCGGGCAGCCAACATGGTTGTCATGCGCCGCCGTTGAATACGCGCGCTGCGCCCTCATCTATTCTTCCAATTCCCTTCTTTGGTGCGTAATCCGATATGAGTTCCGCTCTGTCCATCCGGCAGCTAACCAAAACCTACGGCAACGGTTTCCAGGCCCTGAGTGGTATCGATCTGGACGTTGCCGAAGGTGACTTCTTCGCCTTGCTCGGCCCCAACGGTGCCGGCAAATCCACCACCATCGGTATCCTCTCGACACTGGTCAACAAGACCAGCGGCACGGTGAATATCTTTGGTCATGACCTGGACAAATCCCCGGCGGCGCTCAAGCGCTCCATCGGCGTGGTGCCCCAGGAGTTCAACTTCAACCAGTTTGAAAAGACCTTCGACATTGTCGTGACCCAGGCGGGTTACTACGGCATCCCGGCGAAAGTCGCCAAGGAGCGCGCCGAGCAGTACCTGACCCAGCTGGGCCTGTGGGACAAGCGTGATGTGCCTTCGCGTTCACTGTCCGGCGGCATGAAGCGGCGCCTGATGATTGCCCGCGCCCTGGTGCACGAGCCGCGCCTTCTGATCCTCGATGAACCAACGGCCGGTGTGGATATCGAGCTGCGCCGTTCGATGTGGACCTTCCTCACCGAGCTGAACGAGAAGGGCATCACCATCATCCTCACCACCCACTACCTGGAAGAGGCTGAGCAGCTGTGCCGCAACATCGGCATCATCGACCATGGCACCATCGTCGAGAACACCAGCATGCGTAACCTGCTGGGCCAGTTGCATGTGGAAACCTTCCTGCTCGACTTGAAGAACAACCTGTCGGCGCCACCGCAGCTGCTCGGCTACCCGAGCCGCCTGGTGGACAGCCATACCCTGGAAGTCCAGGTGGACAAGGCCATGGGTATCACGGCGCTGTTCACTCAACTGGCAGCCCAGAGTATCGAAGTGCTTAGCCTGCGTAACAAAACCAATCGCCTTGAGGAGTTGTTCGTGTCCCTGGTGGAGAAAAATCTGGCGAAGGTGGCGGTATGAGTTCCGAACTGCAACCCAACATCGTCGCGCTGCAAACCATCGTCTACCGCGAAGTGAAGCGCTTTACCCGGATCTGGCCGCAGACCCTGCTGCCGCCGGCGATCACCATGGTCTTGTACTTCGTGATCTTCGGTAACCTCATCGGTCGCCAGATCGGCGACATGGGTGGCTTCACCTACATGGAGTACATCGTGCCGGGCCTGATCATGATGTCGGTGATCACCAACTCCTACGGCAACGTGGTTTCCAGCTTCTTCGGCAGCAAGTTCCAGCGCTCCATCGAGGAACTGATGGTGTCGCCGGTATCGCCGCATACCATCCTGATCGGCTACACCCTGGGCGGTGTGCTGCGCGGCCTGATGGTGGGGGTGATCGTCACCTTGCTGTCGCTGTTCTTCACCCACCTGCAGGTGCATCACCTGGGGGTCACCTTGCTGGTGGTGGTGCTGACGGCAACGATCTTCTCGCTGCTGGGGTTCATCAACGCGGTATTTGCACGCAACTTCGATGATATTTCGATCATCCCGACCTTCGTGCTGACGCCGCTGACCTACCTGGGCGGGGTGTTCTACTCCATCACCTTGCTGCCGCCGTTCTGGCAGACCGTGTCGCTGGCCAACCCGGTGCTGCACATGGTCAACGCCTTTCGCTACGGCATCCTGGGGGTGTCGGACATCAAGATCAGCGTGGCGATCACGTTCATGCTCGTGGCGACCGTGGTGCTGTATATCGGCTGTGCCAAGTTGCTGGTGAGCGGGCGTGGGATGCGTACGTAAGCACTGACCTCAACACGGTCAAAAAATGTGGGAGCGGGCTTGCTCGCGAATGCGGTGTATCAGTCAATGAATGTATCAACTGACTGACCGCATTCGCGAGCAAGCCCGCTCCCACATGGGTTTTGTGTGAGGCCTTTATTTCTTGAGGGCTAGCTCGATCAGGGTGTGCAGCTCTTGCACCGAGAGCGGTGCGGTCGAGAACAGGATGCGAAACACCGTCGGCGCGGCGAGCAGGTTGATCAAATGATCCACGCTCGGCGGGGTCGGGTCCGGGTAACGATCGACAATTGCCTGCAACTGCCCGCTCAGGATGCTCACACAGTAGCCGGGCGTGATCATGCACTGCAGGTCACGCATCATGTTGCGCCCCGGCTCCGAACTCATTTCATCCAGGTATTGCTCGGCCCAGGCCTGCAGGTCGCCACGCAGGCTGCCGGTATTGGCCGGCTCGCTGTCCGGGCGCATGCGTGCCAAGGCGACATCCGCCAGCAACACGGAAAGGTCGCCCCAACGTCGATAGATAGTGGAGGGCGTGACGCCCGCGCGCGCAGCAATCATCGGCACCGTCACGCTGGAACGCTCGTGAGCCTCCAGCAGTTCGCGCGTGGCGTTGTGCACTGATTCCTGGACCCGGGCACTGCGGCCCCCCGGGCGAAGACCTTCTTTAATAGCCATGCCTAAAACCTTAACACAAAGAATTTGCTTTAAGCGCTTTCCGGTAGCACACTCTGCAAAAGCAAAATGTTAGCTTTAGCGGAGCGTGCCGATGTCCAGTCCTACTTCCAACCGTTCGAACCTGGCGTTTCTGGTCGTCACGGTGTTGACCTTTCTCGCCGCCTCCAGTGCGCCGACGCCGCTGTATCAGGTGTATCAGGACAATCTGCATTTTTCGGCGGCGATGCTGACGGTGATCTTCGGCGTGTACGCCGTGAGCCTGCTGGCGGCGCTGCTGACCGTGGGCTCGCTGTCGGATTACCTGGGGCGCAAGCCGGTGATTTTCGTCGCCTTGCTGCTCAATATCGTGGCCATGCTGCTGTTTATCAACGCTGACAGCACCGCCTACCTGATTGCCGCACGCGCCCTGCAAGGTTTCGCCACCGGCACGGCGACGGCGGTATTGAGCGCCACATTGCTCGACACCGACCGCCTGCGCGGCCCTATGCTCAACAGCCTGGCGCCGTTGCTGGGCATGGCCAGTGGCGGCCTGGGCAGCGGCTTGCTGGTGGAATTCGCGCCACACCCGACCCAGCTCATCTACCAGGTGATGCTCGCCTTGATGGTGTTGCAGGCGTTGTACGTGTGGCGTTTGCCCGAAACCGTCAGCCGTATCCCGGGGGCCTTGAAATCCCTCGCACCGACCCTGCATGTGCCCGCGCAGGCCCGCCGTGCGTTGTGGCTGGCGATGCCCCTGAACGTGGCGGTGTGGGCGTTGGGCGGGTTCTTTTCGTCCCTCGCCCCTTCGCTGGTGAAGGCGGCAACCGGTTCGACCTCCCACTTGATCGGCGGCGGCCTGGTGGCGGTGGTGACCTTGAGCGGCGCGGTGATGATCTACCGTCTGCGCGAGTACCCGGCTGACAAAGTCATGCGCTTGTCCGCACTGCTGCTGGCTGTTGGCGTGGCGTTGCTGTTGGTCGCCGTGCAGAGCGCCAGCCTGTGGCTGTTCTTTGTCGCCAGTGTGATCGCGGGCTTTGGCTTTGGCGGCGGCTTCATGGGCAGTATTCGCAGCATCGTCGGGTTGGCGTTGCCCCATGAGCGGGCGGGCTTGATGTCGGCGTTCTACGTGCTGAGCTACTTGGCGTTCTGCCTGCCGGCGCTGTTGGCCGGCAACCTGAGCCGGGTGTTTGGCCTGATCGTGACCACCGACGGCTATGGCGCCGTGTTGATCGTGCTAGCCCTCGGTGCCTTGGGCGGCTTGCTGATGCAGGATTCGGCGCGGGCCAGGGCGACGACAGGCGCGTGATGGGTAATAATCGCCACCCGTACCGCCTGATCGAGGTTCACGCATGAAGATCATCCGCAGCAAGGACTTCACCGGCAGCCGTGCCTGGGAGGCGCTGGACATCGCCAACATGAACGGCATCACCACCCGTCTGCACTGGACCGACCAGCCGTATCGCTGGCACATCAACGACGGTGAAGAAGTCTTCGTGGTGCTCGATGGCCGGGTGCACATGCATTACCGCGATAACGGCTTTGAGCACGTGGCAGAGCTGGCGGTGGGGGATATCTTCTACGCCAGTGTCGGCACCGAGCATGTGGCGCATCCACAAGGCCCGGCACGAATCCTGGTAATCGAATGCGAAGGCAGTGTTTGATCGTATATCTGCAAAGTAGATAACAGATAGAGATATTACCCGTTATATAGATATTCGATAGGGTTCTATGATGGTCTCAACCTCATGCGAGGAAGAGGAATACCACCATGACCTGCTCGACGACCCTCCGCTACAAACCCTTCAGTCACCTGACCCGACCACGGGAAGTGATCCGCCAGTTCACCCCCAACTGGTTTGCCGCCACCATGGGCACCGGTGTACTGGCGTTGGCCTTGACCCAGTTGCCCGTCAACGTGCCAGGCCTGCATGCCATTGCCGAAGCGCTGTGGATGTTCACCATCGGCTTGTTCGTGTTGTTCAGCGCCTTGTACACCGCCCGCTGGGTGATGTTCTTCCACGAGGCGCGGCGGATTTTCGGGCACTCCACCGTCTCGATGTTCTTCGGCACCATCCCGATGGGTTTGGCGACTATCCTTAATGGCTTGTTGCTGTTCGGCCTGCCGCGCTGGGGCAACAGTGTGATCGCCCTGGCCGAAGTGATCTGGTGGCTGGACGTGGCGATGGCCCTGGCCTGCGGCGTGCTGATCCCGTTCATGATGTTCACCCGCCAGGAGCACAGCATCGACCAGATGACCGCCGTCTGGCTGTTGCCGGTGGTTGCCGCCGAAGTGGCCGCCGCCAGCGGCGGCTTGCTCGCGCCGCACTTGGCAGACGCCCATTCGCAACTGGTGATGCTGGTGACCAGCTACGTGTTGTGGGCGTTTTCGCTGCCGGTGGCGTTCAGCATCCTGACCATCCTGATGCTGCGCATGGCCCTGCATAAATTGCCCCACGCCAATATGGCCGCCTCCAGCTGGCTGGCCCTGGGCCCCATCGGCACCGGCGCCCTTGGCATGCTGTTGCTTGGCGGTGACGCACCGGCGATCTTTGCGGCCAATGGCTTGCCCGGTGTCGGTGAGATGGCCAACGGCCTGGGCCTGGTGGCGGGCATCACGCTGTGGGGGTTTGGTTTATGGTGGATGCTGATCGCCGTACTGATCACCCTGCGTTACCTGCGCGCCGGTATCCCGTTCAACCTCGGCTGGTGGGGCTTTACCTTCCCGTTGGGGGTGTATGCCCTGGCGACGCTGAAGCTGGCGAACGTGCTGCGCCTGGGTTTCTTCAGTGTGATGGGCAGCGTGCTGGTGGTGGCCTTGGCGCTGATGTGGCTGATTGTTGCCAAGCGCACGGTGCAGGGTGCCTATAAAGGTGAGCTTTTTGTTTCCCCATGCATTGCAGGACTAGGGAATAAGTAAGCGGGATTAGGTAAAGTCGTGGCCTGTTTTTAATAAAAGCCCAACAGGCCACGCAGGTACATGGACGATGAGCCACCCCTCGCAATTCACTTTGCTGCGCACACGGCGCTTCTTGCCGTTTTTCGTCACCCAGTTGCTGGGCGCCTTCAACGACAACATCTTCAAGCAATCGCTGATCCTCGCCATCCTCTACAAGCTCACCATCGACGGTGACCGCTCGATTTGGGTCAACCTGTGCGCGCTGCTGTTCATCCTGCCGTTCTTTCTGTTTTCGGCGCTGGCCGGGCAGTTTGGCGAGAAATTCAACAAGGACGCGTTGATCCGCGCGATCAAGATCGGCGAGATCGTGATCATGGCCGTGGGCGCGACCGGGTTCATGTTCAACCACCTGGAGTTGATGCTGCTGGCGCTGTTCGCCATGGGCACCCACTCGGCGCTGTTTGGCCCGGTGAAATATTCGATCATGCCCCAGGCCCTGCATGAAGATGAGCTGGTCGGCGGCAACGGCCTGGTGGAAATGGGCACGTTCCTGGCGATCCTGGCCGGCACCATTGGTGCCGGGATCATGATGTCGTCTACCCATTACGCACCGGTGGTGTCCGTGGCAATCGTCGGCGTGGCGGTGCTGGGTTACCTGGCCAGTCGCAGCATTCCACGGGCGGCGGCGTCGACTCCGGGGCTGCGCCTGAACTGGAACATCTTCAGCGAATCCTGGGCTACCTTGCGCCTGGGTCTGGGGCAGACACCGGCGGTTTCGCGTTCCATCGTTGGTAACTCGTGGTTCTGGTTTGTCGGCGCGATCTACCTGACGCAGATCCCGGCGTACGCCAAAGAGTGGCTGTACGGCGACGAAACCGTGGTGACGCTGATCCTCACGGTGTTCTCCGTGGGCATCGCCTTGGGTTCCATGCTGTGCGAGAAGCTTTCCGGGCGCAAAGTCGAAATCGGCCTGGTGCCGTTCGGCTCGTTCGGCCTGACCGTGTTCGGCCTGTTGCTGTGGTGGCATTCGGGTGGTTTCCCGCAGAACGTGCAGGCCAATGACTGGCTGGCCGTGCTCGGTTACGGCCAGGCCTGGTGGGTGTTGTTCGATATCCTCGGCCTGGGGGTGTTCGGCGGCTTCTATATCGTGCCGCTGTACGCGTTGATCCAGTCGCGCACTGCCGAGAACGAGCGGGCGCGGGTGATCGCGGCCAACAACATCCTCAATGCCCTGTTAATGGTGGTATCGGCCATCGTGTCGATCCTGCTCCTCAGCGTGGCCAAGCTGTCGATCCCCGAGTTGTTCCTGGTGGTGTCGCTGCTCAACATTGCGGTCAACACCTACATCTTCAAGATCGTCCCCGAGTTCACCATGCGTTTCATGATCTGGCTGCTCAGCCATTCCATGTACCGCGTGGAGCATCGCAACCTGGAAGCCATCCCGGATGAGGGTGCCGCGTTGCTGGTGTGCAACCACGTGTCGTTTGTCGATGCGCTGTTGATTGGCGGCGCAGTGCGTCGGCCGATTCGCTTTGTCATGTACTACAAGATCTACCGCTTGCCGGTGCTGAATTTTATCTTCCGCACCGCCGGGGCGATTCCGATTGCGGGGCGCAACGAAGACATCCAGATCTACGAAAAGGCTTTCACGCGGATCGCGCAGTACCTGAAGGAAGGGGAGTTGGTGTGCATCTTCCCGGAGGGCAAGCTGACGACTGACGGTGAGATGAACGAATTTCGTGGTGGCGTGACGCGCATTCTGGAAGAGACCGCGGTGCCGGTGATTCCGATGGCGCTGCAGGGGTTGTGGGGGAGTTTCTTCAGTCGCGATCCGAAGAAGGGGTTCTTTCATCGGGTCTGGTCGCGGGTGGTGTTGGTGGCGGGTGAGCCGGTGGACGGGCCGACGCCCGCGCGATTGCAGGAGGCGGTAGGCGGGTTGCGGGGGAACGTCAGGTAGGTTCGTGCTGAATGAGATGGCCTCTTCGCGGGCAAGCCCGCTCCCACATTTGAAATGCATTCCAAATGTGGGAGCGGGCTTGCCCGCGAAGGCGGTAGTGCTTCAAGCGCTGATCTTGAGCCCTACCAACCCGCAAATGATCAACGCCACACTGGCCAGCCGGAACAGCGCCATGGATTCCCCGAACAGGATGATCCCGGCGATCACTGTGCCCACTGCACCCACGCCGGTCCAGATCGCATAGGCTGTGCCCAGCGGCAGTTCCTTCATCGCCAGCCCCAGCAAACCCAGGCTGATCGCCATGGCCGCAATGGTCAGGGCAGTGGGCAAAGGCTTGCTGAAACCGTCGGTGTACTTCAGGCCTACGGCCCAGCCGACTTCAAACAAACCCGCAAAAAACAGAATGATCCAGGACATGATGACCCTCTCTACAGACGTGGGGTCGTCCCCGGATTAGGCGCTTGAGAGCGTCGCGAGGTCGTCCCCGCGAAGCTCGGTAGAGTGCCGAATATTGATCGGGCGATCAAGTTTAGGGCGTGGTTTCCAGTGCGCGACGGTCTTCCTTTTCGCTCATGCGGCGGAAGTAGGTCGAGAGCAATGCCCCGGAAATGTTGTGCCAGACGCTGAACAGCGCACTGGGCACCGCCGCCAACGGCGAAAAATGCGCACTGGCCAAGGCGGCGCCCAACCCGGAGTTCTGCATGCCCACTTCCAGCGCCAACGACTTGCGCTGCGCCAGTGGCAAACCGAACAGGCGGCCGGTGAAATAACCCAGCAGGTAGCCGAAGCTGTTGTGCAGCATCACCACCGCCATGATCAACAGGCCCGACTCGGCGATCTTCGCCTGGCTCGCGGCAACCACCGCCGCGACGATGATCACGATGCTCACCACCGACACCAGCGGCAAGACCTCCACCGCATGGCGCACGCGCTCGCCGAGCAAACGTTGCGCCAGCACGCCGAGCACGATGGGCAGCAGCACCACTTGCAGGATCGACCAGAACAGCTCCATGAACGAAACGGGCAGCCAGGCCGAGGCCAGCAGCCAGATCAGTGCGGGTGTCAGCAACGGGGCGAGGAGGGTGGTGACGGCGGCGATGGCCACCGACAGCGCCAGGTCACCTCGGGCCAGCCAGGTCATCACGTTGGAGGAGGTGCCGCTTGGGCAGCAACCGACCAGGATCACGCCGACGGCAATTTCCGGCGGCAGGTGGAAGGCCTGGCACAGCAACCAGGCCACGCCGGGCATGATCACGAAGTGCGCGACCACGCCCAGGGCAACGCGCCACGGGTGGCGGGCGACCTCGGCGAAGTCTTCGAGTTTGAGGGTCAGCCCCATGCCGAACATCACCAGGCCTAGGAGCGGCACGATGGCGCCCTTGAGGCCGATGAACCAGCCCGGTTCGAGGAACGCCAACACGGCAAAGATCAACACCCAGTAGGCGAAGGTATTGCCGACGAAGCGGCTCAAGGCGGCGAGTGCGCGCATGGGGATGTCCTTGTTATTGGTTTCTGGAAGTGGAATGCAATCAAATGTGGGAGCGGGCTTGCTCGCGAATGCAGTGGACCAGTCAATGTATCTGGTGACTGAAGCACCGCATTCGCGAGCAAGCCCGCTCCCACATTTTGATCTCCGCAGGCTTTAGATCCCTTGCGGGGTCTCTTCACCGCCCAACGCTTCAACCAGCGCCGGGATGAAGTCGCCGAACGTCAGCATCATCAGGGTAAAGCTCGCATCCAACTGGCCCAGGGCTTCGTCGCCGCCGTCCTGTTCGGCCTGGTCTTGCAGCAGGTCTTCGAACTTCAGGCGCTTGACGGTCATCTTGTCGTCGAGCATGAAGGACAGCTTGTCCTGCCACGCCAGGGACAGCTGGGTCACGACCTTGCCGGTGGTCAGGTGCAGCTGGATCTCTTCGCCGGTCAGGTCCTGGCGCTTGCAGCGCACGATGCCGCCGTCTTCGTGGGTGTCGCGCAGTTCGCATTCGTCGAGGACGAAGAAGTCATCGGCCGGCTTCTGGGTGGTGACCCAGTCGGTCATGATCGCGGTTGGCGCGGTTTTGACGGTGAGTGGGCGAACCGGCAGGGTGCCGATCACTTCACGCAGGGTCGACAGCAGGTCTTCGGCGCGCTTGGGGCTGGCCGAGTTCACCAGGATCAGGCCCTGTTTCGGCGCGATGGCGGCGAAGGTTGACGAGCGACGGATAAAGGCGCGCGGCAGGAAGGCCTGGATGATCTCGTCCTTGATCTGGTCGCGTTCCTTCTTGTAGACCTTGCGCATCTGCTCGGCCTCGATTTCTTCGACTTTCTCTTTGAGTGCATCACGCACCACGCTACCCGGCAGGATGCGTTCTTCCTTGCGGGCGGCGATCAGCAGGAAGTCACCGCTGACGTGAACCAGGGGAGCGTCTTCACCTTTACCAAACGGTGCGACGAAACCGTAAGTGGTCAACTCCTGGCTGGCACAGGGGCGCGCCAGCTTGGTGGCCATGGCCGCTTCCAACGCCTCGGCATCAACAGGCAGATCTTGGGTCAGGCGATAGATAAGCAGGTTCTTGAACCACATGGGGTGAGTCTCTCCTTTATACAAAGGAGGGCATTATTCTCTTGATAGCGCCCCAGGCCAACCCTGCCTAAGCCATTGGAAGGCCTCAAAAAAAAGATTTAAGAAAGTGCTTGCCAGACCCAAGGTCGCTCCGTAGAATGCGCGCCACACCGAAACGAAGGGTGATTAGCTCAGCTGGGAGAGCATCTGCCTTACAAGCAGAGGGTCGGCGGTTCGATCCCGTCATCACCCACCATTC
>Ga0105244_10001356_pt1 | contig 19955 bp, 17 predicted proteins | sample KBSM44metaG_FD_80423 | JGI IMG/M metagenome (GOLD analysis project Ga0105244, IMG submission 80423) | Miscanthus rhizosphere microbial communities from Kellogg Biological Station, Michigan, USA - KBS M4-4 metaG | ecosystem: Host-associated > Plants > Roots > Rhizosphere > Soil | place... | reverse complement strand
TGGGCGGCGCGCTGGTCACCGGCGTGCTGCTGATGCGTCGCCAGTCGTTGCTGCATGTCTTGCCGTGGCGTAGCCACTGGTTACTGGCCAGCCTGCTGATGACTATCGCCGCCCTGTTGCTGCATCCATTGCACGACACCTGGCTGCAACTGGGCCTGAGCTGTGTTTACGGCGCGCTGCTGCTGGTCGGGCTGGCGTTGTGGCTCAAGCCATGGCGCAACGTGTCAGCCTGATCGGCAGCCTGGCGGCAGGCCTCCCTGAAGCGCTCCAGGCTCGGCGAGATGAACTTGTCGCGATGCCTGATCATGAAGAACCGGCGATTGAGCGGCGGCAACGGGCTGGCGAGCGTGCGCAACTGCCCGCTCGCCAGCAGGTCGGCGACCACACGACGGGACAGGCAACTGATGCCAATGCCTTGCGCGAGGGTGCGCATGATCGCTTCCGAACTGCCTACCTGACGCATGTCCTGCAGGTCATGCAAATGCCTGAGCAGCAAGTGTTCGACCTCTTCGCGCGTCCCCGAACCCTGCTCACGCAGTAGCCACTCCGCGCCCTGCAGTTCGCCCAGTGACACGTATTCCTGCCCGGCCAGCGGATGGGCGCAGCCGGCGACGATGACCATTTCATCGACCAGCCACGGCTCGGCGATCAACTCCGGCAGATGACAGGGTGCCTCGATGAGCCCCATGTCTATTTCAAACTGCGCAACCTTGCGCGCGATCAGCGCGCTGTTGCCGATGTCCACATCGATTCGCAGTTGAGGCGTCGAGCTGCGCAATGCTCCGACGATCTGTGGCACGACGTAATTGCCGATGGTGCTGCTACTGCCGATGCGCAGCCGAGCCTTCAACGCTGCGTCGGGCAATAGAAAGCTGTCCTCGATCTGCTGGGCGTTTTCCAGCATTTTCATGGCACGCGGCAGCAACGTCTGGCCGCTGTCATTCAGAACCAGGCGTTTGCCAACCCGATCAAACAAACGCGTACCCAGCGCGCTTTCAAGCTCGTTCAATGCCGCGCTGGTGGCTGATTGGGACAGTGCTAAAGCGCTGCCTGCGCTGGTGGTGCTGCCACAGCGGGTGATCGCGCAAAAAATCTGTAATTGCCGCAGGTTGATTCTCAAAGCCGTCTCTCGCGCCGGGTATATCTACCTGAAAAACAGGTAACGATGAGAGAGATTACCCGTTTAGAAGATCGACTGTCGATCCGTAGACTGATGGCACATCCCGAAATCACCCGCAGGAGACTGCCATGAGCAGACTCGCAATCCTCATCAAGGGCAACGCCCCCTTCACAGCGCTGAACAGCCCGATGGAGGCGATTCGGCAATTCACCCCCAACTGGTTCGCCGTGACCATGGGCACCGGCATTCTGTCGCTGGCGCTGGCGCAGCTGCCGGGTAGCCCTGCCCCGCTGCGTGCGTTGGGCGAAGCGCTGTGGTTCCTGAACATCGCCCTGTTCACGCTGTTCAGCGTGATGTACGCCAGCCGCTGGTTGCTGTTTTTCCATGAGGCGCGTCAGGTCTTCGGGCACTCCACCGTGTCGATGTTCTTCGGCACCATTCCCATGGGCCTGGCCACCCTCATCAACGGCCTGCTGGTATTCGGCCCGGCGCGCTGGGGCAGTGCCATTGTTCCGGTTGCCGAAGCCTTGTGGTGGCTGGACGTGGCGATGGCCCTGGCGTGTGGGGTGCTGATCCCTTTCATGATGTTCACCCGGCAAGAGCACAGCATCGAGAAGATGACTGCTGTCTGGCTGTTACCGGTGGTGGCGGCCGAAGTTGCAGCGGCCTGTGGGGGATCGCTGACAACGCATCTTGCGACCGCTGACTCGCAGTTCACCGTGCTGATCACCAGCTACGTACTGTGGGCCTACTCGGTGCCCGTGGCGTTGAGCATTCTGGTGATTCTGCTGTTGCGCCTGGCGTTGCACAAACTGCCCCACGAAAGCATGGCCGCCTCCAGCTGGCTGGCACTCGGGCCCATCGGTACAGGCGCACTGGGCATGCTGGTGATGGGCAGCGACGCCCCGGCCATCTTCGCCGCCCACGGCCTCGCATCCATCGGCACGGTAGCAGCAGGCATCGGTGTGGTGGTCGGTATGCTGTTCTGGGGGCTGGGTCTGTGGTGGATGGCGCTGGCCGTGCTGATTACGGCGCGCTACGTGAAACAGGGCATCGGCTTCAACCTGGGCTGGTGGGCGTTCACCTTCCCGCTCGGCGTGTATGCAGTGGCGACGCTCAAACTCGGCGCTACCCTGCATCTGGGCTTCTTCGATGTGTTTGGCACGTGGCTCGTTGCGCTGCTGGCACTGATGTGGTCGGTCGTGGCGGTACGTACTCTGGCCGGCGCCTACCGGGGTTACCTGTTCGTCTCGCCGTGCATTGCGGCACAAGAAGGTGTCCGCCGGTAACTTTCCTTGAACTTACTTCTACGACGAGACGCCTGAGAGAAATATCTTCATGACAGAGAGCTCTCATGCCTGACTCAGCAGTGTCCGCCAGCCATTTTTCCGGCAACCACGCCGCTCGCGATGAAAACATCGTCATCAACTCCTACACCACCGTGCTGCGCAAGACGGGTGTTCCCCATGAACTGTTCGCAACCTACTGGCGCGACGTTCATGGCCCGCTGTGCGCCAGGCTTGAGGGCCTGGGATGGTATGTTCAGCATCACTTGACGCGCGAAAAGGACGGCCACCTGTGGCCGGTCATCGAGGGCGTCACGGCCTTGCCAGGCTACGTGCTGGATGGTGGTGTGGAGATCGGCTTTCTGTCCGCCGAAGCGCAGAAACAATTCAAGGATGCCAGCGCCCTGCTGTTCTCCGACGAGCAGAATATGTTCGAAGAAACCATCGCCTACGACGTCCCGGATGGCTCCAGCACCCTGGTGGATCGCCTGCCTGACCCGATCCCCAACGAAACCGCCACACTGGACAAGATGCATCTGCACTTTCATCTCGCCAGCGATGATCTGCCCGCAGCCCGCAAAGCCATTGAGCAGCTCGCCCGTGACATGGCCGGTTCCGAGGCTGTGCTGAAACTGCGCCTGCACCTTGCGCAACCCTACGATAACGCCAAGCCTGCGCCGCCTGCGCCGGACGTTAATCATGAGGTCGAAGAGTCGCGCCTGAATATCGTCATGATGGAGTTGGTGTTCGAATCGGCCTGGACGCGCAGAACCTATTACGCCAGCGAGCATTTCAAGACGATCACCCAAGGCATCAGCCAGCATGTTCGCTACATCACGCCGTTCGGTGTCAGCGGCGTCTACACCTACGTGCGCGATGCGCTGATGACCACTGCTGGCGTGCGTGGCAGCAGGCAGGCCGAACTGATCCGTCAGTTGGGTGCGATCAACCAGACCCGGCCCGAGATCGAAAGCCTGTTTGGTGCGCCGTCGACGTTTTGAAGCGTCTGCTTTAACCGGCACGATTCGGAATCGTGCTTTACTCAGCAAAATGGATTTGAGTGACGCCTGTGAAAGCTCTGACGACTCGTGAGGTGTATCAGCAACTGCGGGATGCTGCGATGGGTACTCGGTCGCTGAAGCTTATCGGCACATCCTCCGGCTTCGGGCTGCAACAGGTCGAGATTGACGGCTGGTTGCTGACGCTGGAAGTCACCGAGGGCAGCCCGACCCGCTGTCGGGCATGTCGCTGTCCGCTGGGGCGGGAAGGCTCGTTCGAAAGCTGGCTGCGCACTGATCCGGTGAGTTTGCTCAGCGGCTGGGAGCATGCGCAGATCGAGCGGTTGCTGGGTGAGGCGGCAGCCGAGCAGCTTGGGCTCGATCAGGTTCGGGGGCAGTCACCTGAATCTCAATGACCGATGATTAACGTGCCTGGCTATACTCGGCGAGGCACCTCTCGTTCCTCATCGTCCGCGCTCATCGTTATACACAAGTCTGCTTTTGATGCTGGCCGGAGGCCGTGGGAGCAAACTTGTTCACGAAGGGGGCTGTGGTATCAGGTGGATTCAGGTTCGACTCGGATTCTCGTTCCTCACGCTCCGCCTGGGAATGCAGTTCGTGACGCTCTGCGTCACACAGCAGTTTTTCTTTGTCAGGCGGATTGAGGTTCGACTCAGGTCACCTTTTCGCCCCCTCGGCGACTCACTTTGAGGGACCAACGTGAGCAACGTCCCCGCTCCTGCTTGCGGCCCGATTTCGTTGGGTTCCTTCGCCCTGTCACTGACGTCGCACTCTGCGTCGTCAGTGCCATCGTGGTTAAAAGCGCTTTGCCTGGACTCTGCCCATTGCTGAATCGTTTAACTCGGCGTTAAATAGCTGTTCAGACGGTATGCAACACCATAATTCCAATAATTACAGAAGGACCATCACCATGAAATCCCTTCCTCTGCTCGTAGGCCTCGGCGCTCTTACAGCCGCTTCCAGTGTGTTTGCCTGGGATTATGTGCTGCTCGACACCGACAAGGCTGCGCAGAATCAGCAGATCACCAGTCAGCAGCTGGGCGTGAAGACCGACAAGCCGTTCACTGTCACGATGCGTACGCTGCATGGCGGTCGTCAGGAAGGCGTGAGCATTATCGATATCGATAATGGCACGATGAAGCTGTCAGTCGTCCCGACCCGTGGCATGAACGTGCTGCAGGCATCAGTCGGCGATGTGCGCATGGGCTGGGATTCTCCGGTCAAGGACGTGGTCAATCCGGCCTTCATCGAGCTCAATGGCCGCGGCGGCCTGGGCTGGCTGGAAGGTTTCAACGAGTTAGTGACCCGCTGCGGCTATGAGTGGGTGGGCCACCCGGGCATGGACAACGGCGAGCTGCTGACCCTGCACGGCCGTGCGGCCAACATTCCGGCGAGCAAGGTGACACTGCAGATCGACGAAAAACCGCCCTACGCGATCCGTCTCAAGGGTGAATTGAAGGAGCAGGCGTTCAAGAAGGTCGACTTCTCGGTGCAGACCGAACTGGTCACCGAGCCAGGCAGCACGAGCTTTTCGCTCAACGATACGCTGACCAACAATGGCGACTATCCGAAAGAATACCAGGCGCTGTACCACAGCAACTTCAGCACGCCGTTCCTCGAACAGGGGGCGCGTTTCGAAGCGCCGGTCAAGCAGGTCTCGCCGTTCAATGAAAAAGCCAAGGGTGACCTGGGCGACTGGCAGACCTACCGCGCACCGACGCCGGATTACGACGAGACGGTCTACAACATCGTGCCCTACGGCGATGCCAAGGGTGACACGCTGACCGTGCTGCACAACAAGGCTGGCAGCCTGGGCGTGTCGGTCGGTTTCAATACCAAGCAGTTGCCGGTGTTCTCGCTGTGGAAAAACACCGACACCAAAGGCCAGGGCTACGTCACCGGACTGGAACCGGGGACCAGCTTCTCCTACAACCGCCGCTTCCAGCGCCCGCTGAATCTGGTGCCAACCATTGCGCCGAAAGAGCAACGCCAGTTCCAGATCAGCTACAGTCTGCTGGCTGACAAAGGTGCTGTCGACAAAGCCCTTGGGCAGGTCAAGCACATTCAGGACGGTCGCGAGACCGAAGTGCGCAAAGAACCGCTGGTGGATCTGACCAAGGAGCAATGATCCTCATCCGACGTTTTTAAACGCAGCGGTGAAACAGGGCCGGATGTCGACGCACGTCATTGTGTCGACATCCGGCCCTGCTCGTTCCGGTGGTAAAAAATTCTCACAACACTTGAGGTTTTTGCCTGTCTACACCCTCTCACCCCTTCGAAGACGAGCATGCACATGAAAATCCTGATGGTTTTGACATCCCATGACCAACTGGGCGACACCGGCAAGAAAACCGGTTTCTGGCTCGAAGAGTTCGTCGCGCCGTATTACGCGTTCAAAGAGGCCGGTGCCGACGTTACGCTGGTCTCTCCGAAAGGCGGTCAACCACCGCTGGACCCGAAAAGCGATGAGCCTGACGCTCAGACCGACGACACCAAGCGCTTCTCCAAAGATGCCGATGCGCAAAAAGCGCTCGCCAATACCGGCCTTCTGTCTGGCGTCAATGCGGCCGATTTCGATGCCGTGTTCTACCCGGGCGGTCACGGCCCGCTGTGGGACCTGGCTGAAGACAAGGACTCCATCGCGCTGATCGAGGCCTTTGCCAAGGCAGACAAGCCACACGGGATGGTCTGCCACGCACCTGGCGTATTGCGTCACGTAAAAGCGCCGGACGGTCAGCCACTGGTCAAGGACCGCCGTGTCACAGGCTTCACCAACAGTGAAGAAGAAGCGGTCGGCCTGACCAATGTCGTGCCTTTTCTGGTCGAAGACACGCTCAAGCAACTGGGCGGTGACTATTCCAAGGGCGACGACTGGGGCGTCTACGTGCTGACCGATGGCAAGCTGGTGACTGGCCAGAACCCGGCCAGCTCTGCGCAGGCGGCCAAAGACTTGATCACTCTGTTGAGCTGATTGATGTGCGCGGTTCAGCGTCCGACGCTAACAGCACCGGGCAATGAACCGCGCGTCATTTAAATCGAATCTTGCACCCGCCACACTGACCAATAACCACACCCCCCCTACAAAAAGGAATACGGTCATGGCAGATGAATCCAAACGCGAAGACCTCGATCACAAACCGGAAAACGCCGGCAAGGTGGGCGAGAAGAACAAACAGCTCAATCAGCAGGGCGAACAGGCCCGACCTGCCACCTCACCCGACCCGCAGAAAGACAAGTCAGGCAACTGACAACCCGTCAGAGCAAGCCGCGTTCGGCACACACCTTCACGACTTGTTCACGCAGCCAGCCGCTGGCTTCGTCTCGATCCGCTTGGGCGCTCCACAGCATGTCCAGGCTGAAGCCAGGCAGGTCAGGTGGCAGTTCGAATACGGAAATCCACGGTTCATTGCCCAGCAGCGTCTGAATACGCCGTGGCAGAACCAGCATGAAATCGGTGCCTTCCAGCAATTGCAAGGCCGCCCGATAGCTGTTGGCCCGCGCGACAATGTTGCGCTCCAGACCCTGTCGCTGCAGCCAGCCATCCACCATGTTGGTGTCGGACGTCCACGGCGTCGGGTAGACATGACGATGCTGGACGAAGGTTTGAATGTCGATCAGGGCGCTGAGCGGCGCGAACCTGGAGTCCATGACGCAAACCAGATCATCCTCCATCAACACCTGCGAAATCAGACTGTCCGGGACTCGGTGAAAGCCAGGCCCGAAGCACAGGGCGAGGTCAAAACGACCATCGTTCAACTGCTCGGCAGGCAACTGCTTCTCAAGTTTTTGCACATTGACCGTCACAGAGAAACCAGCGGCAGCGAAGTCACGCATCAAATGCGGCAATACCAGCAGCTCGAAATACTCCGGCGCACAGACCGTGAAGGTCGTTTGTGTGCGAGTCGGGTCGAACAGATCGAGGCCGTCATGGCACAGATTGACCGAGCGGAGAATCTGCTGCACATGGTCGTGCATGGCCAATGCCTTGCGGGTCGGGCGCATGCCGTTGCGGGTGCAGATGAAAAGGTCGTCCTCGAAGTTCGCCCGCAGCTTTTTCAGGCAGTAACTGACCGTCGACTGGCTGACATGCAACGCTTCCGCGACCAGGGTCAGGTTGCGCTGCTCATACACCGAGACAAAGACCATCAGGTCCTGCATGTCCAGCTTTCTCAGAGCATTACTGTTAAGCATCAAGGTATCTCGCTGGCGCTGTGACCAGGCGGTCAGGTCAACGCGCACAAGATAGCATCAAAATGCGATCATGCCGCCTATCTGCCAGTGATGACAGGTTCGTCGAGTGCGTCGCGCAGATGATCAGCATAACGCCGGGGGTCGAGTCGCACCACCATCAACAGCATGACCGCGACCAACGCCATCAGTGAACACCATGCACCCGCAAAGCTGCCCGTCAGGTCACGAATCACTCCGGCAAGCAGCGGCGACAGGCTGGCGATCAGATAACCCACGCCCTGCACGAATGCCGTCAGGCTGCCCGCCTGCTGTGGGTCATCGAAATGATCCATGGACACGATCAGGCTCATCGGAAAAAGACCGCCAATCCCCAATCCCAGCAGGCATGCCCACAGCAGTCCCAACTGCTGCGGCATCAGAATCAGCCCGGCAAAGCCGGTCATCATCAACAGCAGCAGCACAACCAGCGCCACGCGCTTATCGCGACTGCGGTTGGCCAGCACCGGCACCAGCAGACCCGATACGACCTCCATCAGGGTCAGAAAACCCAGCAGCAGCCCTGCACTCTGCTCACTCCAGCCGTTCTCCAAATAATACGGGGCCAGCCAGGCCAACACGCAGGTATAGGACGCAGTGCCAAGGCCGAAGAAAACCCCCAGCATCCAGGTCCGAGGCGTGTGGAAGAAAGTCTGCCGGAGCCCTGCAGTGGTTGACGCATCGGAGCGCAATACGCGCCGCTGGGCAAACCAGAAGCACATTGCCAAAAGAGCCAGTAGTGACCAGACCGCCAGGCCGAAGCGCCAACTGCCACTACTACCCATCACCACGGGGCTGAATGAAGCGGCCAGCGCGGCCCCGCCCATGATCGCAGTCACATACAAGCCCATGCACAAGGAGAGGTTGGCTTTGAAGCGCGATTTGATCAACGCGGGCATCAGCGCCTGAATCAAGGCAATACCCAGCCCTGCCAACACGGCGCTGAAAATCAGTTCGGCAGCAGAATCCAGAAACAGACGCGCCAGGGTTGCCAGACCGGTAAGCGCCAGTGAAAGCATGATGCTGCGATACGACCCCAGGTAGCGAGTGATGCCCATGCCGAAAAACATTGCCAGTCCCATGGCCATGACCGGCAGCATGGTCAGCAACGACGCCGTCGCGAAACCCAGTGGGACGTCCAGCCGAATCGCCACCAACAATGGACCGACAGCGGCCATCGACGGACGCAAGTTGAGCGCCACCAGTATGACACTGATCATTAACCCCATATTCTGAACCACCGAGCCACGCATCTGCATACCTTCACCCTCCCTGTCGAGGGTCACGATTAGGCCGGGCGTGTGCTCAGGTGACAAATCAAAATCTGGGCCCTGCTATTTAAAAATCAGTTCATCGTTACCAGAGTTGGTTTTCAGGCGTTCTGACGACGGCAGTTGCAGGGTTCTGCGCCCTCCGTCTGTGCGGTTTCAGACTCAACCACCTCATCCACGCCCAACCACCAGGTCAGACCCCGACACGGGTACTGCACATAAAACGGCTGGCCCATCATCGGCGTGGTGATCGAGACATTCTGCTCCCAGGCCAGGGCCAGAATGCGATCGAACGGCTCGTGCCAGGCATGCATCGACAGGTCGAAGGTGCCGTTGTGGATCGGCAGCAACCAGCGACCGCGCAGGTCCAGATGCGCCTGCAGCGTCTGCTCGGGCTGCATGTGCACATCAGGCCACTCGACGTTGTAGGCGCCGGTTTCCATCAGGGTCAGGTCAAACGGCCCATATTGCTCGCCGATGGTCTTGAAGCCATCGAAGTAACCGCTGTCGCCACTGAAGAAAATCCGCTGATCGCTATCGATCATCACCCAGGACGCCCACAGCGTGCGGTTGCTGTCGAGCAGCGTACGCCCCGAGAAATGCTGCGAAGGCGTGGCGACGAACTCGATGCCCGCCACTTCGGTGGACTGCCACCAGTCCAGCTGACGCACCTTGTGCGCAGGCACGCCCCATTCGATCAACGTATCACCCACGCCAAGCGGTGCCAGAAAGTGCTCGGTCTTGTCGGTCAGCGCCTTGATAGCCATACGATCCAGGTGGTCGTAATGGTTGTGCGAAAGAATCACCGCCTTGATCGGCGGCAACTCTTCGAGGCTGATCGGCGGCTGATGAAAGCGCTGCGGGCCCGCCCACTGCACGGGCGAGGCACGTTCGGCAAACACGGGGTCGGTAAGCCAGAACTGATCGCGCAGTTTGAGCAGAACGGTCGAATGCCCCAGGCGATACACCGTGTTGTTCGGTGCCGCCAGCAATTGCTGACGCGACAGCGGCTGTACCGGAATTTCGCCTGCCGGGCGTGTGTCCTTGGGTTTGTTGAACGCCTGATCCCAGAAAATACCGAGCGTGCGAAGCAGACTCGACGGCTTCATGGTGGCGTGATTGCGGTATCGCCCTTCGTGACGGGACAAGACAGGCAGTGTAGAAGAGTCCTTTTTCTGATGTGTCGAGGCCATGGTTCGCTGACTCCTGGGGGCAGGTTGAGGCTCCAGCCGTGCATACTTCGTACGTGATCCTGTTGCAGGATGTCCGAGGGAAAATATGTAACAGTGTTTTACACTACACGGTGTAGTTTTAAGCTTGCATGATCCTCGGCGACAAGTAAACTGCTGAGTGTAATTTTCTCTAAACGCACGTTTGAAGCGAACCTATGACCGAACCCATGCGCCTCACCGATCAGAAACGCGAATCCATCGTCCAGGCGGCTATCGCCGAATTCGGCGATCGTGGCTTCGAGATCACCAGCATGGACCGGATCGCCGCGCGGGCCGAGGTTTCCAAACGTACGGTGTATAACCACTTCCCCAGCAAGGAAGAACTGTTCGCCGAGATGCTGCAGCGCCTCTGGAGCTGCGCCCCGCCGCAGGCCGAAGTGGTTTTTCATCCGCAGATCGGCTTACGCGAGCAGTTACGGGAATTGCTCTGGGGCAAGATGCGCAACCTGACCAACAGCCATTTTCTCGACCTGGCCCGCGTGGTGGTCGGCGCGACCATTCACTCCCCCGAGCGGGCTCAGGTGTGGATGGCGCGTATCAATGAACGAGAAGAAACCTTCAGTGCCTGGATTCGCGCCGCGCAGAAGGACGGCCGTCTGAAACCGGTCGACCCGGCCTTTGCCGCGACGCAGATGCATGCATTGCTCAAGTCGTTCGCGTTCTGGCCGCAGGTAACGTTCAGTGCGGCCTTGCTTACCCCCGAGGAGCAGCACACGGTGGTCGAATCGACGCTGGACATGTTTCTTGGCTGGTACGAAGTCACCCGCTGACGTTGCAGGAGCCGAGCACGTTATTCTCAGTCGAGCACAACGCCCCGGCACTCACCAAAGCCAATCGAGGCATACCCTTCACGATGACAACGGGCACGCAGAATCACCTCGTCGCCACTTTGCAGGAACATCCGTACTTCGCCGTTGGGTAGGGTCACCGGTTGTTTGCCGCCGGCGGTCATCTCCAGCAGGCTGCCGTACTGACCTTCTCCGGGACCGGACAACGTACCGGTGCCGAGCAGGTCACCCGACTGCAACCTGCAGCCGTTGACGCTGTGATGCGCGACCATCTGCGCCACTGTCCAGTACATGTTCAGCGAGTTGCTCAGACCCAGCCGGTGAGGCGCCAGCCCGTCGGCTTTCATCCGTGCAGTCAGCAGCAGCACTTCCAGCTCGATATCCAGCGCCCCACCCTGCTGATCGTGGTCATCCAGCAGATAGGCCAACGGTTGCGGATCGCCGTCCGGACGCGGCGGTTGGGCGCGACGAAACGGTTCAAGGGCTTCGGCAGTCACCACCCAGGGCGAAATCGTGGTGGCGAAGCTCTTCGACAGAAATGGCCCCAGTGGCTGGTATTCCCATGCCTGTATGTCACGCGCCGACCAGTCGTTGAGCAGGCAGAACCCGGCAATGTGCTCGGCGGCCCGATCAATCCCGATGGCCTCGCCCTGGACATTTCCCGGCCCGATCCAGACCCCCAGTTCCAGTTCGTAATCGAGGCGTTGGCAGGGACCGAAAACGGGCGACTCCTGACCTGCCGCCAGGGTTTGTCCGCTGGGGCGCCGCACAGCCGTACCCGAGGGACACAAGGTCGACGCTCTGCCGTGATAGCCGATCGGCACGTATTTGTAGTTGGGCAGCAGCGGGTTGTCCGGGCGGAACAGCTTGCCAACATTCAGCGCATGATGAATACCGACGTAGAAGTCCGAGTAATCACCTACCCGAGCGGGCATGTGCAACGTGCACTCGCTCATCGGCAGCAACAAACCGGCCATACCCTGCAGCCTGTCGCGCTGCGGGCTGTCTTCATCGAGCAACTGCAACAAGGCGGTGCGCAATGCCTGACGCGCTGCGGCACCCAGCGCAAGAAAATCATTGAGCTGGTCGCGGCTGGCAACGTCGGCAACGTCGGCGGCCTGTCCCTGAAACACCCCGGATTCTGTTGCCACGTGCAGATCGAAAATCCTGTTGCCTATCGCCACCCCGCCACGTGGGCCGGTCTGGCCGTGACTGAACACGCCCAATGGCAGGTTCTGCAGAGGGAAATCGGCATGCCCGTTGGCAGATTCGACCCAGCTACGACGCTTGAACGCGGTATTCATCAGCGTGGCTCCCTGGTAAACGTTCTGGCCATGTCCTTCCAGCAGGCATCGTAATCGGTTTGCAGTTGCGGGCAGTCGAGCGCGTGACGACTGGGGCGCAAGACCTTGCCGGTCTCGAACATGAAGGCCATGGTGTTGTCGATCCTGTGCGGTTTCAGCTCGGCGGCAATAGCCTTTTCGGCGGTGACATTATCGGGGCCGTGCGCGCTCATGCAGTTGTGCAGCGAAGCGCCACCGGGCATGAAGCCTTCGGCCTTGGCATCGTACGCGCCGTCGATCAGGCCCATGAACTCGTTCATCAGGTTTCGGTGGAACCACGGCGGGCGGAAGGTGTTTTCCGCCACCATCCAGCGCGGCGGAAAGATCACGAAATCGATATTGGCCTGGCCGTGAATAGCCCCCGGTGAGGTCAGCACGGTGAAAATCGACGGGTCCGGATGATCGTAGCTGACCGTACCGAGGGTGTTGAAACGCCGCAGATCGTACTTGTAGGGAACGTTATTGCCGTGCCAGCCCACCACGTCAAACGGTGAGTGCTCCAGTTGCGTCGACCACAGCTCACCGAGGAACTTCTGCACCAGTTGCATTGGCTGGCGACTGTCTTCGAACCAGGCGACCGGGGTCAGAAAATCACGTGCGTTGGCCAGCCCGTTGCTGCCGATCGGACCCAGTTCCGGGAGGCGCAGGGCGCAGCCGTGATTCTCGCAGAGGTATCCGCGGGCGCTGCTATCGAGCAGGTGCACGCTGAACTTCAAACCTCGCGGCAGGACGGCGATTTCCAGGGGTTCGATGTCCAGCAGGCCCAATTCGGTGACGACTCTGAGCCGGCCCTGCTGGGGCACCACCAGCCATTCGCCATCCGCGCTAAAGAAAGCTCGCTGCATGGAGATGTTGGCGGTGTACAGGTAAACGCTGACGCCCTCGGCCTGCTCCGCCGCCGAGGTGCTGGCGAGAGGGATGAGGCCGTCGATGAAATCGGTCGGCTCTGTCGGGATATCGAAGGCATTCCAGCGCAACCGGTTGGGGTTGATCGGCCCCTGCTCCCGACCGGCGATCTGCAGATCCATGCGCTGGTAACGCGGATGGGCTGCCGATGGGCTGATCCGATACAGCCAGGTACGTCGGGCTTCGCTGCGCGCAACCGTGAATGCGGTGCCCGAGAACTGCTCGGCATACAGGCCCAGCGGATGCTTCTGCGGCGAGTTCTGACCAATCGGCAAGGCACCAGGCAGCGCCTCGCTGCTGAACTGGTTGCCAAAGCCCGACTGATAAAGCAGTGCGTCGGAACTGGAGTGGATAGCCATCTGGACCTCTTGTTGTTGTGGGGTCGGACACAGACACGAAGAAACATCATTTAACGTAAACAGATTACGCATAACGTAATTTGAGTTTGCCAGCCGGTCAAGCTATAAAGCTGCCTTTCCCGATCGGCGCACAGCATCCCATGACCCAGCAAACCGAAAGCCCCGCAGGCGGACGCCAGCAGAAGGTTCAGGCCGCCGAAGTCGGGCTGGGCGTGCTCAAGGCGCTCGCCGAACTCTCCCCTGCCACGTCCCTGTCGAGACTGGCCGAACACCTGGGCATGCCCGCCAGCAAGGTCCATCGTTATCTGCAGGCGCTGATTGCCAGTGGCTTTGCCGAACAGGATGCCGTCAACAATCACTATGGGCTGGGACGCGAGGCGTTGCAGGTCGGGCTGGCCTCGCTCGGCAAGCTGGATGTCCTGAAGGTATCGGCCCCCTGGCTGGCCAGCCTGCGCGACGAGTTGAATCAGACCTGTTTTCTGGCGGTATGGGGCAACAAGGGGCCGACCGTGGTGTATGTCGAGCCCTCGATGGGTGCGGTGACGCTGGTCACGCAGATCGGCTCGGTGCTGCCGCTGCTTGGCTCGTCCACCGGCCTGGTGTTCGACAGTTTTCTGAACGGGCGCGAAACCGCTGCGCTCCGCGAGCAGGAAGTGCCGTTGCTGAGCACCGGCCAGCTGCGTGAGGTCGAGCAGCATGTCGAGCAGATTCGTACCACCGGCGTGCACCAGATTCAGGGCCTGCTGATGCCGGGTATCAATGCAGCCTCGTCACCGCTGTTCGCCATGGGTGACAAGCTGGTGGGGGTGATCACCGTGGTCGGGCCGGGATCGATGTTGAACGACGAGACGCAGAATCTGGCGGCCAGGCGGCTTTTGCAAACGGCGCAGGCCATCAGCGAGCGTATGGGCGGTAGCCGTCCGTCAGACTGACTCAGGAAGAGGCGGTTGATACCCTGGCGAAATGGCTCGCTCCATGCCAGCCGTGAATCAGCCGACCTTCGACGCGGTTACGCCCTTTGGTTTTGGCCAGGTAAAGCAGCCGATCCGCTTCCGCCAACGCGGCGGTATGTCCATCCTTCTCTGCTGCGTTGATCGACACCACGCCCGAGCTGATGGTCAGTTTGCCCAGCGGGCTGGCCGAGTGCTCTATACGAGTGGTTTCAACGGATGATCTGATTTTTTCCGCGATCTTCAGCGCCCCTGCCAGGTCGGTTTCAGGCAGCAGAATGACAAACTCCTCGCCGCCGTAACGTGCCGCGATATCCCCAGCCCGGTCAAGACTGTTGCCTATGAGCCCAGCCACTTGTTTCAGGCAGTCGTCTCCCTGCAGATGACCGTAGGTGTCGTTGTATTGTTTGAACCAGTCAATATCCAGCAGAATGATCGCGATAGTTGCAGTATTCCGGCTCGCCCGCCCCCACTCCTGCTGCAAGGCCGCATCGAAGCAGCGTCGATTGGCCAGGTGCGTGAGGCTGTCCGTGTGAGCGATGATCTCCAGTTCGTTCCTGGCGATGTTCAGTTCACCTTCCGCATTGATCAACTGCTGGATTTGCCGGTACAGCAGGACGCCAAGCAAAACCAGCGCGAGGATAATGATGCCGGTGATGGTCATGGACCGGTGTGCATAGGCCCACCAGGGCGCGAACACATGCTGACAGGAGACGCCTGCAGCGGCGACGATCGGCAATCCGGACACCCGCCGATAGGCGTAGATCCTTTCCACCCCGTCCACCACGGAGTTGATCACCGCCGTGCCGCTGTCGCTGTAGGGCAGATAGCGAGTGAAGATATCGCCCTTGGCGACATTGGTGGTCATCAGTGCGGTTAATGTGGGGCGTCGCGCCAGCAGGTCGCCATTGCTCAGAGCGAGAAAGATTACCCCCTTGTCGTCTACATCCATGCGCTGGAAAAACGCCTGGAAATAAGCCACCGGTACGGTGGCCAGTGCAACGCCAGCAAAACTGCCATCCGCAGCATTGATACGCCGACTGACCGGGATGACCATATCCCCGGTATTACGGCTTTCTACGATAGACCCTACATGAATGGACGGGTCAGGGTTATCGCGATGGTAAATGAAGTAATCGCGGTCTTCGTTGTTTCTGGTGTGCACGCCATTGGCAAAGGAATTGGCGACCCAGTTGCCCTGAGCATCGTAGATGAACAGCCCCTGAAGCCCTTTGACGTTTATCAGGTCTTGAGCCATCAGCCTGGTCAAGCGGCTTTGCTGCTGGCCTGCAACCCCGTCCTGTTCCACACGCTCGACAAGGTCACGCAGCGTATTGTCAGCCTGTTGCAGGGTGTCCTGAGCCTGCTGCTCAGCGGCAAGCACGATATTGGACACCGCAATCCTGGCGGTGGCCGCGCGCTCGAGCTTCGACTGGTTCATCTGCCAGACGGTAGCCAGGGTCAGCGATAGACAGACCAGGGCAATGAAGCCGATCAACGCTTTGCTGAGCGCCGAAGGTGTAAGCCTCGTCGAAATAAAGGAAAGCCGTTTCATAGGGTTGTCATCAAATTGGCAGTGAACCCCGCCATGCAGTTTCCATACCTTAGCGCCACTCACCCGAACACGTTGTTACACCGAGGTCACGCGGGGCTTAGTTGAATGAATGCCCCGCAGGCTAGTTGCTCAAGAAGTCATTACAGGTATTCGGTTTTTTGACGATACAGCTTCTAAGCTGCTAGAGACAGCTACCGATACACTACTGTGAGAGGTGCTGCAATGTATCGAACTTTGCTTTTCCGGCATGGCGCAAGCGCGTGTTGGCAGGGTGTTTTCACCGATGCCGGCACAGCGGCATTGTACATCGATCGCTTCGCGTTTCAGGCGCGATCAGCTTATAGCGATGACCTCAAATGAGTACTTACCCAGTCGGCGATGACGACGAAGAACGTATTCGGATTTTGAATGCTTTTTCGTTGATGGATACCCCACCTGAGCATGAATACGATCAGATCGTGCAAATGGCATCGCGGATTTTCGACGCGCCCATTGTTCTGATTTCTCTGGTTCATCGCGACCGGCAATTCTTCAAGGCGCGCGTTGGCCTCGATGTCTGCGAAACGGGCCGCGACGTCTCATTCTGTAATTTTGCGCTGATGGGCCGTAACGTTTTTCTGGTGCCTGATGCATTGCAGGATGAAAGGTTCAGCTCAAACGCTCTGGTGGTAGGCGCTCCCTATATTCGCTTTTATGCCGGGGCGCCACTGATAACCCCCAGCGGTCATGTGTTGGGCAGCCTGTGCCTGATCGACAATAAACCTCGGGAGACCTTCTCGGAGCGAGACCAACTGATTCTTCAGGACCTGGCGGTCATGGTCATCGAAAGAATGGAATTGCGTCGGCTCGAGCTCGAGAATGAAGACAGCCACGCCCGCTTCATGAATATCACCTCGACCTCACCCGACGCGATCATCTGCTCGGACAGCAAAAACCGGATCATCTCATGGAACAATTCGGCCGAGCTCATTTTCGGGCATCGATCCGAGGACGCCATGGGAAAGCCTCTCGATATCATTATTCCGCCCGAAATGCGCTCCAGACATCATGCAGGTCTGTCGAGGGTGTCTGCAGGCGGCCCGGCCTCCATTATCGGAAAATCCATCAACCTGACGGCCATCCATCGCGACGGTCATACAATCCCCATCGAGCTCTCGCTCTCACAATGGACGTATGCCGGCGAGCCACAATTCGGAGCGATCATTCGTGACATCACCCAGCGTGTCGAGGCGGACAAATTACTCAAGCATGCGGCTGAATACGATCATCTGACCGGCCTTGCCAATCGATCGACGCTCAAAAGGCGGATCAAGGAAGCGTGCGGCGCACAGCTTTCGGCGGCCATCCTGCTGATCGACCTGGACGGCTTCAAGGACGTCAACGACACGCTGGGCCACGCTGCGGGGGATTTTGTGCTCCAGGTGACCTCTCTTCGTCTTCGCGAAAACGTCCCGGCCAGCCATATGGTCGCGCGTCTGGGCGGCGATGAGTTTGTCGTGTTCCTGTCAGACACGGCAGACCCTGACAACGCGACCAGGCTGGGCCTGGAGCTCATCGCGGTCATCGAGGAACCGATTGAGTTTGAAGACAATTCAATCTACATCGGCGCCAGCATCGGCGTCTCCGTAAGGTCCGGCTGCGACTACGACGAGGAGCAAATGCTCGGCAATGCGGATCTGGCGCTCTACCAGGCCAAGTCTGACGGACGCTCCCTTGTTCGCACCTTCACCTCCGAGCATCGACAGACCGCGTCAAGAAGAGGCGCGCTCAGCTCATCGATGCGTCAGGCGTGGGCCAACAAAGAGTTCGAGCTGTACTATCAGCCTCAGGTACGCCTTGCGGACGGTCGTATTACCGGAGCCGAAGCCCTTATTCGCTGGAACCATCCGACACTGGGCGTGGTGTCCCCGGCGGTTTTTCTACCTGCACTGGAAGCAGGTCTTCTTGCGGTGCCGGTGGGCGAATGGATCCTGCGTTCAGCCTGTGAGCAGGCAGCGCAATGGAGAAATACCGGCTGTGACGAATTCCGCATCGGCGTCAACCTGTTCGCCGCGCAGTTTCGCATGCGTGACTTTGCGGAAATGGTTGAAAGTGCGCTTGAAGACTTTTCCTTGCCAGCACACGCTCTCGAGCTGGAGATCACGGAAAACATCATCCTGCGAAACGAACAGCGCATCATGGAACCGCTGCGCCACCTTCGCTCATTGGGAGTGGGCATTGCATTCGACGATTTCGGTACCGGCTATGCGTCCCTGAGCCTGCTGAAAGACTATCCGGTGACACGGCTGAAAATCGACCGCTCATTCGTAAGTGGCGTTGAGCGCAGCAAAAAAGACGAAGTTATCATCGAGGCCGTTATCAGGCTGGCGAACGGCTTCAATCTCCAGGTCACGGCAGAAGGCATAGAGACCCGCGAGCAGGAAAGTCTGATGCGTCATTATGTGTGCGACGAGGGTCAGGGCTATCTGTATGGTCGTCCCATGCCGGCGCATGATTTTACCGAGCGTTATGTCTCGTCTCACAATCGGCAGGCTGACGTGCTCAAGCACAAATGACTCAGAACGAGCCTGAGCAGGCTCGTCTGATCGCGCAAGGCGGGCACTTCCGGTTATCGCTCAATCCGGCGTCAGTACACCACGCTGGATCTGGTCGCGTTCGATGGATTCGAACAGCGCCTTGAAGTTGCCTTCGCCAAACCCGTCGTCGCCCTTGCGCTGAATGAATTCGAAAAACACCGGGCCCATCAGCGTGGCGGAGAATATCTGCAACAGCAAGCGACGCTCGCCCCCTTCGGAAGAGCCATCGAGCAGAATGCCGCGTGACTTGAGCTCGGCCTCCGGCTCACCGTGATCGGGCAGGCGGCCTTGCAGCATCTCGTAGTAGGTGTCCGGTGGCGCAGTCATGAAGCGCATGCCGGTTGCTTTCAGCGCGTCCCAGGTCTTGATCAGGTCATCGGTAAAGAACGCTACATGCTGGATGCCTTCGCCATTGAACTGCATCAGGAACTCTTCAATCTGCCCCGCCCCCTTGGACGACTCTTCGTTGAGCGGAATGCGGATCATGCCGTCCGGGGCGGTCATGGCTTTGGAGGTCAGGCCGGTGTATTCGCCCTTGATGTCGAAGTAACGCAGCTCGCGAAAATTGAACAGCTTTTCATAGAAACCGGCCCAATACGCCATGCGCCCGCGGTACACGTTGTGGGTCAGGTGATCGATGAATTTCAGACCGGCACCGACCGGGTGGCGATCGACGCCTTCGATGAAATTGAAATCAATATCGTAAATCGACGTGCCCTCGCCGAAGCGATCAATCAGGTATAACGGCGCGCCACCGATGCCCTTGATCGCGGGCAGGCGCAACTCCATGGGCCCGGTAGCGATTTCCAGCGGTTGTGCACCCAGTTCGAGTGCCCGGTTATAAGCCTTCTGCGCATCTTTCACGCGGAACGCCATGCCGCATACCGAAGGACCATGCTCGGCGGCAAAGTACGATGCCAGGCTGTGCGGCTCGTTGTTGAGGATCAGGTTGATCGCGCCCTGACGAAACAGGGACACGTCCTTGGAGCGGTGCGTTGCGACTTTGGTGAAGCCCATCATCTGAAACACGGGCTCAAGGCTGTTGGGCGTCGGTGACGCGAACTCGATGAATTCAAAGCCCATCAGGCCCATTGGATTTTCGTAAAGATCAGCCATGACTGGCTCCTTGCAGGAAAGTGAGAGTGGGTAACCCTGGCAATCACTGTCCTGCGGGCGGCGCACACGGAATCCCTCGCACGCTGCGTGCGAGAAAATCACCGAATATCAGTTGCAGACCAAGAATCTTCATGAAGGCAGCCTACTCCGGCTTGTCCGATTGTGCATCAGGATGTGCCTGCTGAAAGGCCGGGTGCTGCATGGCCA
>Ga0105244_10001353_pt1 | contig 19977 bp, 14 predicted proteins | sample KBSM44metaG_FD_80423 | JGI IMG/M metagenome (GOLD analysis project Ga0105244, IMG submission 80423) | Miscanthus rhizosphere microbial communities from Kellogg Biological Station, Michigan, USA - KBS M4-4 metaG | ecosystem: Host-associated > Plants > Roots > Rhizosphere > Soil | place... | reverse complement strand
TCCACAATAGGGAGCATTTCTTTAGGCATTGCCTTTGTAGCAGGTAAAAAACGGGTTCCCAATCCAGCAGCAGGGATAATTGCTTTTCTCACCTTTGTCATAGATATCACCCTATCCATTTAGTTTTTTTATTTAACTCAAAACCATGAAAACATGAAACATATCATTCATAAATAGGGCATTGAACCCCTCCTCACATCACACCCCTGACGATACACGTCTAAGGTACACTACCCACAGTGTGACCGAGTGCCTACCTTGATAGAGGTATAGTAGACATGACCTTTGAAAATGATTTGAAAATGAAACTCCATTGTCTTGCCTGTTATTTTTCCCCGTAACTGTTATTGCGGCTTTTCGGAACCTGCACATTGTTCAGCACAGCGCCCAGAATACGTGCATTCACATGTTCAAGATGAGCCTTCGCCTTTTTGACCAGATCCTTTTTCACCTTGCCTGCATTCACCACAAGAATGACACCATCACACAATGAACTGATAATCAATGCATCTGTCACGGTTAGAACCGGCGGTGTATCGAAGAGAATAACGTCATACTCTTCCTTCAAGCCTTCAAGGAGTGCTGTCATCTTACGTGATCCGATCATCTCCGAAGGATTAGGGGGAATCGGCCCGGAAGATAAGACATGAAGACCTTCCACCCCCGTTTCCCGAAGCACTTCCGTCACTTTGTATTGACTCGATAACACACTGGTTAGGCCTACATGGTTGGGCACATTAAACATCAGATGTACTGCCGGCTTACGGAGATCCGTATCCATTACCAGAACCTTTTTCCCTTCCTGCGCATAGGTGACTGCCAGATTGCCAATCGTCGTAGTTTTCCCTTCCCCTGAGGATGCCGAGGCAATCATGATCGTTTGAATCTGACTGTCTATGGATGAAAACTGAATATTGGTTCGTAGCTTTCGATAGGCTTCTGATGAAGTGGATCTGGGATTAGCCATCGTTACCAGGCCTACTCGTTCATTGGTTAATCGTGACATACTGTCCATCACCTACCTGTTTTTGAGATATGGATGACTGTTTTGACATACGGCTCTCTTCTTTTCTTATCTTGGAGATGACAGCAAGTGCAGGGAGATTTAATTCTTTCTCCAATTCATCTTCCGTTTTCAAGGTGTCATCCAAATATTCCAGCAGGAATATAAAGCCTACTGCCAGCAATAGTCCAACAATAAAGCTGATCAAAATATTGATGATGGGGTTGACGTTAATAGGATTGGAGGAATCCGTAGGTTTCGCTTCACTTAGGATCGTGACATTGTCTACTTTCATAATTACGGGGATTTGAGATTTAAACACTTTCGCAACTGCGTTTACGGTTTTTGCGGCTTTTTCGGATGATAGTCCCGTAGCCGTTAGACTCATAACCTGGGACTCATTGGCGGTGGAAACTCGGATGTTCTGCCCTATTTGATTACCAGTCATACCAAGATCGGGGTATGTAGATGCCACTTTATCGAGGATTGCAGAAGATTTAATAATCTCCATATAAGAGTTGATCACTTTGATGTTTGTCTGAATAGTTCCAATATCCAAACTTGGAACACCTTGGGCATTATATGCCTGGTTGACGATTAATTTGGCGCCTGCTTCATAGATCGGTACAGTAAAAAAGTAGTTTTTGACACCTGCACCAATACAAGCCACAGCTACGAAGGCAACAATAATCCAGATGCGTTTACGTAAAATGTGTAAATACTCTTTGAGTTCCATTCGATTTTCCTCCCATTTAAGTCAGCCATATTAAGTGACTATGTATTTGGTACATCAGTAGCTGCTCACCAGAATAAAAAGCTGCGCTTTTTCTTGGCTGGTAATACAGCTGAAATACGTTGATTATTCCATATGGATTGTGCATTATCTTGAAAATGTTGAATGCAGCAACGTCCCAAACGTCTTTCGAGCAACGGATATACGACATCCAGTTTGAACGTTCGATGTTTCGTATCGTGTGCATCTGATGAAATGAAATGAAACCCGTTTTCTTTGCAAAAATGAAAACACCACTTCTGAACTTTTCGCCCGAAAAGCCCAGTGAATGATTCCGCCGTAAGCTGGCATAGTCCACCTTGAAACAAGTATTCGGACAACAGCAATGGCTTTTTCAAAATGACAAGGTTGCGTTCCGGATGAGCGATAATAGGGGTAATTCCCGCGATTCGCAGTTCGTGCAGTATTCCGGGGAACTGTGAGGGAATATGACCAAAGGGCAACTCCAGCAACATATAACGACTACCGGCAAGTGTGCAGCACTTTCCTGCATACAAGTCTTCAATCAGCCTATCATGCACTCTGATCTCCTGACCGGGATCAATCTGCAAACGGATATTTCGTTTGGCAAGCTCGGCACGAAACATATAAACAGCCTGATTGACTACCTTTGGTTCATTGTTGTAATGTCCGTTCAGGTGATGCGGAGTTGCAATAATGGAGGTAATTCCTGAAGCTACTGCCTTCTCAGCCATCGCAACGGACTGCTCCATTTGAACAGGACCATCATCCAGACCGAATAGAATGTGGCAGTGCATTTCAACCATATCCAAACTTCCTGAAATAGTATGCTCCCCCTTGCCCCTTTATTCATTGCGCAAATGCTTTTGGTGTTAAAGAACTAATGCATAACGCTACGAAATATAGTAAAATGGCGTTAAGTACATGCTTGTTCAGAAATTGTTCAGAGTCCACCTCATCCTATATGATAAAATCAATGTAACGATAAGGCTTTAGCTGAGGAGATGGATCTGTTGCATTCCCATATGTAGAACGGGGAACCGCCTCAAATTCAACTTCGGTAAGCATTCTGTTTAACTGTCCAGTTATATATAGTGTTTGGTCTTTCTGAATATGCAAGTTTGAATGATACAATATCAGTTCTCCAAAAGGCTGTTTCCATTGCAGCTTGGCATGAAGCCTGACGCATATACGGCTGTCTTCTACATCTAAACCTAGTACCATTTCTGATATTACGGGTAAGTTCAGGTCGCTCAGGAAAGTGATCGCTTGTGTATCCATACCAAGTAACAGGACGGGTCGTCTTTTGCGGTCTACCATTTTCCCATGAAATTCCTGAATGTACATATGGACATTTGGTTTCAGATCGGCCCATTCCTGAAGAATTTTTGAATTCATGATTTCATTCCTTTAGAATGGATTGGCCAGCATGGACGAGAACGTTACTTTTGACAGGTATAACGCTCAAACCATGAGGAAATACTTAAACTACTAACTATGATACATTTTGTAACTCCATACGTTCAATTTACGATACAATACGTATCATGTCAAGCGGTATTTGGACATGGTTCTTTTGATTTACGACAATATGAGCTGTCCTTAGACAGACCTATTTAATAAGTGGTATATGAGACGAATGAGGCGTAGTACATTTGCAGGAAAGTTTACCCTGATCAAAAACTTGGCTCAGGATTGTTTCAATATATATGATGGTGTTCAGGGGGAAATAGCTTATGAGCTACGGAAATCGCATTGCTGAATTACGAGAACAGCGGGGACTTACTCAAGAAGAACTTGCGAACTCCATTCATATTACGAGAGCAGCTCTTTCCCACTACGAGAAAAACCGGCGCAAACCGGATTTCGAGGTGTTAACGCGGCTTGCTGACATTTTCGATGTGTCCATTGATTATTTGATTGGACGTACGAAGCAAAGTGATGTGGTTATGGATGAAGACGTGCGTGAATTCGTGGATGCGCTTGAATTGTCAGATAAGGAAGTGTTAGAGCGCTTTGATCTGATGATTGACGGTAAACCTTTAACGGAGGAAGAAGCTCGTCGTTTTATCGCTTTTGTACGAATGGAACGCAGTATGGATTAATCATGCTACACCCGAAAAGAAAACCCAGTTTCCGAGTACTTCCTGCTCCGGTTTCTGGGCCTTTTTGTGCATCATGATTTCCCTCCATTCCTTGGTGTGCAACGGCTCATGTACGCTTGCTGTCGGAGGATACGAAATGTTTCAAACGCTCCGGGTCGATTCCACATTGCAGTAAAACTTTCATGATGTCCACTCGGGTTGCTTCGACTTTGTTACTTGTCGGCTTAGAATCGCCCATGTTTGGATGCTTCATCTTCATTCCGCTAACCTCTCTTATCTTTATACTTTCTCTGCACGCCAAAAACTAAACCTAATTATACTTTAGAACGTTCCTTGATGTTGTCGTCTCATGGCGATAACGTTTTTTGAGCGGGTTCTAATTTTGTCGAAAGCAAAAAGGAGCCTTATAACGCCGTTCTGGCGGCTATAAGACTCCTTTTGTTTTAAATCTTTTCTTTTATTAGGAAAATAAACGAAACATTACCCTCCGGTGCGCGCAAGCTCACGCATATTTGCTTCAAATGCAGCCAGCAAAGCGGCTTCACCTGTCAGACCTGTTGCCTGTACACGCTCGATCTGTTCCGTCATACGTTTGAAGTCCTTCGGAATGACACGAACAAATTGATTCAGGGAATCCTGCCATGTATCCAGGATACGCTGACCTGCATCACTTCCAGTGAGTGCTACGTGCCGTTGAATCATGCCACGTAGATCTGCACTTTCGGCAGTATCTTCTACACGCTCCAAAAGAACCATTTCCAGATTGCAGCGTTGCAGGAATGTGCCTTTTGGATCATACACGTAAGCAATACCTCCGGACATCCCTGCTGCAAAGTTACGACCTGTATCGCCGAGTACTACGACACGCCCGCCTGTCATGTATTCACAGCCATGATCGCCTACACCTTCAACAACGACTTTAGCTCCGGAGTTACGTACAGCAAAACGTTCACCAGCAATACCGCGGATATACGCTTCCCCACTAGTCGCCCCATATAAAGCAGTGTTTCCGATAATGATGTTATTCTCCGCTTCAAATGTCGCTTTTGGTGAAGGCATAACGATCAGCTTGCCTCCCGACAGTCCTTTACCCACGTAGTCGTTAGAGTCTCCTTCAACCGTGAGCGTCATACCTTTTGGTACAAAAGCACCAAAGCTTTGTCCAGCGGAGCCGACAAATTTAAATTTAACCGTATCCTCAGGCAAACCAGCAAGACCATACTTACGTGTAATCTCACTACCCAGGATGGTACCCACTGCACGGTTCACGTTGGTGATTGGCAGAACCGCTTCTACAGGTTGACCGGATTCAATAGCTGGCTGTGCGAGTGGCACGAGTTGTTGCATATCCAGCGTTTCTTCCAGTTGGTGATTCTGATGCTGTGTACGGTAACGTGCAGCGCCTTCTGGCAGTTCAGGCACATGTAGCAATACCGACAGATCCACACCTTTTTTCTTCCAGTGATCCACAGCTTCTACCGTTTCGAGGCAATCTGTACGTCCAACCATTTCCTGAATGGTACGGAATCCAAGATCAGCCATAATCTCACGCATGTCTTCAGCAACGAAACGCATAAAGTTTACGACATGTTCAGGGTCTCCCATGTAGTTTTTACGCAGTTCCGGATTTTGTGTTGCCACACCAACTGGACAAGTATCCATTTGGCAGACACGCATCATGATACAGCCCAATGCAACGAGTGGTGCAGTAGAGAAACCATACTCTTCCGCTCCAAGCAACGCTGCAATCGCCAGGTCACGCCCGTTCAGCATTTTACCATCCGTTTCAAGAACAACACGATCACGCAGATTGTTCAGCATCAACGTTTGATGTGTCTCTGCAAGTCCAAGCTCCCACGGCATACCGGCATGACGGATGGAACCTTGAGGAGATGCCCCTGTACCGCCGTCGTAACCGCTGACCAGGATAATGTCCGCACGACCTTTAGCTACACCTGCAGCAATCGTTCCGACACCCACTTCAGATACCAGCTTCACGTTAATTTCGGCACGCGGATTAGCATTTTTCAAGTCATAGATCAACTCAGCCAAGTCCTCAATCGAATAGATATCGTGATGCGGTGGCGGTGAGATCAGACCTACACCTGGTGTAGAACCACGAACTTCTGCTACCCAAGGATATACCTTACGACCTGGCAGCTGTCCGCCTTCACCTGGTTTAGCCCCTTGTGCCATTTTGATCTGAATCTCGTCAGCGTTAACCAGATAGTTGGAAGTTACACCAAAACGTCCGGATGCAACTTGTTTGATCGCACTGCGACGGGAATCCCCATTGCTGTCTTTCACGAAACGAGCTGGATCTTCTCCGCCTTCACCTGTGTTGGATTTACCGCCTACACGGTTCATGGCGATTGCCAAATCTTCGTGAGCTTCTTTACTGATCGAACCGAAGGACATTGCACCCGTTTTGAAACGACGCATGATGTTTTCCACCGATTCCACTTCTTCGAGCGGAATGGATGCTCCGACCGGTTTCAGCTTCAGCATAGAGCGAATCGTAAGCAATTGATCATTCTCACCCTGTACGAGTTTGGAATACTTTTTGTAGAGCTTGTAGTCGCCCGTACGTACAGCGTGTTGCAACGTGTGGATCGTTTGCGGGTTGAACAAATGCTCTTCCCCGTCATTACGCCATTGGTATTCACCGCCGGAATCCAGCACTTTATCATTGCCGTCTTTATCCGTGAAGGCACGGTTGTGATGTGTCAGCGCCTCTGCTGCTACTTCCTCCAGACCGATACCACCGATTCGTGAAGGTGTCCAAGTGAAGTAACGGTCAACGAAATCTGATTTCAGACCAACGGCTTCAAAAATTTGAGCACCGCGATACGATTGGATCGTGGAGATTCCCATTTTGGACAATATTTTAATAACGCCTTTTGTTGCGGCTTTAATGTAGTTTTTAACGGCTTTCTCATGGGAAATACCGCGCAGCAAACCTTGCTGAATCATATCATCCAGTGTTTCAAATGCCAGATAAGGGTTAACCGCACTTACGCCATAACCCAGAAGCAATGCGTAGTGGTGAATATCACGTGGTTCTCCCGATTCGAGCAAAATGCTGACTTTCGTTCTTGTACCCTGACGAATCAGATGGTGATGCAGACCTGCTACAGCCAGCAATGCCGGGATTGCTGCATTCTCGGCATCCACACCGCGGTCAGACAAGATCAGAATATTATGTCCTTTGTCGATGACACGGTCTGCCGCTTCAAAGAGCAAGTCCATTGCTTTACGCAACCCTTCCGCTCCTTCTGCAGCGGTGAAGAAGATCGGGATCGTCATGGAACGGAAGCCTGGACGACGAACGTGGCGGATCTTCGCAAAGTCTTCATTAGACAATACCGGTGTATCCAGACGGATCTGGCGACAGCTCTCCGGTTCAGGGTTAAGCAGGTTACGCTCCGGACCAATCGTTGTCGCTGTAGAGGTAACGATCTCTTCACGAATCGCGTCAATCGGCGGATTGGTTACCTGTGCAAACATCTGTTTAAAGTAGTTATACAGGCGTTGCGGACGATCTGACAGAACAGCCAGAGGTGCATCATAACCCATGGAACCTGTAGCTTCCATCCCTGTAGATGCCATTGGCTCCAACACTTTGCGCAGTTCTTCAAATGTATATCCGTAAGCCAGTTGAAGTTGCGTAACATTGTCATGTTTAGGGTCTGGAAGCTCCGGTGCTTCCGGCAATTCGTTCAGATCCATCAAGTGCTCTTCAAGCCAATCCTCATAAGGATTCTCTGCAGCAATGAGTGCTTTGACTTCTTCATCAGAGATAATACGGCCCTCTTGAGTATCTACGAGCAACATCCGTCCTGGGCGCAGACGATCTTTGTACAGAATGTCTTCCGGTGCGATATCCAGAACACCGACTTCGGAAGAAAGAATGATTCGGTCATCCTTCGTTACATAATAACGGGCAGGTCGCAAACCGTTACGGTCAAGCGTAGCACCGATCTGTAAACCATCTGTAAATGCCATAGCCGCAGGGCCATCCCATGGCTCCATCATCGTGCTGTGGTATTCATAGAATGCCTTTTTCGCAGGGTCCATCCCTTCATCAGTGCTCCATGGCTCAGGAACCATCATCATCGCCACGTGTGGCAGGGAGCGTCCGCTTAGGTACAGGAATTCCAGCGTGTTGTCAAACATAGCTGTATCTGAACCGTCCGGATTAATAACCGGTTTTACTTTCGCAATATCATCGCCGAACAGTTCGCTTTCGAACAAGGACTGACGTGCATGCATCCAGTTCACGTTACCACGCATCGTGTTGATCTCACCGTTGTGGATCATGAAACGATACGGGTGAGCACGCTCCCAGCTCGGGAAGGTGTTTGTACTGAAACGGGAGTGTACGAGTGCAATCGCTGACTCAACCAGCTCTTCCTGCAAATCCAGATAGAACTTGCCGACCTGCTCGGTTGTCAACATGCCTTTGTAGACCACTTTACGGCATGACAAACTTGGCAAGTAGAATGACTCTCCTTCCGCCTCGTCTGCGGAATAACGAATGGCCAGTTCAGCACGTCTGCGGATGACATACAATTTGCGTTCAAATGCAAGTTCATCTTTCACTTCATCCGATCTTCCGATAAACACCTGACGTACATAAGGCTTCGCTGCCAATGCAGAACGGCCCAGCATCTCATCATACGTAGGTACATCCCGGAAGCCCAGGAAGGTCTGTCCTTCTTCTTCAATAATCTTCTTCAGGCTCTCTTCATGTGCAGTACGGACTGCCGGATCATGAGACAGGAACAACATGCCCACGCCATAGAATCCCTGTTCAGGCAATGCAAAACCGAGTCGATCTGCTTCCTTTGCAAAATAACGATGTGGAATCTGAATCAGGATGCCTGCTCCGTCACCGGAATTCGGTTCACTTCCCTGACCCCCACGGTGCTCCATATTACTGAGCATGGTCAGTGCTTGACTAACGATATCGTGTGAAGGTACTCCTTTGATGTTGGCAACAAAACCCATACCACATGCATCTTTTTCGAATTGTGGGTCATACAGACCTTGTTTTGGAGGTAATCCGATGTGTCTCATGGAACGCAACCTTTCTATAATGAAGTATTTCGGAAAGATCAAGAACATAACAACAGGCAACATTGAAACGGGAGGAGCTGGCATTTCGCTTGCGATAAGCCTGCCTGCTGAGATGGAGAGGTGATAGCTTGAGCCATCTGTTGTAAGCCTGGTATTGCGGTAAAGACCGCGATTATTGCGAAGGACTGAATCCGGTGATCCGGTAACAGCATATATACAACAATATGTAGCCGCTGGCACGACTACTCAAGATGGAGCGACGTTTTTTGATATAGTTCTATTATTTTAACACCGACCTAACATCAGCGCAATTTAAACTTTTTAATACCTCTGATAAGAATTGCTTTGCAGTACAGCTTTAGTGTATTGACGTTTAAAAACATCTCTTTTTCGAATAATTATACACATTTTATAGCAGAGCACAACTGATTTTAATTGCTGATAAAAGAAAATCGTTCCATATCCAGCCTACGTTTGACCATATTTTCGCAATTTTCATGCTTCAGCTTCCAATATAACTTTCTATTTTCATACTATTGAATACAAAATGGCCTGCAGCTTAATTTCGCGCCGCAGGCCATTTGTACTATTTGACTACTATATTGCATAATTTCGATACATATGCTTTAACTTTTTTTTGCAGAAAGTTGTGCGAATTGTCGTCTTGCTTCATTAAATATTATACAGTCAAAGGCTGACCGCCTTCGGCAACTTCAGCTTCTCTCTTAGTACGTCGGCCGTTCAGGAGGAAGTACGTTAGCGTAAGCAATACAGATATAGCTGCATAGACGCTCAATATTTCAGCCTGATGCCACATCACATTGAAGTTACCGCTGGAGACAACGGCTCTGAGACCCATAATGCTGTGTGTCATTGGTAGCCACTGACTAATGGATTGCAGCCATGAAGGAATCAGTTCTACCGGGAATGTACCCGCACTTCCTGCAAGCTGGAAGACCAATAACAAGATGATTACATAACGTCCAGGCAGATCTAGCCAAGTAACCAGCGCCTGAACGATCAGCATGAAGGTTAGACCCGTTATAATCGTAAACAGATAAAACAGTCCTGTACTATGTGTCTCTAATCCGAGACCGTATAGCATAAAGCTTGCTACAATAACCGACTGGAAGATGCTCACCGAACCAAATATCAGTGTGCGGCTTACGAAACGATTCCAGCCTGTTGCTCCAGGTACGGACGTTTCACGCATTTTCAGAACGATGGTAGAGATCAGTGATCCTACAAACAGACCGATGGACAGGAAAAATGGTGTCATGCCTGTTCCGTAATTACTTACGTTCTCTGCCTTGTTCTCGGAAGAGCTAACCGGTTCTGCAAACATATTGACAACTTCATCTGTTTTCTTCACTTTGGATGTTTTCTGAGCAGCATCTTTGAGCTTCGTTGCCAGTTCACCAGAACCGTCTTTCAGTTCTGTAAGACCATTAGCCAGTTTACCGGCTCCGTCACCCAGTTGCTTAGAACCATCAGCCAGAGATGAAACACCGCCGCTAAGTTTACCAACACCTGTCTGCAATGCTGCTGTACCTGTACCTAGCTGTTTCGCACCAGTTGCCAGTTGTGTACCGCCTGTAGCTGCTTCACCTAATTTGCTACTGAATTGTTGCAAGCCGCCTGAGAGTTTGGCTCCGCCCTGACTAAGCTGTCCAGCACCTGCAAGCAGTTGCTTCTGTCCATCAACCAGTTGACTTGCACCTGCAAGCAGTTGTTGTTGGCCTCCATGCAGTTCAGTTGCGCCAGCAGCCAGCTGCTGATTACCTTGGTGGAGTTGATCCGCGCCTTGTGCCAGCTTCTGCTCGCTCTCATGTAGCTGTGTACTGCCGTCAGCAACAGCCTGACTCGCTGCTATCAGCTTTTGAACATCGGCGCTTGCTGCCAGTTCCGGGTTGCTTGCGGCCAATTGTTTCAATCCGGCTGCTACTCCCTGTGCGCCATCGGCAACTTTACTACTACCATCCACAGCGGATTGCAGGCCGGTTGCCAATGTTCCACTGCCCTGAACTGCCGATTGCAGACCGTCAGACAGCTTCGCACTGCCTTGTTCAGATGATTGCAGACCTGCTTGTAGCTTGTTTGTGCCATCCAATGAAGATTGCAGGCCGGAGGCCAGCTTGTCGCTTCCTTCTTTCAACTGGTCAGCACCACTTTGAAGCTGCCCAGTAGCTGCTTCATGAAGTTGCTGTAAACCTGAAACTAGACTTGTCGTTCCATTTTCAAGTTTGGAAGCTCCATTATGCAACGCAGTAACTCCGTTACTTAACGGAGCTAGTCCATCCTGAAGTTTCAACGTGCCGGATGCAAGCTTAGCCAGATTATCTTTAAGTTTCACAGCACCGTCGTCGAGTTTTCCAGCACCTGTCTTCAAATCTCCGGCACCGTCGCCTGCTTCAGCCAAGCCATCCGACACTTCGGAGAACTTATCTAACAGCGTCTCTGCATAAGACTCTGTAACTTTGGCCGAAACTTTAGCCTTCAGATCTTTAATTGCCGTTTTACCGATTTGCGCACCTACAAAGTTGTAATTACCGTTCGGCTCATAGATCAAGTCCGCTGGTGCAGGCTTATCATCCAGCAATGTTGTGGCTTGGGACGAGAAGTTCTCTGGAATCGTAATCTGCATGTAATACTTGTCGTTTTGCATGCCGTCCTTTGCCTGAGCAGCACTCACAAAGTCCCATTTAAAATCTTTATTTTTCTTCAGTTCGTCAATAAGGTCTTTACCTACATGAAGTGACTTCCCTTCCAGTTCGGCTCCTTTATCAAGGTTAACTACGGCTACCGGGAGTTTATCAACACGACCGTATGGGTCCCAGTAAGCCGCCAAATAAATGCCGCTGTACAGGATCGGTATAAATAATATCGCAATTACAGGGATCAACACCTTCGGGTTTCTCACGGCTGATCCCAAATCCTTGAAAAACACGTTTAATGATTTCATGTCATTTTCTCCCCTTAATCTCTCTGCTAGACAGCAGGAATAACCAATATGAAAACAGAATGAAAAACTCTGGTATTTTTACCGAAATACGTGATGACCAAATCTCTCAAACGGTCAGTTGAGAGCAAAAAACAAACTTGTCTTTCGACAAGCAAGTTTCAATCAACAGAACTGATCGCAGCTATGCCTTCCATTAAGAAAAGACGAAAGTAGTTCTTGATTTCCTCTTTGCTAAGCGGATCATGATGTTTACTCCAGTCCGAAGTTAATGCAATATACAATCGAATCATCATAAAAGCAACAACTTGCGGATCGCAATCGCGTATTTCTCCCCCAGCTCTGGCTTTCTCCAGTTCACGGGACAGAAAATCGGAAATGACCTTCTCGACTTTTTCCAGACCTTCTTTGGCCTGTAACGTTCCAAAATCCTTCAACTCCTGTGACAACTTCACGAGCAACTCGTGATCACGGCGGAATTCCAACAGCGCATCGAGCACACGAAACAAATTATCAAAAAAAGCACTTTCCTGATGCACTTCACGCTGCGCAATGTTTTTCATCTCCTGTATGACTTCCACCAAGATTTGATCAAACAGCTGTTCTTTATTGGTGAAAAAGGTGTAGATCGTGCCTTTGCCTACATTGGCGATCTTGGCTACTTGATCCATCGTAGTCGCTTTGTATCCAAACATGGCAAACGACTGGGCGGCTGCATGAATCACCTGCTGTCTCCTGTCGATCGGAGCCATTTTATCCCCTCCTTGCTTCATATAATGTGACGGGTAATTCCATCGCTCTCTATAAAATGACCAAAAATACAAATTGGTCATTCGGTCAAAAACTACAATATCACCTTGAAAATAAGAATGCAAGCCTAATAATAAAAAAATGTATTAATATTTTTTAACCGAAATGCAGTGGAAACTGTCAGCGTCGTCGTCTATAGTGTAAGATGACTCAAACAATCCGCATATAACTGAAGTTTGCTGTCTCAAATCAGGTTATACGGTGTAAATATTTTTGGATGAAACATGATTCCGTGTTTTGCTGTATATTCATTAGTAACAAACCTAGCATAACTGTCCCTACTTAAAACGTACGAAACTGTTCTCATTCAAATTTTAATTTTAACTCAAACTTATGAATAAAGGTGAACTCATGCGAAAACCAAGAGTGCTCTTATTATCAGAAGGATTCGGCACTGGTCATACACAGGCGGCTCATGCTCTGGCACATGGCATCAAAAAAGTAAGTCCTCATGTTCACAGTCGTGTTATTGAACTTGGGAAATTTTTGAATCCTACCGTCGCTCCACTGATCTTTTCTGCATATCGAAAGACACTATCGGTTCAACCCAAACTTGTCAGCCTGTTGTACCGCACACAGTACAACAAATCTTTAAACGGCTTAACCAAACTGGCGTTGCACCGTATCTTCTATACCCAGACGGCGCAGGTCGTATCCCAGTTGAAGCCGGATATTGTAATCTGTACCCATCCGTTTCCTAATGCGGTTATTTCCAGACTTAAACGTCAAGGACTGAATATTCCGCTCTATACGTTGATCACGGATTATGACGTACACGGAACGTGGATTAACCCTGAGGTAAACAAATATCTCGTATCCACTCCGCAAGTTAAAGCCTTGCTCGAGATTCGGGGGGTTCCTTCCTCGCAGATCCAGATTACAGGTATTCCTGTACATCCTGATTTTTGGGAGTCCGGGGATAAGGTCAAGCTCAGAGAAGAGATGGGACTGCAGAATATGCCAACAGCTCTGCTTATGGGGGGAGGTTGGGGGCTTTCTTTTGACGAGGAACATATGAAAACTCTCGCATCCTGGGCAGACCGGGTTCAATTAATCTTCTGCCTCGGAAGCAACCAAAAGATGATCGACAAAATGAAAGAAATCCCTTGCTTCCAGCATCCCAACATCCGTATTCTGGGATACACGAAGGAAGTCAGCAGACTCATGGATGTTTCAGACGTCCTGATCACCAAGCCAGGAGGCATGACATGTACGGAAGCGATGGCTAAAGGCCTTCCGATGCTGTTTATCCCTCCACTGCCAGGACAGGAAGAGGAGAACTGCGAATATTTTGTACAAGCCGGATATGGAGAGATCATTCACTCTAAGGATGTCATAACGAATCGATTCCGGGAGTTGTCTGAAAATCAGCACAAGCAAGGTAGTCTACCTAAGAAGAACAAAAGGTATATAACAGGACATTCACCAGCTTATGATCCAACCTGTTGTGCTCAAGCTGTTCACGATTTACTCTTCCCTGCAACAACAGAAGTTACAACTACGTCTCTAGAGCGTTTCTCAGCGGGCATTACAACTAGACCTTTGTCTGGTACCAGACTGCCTTTATAACCCCTCTAAGGAGCCTTAGGATCGGTCTGAGGACGCAATATTCAATACACGATCAATCAAGTGCTTAAACGAATACGAAAAAGCAAAAAAGGTTCCCCTTCAGAAAATGAAAGGGAACCTTTTTTATTTCTATTGCATTTCATCGTATGATCTACCAAAAAAATGGGTAAATTACAATCAAAGATACTTAAAAAAACGACGAAATAAAACTGCATTTTTACAAGATTCAGGGCTTATGTGACACTCACATTGTTAACTACCCTGCCTGTTTGCAGAATTTTAAGGTACTTTACTTGTAAAAAGTATGATGCCCAATCGTTTTTACTTCCTTCTTCGTACGAGCCACTGTCAGATCATCAGCGAGCGTCAAAGATAAAAAATAATACGTATCATCAGACACTTCCTTCTGGCCGTTCAGCGCAGCATTCACAGCTTTGATGCTATCTTCATTCGGGGTTACCCGTTTTAGTCGTCCATTCGCCACAGGGCTGAACTGTGATTTTTGATGGATGACCTTGTAAATGGTATCGGGAAAATTGGCTGACCGCAGCCGGTTTAAGACAACGTTGGCAACTGCCACTTTGCCTTTGTACGGTTCGCCTTCCGCTTCTGCCATGACAATTTTTTGTAGCAGATGCAGCTCTTTATCGGACACACTGTAAGACCAGGTTGCTTGTTTCGCATCTTCCTGATTCAAAAGTTTGGTCCGCGTAAAGTAAAGTTGTTGGGGGGGAGTTGACATTGCAGCCGCCGCTTTGGCATGTTCCATTTTAGCCAATTTCAGAGCAGCTTCTTTTTTGGCTTTGGCTGTAGCGATAGCTTGGGCTTTTTGTTTAGCCGCAGCTTCCTGTTGCTCGCGCTCTTCCTGAGCAGTCAAAAGCCAGTTTTTTGCTGGCAAAGCATTAGTCCATGTTACGGATTGTCCAGACGTGTCAGAAGATAGACTTGTCCCATCTTCCATCATTCGCCTCTGGTCTTGCGGCAATGATGGGCTGTTATGCGCCGAAGACGCAAGCTCCGTCATCTGTTTACTATCACTCGCTTCATTCCATTTCCCCGTCGCCTGAACGACATTTACCCCCACTATACATACAAGCAGCACTGATAACATCGGTGCTACCCAACGATTCTTGCTTATAATTTCCATTCGAAGATTCCTCCTATCGAAACAATTCCCTAATCTTAGTAACCAAAAAAAAAGAATTTGAATAACGATGGCTAATATTACATAGGGATAAACACAATGTCAATGTGAGTTTATGGTATTAAAAAGTTTTTCAGGAAAATGAAAACGTATCCACTGTCTCATACATTGGCGTTTGTCCAAGCCTTGTCACATAAAGTACAAAACCGTCTACTGACCATGAATTTCCATGAGAAGCATGTTCTGTAACGATTTCGGAAACTCCAGAATGTTCCATACCAGGAAGCGATCCAAGATATTTTCTGGCTACAGTAACATGTGGACGGTAAGGTCTTAACTCGGCTTCAAAACCCAGACCTTTTGTAGCCTCTACAATTTTTTGCTGTAAGTGATGTAATCGCTCTACATCTCCGTTAACACCTCTCCAGAGAACTTTCGGTGTTTTCTCCAGACCAAACGTTCCCCATTCCGATAGCTGCAGGTCAAACGTATGAAAATCAGCGGCTACGTTGTGCAAAGCTACTCTAAGATGACCGACATCACTCATCAACGTATCCCCCAGGAATTGCAAGGTAATATGATAGTCTCTTTGGTCAGTCCACTTACGAAAATCAAGCTTGTTCCGTATTAACTTGGCCTGCATATGAAGAAACTGTTGAACAGATTCAGGCAGACGCACAGCAATAAACAGACGTTCCCGTCTGGATGCATGTTCTTGAAGTTTTGGGGCATTCATTGCATACACCTCTCTAAAGTTCGCTCTATTATTCCATAACTATGCATATCATTTCAAGCTGGGTAAACATAGAGTGACACACAATATAGATTTTGCATATCAGACTCCGTTCCTGAATTTTCCATTTACATGCACAGGATACACTGAATCTGATACACTTGACAAGACTAATTCATCGATCTCAGGAGGCACACACATTATGGGTAAAATCGTATGTTTTCCATCTCTATCCGAAGAACAACAGCAACAGATCCAGCAGGCTGCGCCAGGATACACGATCAAAGTGGGTAAAGCCAAGGATCTGGATCCGAGCGAATTAAAAGAAGCCGAAATTATACTGGGCTGGTCTCCTCTTGTAACTGAACATGCTCTGCATCAGGACAGCCCTTTGAAATGGATTCAGGTCTGGTCAGCCGGTGTAGATAATCTCCCATTCGCGGAGCTACAACAAAAAAATATTCAGGTGACCAGTGCCAACGGCGTTCATGCCATTCCCATTACAGAAATCATTCTGGGCATGATGTTATCCCACAGTCGCTGGCTAAGACAAGCTATGCTGTATCAGCAGCAGGCTGAATGGAAGAATCCCGGCAAAGCACTGCCAGAGTTACATGGTAAGACAGCTGTTATCGTCGGAGTCGGCGAGATTGGTACCGAAACAGCCCGTGTATTAAAAGCACTAGGCATGCGTACAATTGGAGTACGACGCTCAGGAAAAGACGTGCCCCATGTTGACCGTATGTATGATATGTCTGGACTGCATGAAGCTCTAAGCCAAGGTGACTATGTGATTAACATTCTGCCATTGACCGATGAAACCCGGCATATTTACGATCAGAATACCTTTAACCATTTCAAGACTGATGCGTGTTTTGTCAATGTAGGTCGTGGCCCTAGCGTAAACACGGAGGCATTGCTGGCCGCCTTGCAAAGCGACAAAATTGCCTTCGCTGCTCTGGATGTATTCGAAGAGGAACCCCTTCCAGCAAACCACCCGCTATGGGGCATGGATAATGTGTTAATTACACCTCACATTGCAGGAAGCACAGAACAATATACCCAGCGCGCTCTCGATATTTTCATCAAAAATCTGGAAGCCTACGTTGCAGGTAAAACTCTTCCGCTCAATCTTGTCGATTATAGTCATAAATATTAACACAAACACCCGTTCCCATGCAACTTGTCAAAATGATGTTTGATCATTCTGGATGAATTCTGAACAAAAACACTCCACGAAGGATTCTTTCTTCCTTCGTGGAGTGTTTATTATGCACTCTAACGTATAATTACATGCACATCCAGATCATCACATACACACCCAGACATGACGTACAAATGTGCCTTTACGCACCGTTATGTACTTTTCTATCGTCCATCCGGATTCCAGCAAGTGAGCCTGTACCCACTCTGTGGAAACGACGATAGCTCGTTTGCATAACTTGCGTAATTTCCGGAGCATCTCTCGCTGTTCTTGATCGGGAAGAACCGAACAAAGATTATAGGGCATGTCGAAAATTGCCGAATCATACTCACCTTCCAGATCCCTCATGTCTCCCAAAGTAATTCGATTGGCATCATAGCCGAAATGAGGTAGATTAACTTTTGCTCCGCGCACAGCAAGTGCATTAAGATCATTGCCTACTGCATCAATTTCCATGGATAAAGCTTCAATGACCACCGTTCCCATTCCACAGCATGGATCCAGCAAACGATGATTTTCCGTCTCTGGAACAGCAACGTTCACCAGCGCCCTTGCTAAGGTTACACCGAAGCCTGTGGAGTAGTTTTGCGGCTTCTGCTGATGGTTTTGCCACGATTTTTCCGCTTCTGTCCACTGACCCAAGATCCATTTTAGACCTATTTTAATTAGTCCGAAAGTCACTTTAGGTTGTTTCATCTGCGCTTTTCCATGGATGCACATCCCGACTTCTTTTTCAAACTTCCGTGCCTGAGCATAGTCAGGCGGCGTATCTCCTGCTTTTAGACAAACTACCTTAAATGTCTCATCCTGCTGCAAACGAATCTTTCGAGCTATAGGGAGCAGCTCCGTAATCGAGTCTCCTTCACCCAATACATTCAGCCGTCCATGCATAAATGGACTTCTTCCCGGCGGGATACACCGCTCAGACCTAATATAAGAACCACTGGTAATGCGTATTTCTGAATCCAACTTAAGCAATGTACTCAATTCAAGATGGCATAACTCACGTTCATTTTCATGACAGGCAAAGATGTATATATATGTAGCTGCCATCATAATCATCCTCATTTCTTGGTTCTACTTTTCAAGTTTAAATCAAAAAAATAAGGGATCCCATTGCTGGATATCCCTTTCAACTTTAATTTTAGGACCTGGTCTTAAACTCGAAATCCGACCACAAATCCACCTTTTCAAACAATCGTTTTACCCTGTTTCTTCTATTATAAAGAACGGCTTATACTTTTAATTTTTCAATGGATGTGAGCAGATCGTCAGACAGTTCCTTCAACGTTTGAATATTACTGCTGATGGTCTCCATAGAACCGACTTGTTCCTCAGCCGAAGCAGAGACTTCCTCCACACTCGCCGCCGATTGTTGAGACACTGCAGAAATCTGCTGACTGAAGTCATTCATCAGGCCACTGCTCTGTTCCATACCTGAAAGTCCTTCCGACATCGTGCCAATTACCTCTACCATGCCTTCTACGGATGTGTTGATGGTTCTGAACAACTTACCTGACGTAAGCATACGCTCCTGTCCTAATTCCGTTTCTTGAACGCCAACACGTAGCTCGTTTACTACACCCTGTGAATCTTGCTGGATATCCTGAGTAATGGTCGTAATTTCTTCAACGGAAGCTTGGACTGCTTCTGACAATTTCCGGACCTCCGATGCTACAACAGCAAAACCGCGTCCACTCTCTCCAGCCCGTGCAGCTTCAATCGATGCATTCAACGCGAGTAAGTTGGTTTGGCGAGCAATGTCGTGAATCACCAAAACCAGCTTGGAAATGTCTTCATTTTTACGGTTTAGCTCCTCCATCTTGCTCATTGAGGACGATACCGAGCTGGCAATCTGTTGCATCTGTTGCACGGATTCTTCCATGGATTTGCGGCCGCTCTGTCCCTGCTCCAACACTTGATTGGACATCATACGAAGCTGATTCCCCTGTTCCGCATGTTGCTGAATATGATTATTCAAATCTTCCACTGTGCGAGCCGACTCCACAGCGGTCTGAGCCTGACTCTCAGCCGCCTTAGCCGATTCCTCCATTGTGATCGCAATTTGCTGACTGCCGATCTTCACTTCTTCCGAAGCAATGGCCAGTTCGCTACTCTGACGATTCACCGATTCAGCTACACGCCTTACATTGATCACCATCGAGGTCAGGTTACCTTTCATCTCATTGACTGCTTTCGCCAGGGCGCCCACTTCATCTTCATGTTTGGTATGTACATCCTGCACGTTTAATTGACCTTCCGCGATCAATTTAACAGCACTGATGACACGAAGCAACGGTTTAACCACCTGTGTGCGGATGATTGGAACAAATATGGCAGTAATGATAATCATCGCAAGCACACCTATGAGCACAGACAACCTGCCATCTTGAACAGAACGAATGGTTTGAGATGCCGAAATATCGGATTGCTGCTGGTTGTAATTGACGAGATAATCCAGATCAACCTGCATCAAATCAAACGAAGCAGATCCTTTGTCAGCTACTTCTTTGGCAAGCTGAGCCTGTCCTTCGTCACTAACCCGAATGGCTTGTGCATTCATTTTAAGATAGTCTTCCCATTTACTCTTAAACGCTGTCCAGTGCTCATTCTCTTC
>Ga0105244_10001351_pt1 | contig 19983 bp, 9 predicted proteins | sample KBSM44metaG_FD_80423 | JGI IMG/M metagenome (GOLD analysis project Ga0105244, IMG submission 80423) | Miscanthus rhizosphere microbial communities from Kellogg Biological Station, Michigan, USA - KBS M4-4 metaG | ecosystem: Host-associated > Plants > Roots > Rhizosphere > Soil | place: Michigan... | reverse complement strand
TTAGAGATTGGATACTCATTTATGTAATCACAGTGGTTGCTGGCACCGAGGCTGCTTTATATGGACCAGGTGTTACTAGCGGCCGACAGCGCCATACAGTGCACCAATGGTGCTGGTTACTACATGCACTTTGAGGATTTTGGTATCACTCAGAATGTGAAAAGGTACACTTATACTGGCGGCGGTCTTTGAACGTTTAATATCGCCGTCGCTGTTCAAATTGGCTTTCGTAAGCCTTAGCGGGACTCAGTATTATGTTTAACATCAGACCATTCTCTTTGCCGCCAGATGCTTTTTGGTGAAAAAACCATCGTAAGAGCGACTCTAGCTATTATCTCCGGTTATATCGGGATGCTTGGCGTACCTACGGCACATTTGAATGCCTATACATTGCGAACGTCCATTGCAGTAGCCGACTAGTCTACGAAGCCATATGAATCGAAGGATAAAAGTAACCTCTTTAAAATAAGTCAATAGCTGCAGAGTATGTCACCGAGTAGGATGGTCCTTAATAGGCCATATTGCTAAGCAAAATTGTGCCATGATGTGCCTGAACACAGCACCCAGAACATGTGGTTTATGAGCATACGATGTTGAGCCCATGGGCATCCGGTCCGTGAGAATGTAGGCTCAGCAAGGAATAGGGCCTAGATGATAATCCATGCTTGATCAAGAAGGCCGAAGCAAGCTATATGTAATATGTTGTGGAAACAGATAGCTACTATAGCTTAATTAAACAAAGTACACGGACAAGTAATGACCAATGATGTCCTCTTCTTTATAGTTGTTCATGGCGGCGACAAAGGTTGCTGGGAGAGGGATAGCTGCATTAGCGCTGCGATTTTGCTTAGATTTTTCATAGCATTCACATGGTCATATAAAGTTATACATTACTTAAGTTGTCTTGCAAGAAAAGAGGGCTACAATCATTCATATTATTGATATATTAACTATTTATATTTATTTTAACTTATGTAAGGCTGGGCGTGGCGAGAACGAAACGCGTTTGATCTTATGGTCATTTCGCACTAATGAATTGACACAATCTGCCGATCTCTTCTCCATGCACTCTCTCGAAAGAATCACTTCAGCAAGGATGTGTTATGGAAGTTATTGAAGGTCTGTTTGTCACTATTGGCAGCAATGTTTGCTGGATAAACCTGACGCATCGCTATGTGGCTCAGATTGATGAAGAAAAAAAACAGATTACCATTGTCAAAAATAGACAGAATGTTTACAGCGTGCCGCAAGTCGCTTCGTTTACGGCATTGTTTGGTATAAACGGCTCGGGGAAAACCCAACTACTGTTAGAACTTGCCGAATCCTGTTCCGGATATAACGGATGCAAGATGGGGATCTTGCTAAGTAGAGAGGGAAACCAACCTCAGCTCTACAAAGGCAAAGTATTGAAGTCGTGGAGCAGTAATGTTGAATTAACGCGTCCTCCAACTAAAATTGATACAATCTTTTATTCTTCATCACCTTTTGATATGGTCAGGAGACGGTCTTATCTAAATAAGAAAAATGTTATCGATACATCGCCCCGTTTCAACCATAATATGCAATATGATATTGTCTTCGTAATGGAAACAATGGGGTGGTTAAAGCATAATATTGCAGCATATAAAAATATTGAATTATCGATTCAGAATTCGATTCCTGATGTTTATACGTCCATAGAAAATATACTTTCACTACTGGTTACCATGAGTAGTAAAGCCATGGATGTAAGAAGAAGGGATTTTAAAACTAAGTTAAGGTATCTTTTTCAGAGATTGAAGGAAGACGCTGACGCGGAAAGCGTAATCAATGCCAGGTTATATATTGCAAAGCTCACAAATCTTTTACCTGAAAACCCGCTAAGAAATAAATTCATTGAAGAGCTTTCAGCATTATTGATGAGCAAACCAGAAATTGATACACTTCATTTTTATTCATTTATTAAAATCATGGCGCTGGATAGTGGCACAAAGCTGAGTTTGGAAAATGTTGGCCCAATCCTCAAAGGTGTAGTTTCATTAAAGACAAGGAATAAAGTAATAATTCCCGAGGTGAATTTATTGCCCTTCGTTAATGCACTCAATGACTTTGAAAAAGATGTGCTTCGGGAAATGGTAGAAGAAGACGTGTTGCGTTATGAGTTCACAAAAATCAGCTCCGGTGAGATTGCCTTGCTTCAGCTTTTTTTGTCTATTGGCGCAGAACTAAAAAATCATACAGAACATGACAATTCTCCCATTATGATAATGATTGATGAAGGTGAAATGTTTTTACATCCGGCTTGGCAAAAAAAATATATTGCTCAACTGTTGGCGTTTTGCCAGAATAAAAATAACATAGCTCACCGTATCCATCTTTTTGTCTCCACACATTCCTTGATAGTCGCCGCTGACAGTCCACCATTTTGTCTGTTTGATATGAATAAAGGCCACAATATCAATGGATTTGGTTTGGGACCAAAGTCCATTTTATATGACGTCTATAATGCCGGAGAATTCTCAGGCGAGTATAGTGCCAGTCTTTTCAATAAAATTATGCGTTATATACGTATTGCTGAAGAGATTAAGCCTGAAGAGATTAAGCCTGAAGAGATAATGGAGGCGCGTACTTTAATCGACTCACTTGCCGATGACACCCTAAAGGCAACGCTCAAACGAAAAGTGTTTGGCAAGGAGAGCTAATTCATGCTGAAAATGAAAAAACTAGATAAAAATTTTGAAGATGCATATTTCAAAATCAGGAAAGGGATCTTCGACTCAATAATCAAAACAGCAGGTTTCGATGCAAAAAATCAGACCGGTTGGGTTAAAGCTAATATTATGATGCGTTTTTTTAGACGATGTTTACGAACAATTATCCTAGGTTCTCCGGAAGATTTGCTGAAGTTGATCGCGATATTCGATACACATTTCCCAGAAATCCTTCGTTACCATACTAGGAAAAATAAAAAAAATACGAGAGATCCGCACATTGAAAAGATGCTTGCCATTATTCAATCGATTTTCGACTATAGTACATTTATCAAAAATAGAGACAGCACAAAACATGGCGCGTATCAATTAATAAATAAACACGCACAGCGTATCTGCCCATACTGCCATTTACACCATGTCAATTATCACATTGATAGTAAACTGACTATGCGTCCGCCACTTGATCATTTCTATCCTCAATCAGTTTACCCTTGGCTAGCCGTCTCTTTGTATAATTTGGTACCAAGTTGCGATCAGTGTAATAGTAAAATAAAATTAGCTAAAAACCCTCTTGCTACCCATGTTCCGAATCCTTTTGGTCAGGATTTTGTTGATTTTTCTATTGACTGGATTTACGGCATGCCATTATCGAAAAAAATGACAAGAGCAGAATGTATAAAAGGTTTTTCCGGGCGTGATCCTTATGCAAAGGCATTCGATAATTTTTTCAAATTAAATGAGCGCTATTCTTGGTATGATAAAGAAGTGATAGATAAGATTGAAATCTGCATACGCTATAATGATCTCCCATCCCAATTTACACCTGACATTATTAGTATGAAGGAGTTTATATGTGGTTTCGAACCGTCTGAACGTGATCAGCGCGCGTTGGGTATTTTCACTGATAAGCTCGCCGATATTTTAATTGAGCATTGCCAAAAATATCCGAATAGATGAAAATAAGATAGCAGAGGTTATTAAAATCTGTGTTACCCGGTGTGATAACGGACCAGAACATGCAGGAGAAATACTGACGTCATGGGCAGTTCAGCAGAAAATAACACTTAGTTTAATTCAGCCGGGCAAACCCCAGCAGAATGCGTACATTGAGCTATAGAATCGAACGGTAAGTTATGACTGGCTGAGGCAACACCTGTTTAAATCACTAGATGAATTTCATGACTATGCCACTATATGGCGTTAAATGGATTCACACCAATGCAGCGTACTCACGTATGACCTGAATCTACTTATTACTGCCGTTAAAAATGGGGTCTTACGATGGCTTACTACTCGCTGGCTTCCAACGCTGTGGCGACAAACACTGCGCCCGTGCATTTCCGCCGTAATATACCTGACCCGATCCCGGTTGTGGCGCTGGAACGTTTTGCGATGGACAAATCATTAGATGGGAAGGGACGCGGACGTGCGCACGTCCGAGACGTTAGACTGTGGGTAATTCAGGTGGCAGAGACTATTGGCATTCGCGGGATGCTGGTTCAAGCCGTGTCGGATGAAACATGGAATTTTTACCTGCGGGTGGGGTTTGAGCCGTTACCGATGAACTCTATGATGTTGATGGAAACGCTGGTGAATTTAGTGGAAGTGCTATCTGAAAAAAGATCGTTTAGTAATACTATGACAAAAAAACACCAGCTAACCCTCAAAAGCTAAGCATGTTGATGTAAGATTCTTTAAACAGGGGTATAATTTTTCTCTATGACTTTATTGAAAATTAACAACCAAGCGCGGTTTGTTACAAGAAGATATTTGGTATGGGCATATGAGTAGTGTTTTCGAGAGAGACAACGATAATATCCGAGTGCTTTCGCTATTCTCCGGCTGCGGAGGCATGGATTTTGGAATTACCTCAGCCGGTGGAGATATCATCTTTGCCAACGATGTTGTTGAGAATGCCTGCAAAACATTAGGGAGCTATTTCCCTGATACCGATATTAGGCATGGCGATATCTCTCAAATTCAGTTTTTTCCAGATGTTGATATTGTTGTTGGTGGCTATCCCTGCCAGTCATTTTCAATGGCAGGTAACAGAAAACCAAGTAATGACGACAGAACAAACCTTTATAAACATTTTCTACGGGTATTAGAGACTGCTCGGCCTAAGTATTTTGTTGCTGAAAATGTTTCTGGTTTGAAACATTTGGGGGCAGGTAGTTTTCTGGAACAGCAGCTCACAGAATACAAAGCTGCTGGGTACCAGGTCAGCTATCATATGGTAAACGCAAGGGCCTATGGCGTACCTCAGTCACGTAAGCGTTTATTTATTATTGGCGTTAGAAACGATTTGGGGCAATACTTTGAATTTCCTACTGAAACACATGGCAAAGCGACAAAAAAGAATCCTCATTTAAAACCCTATGTTTCACATGGTGAGGCTATTAGGGATTTACCACTATGGCCTGAAGGTGAGTTTTACGAACGACCACATGATCCTGAAGGGCATTTCTCATGGTATTTCATGTCCCGAAATCGTAAAGCTCTATGGGACAGCCCTGCTTACACCGTCGTAGCTAACTGGCGTCATGTGACATTACATCCTGCCAGTCCGGTGATGAAGTTAACATGGTCAAACCTGGAGGATGGCTGGAAGCAGCGCTGGGATTTTTCTGATGAATATGAGCATCTAATTGTTGATACTTCTCGTCCCAAACTGGAACAGGCAAGGCGGTTATCATGGCGGGAATGTGCACGAATACAAACTTTTCCACAGGGTTTTGAGCCTGTAGGAGACGTCGAGTCAAAATTTACCCAAATTGGTAATGCTGTTCCTCCACTACTGGCTGAGGTACTTTTTCGACATTTATTTTCTGGTGCTGGTTTGAAAAAGATGACAGCGAACGGTAATTAGGTGGTGATTATGGATGATTCTTTCCCGGTTACTTTAGAAGAATGGAATGCTGAACTAGTAAAGATCGTTTTTCTTGAGTCTACGCATACTGGCTCGACTTTAAGCCGCATTGATACTACGGGACGCATTTTTGAGCAACTTGCAGGTCCACGTAGCAAAGAGGATGCTAAGCGAAGTTTCCTGATTTCGTTTGGAAAAAAAGCGTCTAAAATCCAGGATGCTCTCAGGGATGAGTCGCGATTAGACATTTTAGCGCAAATAAAAGGATATCCTACTTATTTTGCGGTTTTATATTTAACATTACTTGCTGCCAGTGCTGATGATGAAACACATGACGAAGGTGATTTTCGGGTTCGATTTTCTGTGATGCTTGGCTTTGATAAAAATAAAAAATTTGTTTTTACTGAATTACCCAACTTATGGGAAAGGTTAGAAAGATGGAGTAGTGTAAGACAAAACTGTACCCGTTTAATCTTGCCAAGGCCATCAAAGCATGAAAGATTGATTGGGTATTCCAAGAGAATTGCTTTTCCCTGCTACAAAGATGAGGTCTTTTTACGGAACATTCTCATCGATAATAAATTAGATAACTATTCAACTTTTGAATCAGTTAATAAGGTAGTACATCAATATATATCTTATTTTAGCGAAATTTTTAACCAAGAGTTTATTGAGTTCAGAACATTACTTTCAAAGGCTGCCATGCAGCAGGCTTATGACTCTCCTTTTTGGGGCGCTGTTCGTGATATCACTGTACATACAGAGAGAGAACAACTCAAAGAGAATGGTAAGTATTGTATTCAAATGGAGTTTAATGATTCCGGTAATCCGGAGATTTATCTTCTTATGGATGACGCTGCTGCTACAGCCTCAGAAATCCAGCATTATTACTCCTTGCCTAATGAAATAGAGAACTATAATAATATATATTACGAACGAGATACAGGCACCACATTAAGTTCCTTGGATTTATTATTAAAAAAACGGAAGGGTTATTTCTATAGATCACGAGTAGGAGTCGCGCTGCGGTCTGGGTGTTTACCGCTTTTTCGTGATGATTTTTGTCATATTAGTTCAGAAGGAGAATATTATGAAAATTCTCCAATCTATTTAATACTTCATCATACATATGCAGACAGTATTTTCACTGTCTTGAAGACGGTTGGCGAAAAAGTACAACGTCGGGATATTAAATCTACCAAATGGTCGATAGTTTCTTCCGATAAAGTTGGCAGGCAAACGCTGGATAACATTGCCCGTTTGTTACCAGAAGAAGCCCGTCGTTTTCTAATACAGGGATGGCAGCCTGCTCGACCTCGTATGTCAGGCGCAGCGCGATTTGGACAGGCTATACTGCTTAACCCTGCCAGTACACCGATAATTCATATGCCTGAAGTACTAAGAGGATGCTATGTCATCAGCAATAAAGACGGAGAAGAATTAACTCATGGCTCGCTATCTCAGGGAGCTGAAGGATTATTCATTCCACCAGAGGAGTTGATGGAAATATCTGGTCAGGCATTTTGTCGCTATGAACTTACGTTAGCGCATTCAGATATCCCAGTAAATTTTGATGTACACGTGTTAGATCACGCGCCTTACGCCACTTATTGTAAAATTACAGAGCCACATGATTGGCTTATTGATGGACCATCGGGAGTATTAATGGCGTTAGGGGATATGGCAGTGATCCCCCCACTGAAACGCCAAGAAATAACACCATTGAGTGGTGCTCAGATGTTATGGCAGTATGAAAATTGCCGTCCTGTAACATGCCAATATACCGAGTTACATAATATACCCGCAGCATTTGACTGGCTCGCTGAGGCGCTGGCATTGCGTTTTCAACGTCGTAGCACATTGCCTTTTGGTGAATTAAAACAACATATTGACCCCGTATCACTGGTAACGAGGATACCCGAGTGGCAATTGCGTCGCATGCTCTTTGCTGCTGGCTGGCTTTGTGTAGTACAACGACGCCATGCGCCATATTCGTTAGTCTCATTGGCTGAAAGAACCATTTCCGTTGATGTCACTGAGCAGGGAATTGTTGCCCGGATTCTGGGGATGTTTACAAGAAGTGAACGTAATCTTCTCCAAGAAGCACTTAATAACGGTGAGCGAATAGGGCGTCGGTTGGTTGAGGATAAAGGTTGTTCAATGGGTTGTATTGAATTGCATCTATCAGCCAGAGAGCGTGTTCATGCTTTCATTGAACAGTTTGGGTTACGTTTGGTTAGTCACGACGATTTCCCCGTAAATGCTTTGAGCGGAGTATTGCTACCACTGTCTCAAATGCAGTTTATCCCGGCTTTACCCCCGGAACTCAATGTGTCGCTATGGCAAGCTGAAAAATACCGATGGTCAGAAGAACAGCGGCTTACTCAAACGGCTAATAATCTATTGATACGGTGTCAGGAAAAGCAGCGTTATCGTTATTTTATTCGGCAGAACACCGGATACTGGCAAACTGATAGCTTCTCCTGGGCTTTAATGACTCAGATGATATGTTCAGGAGAAACGGTTGGCGTGCAAAAAGGCGATACTGACTGGTGCTGGTCAAAGAAAATCTTTGCGTTACCGCCCTCCGTTTTAGAGTGGTGGATCCATGTTGCCCATGGATGCTTGTCGATAACAGATAATGGTGGTTACTTATTTGCAGGGGGGAAATTTCCACTCTGGGACAATGTAATGGTTTCCTCTTCGTGCCAACGCGCGTTGGAACGACGGGACAGAGCGCTGACAACACGCAAGCTGCGTAGAACCTTACAGTAATTTTACAGAATCAGGTGGTAAGGAGAACGTTTAACATGGCTAAAAAGAAAAGTATTATCAGCGACCGGCTGGGCCAAATGTACAGCTTCGGTACAGAATCTCATGAATTGATCAGATGCTTACAAGAGTGCAAGCAAAGACTCACCAGAAATGGCGCTAAAGCAGATAATTTACCGAAAGGACCAGAGAAAAGGTTACATTTTCTCCGTACGTTACCACCTAAGGCCAAACTTGTTGTGTCTGATTGGCTTCGTGAAAATTTAACGTTTCCTGAACAAAATGACCCACAAAATGTTCTTAGAGATCTGTTAGAAGCAGAAAGTAATGCGGAAGATATTGAACACTGTAAACCGTTATGGCGCACTATTCTGGGATTATATATTTCTTCTGACTGCCCTGAAATCATAACGAAATTCCTGAATGGTGAAGAAATAGATTTACCCCAAAATGGTGTTTCTGACTCTTCCACAATTAATTTCATGGATGAAGACATTGAACATTGTGCCTTAATTAGTCAGGGTAGAGAAACTCCTAAGCCAGAGCGCACTATACCACTGTTTGTTGGGGGATTGGTTGATGCACTCAGGGGAACGCGAACAGCCGATAATCGATGGCGTAAAAAGCTATCAGAACATTCTTTACCGATGGCGCGAAAATTGGGTGAGCTTATCGATCAGTTTGAAGCCAGTTACGACCTTAAAACAATAGATGGTACTAGTGTAATACAGGCTCCTCCCGTTGTTTCCAAAGAAATCGACAGTTCGATGGACGAAGTTATGTTCATTGGAAAAGTGTTAGCGTTAACCGCGACCGGCGCTTTTTTTGTTATGCCGATTAGTCTGTTAATTAATGGCAACCTACGAGACCTCCCGGAGGAACTGGTAAAAGATCTTTTCCCCCATGGAGGTGAAGCCATTGGTTTTGAAAGCTATTTCAGCAAAAAAATTACTCGGGGTGAAATAGCAATATGGAAAGCCCGATATCAGCCGTCTGATAAACCCGCGCAGTATGTTATTACTGACTACCTGTCGCGCGTTTATCCTGTCGTTGCGCTGCCTCATGCCTCTGATGAGCCTGATGCTGTCAGAGAGTGGTTACTGACCCGCTACCAGCCGCAAAACGATACGGCGGTCATTTTTCACCTAAGTGATGGCGTATCCCTAAGATTACCGGGTGACTTGTCTGATCCTAAAAAATATGACTTTGACATGCCGCTAGAGAGTTATCGTCAGGTTTCTCAGACACTACTTGGTTCTCATGCCCTCAGGGTGATCACTGAACTCCCTCAGGTGAGTAAAAAATATGATTGTGCTGAAGCCAGCACGTGGATCAAACGCCTGCTTAAACGCACTGATTCAGCAAAAGATTTCCCTCAATTCAGTAAAGGACAGCTACAAAATTTAACCCATTTTATTGCTGAACATGAGTCTGATAATGAGGCATCCTATCTTCGTGCTGTATCTCACCTGGAACAGATAGCAGATACAAAATCCTTTCTTAACGATACGACTCAACAGTTATTGGCTTTACCTGAGGTTGAAGCGCAAATTAATATTGAGAAACAAGAAATACTGACTCGTTACGAAGAAGAACAGTACCAGATTAAACAATCAATAAAAGTATTATCTGAAAAGAAAATACAGCTTGAAAATGAAATCGACGACCAGAAGAAAAAACTGAAAAAAGAGACCGATCGTATTAATAAAGCGCTACGTCAGCAAGAAAATGAACTGGAACAACGGATTAAAAAGACCTTCGAAGCTGCATCTCAAGCGGGAATTGAAACGCTGGCCAAGACAGCGTTACTGCGGGCGATAATTAAAAATGAAACAGTGCAGGAACAACCTGCCCAACGACAAATAGCACCAGAATCTGTAGCCGAATCAGTAAATTCTAATTTTCCATTAGCAGAGACGAATGCCCTGACTCGCAAACATCAACTATCATCGGCTATCGAAAAACAGGCTCTGGCGACGGGACTAAGTGAATCTTTATTATCCAGCCTGATTGCCGCTGCGAGTGTTACACCCGCAGTCGGATTGATGGGAAAACAGACGAAAGACACTATCGCCTCACTAGCGAACCTCTTAGCCGGGAATGTTTGGGGAGAAGTATCGGTACATAGCGATCATTTTAGCTTCAGTGATTTAATGAACTCCCCCACATTGATCCGTTTATCCGGCGATACTAATACCATGACGCTAGGCGATTTTTTGACCCATCAACAAGAGGCAGGGCTGGCGAGCATCGTTGAATTGCGTGGTTTTAACCGCACTCCTCCAGAAACGCTGCTCCCTGAACTCCAAGAGTGCTTATTCAGAACTCGCCATCCTGCCGCATGCAGTTGGACGGATCGGCGGCAGGCTCTACGACATTTGTCCATCCGACACCCGATACTTTTTTTACTCACATTCACCACCGGAAAAAGCACGTTTCCATTACAGGCTCCTCTTGCTTACCAGTTACCCCTGTTTCTTGCAGAAAATATATGGTCGGATGAACGGCTATTTGAGCAAAATACTGACATCACGCCTTCTCGTATTACCCTTGAACTATGGCAGACAATCAATGTGGACAACCCCCAGCCAGAGTACCAAGCTTGTGCGCCAAGGGAAGTGCTAGAAGCAGCGCTACTCTCTTTACTTCCCGATGAACAAGCACAAGCTGTTGCCCGTCTGGCTTATAGCCTAGGCCGTAGTACGGCACAAGATATTGCGACCACGATTGACGCTCTTGCCCCGGAGTTAGGGCCATATGTTCAGGAAATGACTACCGGTGAATCTGCAAGCGTACTTGAGACCCTTTTCCAGTTATAAGCAAAGGATTAATAATGAATAACCCACTGGAAACATTTGAATCAATAAGAGATTTTTATATTTCGTACCTTGAAACGGCCTTCCGTATTGGTTCATCAGACATACAGACTGAACGGCGAGCGTTACTGGAACAGCAAGGGACATTATGCGCCGATCTATTTCTTGAGCCGATGTCCCGATATCAGAACTATGGCTTAACTATCAGTGAATTACGAAATGATGCTCATGGTCAGACATGGTTGCCAGGGTTTAATGCGCAACAAAGGGCGGCATTCATCGACCTCTGTTTAGGTGGACTTCTGCCACGCAATAAAACGGATTCAACTAAGGGACGTTTTAATCTTTATACCCATCAACTGGACATGCTGAAAAGAGGGGTACAGCCAGGGAAACCGGGCATTGTCACCTCCGGGACCGGTTCCGGTAAAACCGAATCATTTTTACTGCCGGTCCTAGCACAGATCGCAAAAGAAGCTACCGGCTGGCCGCAAAGCCCGGCGTTGAAGCGCTGGCAACCGTGGTGGCATAAGGTAGCGGATAAACAGCCCAGCTTCATGCGCGAGCATGAAGCCGCTGCTCGTCCGAAAGCGGTACGCGCGCTGATCCTCTACCCGATGAATGCCTTGGTAGAAGATCAACTGGTACGTATGCGACGAGCGCTGGATTCCAGCGAAGCTCATGATGTCATGGATACGCATTTCGGCGGCAACCGGATCTTCTTTGGTCGTTATACCAGCGCAACTAAAGTAACTGGCTGGCTTAAACATCCCCGACTCAGTGAAGAAAAAAATGAGAAAAAGCGCGTAGCTAAAAAAATCACTGAGCTGCGTGAATATATGCAATTAACGGAAGAGACCCATCAGGAGGCGGTACGACAAGCGCAGCAGGACAAGGATAACGAATTATCGTTTAATTTCCCCCGAACCGCTGGCGGAGAGGTTCTCAGCCGCTGGGAAATGCAAAAGACACCGCCCGATATTCTGATCACCAACACCAGCATGCTCTCAACGATGCTAGTTCGCGAGGTGGACGATACTATTTTTGAGCAAACCAGACAGTGGATTGAGCGCGATCCTGATGCCTATTTTTATCTTATTCTTGACGAACTTCATCTACAGCGAGGAACCGCCGGTACTGAAGTCAGCTACTTGCTTAAACATTTGATCAATCGGCTAGGGCTGGATCAGGAAAAACACCGACACAAATTGCGTATTCTGGCCTCCAGCGCCTCTTTACCCGTTGAAGGGCCTGAAGGTGATCAAAGCGTCGAATATTTATGGGGGATGTTTGGTCAGCGGGGATTACCTTCAGGCGCCTCTTCCAGCGACTGGAGAGAATGTATTATCAAAGGTGACACCCTTCCCCCGGGCAATATGTCTCTTTTCCAGTGGGATCTGGAGGCGTTTTGTCACGCAGTGCTTAAGTTACAGCAAGCACCACTTACCTCATTACAACATTGGCAGAATGTCGCCCGCAGCATGGGAATGACAGCCAGTGAAGCCTCTACAGAACAACTGGCGCAACGTGTCGTCTTACAGGCAGCCAACCTGCTTGAAAGTGGCTGCTATACGGACGATCATTCTCCGAGGGCCACATCAATTAAAATGCTTAGTTCACGCATATTTAGCACTCAACCCAATAGTGAAAAAGCGCTCCGGGCATTAATCTGGTTACGCTCGACTGAGGGAGACTGGCCGCAATGGTTTTCACATGCCTTTCCTGAAGATATCGGTGCGCCGCGTTTCCGCGCGCATGCTTTTTTGCGTGCACTAGAAGGGTTATATGCCGCGCCAATTTCCGTCCCCAGCGCTGCATCTGCGCAAGAAATCAATCACCGCTATTTTGGCGATCTTACCATAGAGTCCGGCTTACGTTACGGCAAAGATAAAAAATCGCGACGTGTCGAATTACTTTATTGTGAATGCTGCGGCAATCTCTTCTTGGGCGGTAAACCTTCAGTCTTTTCTGGTGCAGAAAATCGAATTGAACTTTTACCCAACGACCCGGATACGGAACAACTGCCCGAACACGCAAAATCAGTCATGGTAGAACGCCGATCTGCTGAAGAATACGCGTTATTTATGCCTGTCGTCGAACGTTTCTGGCCGAAAGGAAATGAGGAGCTAAAAAGCGACAATGACAATACTTTCGGTACATGGGTAAAAGCCAGTTACGATCCGTATACCGCCACCATTAAGCATCCTGTTCCGTTATTAAAACAGTTGTCAGAAAACTATATTGCGGGCTGGTTCTATGATGTCAAACCCGGTGAATTTTCTACCCCGGAAAGAGGCCAGTCATCCAGCCAGTCACCGGGAACGGCACTACCTTTTCAGTGTCCGGCATGTGGTACATCCTACAAATACGGCAAAGGTAAGCTTTCCCCAATCCGTAGCTTTCGCGTCGGTTTTTCGAAAACGACACAGCTACTGACCAGCTCGCTAATGGCGGAACTACAGCGATCGGGTAACCGTGAGCAACTTGTAACGTTTTCAGATAGTCGTCAAGATGCCGCAAGGGCGGCGCTCGATCTGGAATCGGGTCATCATGACGACGTCAGACGAGAAATTGTTGTACATTCGCTACAGTCCATTGCGGCTGATAAACCGTCCCATAACCAACTAAAAATACGCCAGGCAGAGATAGAGAACCGGAACAAAACACTGATTAACCTCAACGTAAGGTCGGATGAGGAAGAGGATGAATTGGATCATCTTGCTGATGAACGAAAGAAAATCAGAGGGTTATTATCAAAGCCTGAAGCTGACAGCATACCTCTGCGTGAAATCCTCGAACCTGAATCACCGGATGCAGGTCAACCGCTTGGCCTGCTGTTAAGGGCGCAGGTAGATGCAGGTATTCACCCTTCCGATCGTACTGGCATCGCGCCTGTTCCCGATCCTGAAAAACATGAAGAAGGCACGCTGACCTTTGCATGGCAACAACTCTTTGAAAAGAACGCGCAGGGGGCGTGGTGCTGGAAGGCGCTTCCATCTTATGAAGACAACCTGCTTGTGGCACGAAAGGAGATTTCACGCGATCTGAAACGGCTGGTGGGGGAAAGCGTATTCAGTAAAACCTACTTCGCGCTTGAAGAGTCCGGTTGGGGTTATCCCTGCCTTCCAATTATCGGAAACGACTCACGTGAACATCTCGCGATTTATGACGCAATGTTTCGTGTGTTGGCTGACGCGTACCGGGTTACCCCTTCACAATATACAAAGCCAGAAACCCCATGGAGTTCAGCGCGCGATGTCAATCGTAGAAACCGCCTGTACCGCTTTACGCAGGAGATATGCCAGCGTTTAGGAGGCGAGCCTTTATCTTTAATTGATAATTTTCTCCGGCGACTTGAGCTGGCGGGTCATCAGGGCGGTATTATTGATATTGGCAAAATGCACTTTCGCCTGGCGGAACCTACCGATCGCGTCTGGCGCTGCTCCCGTTGTGGGCGTATACACATGCACACCGGCGCGGGAATCTGTACTCGCTGCTACTCTCCTTTACCAGAAACGCCGTGCAGCGAGGCAAAAACGCTCCAGATGCAACATTATCTTGGCAAACGCCTCTCACATTCTTCTGGTATTCACCGGATGCGCTCAGAGGAACTGACTGGAATGACCGAAAACCCGGCGGCAAGGCTACGCCGGTTTAAAGGTATTCTGATTGCCGACGACGATGATATTTTACCGGAGGGAATGAAAGATTTTGCGCCCGATCGAGACCTTGACCGGGCAGCTCGCGTGGTCGATGTGCTTTCCGTAACTACAACCATGGAAGTGGGAGTGGATATCGGTGATTTACGCGCGGTCTTTCAGGCTAACATGCCTCCACAACGCTTTAATTATCAACAGCGTGTGGGACGTGCCGGACGACGCGGACAGGCGTTTTCATTCGTATTAACCGCGTGTCGCAGCAAGAGTCACGATCTGTTTTACTTCCGCTATCCGGAAAAAATTACCGGCGATCTCCCTCCGCCACCGTTTTTGACCACAAAGCTGGAGATGATCTGCCAGAGACTGGTACGAAAAATCTGGCTGGTGTCGGCATTCAAATGGTTAAGGCAGAAAACGGAAAAAGCAGATCACCCATGGCCGGTTGACGACTACGCATACACCCCTGATAACCACGGTGAGTTTTTCCCGGTACACTGGCTGAAAGAAAACCAGGCAGAATGGCTGCCAAAAATCCGGCGGGCCATCGAAGCAACCATCCTGGCACGCGATGAATTTGCCCGGACTTGCACGCAGCAAGACCACCATTTATTCCAGAAAATTATTCAGCCTTTGACGCCGGAACAACTGATTCAGGATATTAACGCCGTACTGAACGACAGTGCAATGGAGGCGAAAGGACTGGCAGAAGCGCTGGCGGAACACGGTAAATTTCCAATGTATGGCATGCCGTCCCGATCACGCCTGTTGCTGACAAGGCCCGTCAGCACAGGCGAAAAAGAAATCGAATTTGCCAGCATGGATCGCGATCTGGATATTGCGATACAGGAATTTGCCCCCGGAAAAATTCTGGTTCAGGACAAACGACGCTACTTTACGGCAGGTTATAGTGGAATGCTTAAGCAGAGCAGAAAAAATCCACGATCATTTTATTCAAATGCCTGCGAACCAGGTGAACTCAGAACAATGACCGCCTGTCCGGTGTGCAACGTCTGGGCTCCTGCAAACACACTGGCTACAGAATGTACTATCTGCGGCGCCGTTATGGATAACGCGGAACGCTATCAATGCTATGTTCCTTATGGATTTATCACTACGCTGGAACCAAAATCGGCCAAAGAGGATTTTGATCAGATCCTGACTACGGCCAGTCGTGTATCAATTGCAGAAGCCTACACTTTTTCTGCAATGCCAGAGCCTGACGTTAATGTGGCGATACAGCTTCAACCGCAGACATGTCTGCACCGCCTGAATCGGGGAATTTATACCGATAAAACATGGCGTGGTTTCAGTGCAACACAGGGAAGCTTATCGGTCCCTTTTATAAAACAAGGGACTTACCAGCCGCTTTGGGCGAACCGGGTTTGGATGGATAGTCAAATCATTGAGACCGATCCGTTAGTTAAAAACCGTTTTACCGATCAGGGGGAAAACCGAAACACATTTTATCTTGCCGCGCCTAAAGTGACTGATCTACTGGCGCTAAGGGTTGCCCAAACCCCGCCGAGTCTCCGACTACAGTATCCCACGCTAACCCCGGCATTCAGGGCTGCTGCGCTCTCGGCGTCTTTTATCATTGTTAACTATGCATCAAAAGAGCTGCTGGATATTGATCCTGAAGAAATCGAAATTCTGGAACCCCGCGTTCAAATGCTAAAAAACGGTAAGTCTGTACCGGTTCTGCAAATGGCCGATCGTCTGGTTAATGGGTCAGGGTTATGTGAACGGCTACAGCAGAAGGGATCATCCGGTTCTCTCATTATCCTTGAGATCATGAAGAAGATTTTAAATAACAAAACGGCCTACCCACTAGCTGAGTTTCTGCAACCCGATCATCGCGAACGCTGCTTTCAGGGGTGTTATCACTGTCTGCACAGGTACGGAAACCAGCCGTATCACGGATTGCTGGACTGGCGTCTAGGTCTGGATGTTATTCAACTTCTTCTGGATCAAACCTATAACGCCGGGCTGAACGGTGATTTTACCTCTCCGGGTGTGGCTGACTGGCCGGTAAATGCCCTACGATTAGCCAAAGAGGCCGCTTCGCTATACAGCGACAGTGACGTAAAAGTGATGGGGAATATACCCTTGATACGCATCGGGGCCGGGCGATGGGCCGCCGTATTACATCCATTTTGGGATCCCGATGCTGCATTTGCTGCAAACCCGGAACTTGAGGCATTTTCATATGAGATGGACGTAGACACTACGAATACTTTTGCATTGTCACGGCGCATGGGGACTGAAATGGCAAAATTACGGACTCATGCGTCCTCATCTCAGGAGTGATAATGCAATGAATGAAATGGCACTATCGCGTACTCGTCCGGTGCTTCCTTCTCTGTTGGGGAGCTTCGTCGTTTGTCCGGCGAAATACCTGCTGGAAAGTGAAGCTCATTCTTACGCACGTTTACCGCTGCATCCGGGAGTGATTCTGGGGCAGGTAATACATCAACGCGTCAATTCAGTGAAACACCGGGAGGCTGCTCCCGAGAATTATACCCTCAGGCAATTGGAAAATGATTTTACGGCCGCGTTGACAGCCAATCGACGCGCCGGGCCGGTGGTCAACTGGATATATGATCGTCACGGCGTTGCAGGGCTGGTGTCGCGCCAAATGCTTGTTACCCAGATCCGCTACGTCAGATCGCTTCAGCCGCCTGTTTTCATAAAAGGGGTTCCTGCACACGAAAAAACATTACCCGTTGGCCGGGAGGTAATGTTGGTCAGCGGTGATTTCGACATGCATGGGCGAGCCGACTTCATATATCAGGAGCGGCCCGATCGGTTAAACATAGTTGATTTGAAAACCGGAAAGGTAACAGACGAACAAAACCAGCCGAAAGAAGCAAGCCTGTTGCAGGTTGCGGCCTATGGCATAATGGTAAAAGAGCAGGTACCTGATATGGATATTGGGTTAGTTTTGACGGGGAGCCGTGATAGCTGGGAAGGGACACTAAATGCAGACCTGATTGAACGGGTCACTATGATTATCAAAAATATTAATCGACTTTTGCCACGGAATATCCCACTTTCAGTATATGAACTGGCTTGTCCTGGCATGCACTGCTCCCATTGTTCCTGCCGTTGCTCGTGCCCGGCCTGGATAGAAAAGCTACGCAGGCAGATGCAACCGTCTCATTCTGATCATCAGCATGGCGGAATCGATATCAGCGGTCAGTTACTTGACGTGCAAAGTGACGATCATCTTCTTACGCTGAAGATCCTGCTACCTGATAGCTCAGTTGTTAAGGTCTTTCGCGTGCCTTCCAGCACCATCCCAGAACTAACGGAAATAACAGGAAAAAAAATCGCACTATACGGATTAAACACCTTCAGCGAGACATCAACAGAGTATTTTCCCCGCAACTTCTACGTCATCAATATGCAGGATACAAGAAGATCGGCGTTTCAGTTTCACTGGCAGAGTGAAGGAGAGAATTAGACCTGGGGAAAATGCTTACCTTAAACAAAGCTCGATGATCTTACCCGTCATATATTGACGCTCAGCCAGCGGTAATTACTCATGACAAAACCAGCATCGACCAGCAAAATGGCCCATAAGCAGTACACACCCTAATTCCTCGATGAAGCCCTGAAACTGGCTGAGCGTATTGGTATCGCTGCCTCTGCCCATGAGCTGCTTTTTTTTGATTGATACTTAATTTCTGCATATGGCACGGGCACGTAGCGCACATATAGAGTCAATTAAAAGACATTACTGACATCGCGGTGTGTTATTCAACGGGGAGCAGGTCACAATAGCATCAGGCCGATAGCCCATTTCGTTTAAGCGGGTACTTCCTGTGGTTCGGGTTGCATGTAGGCTATATGTGCGTTCCAGCTTTTAAGTAGCTGGCGCAGAGAGTGCGATGTCATTAGACCTGGAGGATTATCCCTGCCCGGAAAAGGGCTGTCGATGCCCGGTTAATCCCTGTAGTGTTCTGAGCATGTTGACAGCTTGATAGGGAAGGCGAATAACATGTTCTCTGCGGGCTTTCATGCGCGTTGCCGGAATGGTCCACAGTGCGTTACCAAGATCGAATTCTGCCCATTCTGCCTCTGTGACTTCGGCTGGCCGCGCCCGCGTCCACCACATTAGCCACATGCAATAGTTAACTTGATATGAGCCGCGACTGTTATCAAAACAGCTTAATAGCTTCCCGATTTGCTGTGGATTCAGTGCCTGTTTGTGCTGTGTCTTATTCGCCGCAAGCGCCTTGCGTACAGACCAGACAGGATCGCTATCAGCTCTAAGCGTTGCCACTGCCAGCTCAAAAACCGATAAAATGGTCCGGCGGGCTTCAGCAGCAACTGTCGGTGCTCCTCTTTTAGCCGTTTCCTGAAGAATTCTAAGAATGTGGTGCGGGTCTTATTTCCCTGACAGGGAGCTTATCGATTGCGGAAAAACCACACGTTCAAGCATATCCAGTCGTCGTGTTTTGGTTATTTCGGCCCAGTCTTTCATCTGCAACCACTCTTTGGCGATTAGCTCAAAGGTGTCAGAAGCGTCATTGACCTTGCGGATCTTATCTCACTGGCGAGCCCGTGTCGGGCTAACGCCATCTGCGACTTGTACACGCGCTTGCTCGCATTTCTCGCGAGCTTCGGCGAGCTTTATCGCCGGATACTCACTCAACGCAAACATGTTTAATTTACCGTTTAGTTTAAACCGATAGCGTCATGCTTTTTTGCCATTAGATTTCTCTTCGAGGTAGAGACCGTTGAAATCATTAAGTCAATAGAGTTTTCTTTCGGCCTGGCAGTGCGGCATTGCGTATCGGTGAGCATAACAGGGCCTTGTTTATTTATTACATCGTTTCTGTACTCACTTAAAATGAAGATGGAAGAATGTTGTACTCATCCATGTACTCATTTTTGACAGCGCTTCTACGAAATTATTTGAGACGCTATCAAATGAAAAATCCACGCAAGTGCGTGGATTTAATTAGTTTTTATGAGTGTCGTGAGATTCATTAAAACCTCATAAGACAACACATTTTATTTAGACGTTAAACAAGAAGTTCATCACATCGCCATCTTTAACAATGTACTCTTTACCTTCTGAACGCATTTTTCCGGCTTCTTTCGCGCCTTGCTCGCCCTTATAGGCAATAAAGTCTTCGAACGCGATGGTCTGCGCACGGATAAAGCCC